>Ga0247742_10001413_pt1 | contig 16899 bp, 22 predicted proteins | sample UWRJL208509C2_FD_180944 | JGI IMG/M metagenome (GOLD analysis project Ga0247742, IMG submission 180944) | Plant litter microbial communities from Arlington Agricultural Research Station in Wisconsin, United States - UWRJ-L208-509C-2 | ecosystem: Environmental > Terrestrial > Plant litter >...
CGCCTATGCTCTCCCCATGTCCCACTTCCACCAGCTCCCCACCTCTGCGGCGGAACTCGTCATCCTCCTCCTTGCCTGCGTCACAGACCTGCACAGCGTCCCCAACGCGCAGGCCGTCGTCCTGTATGATGAGATGATGGAGACGCTCGGCATGTGCAGGTTGTTGGGCGCGGCGGTGGTTGGGGTGTTGGATACGTTTATGGTTAGTCTGTCGTTGTTGATTGGGGATGATGTCAAGGCCGCGAGGGAGGCGCAGATGATGAGGACGACGCAGTTTGCGCAGGGGAAGGGGGATATGTGGGGGCCTAGCTCGGAAACGGATGTTGTCAGTGGGGGGTTGCTGTTGAATTATATGGTATGTTCCTCCAAGATCTTTCGTTCATTCGCTGATCTCTACCCTTTTCCAAGGTTACATACTCAGCACACGATTGGGGTGCAGGCAACACCACAAACGCAGTGGCGCTACTGGTGGCGGGCTTCCGCTGGTCTTCTTGGACGCCAACCATATATTACACGCAGCTCCTCCTATCCGCACTGACATGTCTGTCCCAGAGTGCTACTCCGTCGCCGGCTCGGCTGTGGAAGGCTTTCGTAGTTGGCAGAGTGGGTGTGCCTTGATTTTATCATCTAGCTATTTCCTTGACAGAGGCTGATTTCGAATCTTTCTCTCTACTTTTGTCCTGCGTTGAATTGGATTAGCTTCCAGCCCTTCTGGTATCCTTCACGGAAGTTGTCAACGGGGACAGTACAAACGACGTTGATCTGGTACGTTGGGTTTCCCGCCACACTTCCCAAATCCTCTGGAAAGGAGAGACTTTCAGCTGCTGATATCCACATATCTCTGTCTAGCATGTCGCATTCCGTGACGCTCTAATCAACGTCTTCCACCGACATGACATATTCATCCAGGTCGACCATGCGCTTACCCTCTCGCGGGATGCTGGGTCTGAAAGGTCGCCCGAGCTTCAGTCCCAGTCCCAGTCCCAGTCCGATGATAAGTAAGTACCGTAATATTGCCACTCCGAGTCGTTTACCTCCAAAGAAACGCGCATATATTTACGAAACACGACATTTTACCTAGCTCCCGCCCCTTCTCCCGTGACCTCCTCCAAGCACTCCTCAAACACCACCTAATAACCCCTGAAATCGCCATCCAGGTTGACCCCATGGTGTCCAATGACAGTCCACCAAAGTGGCACGCGGAAGCCCTGGATTTGGGGTTGGATTTATCTGTAAGTAGAGTTTATTTAAATGCACACTGGCAATGGCGCAGTGGCTTGACATGGTTTCTTCGAATCTTTTCTTTGCGGCTGTCTCGTCCGATCGACGGAAAGCGAGTCGATCGGAGTTGGCTTCGGTGTCATCGCGTGTAGATCATGCTTTCGTGATCTATATATTCGGGTGGTAGGATATAAACGCGCAGGGTCCGACATTTGTATGGCTTTTATTTTCTTCCGAAACTTTGTTTCGAATAGGCCACGCTCTTTGGTCATTGCGCCGTCGTTTCACTTTGTGACTCGCAGTGACTGAAATCTGAGAACACCCCGCAGTGATATTGCGTTGCGTGGGTGGTTCTTCTGTTATTTCAGGTTAGTCTTCCCGAGAAAGTCATTAGCCACCCTTGGCTGATGTGTCCCGGAGTTGTGTCTGTTGTTATGGGTGCCATTTCCTCGGTGATCAGTCGCGATGTTGGCCTCGTCGCATGTGGATCTGCTTTCATGAGCTATATAGGCGCGCAGGGTTCGACGGGGATTTGTGTGCCGTTTTCTAGGAACTTTTGTTTCTCGAATCGTCAGCCCTTTGCTCATTCTTTGGTCACTGCGCTGTGTTTCCACTTATTGACCGACCAGCGTTGGCTCCGATATCCGAGAACATTCCGCCGTGGTGTTTTGCGTTTTGCATTGCTCAAAGTGAAAAAAGACATTAGCCATCTTTGGCTATCGCGCCCCGAAGCTGTGTCGCCATCGTCGGATGCAGGACCCGCTTTCGTGATTTATGTATGTGATCTGCAGTCCATATGTGTTTGATTAACCATAAATCATTATCCGTCTTTCACTGGAGTTCTTCGCTGAACCCCTTCACAAGGACCCTGGCCGTTGTATTCCCGAGCTGCGTTCTGTGGTGGAGTTCTTTAACGCGGATCCGGGTTGACCGTTGATCACTCTATTTCTCGCCGATCGCCCTCGAGCTTTCATACATATACACACCCGGATTTCGGTGATTTCTGCCATCTTGTTTTATCTATGTCATTGAACGCATGGCGTTGATCAGCATCGTTTGGATGGCTCCTGAACTATTCTCCTGGATTAATTTTGTTCTGAATCTTCTAATACTAACGCTGATCTTATCTGTTGTTCACAGGCTTACCTGGAGTCTAAGCTTATGCAGGATCAAAACCAGAATATCGCTGAACTCAAGATCTGGATAGACCGCATCTGGAAAGACCCAAGTACTCATGCAATTTTCGCGACTATATTCTCCAAGGTACGCCTAACGGGGGGGGGCTGTGTGGTGTTTGCTGGTGCTGACTTCCCTTTTTGACATCAGCGTTTTTCCTCTCTCGTAGCAGCCATGGACGTCGACGGGCTGGGACATATATGCAAGATTCTGCACACGTACGACAGGGCACTGGAAATTGTTGGCCTCCAGGTTAGGATATATGATCTCATTTTCTATGCCCTCCAATTCCTGGAGGAATACGATTGTGAGACTGTTGGTGAGTGATGTTCCATTGCAATAAATTTGTCGCCCAGTTGCCCGTGCCCTGTACTAGGGCAGGGTTTGTTATGATAATGTTAGTAACATATAATATATAACATGTTTATAACATGTTATTAACATATCTCACAAGGAGGGTTCCAAAATCGGGTGTTAGATATTGTTAGATATTTCGGAAAGAGTTGCGGCAGAGCCCGGAAAGCCGGCTGCCTTCGTCAGTCCTTTTCGCGTGTTCACCTAACTTCCCAACAATGATCTCCGGGGCTCAAGAACACGCGTTAGTCAGTCTTTGCCATAAGTTCATCAATTCTGGCGACGATGTTACGTTGGCCCACTTAATGGATGCTGTGAGCGCTACCATTCCAAACCACCAGAGCCAGGAATGGGATTCTTGGTCCAAGCACATGGACCGGCTCAATGAAGTGTGGGTGCTTCGACACAAAGAAGGCGAGAATATCCCATGGCCAAAGGTGCGTGAGATAACATGGGCGCTTATAACAACATTATTTACGTAAAGCCAGCCGCCTTTGACGTGCGTGGTCCCAGCAGCCGTGACCACGGTTGAGTCTGAGCCTGAAGACGTGCCACGTCAAAAGGCAGACAAGGTCAAAAAGCATGGAATATCTGCATCCACTCTTTTCAGAGTTAAAACTTCGTCCACCACATGGGAATCTATTCTCGCAAGCAAGGTGATGGACTTGGTTGAGAAAGTCCGTGCTGAGCGTAAACTGTCAGCAGACGGAGGCAATGGTGTAGGTCCAGCGCGCACACCAAAGGCTGTAAATGAGCCCCGAAAGGCAGGAAAACCCCGCGATACACTCGTTGACGATCTTATTGTGGAGACGGAAGAACCTGTCAAACAAGGAAAGGCCGAGAACCGCATAGTTGTCTATTGCATTGGATGTTTGAAGAAGACGGCAGGACGTGATCCAAATCGCATTAAGGACCATGCACAAAGCTGTAATGTACGTTGAAATCCTAATTGGTTAAGAGAAGCACTGACAAGTCTGAACAGACGCTGGGAAAGGTGTTTCCGAGCTTCTACGCAAAAACTGTGAAAACACTAGCCGAAAAATCACATTCAACAAAGCTTGCAACGAGCGAGGACTCAGACGTGATTATGATCGAGAATACACCATCAAAATCCTCTGCTGGGACGTTAATGACTTATATGAATCCTGCAAAGATTACGGACCAACAGAAGGTCAGAATCGAGTGGCTCATGTTCCGCATGTTTATTTGCTGTGCCCTACCCTGGGCTCTGATGGATAGCGAGTTTTTCATCGCTTTTGTGCTGGGCCTTGCACCGAACTTTGTTGTTCCGGACCGATCTTCATTTTTCCCAAAACACCTTGCCCAAGAGGTTGCCTACTGGGGCGAAGGCTTCAAGAAGTTCATCGAGAATCATAGCCATCTCACAATCTCGCTTGACGGCTGGAGTACGCGCACCCGTGATGAGTTGTATACCTTTCATACGACAACACCAAAGCGGCGATCATTTTTCACAGACGGACATGTTTTCAAGGGTGAATCAGTTACAGGGTCGGTCCTCCTTGGTGTAATAGACAAGGTGTGCACCTTCGTCCCTATATTTCCCATGAATCTTGCTAACTGGTGCAGATATTGACGAGTTATGATGCTCGAAAGTACAGTGCAATCGCAGGCGATGGTGGTCCCAATGTTCGATCGGCAAAAATCAAGCTCAATGCTCTATATCCCTGGATCCTGAATATTTACGATCCATGCCACAATCTCAATTTATATATGAAAGATATCGGAAAGTTGTTTAAAGACGTGAGTATTTCTTTTCTTCAATATCATGACTACCTCTAAAATCTCTGAAGATGCTGGCAATCGTGGCGGGTATCGCAAATTATTTCGGGAAATCAAATTATGGGACCTTTCATCTTGACGTGGAGCGCCGGAAAGAGGGGGTGGTTGAGGGGATCAAATCTAATTCTCAGACACGTTTTTCGTCAAGCTACACCCAGGTTTTGTCAGTCAGCACATGTATGCCCCCAATAAAGAAGTGCTTAAAAACCGGCACACTGAAGTTCGATACGGCGGCAGTGAGTATTCTTAATTGCTCCGAATATGAATGGAATCTCACACAGTTTGAAAACAGACGAAGAAACTTATCCCCTACATCCAAGACGGCTTGGAGCACTGGAGTCTGATGAAAGATATGACGGGGTTCATCCATCTCCTAGCATCTGGCGCCAATGGCATTCTCACACTCGAAGGTCAGAATACCACCTGCGCAGATGTGTTCTATGTATGGGTCTGTATTGCATACCATCTCGAGGAAGTGCTCGCAAACCCTTCAATTGGCGTGTCTGAGCTTCGCTCGGATGTGATTAAAACCTATAATCATCGTTTCAACCAGATGATGACTGAGTCGTCTCATCATATATTTCTCCTTGCTTACTACCTGCACCCTTGTGAGTCAAAATTCTGGCATAGATCGCAAGTTCACTGCCTTACCTTTCCTTTAGTATTCCGTCATCATGGAGGCCTTCAGTTAACAATGCCTGTTCCCCTACCTGATGGACAAACATTGAGACTGGATCAATACCCAACGCTCTTTGTTACTCTCCTCACTTCCGTCCTCAAAATCTTCCAGGGAGAACAGCTTCGACAGTTGGATTCAGGGGTTGAAGTAGTTCCTCAACTAATCCAAGAGTTTACCTCTTATGCATACAACAAGGAGCCGTTCCGCAGCCATCCTTTTGGACGCGATGTGAAGCCGCTGAAGTGGTGGACCCAGCTCTCGAAGGATTCAAATGCACGTTTAATCGCTGTAAGTCACGATTCATGAAGCAATCTACACAATATCTGAAACTTATCTCCCACACTAGCGTGTAGCTATCAAGATTTTTTCCATCTCCCCCTCCGAGATTTGCGATGAGCGCACCGCGTCGCGTCTCGGTTGGTTTAATGCTGCCCGGCGTAGCTCAATGACACCCGAACATCTTGTCGACTCGGTAAAATTGTATGACTTCTACGTCAATGGGTTCGAAGATGGGAAATACACCCACCGCGCTCGTGTTCATTTGCCTGCCACCCTGCCGTATGGAATTGACTTGTCTCCGGCCACACATTCAGCGCCTACAATCTTGGACCTTCTCAATGCCGAAAACATTGATCCCAAAGACACAGACGTCGCAGCTCTTGAGGAACACCTCTTCAATAACCCGGACCCTTATGATCTAGACGAAACGGAGCGAGTTGACGAGGCCTTACAGTCCTTGCCTTTCGTGACTCGCTCCTCCATTCGCTTTGATGTTGCAGACTTCGTCAAGTTGCATGATCCGGACCTCAAGGCACTTATCACGAAGGTGGATACTACGGGGCCTGGAGCTTCTGTCCCTACGCAGAAGGCATCCGAACCAGCTAAGACAGTGGGGAAGCCAGGCGAATGGAGCATCGACAACTTTCTCAGCGCTGCGTAGAATTACTCACAAGTTACTAACATGTTATTTACTAATATCGTATGTTATTAACTCTTGCGAAATAATATGATGTAATATTGATGACGTCAATAAATAACAGTTATTAACAAGGGTATCTAACCTAACACTGAGGCCAATAATTTATCACGTTAGTAACATCGGCCAAATAATATCTAACCCTGCCCTACCCTGTACCACATGGATCGATCATAATTTTGACATGACGGAAAAGAAGGCTCCGCTTCGCTTATTGTCCCTTTTCTCAATTTCGTTCTCGTTTCTGATTGTGTTTGAATCTACTTTCTGTTAGGGGACCCCCAGACTGCTGTCAGCCACCTTGGCGATGTGGTCCTCTTTGTACAATATGCTCTCGCCAAATTCAAGGTAAGTAGTACCCCGCATGTTCTATTCTATTTGTGCTGGATCTTGTAGATCGATGGTCGTGCTTATCTGACCTGTCCTCTTCATTAAAGTTCGAGAATCACCAGTTCACCAAGAACAACCGGACAGTATCGTCTGCCTCGTTCACGGACGTCGATACCTTTAGCAGAGTCCACGGTAGGACTGCAGAGTTCATGAGCAGTTGGAATATATGGTTCAAGGCTTTATTCGATAGCAGTAGTGAAGGTATCGAAGACAACATTCTCAGGTAAATAACACTTTTCTTCTCGTACCCCATGGGTATTGATCCAATTTACGTCTACTCAGGGCAACAAAACCAAAGGTGTTACTCCAGTTAGCGCTACCACTCGTCTCGCAGGCGATCTCCGGGGTGGCCCTGAAGAAATTCGACAAAGACGTCCTAATGAACGGGGTATCTTATTTTACGGATCCCCTTCTAAACTGGACGCTAGTTGGTGTGATCAAATTTCTTTACCGCGAGATGCAGCAAAGACAGTAAGTCCATCAGTCATATCTATTCGGCGCTCTATTGCATGATCCACGACGAGAACGAAAGACTAATTTCTAAATCCTATCAGATCTCCCGCACATTATGAGATTATCCAATCTTTGGTCTTGTCGCCATCATGTCCCAGATCTGTTGTGGTTCTATGCAGTCCGCAGATCTTGGCTCTTGTGTCGGAAAAGAAGCGTCAACCACCGCTTCCCAATACAGTCAACGTCTCCGCTCTCCGTCAGGCAGTGGTGGATGCGATCGGCTGGAAAGGTGGCGCAGGTAAGTTTCCGATTTTCAGTTAGAGCACACACGCGTGGCTTCTTAAATTTCGTCATGTTGGCACCATCAGTGCCATGCCATGTTTTTAAGTTTGGACGGTTTTCCATCTCACCATTGGCCCTTTGTTCATTTAATCTCCGGCCATCTAACGTTGTTTACTGATAAAAATTATCCTCGGTGACGACAGATTCCCTGGCATCTCAGACTTTTGGGACAGAGAACGGGTACCACCTGGTTCAACAGGCCATTCAAACCGCCTTCATCATGGCTCGGTCTCAAAAGACCCCATTCCTGGATGTCCGAAGATGTCTAAAGACGATCCCTCCAATTAATTTTTTACAAGTCCTCTGGACTGAAATGCAGGTCGCGGCGAATATGGGTGAATTAGAGCCGTGTCGACGCATTGCGACATTTGCCATCGCCTCACCCCAGGACTCTACCGTCCACCCTGTGCTGCCAATATTTCTACACATAGTCCTACCGTCTCTTGTTGCCACTACTGACATGCAACAACCCCCCGAGCAGGCCATGTCAGTAGAACTTCTGGTCGCAATTATCTCATCCGTCCTGAATGCTGCATTGCAGCTGGAGTGGGCCATGAGCTCCGTATCCACTGATGATCGTCTCGTCTTGGGACAATCAAGCACTGGGATGGCACGGCGTCTGGCAGTAGACTTACGCAGAAACCGCTCGAGCGCTGTTAGTAAAATGATCTTAAAGCGTCTAGGGTCTTCCCCACCATTCATAGCAAAATTTCCAGTTTTCAAGAGTGAATTAGGGACAAAGTAATAAATAATATACGATAGACGGTAAATACTACTTCCATTGGCCAGCTCAATCGACTTAGACCTCAACGATAGGGGGGGCTAGACAAAAGGATTATCATCAATGACAATCACAGAAGAACACAGAAGACATGGCTTACGACAACACGCATTTTCTAACGGATTACATTCCTCGTCCTCAGGACACAGGATCAGGCAGGATGTGTCTGTCGTCTACGATAGGAACTCATTAGCGCGCCGAACAGGAGGGGTTTAACGTGGCACAATACTCACCATTGGGGGGTCTTCTTGTAGTCTTGCACCAGGAAGATATTCGGGCTGAATCGTACTTGAGTGAATACCCAGATGATGGAGGACTTCTCTGATCTTGACCGCGATGGGCATAAAGTCATGGTTCCGAGACGCAAGGACGTGTACAGATGCGACTAGTTTGTTTTCGGACAGCTGCCATACGTGCAGTTCATGCAGTGAGAGAACGCCGTCGACATCGAGGATTGAGTTTCGGACTTCGTCCAGAGATACAGTTGATGGTACTCCCTGCAATAATATGAAAGACGCGCTTCGGACTAATAAATACGGGTAAGCAAGGGACACCTGATGCAACAAATGGGGTACTCACCTAGAGGCAGGGCGCTCGAGAAGATGATGATCGTGATGACCAAGCTGATCACTGGGTCACAGTAGAACTTATACTTCCATTCAGTCAGCCAGATGATAAGTCCAGTTGCAATTACGCCAACGTTGCCGAGAGCATCGCCAAGAACGTGCAGAAGTAAGGCATGCATATTCATTGAGCCATGAGAATGCGAATGCGAGTGACCCTGTTTCTGTGGTGCATGCTCGTGGTTCAAGAGCGGCGTCTCCTCGTGTATGTGTTCTGAAATAATCGACGATTCCAGGATATGCGAGGGTTGACCCCCAACGGATGGATGGGTGATAGAATCCACAGAGTGACGGTGACGATGAGTGGGGGGCGGTGAAGGGGACCTGGCTAATGCAATATCGTTCGCAGCCTGCACGAGGGAAGCGCGAGTCGCCGCAGGGTGGCCATAGAGCGACGAGAATGATTCGGAAGTGACATTGGAGGTTGAATGACCAGTGGGAGAACGGCTACGGATTGGGATGGCCTGTTTGCATGGTTTGGGCTTAGCATCTACGTGGGATTCGCCGTTGTGAATGCTAGAGGCTCGAGAAGTAGAATGTGAATGACTGTGTGAATGCGAGTGAGAATGACCGTGCTCTAACGGAAAGTGGTGTAGATTAGCATGGGTACGGAATCAAGAGCTCTGAACTCACCATGGAAGAGGAAGAGACCAACAATGTTAGACGCCAGACCCAATGAGCCAACAATGACGACAAGTTTGGGAGCAGAGATATCTGTACAAGTTGTCCGTCAGTGCCCCAAGTCAGTGACGTGGAAATATGATAGTGCATACCTGGAGTGGTAAAGAACCTCCCGATCGCCTCCAGCGATATTGAGAAACAGAGCGCCAAGAGGAAGACACCATTGACGAGTGCGGCGAGAATTTCTGCACGGTGCCACCCGTATGTGTACCGAGAGTTGGATGAGCTTTCTTTCGTCAACTGCTCGAACAAATCAGGACACGTATACGTGATCGAAAGCAGAAGCTACACACCTTGATAGCATAGAGCGCGACGATAAGACTCATGACATCGCTGCGCATACATGAACAACTGGCTCAGAATACACAAAACAGATGAGACGTACTTGAGCATGTGAAAACTATCTGCGACGAGGGCCAGAGAACCAACAGCATATCCTGCACGAACCAGTGAGTGAAGCCCCTCAAGTTTACGCTGAAGCCTGCAAACGCACCGACTATGAGCTCGACGAGAAAAAAGCATATATCGATGACCAGAAGGAGGGTAATCCTCGCAGAACGCGACAAGCCCATGGTTCGAGAATTGGTGCTGGCAGTGTGAGATGGAAAGAACGAAACGAAGTTTGAGGAGTAGCCGTAACAAACAGGGTCAAAGGCATAGCAGGGCACCACAGGCAGATCACATGATGACTAAGCAGTCCGGAGTCACTGGCCGGTGTACAGCTATTTACCAACTTGTTGCTCTCCGAGTCGAGGAAAGAGAAATTCGATTCCTGGCCCCTATCAAATTCCCGGGTTACAAATGCTATTGCCAGCCTCGGAGTGCTTTTTGGGTGGAAACCGTGCTCTTGCTTGTGGAGAAAATTCTACCCGGAGCGAGAGGCCCTAAGTCTGTAATTCATGGCAAGTGCTTATGCTTACCGCCGGTGCCGGTTTGCACAAGCTGTTTCAGTTTGCCAAAACTGTGCCCTATTTTTGTCGAGTTCATGTCGACATGTACATCGGGATCCGCAGGGACGATTCCCTCGTCATCGCGAGCACGACCGAACGCTCTTACTATGATTCAGAGTCCAGTATATCCGTGACGTCAGCCCTATTATAATTCTGACAAGGTTCTGCGTCAAAAATAAGCGCCCGTTGCGCAACCTAACCCCTGACGTGTGATTCTCCCTTTATCACCTTGAGATATCGACGTCTATAGAAGATATTAAGAACTTCCACTGGAATCATGACGAAGGGATTGCTTGTAAGTGAAGTTGCTCCTTCTTGACTTCATCTTTAGATCGCCGACATCGTCCGAGCGGGGGGGTGTTCGTTGGGATAGGGCAACTCGCTTAGTGGTGTGTTTTCGCTACTATGCCGTTACCGTCTCTTGGAGGGTCGGGTCAGAGGTGAGGACTGACGGAGAGTTTGCGTCGGGTAATCCGACAGTACATATCTGCTTTTTGGACCATGCCTTTGGGTATATACAGTGGCGAGTGAAAAGAATGCACGCGGGTGTTTCTCGTGTATTACCTGGTCTATTTTGCTCAATTAAAATACCAGTTAGAGATACATAGCGGTAGAAAATATTTACAAAGAAAGTATGCAAGAAAATGAAAAACTGAGCTCGGAAAGTGTGAATTACCAGAGCTGGAGTTTCTGGAAATTTCAAGAAATGGTCAGATCATCACGAAATTTTCAGGAATATTAGTCCTTGATAACTTGATCACACTCCAGTTTATATCGTAAATAAATATGCAGCCGTTGCTGAGATTTAAGATGCTCAAGTTGCCTGTTTCGCTATTTTTAGGCCATTTTCCCATCAAAACCCTGAAAATGGCCTCCTTCAATGCTGAATTTCTCAATAATGACTGCATATTTGTTTACGATATAAACTGGAGTGTGATCAGGTTATCCAGGAATATGATTCCTAAAAATTTCGTGACGATCCAACCATTTCTTAAAAATTCCAGAAACTCCAGCTCTGGTAATTCACACTTTCTGAGCTCATTTTTTCATTTTCTTGCATACTTTCTTTGTACATATTTTCTACCACTATATATCTCTAACTGAGATTTTAATTGAGCAAAATTGACCAGGTAATTCATAAGAAACACCCACATGCATTCTTTTTGCTTGCCACTATACTTTAGCTTACACGTAACACCAACAGTTGAGGTGACAGGTTCAGAACACTATAGACATACTTACACCCAACTCATCTGTTGCGAACGAAGATCCAACTCTTTCAACTCCACCTCACTGACCACTCGGAAGGTGAGGATTCTGCTGAGAGGTTAGAATGCAAAGACGGTACACCGTCATTGATTCATCCATACCTTGAACAACAGCACCTAATAAGATATAGGTCTCCTTTCACTCGTGTTTCAATTGAGGACATCATTTCGAAGCCAGGGGTTCAACGTGACACCAATAAGTATTAATCATACTTGGTGATCTTGTCAAAAATGTGTAGCACTAGGTGGGTGAGCCATCTGCAAAACTAGATTCGTGCTACAGTGCTGTGGAGTACTCCATTGCACCACATAGTAAGGGCAAAGTAAGGGTTGCTCACTATGCAGATGGGGACCCTTGCCAAAGTGCTATGGCATGCCATGCAATACACCATAGTAGGGTTTGCATCTGACTAGGATATTATAAAATCATGGCTCTTCCCTGACTCTAGTAAGTTCTTTTCTATGTCAGCTAGCCAAATCATGATGTGCCGTTGAAACCATTAATATTTGCATCACCTGACTCTATGTACAGTTTGAATGCTGTCTCAGTAGCAGTACTTAGGTGCATTACAATGTATCTGATCTTATATTGAAATATTTTTGGTCCACTCCAGCACCTTCAAAAGCAGAATTTTACCAAACATTGTCCTCAACAAGTCCTTGAGCAATGGAGCACTGGGTGGTGTGGCTGTCATCAAAATCACTTACAATTTGAGTGAACTTCTGCACCTTATATCATAATCAGTGAATGCATCATATAAGATGCAGAAGTTCACTCAAATTGTAAGGTACTACCACACAACACTCTAGTCAGCAAACTGAGGATTAATGAAGCCAGGAAACAGTTGGATAAGTATGGAAGGTGATGATTAAAATTTTACTGAAAGGATATAATAAAACCTAAGTAAAACCTAAGATAAGTTATTGAGGTGCATGTACCATTTGACATCAGATGGCTCTGCATAGCACTGGGAATTGGATAGAGTTCAATTGAATAGGTCATAGAAGCATGCCCAGATGATTGGGTACACACCTTGTAATAATCAAAAACTGCATCTCTAGCAGATTGAATAATATGATCATTCCATCCATGCAGAGTCCACTTTGCATGAAAGGTTTTCTTTTCCAAGAACACCCTCCTACCAGAGATATATTTCAGAATATCTTCAGATTTGCATGCAAGAGGAAGCACATGGGCAATACAGAGCAGAGCTGATAAGATATTGGAATCTGACTGCTCATGATGATGATACTTGTGAAAAGGTGTGTTTATGCTCATCCTAAAATAATGGGATCATTAGTGCTGAAAATGGTTTGATAGCAAAGAGTCTGAGACCTTGAGCGATAGGGGGTAATGTAATGGTAGATGAATTGCAAGGCAATTAATGCATAATGCTGCCCTGTGAATTCAAGCCTCTGCTGTTCAGGATGCAATGTGACAATTCTCTTGATAATCTCATGAAGACGTGGTTTTATGTGAGGATCAATGAGATAAGACACTGAAGCCGAATTTGATGCATGAACCTGACAAATGTGAGGGTAATGTGCCTCATAGACAAGGAAAAGCAGGTTTGGGTACATGGCAACATTTTGAAAAGCTTGAAAGCAGACAGTTGAAATGTCAGCAATGAGGTGTGGGTATTGTTCCTCAAGGCCCTGATATTAGTTGGTACCTGTTTTATTACAATATAGATAATCTTGGCTCACCTGTTTGTGTAGCATTTCAACAATACTTGACACCAAACGCCAGAAATCACTAGGCTTATTATCCTCTTTATCATTGTAGACTTTATAGAAAGCCTGAATTGATAGTTGACTTAATTCCTGTTGAAGTTGAGGTGTGCAGACTGCATCCTCAATGCAGTTCATAATGATCCAGAAATAGTGCCGGTAATCTAGAATAGCACATGTGGATCAGCACTCAAAGAATCAACCCTGCAAGAAGATAGAGATGTCATACAGCATTCATCAAACCCTCGCTTGCGCAAATGCTGCAATGCCAGAGCTGTGCAGTCACCTAGGATGGACTCTTGACATAGGTGGACCTCATTGGACCGGGAGCAATCAAGCAAGAAGTCTGACAGGGTGGCATGAAAGATAGATATATGGCCATTTGTGCCACATTCAATGATGGATGCAAGTTGGCCTAGACAGGCTTCTGTCTCGCCAGATTCCCATCCGAGAAAATTGTCCATTTCATATGTTGAATCAATGCTACCCTCATCAATTATGGGGTTGACAATGATCAAGACTCCAAGAATCTGTTTCACTGCCTCCATGTCATCCACATTGGAGAGTACATGATGATAAAGTGAGTTCAGCTCTGCATATGGCATATCCTTTTCACCTTTGGGAGGCCGCAGTTGACGAATGACGTCTAAACGACGATGTGGAAGCTGGTGAGGGTTACCGCCGACATACTTGACTGTTGTTGATGCAAAGATGAACTGGCCCGACGACTTCTGGGTGAGCTCGTGAAGGACATTAGCCGAGGGCCAGGAAGATGGAATATGAGAAGCGTGAGGGTGTTCATGTCTGATTTTCTCGAACGAGTCTTCTAGGAATTTGTAGATATCCTTTTCGGGGGAATATTCGTCAGAGAGAGCGAGTCGTGCAAGATGGGGCTGGACTGGGGATGAATTAAAGGTTGACTGGAGGTAGACTTCCGGACGGCTAGCAATGAGAATGCGAATACGGAATGACGTGCGATGGAATGCGGAAGCTAGCGATTTAACGATGCCAGACTGAACATCATTTCCTTCACACTCGTCAAGGCCATCGATGATGATAACGAGAGGAGAGGCATCAAAGATAATTCCGGCCGAGACAAGCTGCTCAAGTGGCTCAATAATGAGTTTACTGAGCTGGACGTCGATGGATTGTTTGAAGATAAACAGGTTGTGGTCAACAGCTGCCCGAATGAGCTCGCGCGACGCGGGGATTGCCAGAGCGACTTGATGAGCAATTGTCGCGACGAATCGATTCGCGTTGTTGCGTTCGCCGGCCGTCTTCCAAAAGAAGAAGGATGCTACGAGCCATCCGTAGTTCTCACATATTTCAGCGAGTGTATGCGCGATAGCGGATTTCCCTGCGCCAGCCGCACCATACAGCCATAGAATTAAAGCCTCAGAGTCGATTCTTCTACATATCCAGTCGATGATTTTCTTGATGACTGCCTTGCGAGTGTTGGGATGGCATTTTGGTGCATCGAGTTGTTGTCGTTCTAGGGAGTTGTAGATCGCGCCAAGTGCGGAATTTTCGCCAAGATCGCGTAGTCCTGGAGAGGTGCTCATAAGCTTAAAAGATCAGGCTTTCATAAAATTTCTACGCACCAGTACTACGAGCTTGCATGTTGGTAATGCTCATATTGATTTGACTATCCGTGAATGTGGTGTTTTTGGCGTGGCCGAAAAACGATGCTAATAGTGATATAAGGAAACAGAATAACATAAATAGCGTCATGTAACACACCTGATGGTCCATAATAGTTGCCATGCGCGACCTGGTCCAGCCTAGCGGATGTGCTAGTAGTAGATTCAGCGAGGTAGGGTACATGTGACATCCTGACCGAAGATGATGGGTAGCGAGTTCAGATTAGCACAGATAGCTGGGAGGATGGTCGGCGATGGATGGAGGGCCGTGAGGGCAGGTCGATGAACAAGAGTGAGAATTGGCTCGACTTAAAGGGGGGCATTTCACTGCTCGAAGCACCGCCAACGACACTGCATTGGGCTGGCATACACGTGCTGTTAAAATTGTGTAGCACTGCCCCCATCGAAATCTGACGCCTCGAGAGGGCCGAGATCCTTTGTTTGGCCGCAATTGGCTGTAGCATCTGGCTGAGAGGATGCATTCGGAGTTCTGCCTCGTCTGCGCTGTTCAGTAACTCGATTCTAGATTCCAAAGGGACCTTGCCCACACCTTACACTCTCTATCATGCTGTCCTCAGCTTCAGTAGCTCGAGGGCTACGTGCAAGCTCATCTCGACTACACACAAAGCGCTACGCTTCCCATGGTGCACCGCAATACAACGAACCTTCTGGATGGCTCTTTGGTGAGAAGGTACGAAACTTTTCCAGTGATATTGTTCGAGGTTCGTATGATTTACCTGCGAAACATTAGCCCCCTCCGCCAGGACAAAAGCGTGTGAAGGAGGATTGGGAGAATGTGTGGTATATCGGGATGTTCGGCACAATGGCGTTTGCATCCGTTATGCTGTACTACAAGCCCGACACCAGGTGCGTTTTACTTACCAATCTCCCTGGCGCAGCCCCTAAAAATGCTGTCTCTAGCATACAAACGATAGCTCTCCGTGAAGCCAAGGAACGCATGGAGGCACGAGGCGAGAAGTACCGATACGAACCTCAGTCAACATCTTCAACGCCATCCTCATAATACACGTTGGGGCTCTATTCTACCAGTTTGTTCTAGAGAAAGCGCCAATAGTAACAATAAATTCATCTACTCTCAACGGCATATATTGAGGTCATAAGGCTGGACCTATGGCTTAAGCGTCTATATTTGTGGTTGAGCACACTCGTTGGAAATTCCCTGAAACATCCTAGTCCTTCATGATTCAATGCTGGCCTTGTACTCTTCCAACGTCATCAACTTCTCCAGCTATACATACCCATGTCAGGCTGTTATTTTTAGAAAAATTTGGACCGTAGACTTACCTCGGAGGGATCGGACAGTTTGAGTTTGAAGAGCCAGCCTGTTCAGAAGTTGTCGACTGCGACTAAGGGTCCGAAGGTTTGCTCACCTTTATCCTCAGCAGACTTATTGAGTAGGCCCGGCTCAGTAGCTAGCGTCTCGTTAATCTCCTCCACTGTACCAGAGACTGGTGCATACTAGGACAAATCATGAATTAGACAAGCGCCTCGACGAAGGCAAGGACGTACGATATCCGAAGCGGCTTTTACACTCTCAACCGCGCCAGCAGATTCTACGAGCAGGGAATGTGATGAGCACCTTCACAAGTAATAGAGTTGCCAGCGCAACACTCACCTCCTTGGGCAACAATCGTTCCAACGGCAGGTAACTCAACAAACACAACATCTCCAAGAACAGACTGGGCATGGTCGGTGATGGCGACAATTCCAACGCCAGTCGCATCGTCAAAGCTCACGACTTCATGATCAGCGGTGTATTTTTTAACTAGAATATGAATAGAAGCAAATCAGAAAATAGATTAAGAGCGAGGGT
>Ga0247742_10001414_pt1 | contig 16894 bp, 17 predicted proteins | sample UWRJL208509C2_FD_180944 | JGI IMG/M metagenome (GOLD analysis project Ga0247742, IMG submission 180944) | Plant litter microbial communities from Arlington Agricultural Research Station in Wisconsin, United States - UWRJ-L208-509C-2 | ecosystem: Environmental > Terrestrial > Plant litter >...
CCTGTCCTGTTTCACTCACACTCCGGATGGTATCGTATTGTTGCCGAGGATAGAGCCCAAAGGTTCGGCCTCTGATCTCCAAGCAAAAGGAACGGACGGCCAATGGTCAGGAGGAATCGGGAAGCCAGTGTTCGTAAGACGAGACATTTCTGGTGAGCGTGAAAGTTCAACTTTCAACGTTCAGCCCGCCATGCGGGACATTCCTGGTGCTGGCCATGGTGAGTCGGGGTCGACTCGCGTGACAGTGCAGCATCTAACCTCCAAGCAAAGGAAATGATGGCCGACTGCCAGGAAGAACCTGGACGCCTCTGACTGAGACAAGGATGCAGAAAACCACAGACACGGCAGAATCAGTTACAACTGGTTCTGAAAAAGTGTACTGTTTTATACCGGTCGCACCCGAAAACGGAGTAATGAGGACAGGAATGGAACCGCCGGTACCCAAACCGCCACCCAAACCAAAAACACCGGTAGTGCGTCCTCCAAAAGAAACGACCAGAGAGAGGCGACAGGCGTTCAAACTAGACGAATTAGACGAATTCGGATTCTTGCATTATGCATATGATGAAACCCGTGCGGCAGCGGACGAAGGAATTTGAACAGACGCAGCAGACGACGCCGCTGAGGAGCTCACCTTAATACCTAGGGAGATTGATTGGCAAATATGATAGTGATTGGAGAATATGTCTACTTTCGAACAATAAGCTGTCGGGCGAGGTTATTTACAGACATTGAAGCTATTTTTACCTGGCATCGCAACCTCAATGATAATTTCTACCTTCTTTTCTGCTTTGTCTGTTTCAGATATTATATTATTAGGATTTTCTGTGCCATAGATGTATATGACCGAATTTTACAGAGCGTCCTTTGTTGATGCAGCAGACGGACAGTGAAGAGAAATGCTTGGACGGGCCGGACGGCCGCCTTTGATGGGGCGTCAATTTAGGCGCCAGGTTTCGGGAGTATTTATAAACCTTTCAAGCCCATATCCAACGAGCATCTAACCCTCCCGAAAATACTGGAAGTACACGTGTCAATATTGAAGTCATTCGGGTAGAAATTGATATGCACCTTCAATGACTTTTGACTCGGGGTCCACGAAAACACATGTGACCACACTCGAAGGGACGTCGAGGTACCAGTAGGGATCAACGTAGCAGACTCAGGTAAAAGTCCAAGCGACTACCTTGGCTTCGAACATGCGAATGAGAGATGGGATTTGCGCCAACCTTCGCCTCGGGCAAGTCTTCTGCTCGAATAGTCAACAACTTCTAATTCTGAGCTAACTGGAAAACGCTTACTCTCGAGCACTTCTGATAACGTTACAGCGACCTACGCATATATAGGCCTAAGGGCGACCATCCGAATACACCGCAGGAGCCACCAAAGGATAACACCCTCAATGGCTAACATTGATGACTCGATCCGTTCCACCCAAATCCTTCGTGCGGAGGATCTACTCGTATATGTAAATGTTTGACCCGACAACAATTGAACGCGGAGGAAACATTGGGAAGACGTAAGTCCCGACTGCCGCGGTGGCGAGCCATGCTGATAGTGCTCGCATCTCGTGGGTGTTCATCGTGCTTGGAGGTTTGAGGGGTGAGAACCTATTTTTCGTTCACGACTGCCTTTGCTGAGATGTCGAACGAGGTTGACACATCGCTTCACTGATGGCTGTTAGATGCGAGTTTGCGATAGGCAGAAGCAGGCCCAAGGCCGATAATCTTTATATGAATTGACGTTGTGATTATATGCGCCGTTGCCTAACGTTGGACGCAAGGGCAGAGCGCCTACCTGTCAGGATGTTTGAAGGGTAGTCGTGGTACAAGTAAAAGGATCATAACTGCGCGGATTGAAGAGCCCGGAAATTTTTGCGGAGAGGCCAGCGCAGAGCGCCAGAGGAGATCGGCCGCTTGAATGTGCCGAATGCCACATAACGGTATAGACGGTTCTGCTATAGGTTTGTGTGACTTGCTGGTGCATACATATTCATTCTGGCTCGAGGATCGGCAGAGGTGGATAAAAGCGACGCCAGCCAGTGAGGCAAGAATATAGAGCGAAGACACAAAAGGCGGAGTGTATGACCGTTTTCGTGGACTGGAAGATGCCAATTGTCAGATTGAGAAATAGAGAAAGGATGTAACGGACCTTCGTCGACAGAGTACGGGGATTTTCCCCCTCCAAGATCGGCACATCATCTTCATGTCAACATGGATTGGCTGCAGGATGCAGAGTACCAAGGTCTTCGGGAGCATGTGCGGTGATGAAAGTCAGGATGGCGGGTGGATGAAAATCGAAGAGGGCCCAAAGAAGCGTTGATAGCGGATGGACAGGCAGGTTCAGTGAAATAAGCCAGATAAGAGGGATAGAATCCATGCGTTTCTGGCGGTACATTGGTGCGGTTTTGAGCGACGAGTGGAAGATGGGGACAGGTGCCGGGAAAGGATCGTTACACCAGCCGGAGTATCTAACATTTGCGCGCCTTCAAATTGCGGTTGGGAGCAATGGGAAAGGGATTTGATTCCAGGAACCAGGAAAAGAAAGAGGAGCCAGGAGCTAGGACGGCAAGTAGATGACGGAGATTGAGGAGTTTGGTCGCAAGGGATCATGGATGCCACTGATAGTAGGTGGGCTTGGAAATGATGACGGACTTGGTGGGCGAGGCAAACTGGAAAAGGTCAGATCGGCTTCAGAAGACGAAAGTGGCGAAACGAACTTACTCTACGGTTGACTGGGTACCACTGTGTGTATAACTTGCGGTACGCCTCCCATAAATGCCGTTTCAAGGATTATTCGCCGAGGTTGGGTGTGGAAGCCCATCAGAGGGCTAGTGACGAAATTACTCCAGGAAAGAGAGAATGAGAATGGTGTCAACAGCGTTCGAGCTAGAGAAACGGGAAGGTGGCCAGGATCTTCAATACCGCTGTGAAGAGAGCTCAAGTCGAAAGAGAGTAGTGAGTAGAGTCCAAGACTGGTCGTGCGAGTAAAATCCAACTTTCCACGGTCGACCCTCTTCATGTTCATATGCGATAAACGGCGCGTCCCCGTCGACCACTATTGTGCTCGATAACCCTCTCCTTGAAGCCTCTTTTCTCAGCCAGGTACCAATTATGATCGATATGACCACGCAGCCTCACAAGTTCCGGACGCCCATGATCTTCTGTAACTGATGATTCTCGTTCACTGCTCCTTGTTCAGCGTGGCACAGCAGAATCACGCTCGGCTTCTCCCTTTCTGTAGCCAGCTATGCCCCAGCCGACCAGCCAGGTAGCTTCATGGACTAGTCCTATCGACCTCCTACGATTTCTTGAATCATCCACACAACCGATGCAAAACCTCTACTGCCACGTTCAAAAGACCAGCGTCTGCGTCTCTGGAGCCATCTTTCATAATGGAGGAAGACGATTGGACGTGAGGCTGGGAATCGATTGCACATGGGCCGTTGAAAGTCTCGAACGTCGGTCCTACACCCACAGCTACGCCTGGAGCGAGCGCACCAAGTCTACATCTAGTACAGGCCTTTGTGGCAGAAGCATCGGACACCTGAAGGTCGACCCTACTTTGTGAACCCCCACACTCACACAACGAAATGGACTGACCTACGACACGCCTTTGCTATCGTCCATCTCTCAACTATGATCTCTTCCCTTCAGGATAGAAAATACGTCTTACATCCACCGGTCGGATGCACTTTGTTGACCACAGCACTCGAACAACCTCCTGGGAAGACCCACGGCTGCCTTCCCCTTGAAGATAACGCGCCACAGTACAAGCGCGGCTACGGGCGGGAGCCAACTTTGCGCTCCATTCAATAAAGGTACCCAATATATCTTTGAAGCAGAACTGCGAAGAGGAAGCACCGCACCCGTCTTCTCACCGATGGGTTGGACATGCTCAGTCAGGGCATGACATTTTGCTCGGTATGCACCATATACCATCCATGAGGGTGTGTTGTCCCTTTGCTGTTACTTACGGCATACTAGCTCAACTCTGACCTGTTTCCAGCTTAGAGTGGCACTGGCGCGATGACATTTGGGGCCAAAATGTATGATCTTGGATTGCACATGCCTTGGTCGTGCGTTTGCAATGCCAAAGCGAGGCTCCCAAATGCAGTTGGAAAGCCTAAAGCTAGTGCTGCCACCAATCCCGTGGCAAAAATATGGGCTTGGTAGCTCTATCACGACCACGAGTATGAGGTGAGGCTTCTCGCTCTGCACTTTGCTTGTTCACATCGTTGATTTTTGGAAATTTGAAGTTTAGCATGGTATTTTTGGAGCGGTGGTCAACCTACCTACCATCCTGATCCTCGACCGCCAGACAGTCGATATTGTATAAAATCACAATTACATTGGCTGCGACGACGACCAGTATCGCCTTCTCGTTCGTGAATTTGTCCGGAGCCAAACCCTGTAGAAGTATCACTCACCACTCAGTGTCAAACACAGTACCTTTCATTTGACTTAACCTCGTGGAGTGACACGTTGTCAAGTTGCGGGAAACTTACCCAAGCGCCTCCTGATCTAGTTCTACCCCTTCAACTCGCTCATTCCCCTTTTCCATTGCTTTCAGCAATAAGGTTCTTGTTTGAATCTGCACTCTCCCGCTATCTCTCATGCTGCCAGAGGGAGACGGTGGTCCACCCGTCGACAGATCTAGTGGGCTTGTTACCCAAAACTTTAGCGGAGCGGTACTGAGTAAGCTGTTGCCTATCAATGATGAAGTGGTACTAGATTCATCTCTAAATACAGGCACTGGTGATGGTGGACAGGGCGGACGAGGTGGAGACATTGACTGCACCAATGTCACCTTCAGCAGGGATCAGCAGAATCGCGTCAGCGGTCTCGTAACAGTATCTGGTACACACCACATTGCTGGAAACCAGATTAATTACACTGCCGCTCCGCTGAGAGGTGATACTTCCAACTGCGAATTTTGTTTAACTGTTGACATTGAGGTTCAACCATATAGGTAAAGACCTTCTCTACGAACGCGCCTCACCTGCCGCTCTGCCCGATTCCGAAGCAAGGATCGACCAACCGAGATGCATGGAAGAAACTCGTGTCGAACTTGTCGCGGAGTTGGACGATTGGGAGAAGAGCCCCATCGACGCTCCAACCATGAAGTGTGTGTTGGGAGGCACTGGTGAAGGCAAAACGGCTCTGCTACTCACGTTCGCTGACCTCTGCAAACGGCACAAACGTTCAGTGGGGGCCTTTTTCGCATCATCGGATCGCTGACTGCAGCGACGGCAGTCGGATTATTATCACACTGGCCGTTCAACTCATGCAGTCTCTGCCGTCTACCGCGTGGTACATTGACCAGGCCATTCGTCGTGATCCTCACATCCTCTCTAAGGGACGCAAAGTACAAATGAAGGTGCTCATTGTCGAACCAATCAAGCAGATAGCAACCATGATGCGCTTCCTTTCAACCGTCACCTTTGGATTCATGTGGTATCCGACTCTCATTGTCATCGATGGACTTGAGGAAATTACAGGCAAGGACGTCCAAGTGGACATTATCAAGATCATTGGCAACACCATGAAGGATATCCCACTGCCTCTCCGCTTCCTTGTCTCTAGTCGTCCAGAACCCCATATTGTTGAAGCCATCCAGAGTCTTCGATCCCGATTTCTCAAAGACCACATATCTATCATGGATTTGCGGGAGGACGTTCTCGTTCATCGTGATATCCGGCGCTACTTCAAAGTCAAGTTCGCAGAGATTCGAGCTAAGGATAACTGCCTACCACCGGACTGGCCAGGAGAGGAGGTCGTTGATCAGCTGGTCGACAAGGCCTCCGGCCAGTTCATCTACGCAACCACAGTCATGCCGTACATCATGTTCGAATATCATTCACCAGAAGAGAGGCTCGCAATCATACAAGGTCTATTGGCGACACCACCTGGCGACAAACCTTACCACAATTTTGATGAACTTTATTCGCATATTGTTCGTAACTCTACCCGCAAAGGCGACATTCTACGAATCCTTGCTCTTTTAATCACCATCAACCGGCTCATCTCCACTGCCAATGCACCTGCTGGCACATTCGAGCATCTGTGCTCTCCACAGAAACTTGATAAGATTCTTGGCCTCAAACGAGGGGAAGTTCGGCGGTGCCTAATAGACATGCATTCTGTGGTCAACGTCGGTGACGACAAGTGCGTTATTCAGATTTTATCTTAAATCATTTCCTGACTTTCTTCTTGACCGTTCACGATCGAAAGAGTTCGCCATTGATATGCAAGCCGCGCATGACTGCCTTTACTCTCATCTAATCAGCACGTCACAAGACCCAGACGCTGTCCTTCGAATCCTTGGCCAGGTTATAGTTGCTGAAGGCATGCCCTCCGATGTGGACATCATTGGATCCCCCGCAAATACCTCATCCTCTGACCGAATTGAGGCTATCCTTGAATTGGGACGTGGTGACATAGCACGAATTGTTGGAGATCTCCGCTTGATGCTTCAAGTTGGGAGCACAGATCAGGATATCAAGATTCTGGATCCCATTTTTCGTGATTTTCTGCTTGACCGTTCCAGGTCGCAAAGGATATCTATTGATATCAACGATGCACTACTCATTCTCCGACATGGACTCCTCAGGGTAACTTTTGAAACCAAAGGTATGTAACCGCACAATCTTCGCTTTTCAATCTATTATCACTAATCTCTATACAACTTCATCACTCAGTGCTTTCAAAAGTCTTTACCGACCAGCATTCAAGCAAGAACTTAAATTCGGTCTCAGAGCTTGTGGAGATTGCTCTAGCGCACTGCAAGGATGTCGTCTTATTGCCAGAAGTCTATAAATTGCTGCCAAATATCATCTTTAGCTGATACGAATCACTTGTGTGCTCCACACCTTGGATACGACACCCTGCTACTGTGGTCTTGAAGCAAATCTGTACTACTTTGATGGTTCTTACATTTCATCCCGTCACATTACGTCGCATCGCACTGATATGCTTCCAGGAGATTGGATTTCCCTCCTTCTGTGAATCACACGTCAGCGTAAGATTGAAAACCTTTTCAGATGCTTACACCTGGGAGGTTGCACCAGACAATCAGGCTGCTCCCAGCATACTGATAATACGGTACACCAAGTCAAATTTACATTATGTACTGACACTCATTGGCCCATTAGCTTGGTGTGTGACCGAAGTTGTGCCTCAGCAGTGGAGGTGGGAGGTGTTGAAGTCCTGACCTAATGCGCGCTAACAAAACTTAAATAGTTCTTGGCCAGAATATCAAACCAGAAGGTTTCTGGTCTATCTATGCACAATTGTAGAGAGAATCATATTGAACTCAAAGGTCCCAATAAAGACGACCCCGTAATTCGCTTCAACATTTGGCGGGGGCATATCAAGAGTGGAAACATGGGATTCCGGTAGGACAGTCACCCCTACATTTTATTAGGTAGTTTGTATGGATTTCCTATTGTAAATCAACTGTAACACGAGTTTAAACATCACCGAGATACCGTACTCAAATACAATACCTTCTCTCATCAGCTCAAGTCTGAAGCCTTGACTCAAAAGATGCAGCTCTCGTTGTATACCTGTACGAAAACAAGACTCATGGCCATGCTATCAACTTGCCTACTTATCGAAATGAGACCACGCTGTCGTATTACACCCCCCACCAAATCATCCCCGAGCCAATACAAATCAACGCAAAGTCACTGGGCCTAAAAATAGATGCGTCAATATCGAAGTGAATGAGATAGGCATTGATACGCACCTGGAATGATATGAACTTGGGGTCAATGAAAAAGCGCGTGATGCCTCGGACGTTGGAACAGAGGTCGAGGCGTCAGTCGTGAGCAACGTATTGGGCCTTCGCGTGAATCTTCAGCGCAAGTGTGAAGAGACATTTGGCGTTAAGCCAGCCGCTGGGCGTTGATGCGATTACTAGCGCTGAGTAAAAACGAGAATCTGTCGACTGAGTGACTGCCAACGACGGAACAGGTTTTAAGAGAGGTGGAGGGTTGCAACTTGTATAAATACAGGCGCCCTAGAGAAGTCGCCTGGTTTGAATGCCTACTAGAACAGTCAACGACTTTCAGTCCAGAGCGGATGGAAAATAATGAACATATTCACCTCGAGCAGTTCCGATGAACATTGCAGCGTCCTACACGTCTAAGCACCACAGGGAAGCCATCTGAGTCTACCGCCAGCCAAAAAGAGGAGCTACCTATGATGGATTGAAGATTACGAGCAATGTCGAAGACTTGGGACATTCCACGTCAATTCTCCGCCATATCGCAGAGTCCCTTTGGCTGATATTTTAAAGGAGGCCGACGAGGATAGATTATGCGTCGAGTTGATTTGAACGGACATGGTCCGTCGCTCCACGGAAAGCAATTAGATGGCCGTTTGCAACAGGCGAAATTAGGCCCAGGTCGATGGTCTTTATACGAATGGCGTTGAAAATACAGCGGTTTGCGGGACATCTAAGGCAGTTTGTCAGAAAGGAGAAGGTGTATGCGATAGACCATGTACCATTTGCATTGCATGACCCCGCGGACTTGTCGTCGATTTTCGATAGACGGGAAACTGATTAGGTCCTCACGACTATGCTTGGGAGCGAATACATGCGCCGTTGGCTAATGTTGAGAGCAAGCGCAGCGGGCTTTCCTGTCTGTAGGTTTGAAGGTGTTCATGGCACGAGTAGGAGGCGCAGTGGCTAGACACAAGCTCCGTAGGGGTAAAAGAGGTTTGAAAACCGGTTCGTCGAGACCAGTGCGAAGTGCTCCGTGGAAGGGAGATCTACGTTCGGCCATTGAAGGTGCTTCAGACCAAATATCGCATAACGACATCGAGGGTTTGCTATGGGTTGAAGTGGCTGCTGTACATGCATATTCGTCGAAGTTCGAGGATTGCTAGAATAGATCATGGCGTCGCCAGTCAATATGGAGAGAGGACGAGAGCCAATATGTGGAATCAGCTTCTTCAACTAGAAGAGGTCAATCATAAGATTGGTATTCAGAGATCGCGAAGAATGGATCCGACCGACCTTCATTACACTACCCCAGCCAGAGTACGAAACTTGTCCTTGCCAGGTCGGCCTAGCTTCTCTATGCCAATCATGGATGGCCCATGATGCAAGTACGAATGGCTCCAGGAGTGTGCGCAGTCATGAAAGCCAGGACACTGGGTGAATGGATAGAAATCGGGGAAGACTCAAACAGGCTTCGATAGCAGACAGGCAGCTGGTTTAGTGGGTGATAAGCTGAGAACAAGGGATAAAATCAGGCACTTTGGTAATATGTTTGGGATGGGGAAAGGCGTACTTTAATGGGGAAAGTAATATGCAAGATGGCAGGTAGGGACTAGACAGCGTCGGAGTCAGATTGGAAAAAGGATGGGGAAGGAAGCGACCAACTTCCTCCATACACTGACGGAGCAGACCAGAGTTTTACTCTCTAAAATTGACATCAGGGTAGGCAGGAATTTGAGGCCAGGAGAGGGATAATAAGCATTGCGAACGCGAGGAACCAGGACCGTGAGTGGATGGGGCCGAGTGTCGATGGCGTTTACGCGTGGAACGGCCACGGCCGATCACGACCTCTTCACCTTCCACCATGTTTGCACTCAGTAAACGGCGCGTCACCATCGACCATTCCTATCCTTGGACAACAACCCTTCCTTGAATTACAATGTATAACATTGAATAGTTCTTCCTGGGGTAGGTGGCAACAACGATTACGCAGCTTCACAAGTCCTGGAGCCAGGATCACGATCTCAGAATCCAACAATGGTCTCCTATCCAACAATATTTCTGTTCGCGGCAGAATCACGTTCAACTTCTCCCTTTCGGAGGTACCCCAGCCGACTATGCTTCAGCAGACCATGGTCCTGGCATGGAGTGTTAGAGGATAGTTATGGGTGCTGTGATGGCGCTTACTGGGGAGGACTTGAAGAGAGGATTGATGGCCGCTTCGTTGAAGAGGACGAATTGGATTATGATAATGTTTCAAGGTAGTGTCGCCATACACTGATAGCGGCTTCACATTATTCTTCCTTTCAATCAACGGCAACTACACTCTCCAGATTACTTGAGAAGCTTATAGGTCGTTGCTTGGGGCTCTCTATATTCCATAGATGGTATTTCGTGCCGAGCTTCCATGAGATGATCTTGCGCTACTACTGTGTTACGTGCTTAGTTATATTATCTTAGACCTGGATGATGGAAAGCATTCATTATATTAAACCTCATTCATCATCGTCGAGGCCCCCATATCCTCACCGAAAAATAGCTGATGAAGTGATCCTGATGGTGGTTGAATCTGATTAGCGCCCGAACTGAATTTTCTACAGACAGCTTACTGAACTAGTCCTAGACTGGAGGGCGTGGGACAGTAACTACTAACAATGTCATGTCAGAACATGCTGTGTTTGTGCATTCAGCGTACCCCTTGACTACCTGGACCAGGACTTCAGGACTTGAATAGCTTGGGTACTTAACCTTGGACGCCAAATCCACCCGCCGTCCTACAATTCATGAGCGTTTTCCATAATGCTCAGAATAGTCATATCCATCTCCAGGACTCGCCGCTCACTGCTGTTGCTGGAGATCAGCAGAACAATGGTCCCGTAGCAGTAGCTGGTTCGCAGCATATTGCTGGAAACCAGTTCAATTACAATGCCGCTCCTCTGAAAGGTGATTCATCGTACAGCCTTGGGATTCTTATCTAACCTTTGAGGTTCAACTGCCTAGGTAAAGACCTCCTCTATGCACGCGTCTCACCCGCCGCTCTGCCCGATTCCGATGCGAGGATCGACCAACCAAGGTGCATGGAGGAAACTCGTGTTGAACTTATCACCGAGTTGGACGACTGGGAGAAGAATCTCATCAACGCTGCAACCATGAAGTGGGTGTTGGGAGGCGCCGGTGAGGGCAAGACGGCTCTGCTACTCACATTCGCGGACCTCTGCAAACGGCACAAACGCTCGGTGGGGGCCTTCTTCGCCTCAAATCGGATAGCTGACTGCAGCGACGGCAGTCGAATCATCATCACACTTGCCGTTCAGCTCATGCAGTCTCTACCCTCTACCGCGAAGTACATTGACAAGGCTCTTCGTCAAGATCCCCACATCCTCTCCAAGGGACGCGAGGTACAAATGAAGGCGCTCATCGTCGAACCGATCAGGCAGATAGCGACGATGACGCGCTTTCTTTCAACCATCACCTTTGGGCTCAAGTCATATCCAACTCTCATTGTCATTGATGGCCTTGACGAAGTTACAGGCAAGGACGTCCAAACCGACATCATCAGGATCATTGGCAACATCACGAACGATATTCGCCTACCCCTCCGCTTCCTTGTCTCGAGTCGACCGGAACCTCACATTGTAGAGGCAATCGAAAGTCTTCGATCCCGGTTTCCCGAGGATCGTATATCTACGATGGACTTGCGGAAGGATGTACTCGTTCATCGTGATATCCGGCGCTACTTCAAAGTCAAGTTCAAAGAGATTCGAGCTAAGGACGTTTACCTACCGTTGAATTGGCCAGGAGAAGATGTCGTTGACCAGCTCGTCGACAAAGCCTCAGGGCAGTTCATCTACGCTACCACAGTCATCCCATACATCATGTTTGAATACCATTCACCAGAAGAGAGGCTCGCAATTATCCGAGGTCTGTTGGAGACCCCACTCGGCGACAAACCTTACCACAATCTCGACGAACTTTATTCGCACATTGTTCGTAACGCAACCCGCGGAGCTGTCATTCTTCAAATCCTGGCGCTATTGATCGCCATCAATCGACTTATCTCTGCTGCCAACGCACCCGTTGGCATATTCGCACAACTGTGCTCTCCACTCAAGCTTGGTGATATTCTAGGCCTCAAACAAGGGGAAGTCCGGCGATGCTTAACAGACATGCATTCTGTGGTCGATGTCGGAGACGACAAGCGTGCTATTCAGATCTATCACAAATCATTTCCCGACTTCCTTCTTGACCCCTCGCGATCGAAAGAGTTCGCCGTCGATTTGGAGGCCGCGCATGACTGTCTTTACTTCTATTTATTTGGCAAGGCCCAAGATCGAGACGCTGCCCTTCGAGTCCTTGGCCAGGTTATGGTTGCTGAAAACATGCCCTCCGACGTGGACATCATCGGATCTCCCGCAAACACTTCCTCCCATGACCGAGTCGAGGTCATCCTTGGTTTGGAATGTGGAGACATTGCGCGCATTTTCACAGATTTCCGCTTCCATCTGGTGCTTCAAGTTGGAAACCGAGATCAGGATATCAAGATTCTGGACCCCGGTTTTCGTGGGTTTCTGCTTGACCGATCGAGATCGAAAGAGCTATATGTTGATTTAGACGATGCACGCCTAACACTCCAGCTCGCGGCGCCTATTAGAAAGATATTCGGTGCTCAAGGTATGTGTGGGATACTCTCTGTAACTGCTCTTCGGAATGACACCTCTGATTCGATCAGTTTTCTCGAAGGCCTTCCCTGGTTCAACTATGCCCTGGAGCGATAACCCATCACTCGAGCTACGGGACATGTATGATCAAGTATACTCACATCTTATCAGCTGCTCATCACATCGGGACACCATGCTTCGAGTTCTTGGGCAGATCATCATTGCCAAAGACATGCGGCCTCGTATCGACATCATTGGGTCTCCTGCAAATACCACGCCTCCTGACCGAATTGAAACAATTCTTGGTCTTGGGCGTGGTGCCGTCTTGCGAGCAATTGCAGATGTGCGCATGATGCTTGGAGTTGGATACACAAATATCACGATTCAAGACCAGGCTTTTCAGGAATTTCTGCTTGATAGTTCTAGATCAAAAGACCTATCTGTTGACTTGAATGATGCGCGGCTAACACTTCAGCTTGCCGCGCCTATTAGAAAAGTATTTGGTGCTCAAGGTATGTGCATGATGTTGTCCATGCATTCTCTTGGAATGACGCCTTTCATTCATCCAGTTTTCTCAAGGGTCTTCCCTGGTTCAGATATGCCCTGGAACAACAATTCATCGATACAACTGCAGGATATGTATGACCGAGTATACACGCATCTTATCGTCGACTCACCACATCGAGACACCATCCTCCAAGTCCTTGGGCAAGTTATTGTCGCCAAAGACATGCCGCCTGTTATAGACGCCAGTGGTATCCCTGCAAACTTCCCGTCCCCAAAAAGGATCGCGGCAATTCTTGGACTAGAGTATGACCTGGTGATGCAACTTGTCACAGAATTTCACCCAATACTTGAAGGTGGAGATGAACACACGGATATCAAGATCCGTCAGCCATACTTCCTTGAGTTCCTACTCGACCCATCCAGGTCGCAAGAGCTGTTTATTAATGTGAATGAGGCTCTACTCATTGTCCGACATGCACCTACTCTCAGGACAATTTTTGATACCGAAGGTATGTAACTGGATAATCTGCCGCTTATCTATCTATCGTTACTTATCCCGTGTCACTTCGCCACTCAGTGTTTTCGGTGGTCTTTGTAGACTTGTATTCAAGCGAGAACTTGAATATAGTCTCGGAGTTCGTGGGGATTGCTCTTGCCCGCTGTAAGGATTATGAGTTGCCGCCAGGACTCTATAAGTTACTGCCAAATATCGTCTTTGGTAAATATGAGTCACTCGCGCGCTCAGCACCCTGGACACGACACCCTGCTACCGTCGTCCTGAAGCAGATCTGCGCCACTTTGACGGTCTTTATATTTCATCCTGGCACATTTTGTTCGATTAATAACCTGCTTCCAGGACAACGGATTACCCTCTTTTCGTGAATTGGATATTGCAACAAGATTGAAGATTTTTCGGGGTGCTTACATCTGGGAGGTGAAAGAGTCTTACCATTCGGCTCATCTGAACATACTGTATGTCATTTTGATTGGATCTCGTGCATTCACACTTATTAATTTGTCTGGAAGTGTGTTTGACTCAGATGGTACCGCCGCTGTGGAGGTACGGGATTTCAAAACCCAGAATTGACGTACTCAAACAAATTTGGATAGTTTATGGCCCGATTGTCGTCAAAACACGTTTCTCGCCTGTCCGAAAATGATCCCCATCCATGCATACGTTTAAAGGACCCTAAATCAGGTGCATCCATGATTCACTTCGAGTTTGGATGGAATACTGCTGTCGGGCCTGGAAATATTGGATTCCAGTGAGACGGACCCTCTTGTAACTAATTTCGTCTGACTGTCCCTCCTTTTGAATAGGTTCTCTGATCGTGATCACCCAGGTCGGAGTCCATGGTGCGTGGTAAAGTTGCCTCGTGTGTATAGCTTTGGAGAAGAAGGGGAAGCAGAGGCTTGGGAGGTGCTAGCGTCTGCTTGTCGTCAATGCAAGTGGATCAAGTAGTGTATTATGTGTTTTGTAGTAGGCATGTCGGTAGTCTAGAACGTGTAGACCTTCAATACGGAACTCCGAGATGTCTAGTCGCGAGCAGCCTGTGTTCTATCCTTTCTCTTCCGGGCCATCGCGCCTTCATCACGATCGAGATTTCCTTGACAGAACGATATGTCTTGCAATCTATCGTCTTGCCTAAAAATTCATAACCAAACACTTCTAGTTAAAACGGCGTAGTAACCTGAGGAACTCAAAAACCCCATCGGCTACTATGCCTGGAGATGGCCCCTGAGTCGTTTTCGAATTTTTTTTGTAGTCGAGTATCAAGATAGCCGTGAGTACCCGTCATTCATGGAAACTACTTGTGTACTGCTGCTGGTTTTTGTTCGACTTGACTCGTCACAGCCTTACTAGTTGATTTTGAATCTATTTTTGACGATCTCGCAATGAAATATACCTGGAAGCTTGAGAACGACGGCCGCTCAGCTAAATTCTGACTAGGAGAGAGGCTGCCTGGCTACTCGTAAGTCTAAGGAAGAACCAACTAGCAAGCTGCCTGAAGGAGATCAGAGACCTAATCCCGTTATTTTCTCAGCAAATCCTCAATTAGTTGAGTTATAATTGGCTCACAGTCATACCAAGCCGTAAGCTTTAGCTTCTTCCAAGCGCTGAGTTCCGAGTGCTAAATATGTAGCTGTACACTTACTTGTCGGCCAACTAGACTCCAGCGCTCGATTTATGTCTTCTGGTGGATGAAAATACATGTGCGTTTCTAAAAGACACTGGTACACTTTTGTAGGTCTGTTGGGGGTGAATTGGTATGGCCCATTTTAAGCAGAAAAGTTCTCGGGGTGAGGATACTACAATTAGTACTGACTCCATTCTAAGGCGCCCATTGGCCATCGATAACTGATCCATACTAATGCCACACTACAACGTAGACCTACCTATTGTTTCAATTTGAGCTATATGAGTAGGCACGGGTTCGGGTTCTCTGAGCTTGACAGGCGAACCGGCGAATTAGGTGTCTATAAAATGCACATTGAATGCTGCAGTAGCTCTGACTGTGTTCGTATCGTTCAATGTCATAGTATTTACCGCCTCGGTATTGTCTAGTAATTCTAGATGTTGGTTGTCAACTTGTAATTGCTGTTCGTCAGTTGCAGAAGTGGTGTTGGGGCCATTTGTTGTTGTCCCGTTTGTCACTGCTCTTCCACACTTTTGTTTGGGTATGATTCTTCGATAGATTGAGCCGCGCCGCCCTTCATTCTACAAGCCTCCTGACGAAGAAGACCCAAGCCGTCAATGGAACAAAAAGGGAGAGGCGGCGGTTACGCAGATGCCCGTACTTTGACATGACGCTGTTGCCATAAGAGTCAAGCAACAGCACAATAGGATGATGGAAAAACCAAAAGGGAAACAATTGCTGTTCTGGGCCATGTGACGTGACAGTGACGTGACACGGACAATAGAATTTGTGAACAGTGCAGCGCTATTGTGGACGGCGACTACTAAAGCGATGGCGGACATCTCAGTCCAGCAGACAGAGCTAGCCTCGTCTTCTACTTTCTTCTCTCTTCATCAATTATGTCGTCTACTCAGTTCGCTTTCCTCGCTCAGCCCCCTGCTCAACAAAAACGGCGCATCATTCCCGCCCCGCTGCCAGTGCCCCAGTGCTCGCCGCCTCCTGTGCCTTGCCACCGTCGGGTCAACTCCAACATCGCCGCCTGGGCAGCCCACGTTCAGCCCGGATCGCCAGCACCTGTGTCACCTCATCGTCGCCCGTCGATCTCAGGCACCAGCATCTCTTCACGTCGACCCTCCTTGACCCGCCGTCGTCCATCGATCGGCCATGGTCGTGCACCCTCTGGGTCCTTCATCCACCTCGTCCACACACCTACCAAGACGCAGACCACCCCTTCAGTGGCCGACTTTGATCTCACCGCGTTGGGGTACACGAGTGTGTTTGTGCAGTTCGACAAGACGCCAACGACACCTTCGCCTTCTTTGCGTACGCAGAATGCTGCCACTCCCGCTGGAACAGGCAAGCCACCCACTCCGCTCACAGCCAGCGTGTTCGGCCAAATTCCCATCCCCCCGATGCCCCAGGCTGGTGCAGCACCCGCTAAGCGAGTGGGTATGAAACGATTCCGCTCTCTTGGCATCCTGCGCCCGAAAAAGGCCAAGCAGGCAGAACCGTCCTCACCCACGGCGAAGAGCACCAAGTCTTCCGGCCCAGCACCCAAGCCCAAATCTGACCCTTCGACGATCGCCATCCGCAAGGCTGCCAAATACTCACATGTCAGGCCCCCACCGAGTCTGGCGAATGAGCTTGCACTGATGCAGTTTGCGGATGGAGGCAGCTTGGAGTCGCATGCGAAGCGGGTTATGGAGGGACAGGCAAAGGCTGCTGCCGGGTATGCGTCTGGCGCTGAAACTGGCGTTGGTGTAGGTGTTGTGCATCAAGATGGCAAGGGCGGGATGTGGTGGGACGCTGATGAGGAGATGGAGTATGCCCACCTTCTCGGCGATGCGGAAGAGGGCGACGAGA
>Ga0247742_10001415_pt1 | contig 16891 bp, 11 predicted proteins | sample UWRJL208509C2_FD_180944 | JGI IMG/M metagenome (GOLD analysis project Ga0247742, IMG submission 180944) | Plant litter microbial communities from Arlington Agricultural Research Station in Wisconsin, United States - UWRJ-L208-509C-2 | ecosystem: Environmental > Terrestrial > Plant litter >...
ATCCTTACTGTCGACTACAATCTCGAGCATCGAAAATGACGCGTTATGCACTCGCTTTATTGGGAGTCGCGGCCCTTTCAGTGGGCGCTTACGTCAATGTGGACGCCTACATCGAATGCTTTAGTGATGGACCGCCGTATTACAGCCGAACCACCAATATGGATAAGTGGGCAGACCCCAGGCCGCTGCTATTTATCGTGGATGTTCTGGTAGCGGCCATTGTGGGATGGGCAGGCTGGCGCTGGCGAAGGTCCGGTCGCGGCTAACGACGTTCGCGCCCTCGGCCATAAGACCGGGGCGCTTCGTGAACGCCGGATCATTGCCGCTCAGGCATTCGGCGGAGCCAGCCGCATCAGGCGCAGTTGCAACCACTTGTCGACATCGGGCCACTCGGTGGCCAGAATGCTGTAACAGACGGTATCGCGGAGCGACCCGTCGGGCCGGCGCTTGTTCGCGCGCAGGACACCTTCGCGCTTTGCACCCAGCTTCTCGATCGCCCGTTGGGAATCCTGGTTATAGGCGTCCGTATGGAACGCCACGGCGACGACGCCCACGTTCTGAAAGGCGTTATCGAGCAACAGGTGCTTGCAGGCCGTGTTGACGTGGCTTCGCTGCCAGCGGCGCGCGTACCAGGTGTAGCCGATGGACACGCGGGACGGGTCGTCCTCGATCTCGTAGTACCGCGTGGAACCCACGACCTGGCCGGTGCCGTTCTCGCGGACCACCCAGGGCGACATGCGGCCTTCTTCCTGGCCGCGAAGGGCGGATTCAACGTAGTCCGTCATGCGGCCGGGGCCGGGCACCGAGGTGAACCAGAGGTTCCACAGATTGCCGTCGGCGGCGGCCTGCTCCAGCGCGGGAATGTGCGCCAGGGTCATCGGTTCGAGGGTGACGTAGGCGTTCTCGAGGCGGACAGGCGTCATGGCGCGGATCTCAGGCGTCGAGGTCGGGGATCAGGCGGCTTTCGATCCGGGAAATGGCGTCCTTCAGCAGCAGCTTGCGCTTCTTCAGGCGGGTGAGCTGGAGCTCGTCCCGGGTGATGGAGGCGGCCAGGTGGTCGATGGCGGTGTCGAGGTCGCGGTGCTCGACCTTGAGCTCGGACAACCGTTTGTTCAGTTCGGCGGGATCCTGGACCTGCATGGCATTGGCCGGGCGGAAGGTGAAGGACACAGTGTAACCCCGGGCGGTGTCCCCCGCAGCGGCTACAATAGGGGGCCGCCCCTCCCGAACACCGCCGAAGCATGTCCGCCATTCCAGACGCCACCCGTAAGCAGACCTACGAAGCCGGCAAGCTCGCCAAGCGCCTGCGCCGCCAGGTCGGCCAGGCGATCGCCGACTACGGCATGATCGAAGACGGCGACCGGATCATGGTCTGTCTCTCCGGCGGCAAGGACTCCTACACGATGCTGGACATGCTGCTTTCGCTGCAGGCGAAGGCACCGGTCCGTTTCGAGCTGATCGCGGTGAATCTCGACCAGAAGCAACCGGATTTTCCCGCGCACGTGCTGCCGGAGTACCTGGCCGAACGGAACATCCCGTTCCACATCATCGAGCAGGACACCTACAGCGTCGTCACGCGCGTGATTCCGCAGGGCAAGACGATGTGCAGCCTGTGCTCGCGCATGCGCCGCGGTGCGCTGTACCAGTGGGCCTCGGACAACGGCATCACCAAGATCGCCCTTGGCCACCATCGTGACGACATCCTCGGCACCTTCTTCCTGAACATGTTCTACCAGGGCAGCCTGAAGGCCATGCCGCCCAAGCTCCTCTCGGACGACGGCAGTCACGTAGTGATCCGTCCACTGGCCTACTGCCGCGAGGACGACATCTCTGCCTACGCCGAAGCGCGCGCCTTCCCGATCATCCCCTGCAACCTGTGCGGTTCGCAGGAGAACATGCAGCGCAAGGTGGTCAAACGCATGCTGGAGGACTGGGAGAAATCCAATCCGGGGCGCAGCGAAACCATTTTCCGCGCGATGGGCAATATTGCCCCGTCGCAGCTGACCGACCGCAAGCTATTCGACTTCGCCGCGCTTGGCGCACGCGAGGGCGCGGCACGCGCCGACACACATGCCTGGCTCGCCGGTGGCGACGCCGGCGACGATAACGACTGATCATCCAGAACCCCGCTTCAAGGCCTGCCGACCATGACCCTTTTCTCCGCTGTCGAACTCGCTCCGCGCGATCCGATCCTTGGCCTCAACGAAGCCTTCGGCGCCGACACGCGTCCGGACAAAGTCAACCTCGGCGTTGGCGTGTATTACGACGCGAATGGCCACGTGCCCTTGCTGCGCGCCGTGCGCGAAGCCGAAAAAGCGCGCCTGGAAGCGCAGCTGCCGCGCGGCTATCTGCCCATCGACGGCATTGCCCTTTACGACGCCGCCGTGCAGAAGCTGCTCTTCGGCGCTGGCTCACCGCTATTGGCCGAGCGTCGCGTCGTCACTGCGCAGGCGCTGGGCGGTACGGGCGCGCTGAAGATCGGTGCGGACTTCCTGCATCGCCTGAATCCCTCGGTGCCGGTCGCCATCAGCAACCCGAGCTGGGAAAATCACCGGGCGCTGTTCGAAGGCGCCGGCTTCCAGGTCGTGGAGTACCCGTACTACGACGCCGCCACCCATGGCGTGGATGTCGACGGCATGCTCGGTGGACTGGCGAAGTTGCCGCAGGGTGCGATCGTGGTCCTGCATGCCTGCTGCCATAACCCGACGGGTGTCGATCTGGGCACTGACGACTGGAAGCGCGTGATCGAGACCGTTCGCGAGCATGGCCTCGTGCCCTTCCTCGATATCGCCTACCAGGGCTTTGGCGACGGCATCGAGGCCGATGCGATCGCCGTGCGTCTGTTTGCCGATGCCGGCCTGCCGTTCTTCGTCGCCAGCTCGTTCTCCAAGTCGTTTTCGCTGTATGGCGAACGCGTCGGAGCGCTGTCGATCGTCACCGGCTCGCACGACGAAGCACACCGTGTGCAGTCCCAGCTCAAGCGGGTGATTCGAACGAACTATTCCAATCCACCGACGCACGGCGCGGCCGTGGTCGCCGCGGTACTCAACCACGACGATCTGCGCGCCACTTGGGAGACCGAGCTGGGTGAAATGCGTGAGCGCATCCGTACGATGCGTCGTGGGCTCACGCAGCGTCTCTCAGCGCACGGCGACTTCGGCTTCATCGAAGCGCAGCGCGGCATGTTCTCGTATTCCGGGCTGGCGTCGGCGCAGGTGGATCGCCTGCGTACGGAGTTCGGTATCTACGCCGTAGGCACGGGCCGCATCTGCGTGGCCGCGCTCAACGAGGGCAATCTCGACCGCGTCGCCGAGGCGATCGCCAGGGTCATCTAGCCGTCCATCGCCACCTTCGCCGGCGAACGCGCTGCCGTTCGCCACGGCCCTTCATTCGCAAGAGAAATCCCGATACATGTTTTTTCGAAACCTGACGCTGTTCCGCTTCTCCGCCCCCGTCGCCACCGATCTGGACCGCCTCGAAGAGGCGCTGCCCGAGCATCGCCTGCGTCCGGTCGGTCCGATGGAAATGTCGACGCGCGGCTTTATTTCGCCGCTCGGTCGTAAAGAGGAGGCGCTGGTCCATATGGTGGGCCGCAACACCATGGTCACCGTGGGCAGCGAGGATAAGCTCCTGCCCTCGGCTGTGGTGAACGACGAGATCGCCAACCGCGTGCAGAAAATCGTCGACGAAGAGGGCCGCAAGGTCAGCGGTCGCGAGCGCAAGCGCATGAAAGACGACGTAATGAACGAGCTGCTGCCGCGTGCTTTCGTGCGCACCTCGCGCATGTCCGGCTATGTCGACAAGAAGAACGGCTGGCTGGTGTTGGATACGTCCAGTCGCAAGTCGGCCGAGAATACCCTCAGCCAGATTCGTGAGGCGCTGGGCAGCTTCCCGGCGGTGCCGCTGGCGCCGGAAGAGTCGCCGCGCATCCTCATGACCCACTGGGTCGCCACGGGCGAGCTTCCGGGCGGCCTCGTGCTGGGCGACGAGTGCGAGCTGCGCGACCCGGCGACCGCCTCGGGCGCCATTGCCCGCTGCCGTCGCCAGGATCTCGACACCGATGAGATTCGGGAGCACCTGCGCACGGGAAAACAGGTGTTCCAGTTGGGTTTGGTCTTCGACGACCGCATCTCTTTCGTGCTCGGGGAAGATCTTATCCTGCGTAAAATCAAGTTCACGGACGTGGTGCTCGACGGACAGGCGGATAGCCCCGAGTCGGCCGCCGCGGAAATGGACGCGAATTTCGCCCTCATGGCTCTCGAGTACGAGCGCCTGCTGGGCAAGCTGGAAGAGTGGTTCAAGCTCCCGCGGCCGGAGTAAGTCCGGGGCGGTGTCGCAGGATTCGATATGGCTTGGTGGCAAGTTCGTCGGGATCGACCAGAGACTCGCGACATGGCATCTGAAGAAAACGAATGGCTCGAATTGTCGACCCTGACGGGCGGCACCATTCGTGTGCTCAAATCGGCGCACCCGCGCGCGCGGCGGCTGCGCCTCACGGTCACCCCCAAGGGCGCCCGTCTCACTTATCCCAACGGCACGCACACAGCGCAGATGGCGGCGTTCCTCCGCCACCACGCCGACTGGCTCGAACAGAAGCTCGGTGAGTTCCACCTCGATGCGGTGCCGTTACCCGGCCTGAAAGTCGGCGTGCCGACGACGTTCCCTTTTCGCGGGGAAGACGTGGCGCTGGACTGGGCCGAAGGTGCCTACCCACGTGTGGACCAGCACGCGGGCGGTCTCACGCTGGTGATTCCGAAACCGCATACGCGTGCGCTTCTGGTGGCGCGTGGCTTGCTGGCGACCTACTTCGAGGCGCAGATTCGCCGGGACGTGTCGCGCTGGCTACCCGCCTACATTCCGGTTATCAACGCCGCACCCACCGCACTCAAGGTGCGCCCGCTGAAAAGCCTGTGGGGCAGCCTGGACACACGCGACAGGATCAACCTCGACCTAGCGCTGGCCCTGGCGCCGCCCCCCGCCCTCCGGTATGTACTCGTCCACGAGCTATGCCACCTGAAGGTGAGAAACCACTCGCCGCGCTTCTGGCATTGGGTGGAAACGGTGTTCCCCGATTACAAGGAACAGCGCGCGTGGCTGCGTACGCACGGGAGCGGCCTGAAGATGCAGCTGGACCGGCTCATCGCCGACGTCGCTGACTGAGGCGGCTTCGATCGCCGCCTCAGTCGGTGATGGCGGATCAATGCGCCAGCGCGAAGCCCGTGATGATCTTCGCCGTCTCTTCCGGCTTCTCGAGCATCGGCATGTGATTGCAGCCGTTCATGATCGTGGCGCCGATCGAGGGTGAGCTTTTCAGTCCGTTGCGCAGCGTATCCAGCGCGGAGACATCGATGATCTTGTCTTCGCGGCACCAGATGCCGAGCACCGGCATCTGCAGCTTGCCGATCACCGGATCCAGCGAGTAAGCCTGAGCGGGTTCCTTCAACTGTTCGAAGGTGTGCGCGATGAAGTCGTGGTCCTGCTCATTGCGCGCGAGCAGAGCGTCTTCGAGCCGACCCGGAATGTTCGGTTTGACCAGGAAGATGCGACCAAGCAGGGCTTCGAGATCGGCGCGATCCTTGAAGAGGAACGGATCCTTGCCCGCCTTTACGTCGCGAACGAAGTCGTTTTCCTTGAATGTCAGTCCCAGCGAGCTCATCAGCACGAGGCTGGCCACGCGCTCCGGGTGCTGGTCGGCGTAAACACCGGCCACCGCGCCGCCCATCGACTGGCCGACAAGCAGGAAGTGCTGCGCACCGACGGCAGTGGCGAAGGCTTCAAGACGTGCGGCCTGCGCCGGGATGCCGTAATCGCCGCCTTCATTGCGCGAGGATTCGCCCCAACCCGGCAGGTCGGGAGCTATCACGTGGAAGTGATCGGTCAGGCCTTTGGCCGTCGTCAGCCAGGTTTCCTTGTTGGCAGCGAAACCGTGCAGCAGAACGATCGTCGGGCCGTCGCCGCCTTCGTAATACGACCACGTCGTGTCGCCCGCGACCACGGTCTTCTTCTCCATGTGCGCCGACATGGCCAGGCGCGCCGCATCGGCTTTCAGCAGCAGCGACGGGGCGATCAGGTAGACGCCGCCGGCACCGATGCCCAGCACAAGGGCCACCACTACGAGGAACTTCAGGCGACGGAGGAGAAGACGCTGCCAGAGCGGGCGGCTGTCGGCGGAAGCGATTGTCGGAATCTTGGCCATGGGCTTATTTCTTCTTCGACTTGCCAGCGAGAATGGCTTCGACGGCTTGCTGGGTCATCGGGTGGTAGCCACTCTTCGCCTTGGCATAGGTTGCCTTCGCGAAGGCCAGGCCCTCCGGCGTGCGTGCAAACGCACGGTATACCGGTGTGGTCAGGTACAGGCGGCCGATACGCGTCATGTGCTCTGAAGCGGCGGTCCAGACTTCCTTGTCGCCCGCTGCGATCGCGTGCGCATACCAACGCATGCCGATCTCGGCGTTGGGCGTGCCAGTGAGATGCCAGGCGGCATCGATTTCCTTGATCTTCGGCAGCGGGGTAACGTTCGGCAGGCGGTCGAGGAAGTACATCCATTCCTGGGTGTTCCAGGTCTTCGCATCGATCTCGTCGGCCGCGAGCTTGCCGGCCAGGAAGTCGGTGCGTTGCCTGTCGATCCCGTCGAAGCGCGCGGAGGTGGGCAGCGGCGCATCCTTCGGAATACCCGGCTGCCAGATCCACGCACGGGCCTCGGCTTCGCTCATCTTTCCCGGGTACTTATCGAGCAGATTGGCCTTGAGGTAGGCGAACATGGTGTCCGTGTCGATGCTCTGGAAGGCGAAGTGCGCGAAATAGCCCTTAAGATAGGTATCGAACGTTTCACGACCGAAGCGCTGCTCCAGCGTACGCAGGAACCATGAGCCCTTGTCGTAGGCGACCGAGGAAAGCGAGTCGTCCGCGCCGACGCCACGCGCGTCCGGCGTGAGCTTCTGCGAATTGGCCGGTATATCGCCGATCGTCTTCTGCAGTTCGCGTGCGGAAAGCAGCGCTTCCTCGTCGGCGAGTGTCTTGCCATAGACCGCTTCGGTGATGCGGCCCTGCACGTAGGTGGTGAAACCTTCATTCAACCAGATGTCGCGCCAGGCGGCGCTGGTCACCAGGTTGCCGGACCACGAGTGCGCCAGCTCATGCGAAACCAGCGAGACCAGGCTCTTGTCGCCCACCAGTACGGTCGGCGTGGCGAAGGTCATGTTCGGGTTTTCCATGCCGCCAAACGGGAACGATGGCGGCAGCACGAGGATATCGTATCGACCCCACGCATACGGGCCGTACAGTTGCTCGGTGGTGGCGATCAGCTTTTCGGTGTCTTCGAACTCGTATGCGGCCTTGCCGACCACGCTGGGCTCGGCATAGACAGCGCTACGCGGGCCGGTTTCCTTCACGTCGATATCGCCGGCGGCGATCGCCAGCAGATAAGACGGAATCGGATGCGGTTGATCGAAGGTGAAATCGCCGTTGAGCGGATGCTTCGTGTCGTTGATCGCGCTCATCACCACGCGCACATCCTTCGGCGCGCTGACATGCGCGTCGTAGGTGAAGCGCACGGCAGGCGAGTCCTGCAGCGGTACCCACGAGCGCGCGTGGATCGACTCCGACTGCGAGAACATGAAGGGCTGCTTCTTGTCGGCGGTCTGGTCCGGCGTCAGCCACTGCAAACCCGAAGCCTCGGGCACCGTGGTATAGACGATGCGCACGCTACCCGGATGGGCCGGTGCTTCGATGGTCAGCTTCGAGCCGAGTTCCCTGTCGCGCGGGGCGAGGGCGAACTTGAGTGGTGAGCCCTTGCCCGAGTCGTCCACGGCCTCGACGCTGGCGATCTTCAGGTCGCGCGTGTCGAGCACGAGATCCTTCGCCTTGGCGTCCTTCCAGTCGAGCTTCAGCGTGGCATTGCCGGCCAGTTCGCGCTTGCCGAAGTCCAGCTTCAGGTCGAGGTCGAGGTGGGTGACCTTGACCGTGCCAGGCTGGGCGTAGGAATGCGGATCGGCGGCGAAGGCCACGACGGGAAACGCCATGGTGAGGGCAAGTACGGGGAGCAGACGCATCGAGGGGATCATCCGATGGAAGGAGAGCCCAAGTATGCCACCAAGCGGCCCCATCCCTCCGCACAAGGAGCGGGCGCATTCTCTGCAAGCCGTGGCATCCCTCTTGGAGACATCTCCGTCGACTTCATGCGCCGGCTCTGCTCGGGCAGGCTTCCATTGTCGGAGTGCGCCTACTTTGAGTTTGTGGTTCTCCCTCGGGGTGGCATAGGCTTCTACAGCTACTGGATAGGCTGGGATAAGTCAGGAGACGAAGTGCGTGCGCCGCGGCCGCTTGTTGGGCGAGCAACCGCTATAGGTCTAAGGAACGTAGCGAAGGCCCCGGTATATGTCATTTGAAATGTTTGGTGCTTCGATCGAGACGATCAACGTCGTCGCCGACCTTGAAGGATCGTACCAATGCCTCGAATTGATCTGCTGTCGACATGGTGGGGTTCCATGGGGGCGATCTTGAGGTGAAGCACTTGCTTCAATGTGCCAGCAAGAAATCCAAATGCAGCGTGTCCCGCTCGTGTCTCACCTGCCGCGATTACGAATGATCCGTGATCTTCAAAGCTTGTAGGCCCGATGGATCGCGACGATGCCGCTGGTCAGGTTGCGGACTTCGACGTGGCCGAAACCTGCATTGAGCATCATGCCCTTCAGTGTTTCCTGGTCCGGATGCTTGCGGATGGATTCAGCGAGGTATTGATAGCTGTCGGCATCGCCGGCGAAGAGCTTGCCCAGGCGCGGCAGGATCTTGAACGAGTGCACGTCATAGAGCTTCGATAGCACGGGGCTCTGCACCTTGGAGAACTCCAGCACCAGCGCACGACCGCCGGGCTTGAGGATCCGGTGCATGTCCGCCAGCGCCTTGTCCTTGTCGGTGACGTTGCGCAGACCGAAAGCGATGGTTATGGCGTCGAAGCTGTTGTCCGGGAATGGCAGCATTTCCGCGTTCATCTGCGCCCAGCGCAGTCCGGACACAAGGCCACGATCGGTGAGACGGTCGCGACCGACGCCGAGCATGGCGGCGTTGATATCACCCACCACCACTTCGCCCTCGTCGCCCACCACCGGCTTGAGCAGCGCGGCGATGTCGCCCGTGCCACCGGCGAGATCGAGCACACGGTCGCCGCGGCGTACGCCGCTGACGGCCACGAAGTGACGCTTCCACAGACGATGGACGCCGAACGACATGAGGTCGTTCATCAGGTCGTAGTTGCGCGCCACGGAGGTAAACACCTGGCCTACAAGCTTCTGCTTGTCGGCCAGGGGAACGTCGCGAAAGCCGAAATGGGTGGTTTTCTGGGAATCCATGGCCCGGATGATACCCCGGTTCACCCTCGCCGGCAGCCCGCTAGGGCGTTCGGCCGGGCGCCTGCGCCGGTAACGTGTTCATCACCTCGAACTGGCCCCGGCCCAGCCGCAGTGGCCCTCCGCCGAGCGGGCGAGCGATGAAGACGTTTCCGGGACCGCCGTTGGGTGCGATCAATCGTGCGTTTCTGTCACCGTTAGCGCCCAGATAACGCTGCCGGACGTGGGGCGACGGCGGCTCATACAGGCTGCGGGGATCGACGCGGACCGCGAAGCCCCTGCTTCGTATGATGTGATGAGTCCCCATCGCTTGATTGATCTCCGCCAGCGATGCGGTCGGGGGCACGGTCGTGAGGCGAACGCCGCTGATTCCCTGGCCGACGTATCCGGAGGCGATTTCGGCAACGTCGTTGCTGTATCCATGGCTCGTGGACGAGAACAGGTAACCGCTGGCGCCGCGTTGCCGTTCGAAGCCGCTGGTCTGGAACGGCTTGTTGTCGTAATACCAGAGGTCGGGTGGTGCCTCGGCTCTGGAGATCAGCCGGAACGGACCGGCCCCGGGAGTGAGGTCGACGGGCGCGGCAGCACCGGGGACGCCCGGCAGCGCAGCGCGAGTGGACTGGCGTGCGCGCGCACGCTCCAGCGCACCGGTCCAACGAAGGCGTTGTCCGGGCGAAATGACGGGGGGCGACATCGCGGGGTCAGGCAGCGCCGCTCTTTCGAACCGCATCCGCGTCGCGACCAGTTCGCGCTCCACCGGGTCGGGGAAGGCCAGTTCCACCTCGGCCTGCAACTCGTCGTACAGGTCGGGCAGTCGATCGGAACCCGCTCCCTGCCCGCGTCCGCTGCCAGCTCGAAGACCGACGCGGCGGTGGCCCCAGGTGTGAATGGAGGTGCGCTGGATCGCAGGACCTACGTTGCTGCCATCGGGACGGGTAAGTCGCCAGCCGCCGTAGTCGCGGTCGCGTATCACCCGGTGCAACTGCCCGTTCTGTTCGATGTAGGTATTTCCTCCGATCGTGAAAATACCTTCGTGATCGGCCCTGCCGGTCTTGCGCACTTGCTTCGCTACGTACTGCGATTCGAAGACGACCGTCGGCTGCACGGCCGCCTTGGCTTCGACGAGACGGCCGCCAACGCGAAACCGTGCACCGGTTATCGCGTGCGCCACGGACCGCGATCCCAGCATGTACGCGGGAAGTGCAGCCGAAAGCGAGGCATTGTAGAAATCGGCGAAGTCGACGAAGGCCCCGACGTTGTCACCCGCCTTGACGTTGTCGTACAGACGCCAAGCCGCCTGTGCGGCGCGTGCGGGCGAGGTGACGACCCCCTTGATCGCATCCTCGATCATCCGGTGAGTCATGGCATTGCCAACGCGCTCCGTCAGCCAGGCCCAGTTGGCCTGTTCGGCACTGCGGGTGAACGTGTGTGCATTGCGCAGGCCGAGTTGCACATCCACCTCGTAAGCCGCAGCGAGGAAATTGCCGCTCACTTCACGCTCCTCGAACGGGGCTGCGGTCCACGTATAAGCTGACGGGGCACTGGCACCCAGTACCCAGTTAGCGAGGCGCTCACCAGCGAACGCGCGGCCGCTCCCGTTCGGCAGCACGCGCGCGAATTCGACGGGAAGCCTGTCCAGCAGGTATTCCCGAAACGCGGGGTGATAGAAGAATCGCCGTCCAGCCTCCGCCCTGTCCTCGAATTCACGGAACGTGACGCCGTCCGGTGCGTCAGGCGTGTAAAGGACGATGCTGGGTACGCTCTCAGGATGTCGCACGCCTATGGTGAGAATATCCCGCAAGGGCGCGCCGCGATACGTGTTCTGCCGAACGACCACGTCATGGCCTTCGACGCGAGCCCGCCCGGTTTCTGCCGGGGCCGCGAGTACGGCCTTCACCCAGCTATACCCGCGTTCGGAATGGTCGGCGCGGAACGATCGAGGCGAGTCCTCGAGGTAATAGGAAAGGCGTGCTTCGGCTGCCAGGAATCGCATGCGTCCGTGCTGAAGGCTCGTTGCGTGCTGTCTCCGCATGGGTGCATCGTTTCCGGAGCGGAACGTCGCATTCACGTACGTCCGGTAACTCGATGCGAGGTCCAGGCCACGCACGAGATCCCGGATCGCGGCGTCGTCCAGCCGGGCGATCGGGACCCCTTCGTTGGTACTGGCCGTCAGTCGCACAGGCTCGAACGCCGCGATGTTCTGATACGCCAGGTCGACCAGTCTGATCTGCGCGGGTACCGTGCCTTCAAACAGGGCTTGCAAGGACTCCAGACGTGCGATCGGGTCGGAACCGCGATCGACACGGACCTGGATGTTCGCGGCATCCTCTGCGACGCCAAGCGCGCGCAGGCGCTCGGAGATGGCGATGGACGCATACGAGGGAAGATCAAGCGGTGCACGCAAGTCGACCGCCGCTTCGCTATCGGCGACCGCGTCTTGCACCGACAGATATCCCGACTCGGCATCGCGCCACTCAGCGGCGACGTTCATCGGGACCCGTGCGAGTCGCTGAGCGTTGAATGCCGCCATGAGCGCTGCATGACGCGTGGCGAGCACATTCTCTGCGTCGAATACATGGTCCATGCGCAGCGCGTCGAAACGTGCGTCTGCAAGCGCCCTGATCGCCGCCTCATCGTCATTTGCCAGTGAGAATTCGAACCATGCCTGACGAAGTTTGTCCTGCTGCACGCGGATCGTCCGCGCGACAAGCGTGCCGAACGGATCCCCGGCTATCTCGCGCGAATCGACGAATGCCTCGGGACCGATGGAGATGAGCTCCTGCCGGGCGATGCCGGCCAACCCCGGGGCTCGCGCCAGTGCAAGGCGCGCGCGAGCCTCCAGTGCGGCGTGGGCATCGACCAGGCGTGGAAACGATTCCCAGCCCCGCTCGGTGGAAAACACCAGGACTTGATTGGGTGTGCGTTCGTACTGAATCAGGAGGGTGCCGGCGTACACAGACTGGCCAAACAGCAGCTCGCGGACCGTCACGCCTGCCGGCAGGTTGCCACCTGGTCCGGATGCGATCGAACGCACAAGATTCAACCCGGCCTCGTCGAGCTCGCCGTCCTGATGGGCGAGCACGGCCAGATCGCGCGCGGCATTAAGAATGCGCGCGGTGACGGCCGCGCGTCGCGAGGTTCCGTGGGATGCATCCTCGGGCGGTGCGCTCCAGTACGCATCAACCGCAAGGAGGTAAGACGCGAGCGTGGTGGCGTCGACCGTATCGGGCAGGTCGGGAAGACCGGCCTGTTCCTTGGCCAGCCAGGCCTGCAGCCCGACGACGCGGTCGAAGGCATCCGAGGCCTCCTGGTAGACGCTTTGCATTTGCGCAGGCGGCGCCTGCGGCGGAGTCATGTCCATGGTGATTTCCTTATCGTGAACGTAACTGGCGGCCACGGCCGAAAGGTGTCGGACGTTCGCCCTGACGACCTACACCGACAATGTCCAGGGAGTGAATGCGAATGGGCAGGGGGCTCTGCAGGGAGTACTGGAACTCGCCGCTGGGCAGGATTCGCCGGCGCAACTCGAGGTCTGCACCCGGCCCGACGACGACATGATGGGGTCCGACGGGCGTCCATGGATCGCGAAGGCGAGACAGATCGATCTGGATCGAGTAGCCGAGCGGGTCGCGTTGTCCCGCCTGATGGACGGGTGAAGTGCCTAGCGCTTCGGACAACCGGTTCACCGGAGTCTCGGGCGGGAGGACCGTGACGGGATACGTGCGCAAGCCATTGGCCGGATCGATCCAGGTGGAACTATGTCCAAGGGTTACGCCTTCACGGCTGATGCCCGGCCAGAACTCGACTTCGAACTCGCGTTCGCTGAAGTACCAGATACGGTCAGGCCACTGGTTGCGTGGAACGACCTCGGTCGCTGGCAAGGACTCGGCCACCACGTTGCCGTTGGGCGCGCCGCTACGGTGGGTGGGAACGCGTGGTGTGCTTCTCGCCACGGCGAGCGCGTCGTCCCAGCGCCGTTGCTGGTCGGGCGTGACTTGAGCCAGGGGCCAAACGGGGTCGCCCGTCGACGAGGAAATCGATGGTGACTGGATGTCTGCAGCGTGCTCGACACCCGGCGATGGCGGCGGAGAGGGGATGCGACGCCCGTCGTCGCGCGCCCATCCGCGGATACGCAACACCTCCGCGCGCTCGGCGGCCAGCGGGAACCGGGTGTCCAGTTCATGCAGGAAGACACGTCGCTGATGTGCGCTGAGTTCCGCGATATCCGGATGAAGGTCGGGATCGACGATCATGGCACTCCGCGACGGTAATCCGAACTTCAGATGGCTGCCGTCGTTCCGCACGAGCACGTTTGCGCTTGGGTTATCGCTCAGTACTGCCGTGATCTCGGCGCGATGAGGTTCCAAGATGGGTGGCAGGTCGAGCGGACGCGGGCCCGGGGTCGGCGCAATGGGCGCCGGGGCCGCCGCGCCTCCGGCCACTGGCGCGGCTTGCCCGGGAACGTCGTTCCGGACGGTCAGGTTGCGCAATCGCTGACGCAACCGGCGCATGCCGCCAAGCAGGCCTGCATCCTGCACGAAGACCCATTGGCCATCGATCCGCTCGATTAGTGGGCCGGTGAAGCGCATGTCGCTGGCGCCCCGGGTCGGGCGGAGACGCCAACGACCGTAGTCGCCATCGTGGCGCACGAGGTAATGCATGCCTTCGTGCTCGATGTAAGTTTCGCCGCGAACGCGAAAAATGCCTTCACCATCCGGCTTGCCAGGCTTCCGCAAGCCACGAACGGCGTAACGGTCTTCGAAGTGAACGCGCGGTGGGGCCAGGCGCACTCCGGTATGCGTCACACCTTGTGTCGTCGCACGGGAGCGCACGATGGCACCGGCAATATGGCGCCCCCCGATATAGGGCGGCGTCACCAGGCCAAGGGCGCTCACATAGCCCGCGGTAAAGGCGACAAACGCTTCGCCGGTATCACCGGCCTTCACGTGGTCGTAGAAGCGCCAGGAAGCCTGCATCATTCGTGCGAGGCTGAGTGGCGCATCGATAACCGCGGCCTCGACCAGGCGCGTAGTCGGATCGAAGCGGCCCTGCAGGAGTCCGAACAACGCGTCGCTGTCCGCATCGGCCGTGGAGCGAGCCAGGAATTTAGCATCCTTGCGATACTTCTCCACCGTGGCGTCATAGGAGGCCGCGATGAAGTCGCCGGTGACGAGGCGTTCGTCGAACGGTTCCTCGGTTTGCGTGTACGCAGCGTCCCTGTTGGCGCCCAGTACCCAGTGGGCGAGACGGTCACCCGCAAAGTGGCGGGTTGCTCCGTTAGGGGACACCTTGGCGAATTCCGCCGGCAGGCGATCGAGTAGGTACTCGCGGAAGGCCGGGTGGTAGAGGAAGCGCTTCGCTGCTTCCTGTCGGCTCTCGAACTCGCGGAAGGTAAGGCCATCCGGTGCATCGGGTGTGTACATGACCACGCGGGGGGCGCTGCTCGGTGTGTTCGAAGCGAAGACCAGGATGCCGTCCAGCGGAACCTGCTTGTAGAAGAGCTGGGCGACGGCGACCGTGTGCCCGTCCACCCGGCGCTGTCCGGTCGGTGCGTCGAGGGCCGCGGTGACCCAGCCGAAACCACGCTCGTCGCGATCGTCGATGAAGGAACGCGGCTCGTTCGGCACGAAGTAGGACAAGCGCGCCTCCGCTGCTTCCATGCGCAACCGCGCCGCCTGTAGCGCCACGGCAAGCTTGCGGGAAAGCGCCCCGGTGCGGCCCTGGCGAAGGCGTTGCTCGATGTGGGTCTGGTAGCGATTCGCGATGTCGAGATCCCGAACCATGGCGCGGATAGCGGCCCCGTCCAGGCGTGCTCCAAGTGGCATGCCTTGCATGTCCGACGCGCGCAAGGTGTCGAGGGAGAAACGGCCGATGTTCTGGCAGGCGAGGTCGATCAGCGAGATGCGCCGCACCTTCGTCGAACCGGGGAGTGGATCGAGGATTTCCAGCGCTTCGGGCAGCACCTTGGCCCGGGCGACGTCGACCGTGATCCCCTCGGGCGATTCGTCGATGCCGAGGGCCGCCAGTTTCACCGCGAGTTCGCGAGAGGCGAAGGCGTGCAGCGATAGCGGCGGTTGCGTGCCAGTGGCCATGCGAACCATCGCGGCTCCAGCCAGCACGTCGTTGTAGGTGTCGCGTGCCTCATACCAGCCCACACGGACATGGTTGGGGACATTGGCCAAGCGACTGGCGACGGTCGCTTCGAGCAACCTGGCTTCGCGCAGGTCTTCGATCGCATCGATGTCCAGCATCGCCGCTGGCGACAGCTCGTAGCGAATACGATCGGCAAGCTGTGTCGCCGCGTCTGGCTCGTCGCTATCGAGGGCGTAGTCGTCCGCCGCCAGCGCGATGCGCTGCTGCTGTACATCGATCATGCGACTTGCCAATGTGGAAAAAACATCGGCAATCATTTCGCGTGAGCCAACGCTTCCCTTGGCCTTCGCTTCCGCAAATTCATCGTTTCCGAGGCCGCTTCCTTCCCCGACATCTACCGACTCCAGCAACCGGCGGCGTGTCGCTTCCAGAAGGCGATCGAGGGAGTCGAAGGCCTCCCAACCGCCGTGCGCAGTGAACAGAAGGGCGAGGCCGGGCTGTCCTTCTTCGGTGACGATAAGCGATCCGGCGTGCGGGACGTCGCCGAGCATGAGTTCCCGTGCATGCACGCCGACGACGGGCGCGGTGCCGTTCGCCGTGGTGACACGTGTTGCGAGTGACACCGCATCTTCGCGGAGCGTGCCATCAAGACCGCGCAGCGTGGCTTCCTCTTTCATCACGCTGGCCAGGTGGCGGGCGAGGGCGACACGGCGCGTCTCACCGCCAGCCGGGCCTGACGACGACCAGAACCCGGGCAGGGCGTCGAGTAACGCCCGCGCACCCCGCGCATCGGCTTCGGCCAGGGTCGGCAGGGTCTCGTGCATGAGTAGCAAAGCATCGCGAGCAGTCGCTACTCGACGCAGTGCATCGATCGAGGGCTGACTTTCGTTCTGTACGATTTCATGTGACGTCGTTGGCTGGACATCCATGTCGGTCTCCTTTCGGTGGTAAGGGGTGCATGTGCGTGTTGGATTGGCGAGCTGGATTAAGGAACGCGCAGGCCAGTGCGAAACTCCCCGCTGTGCAGTGACACGCCGGCGAGGTCTCGCTGACGGCGAGGGGATAGTGGGGCCGTATCGAGATCCGGCGCAGGCAGGGTTGGCTTGATGACGAACTCGAGCTCCGAGCGATGGCTGACGGTATAGACGTTGAACTCGTACGTTCCGTCGCGCCTCTGCCTGTCGCGAAGCTTGCCAAGGTCGATCTCGACGTAGGCGCCGGCGATATTTCGCACCTGTTTGTCGGTGAAGGTATTTGTGCGACTCTTTCCGCGCATGATCTCGACGATCTGTCGCGAAGGGCGACCCGGATCAAGCGTCATTACGTGGAGTCCCGAGGGTCCTGTCGCGGCGGGCAGCGATTGACTCAGCAGTGCGTCGTGAAGGCGGTCGGCCAATCGCAGCGGTGCTCCCTCGTGATCGTCGCGTTGCGTCCACGCGTCCAGGACTTTACGT
>Ga0247742_10001418_pt1 | contig 16866 bp, 22 predicted proteins | sample UWRJL208509C2_FD_180944 | JGI IMG/M metagenome (GOLD analysis project Ga0247742, IMG submission 180944) | Plant litter microbial communities from Arlington Agricultural Research Station in Wisconsin, United States - UWRJ-L208-509C-2 | ecosystem: Environmental > Terrestrial > Plant litter >...
ACAGTATGAGTCATGGAAAAAGAGAAAAGGTGAACGCAGCCGCACACGTGAGTAGGTCACGTGGTAGAGGAGTGTAGTAGTCCAAGTAAAAGGTGAAAATCGTAACACCATTCAGCTGCGCCTTATGATTATTGCAGGATGGTTTCTGGGAAAATATGTTAGAGTTAGTATACTGCAAAATATTTACATACAGCTATGCCATCGAGAGCAGTGTCCAAATGGCGTTTATAACGGGATTTGGCCGTCATGAACATTTCCCCGTCGGTCAATGCAACATCATCCATATCATTTTTTTGCCGCAGGTGATTGGCCTTAAAATTACCATCCGCTGCAAAGCTTTGTTGATATGAGGATCTAGACCAAGTTGACTGTTAATTGCGCTGACAAGATATTCATCAGACTGACTCAGATTTCAGTTTATCCTCCTTCCAGTCGGGTGGGAGGTTAATCCCCGGTTGGGGACAGGCAGGGCAAAATAAGGCCATCTCACCACGGCCGGGTTTTTCATCGCCCCAATGGCCAAACCATTTTCGGTATTTCAGATTTCGCCATTGCCGGCTGATGCGCCAAAATTCCACCAGGCGGTTAGGAGCATATTGTGGGAATGCCGGATAGGTCAAACGGCAGAGTTTTTGATGGTATTGAAATATGCTGGTTTTACATTCCAGATTTTCCATCCTTTGATTGTCAAGGCAGTCAAATGTGAAAGCTGTCTTCACCGTTTTGTATGAAGCCAGGTATAATCGGAGTTCGAGAAGTTGTATATCTCTCGCTTGGTGCTGAGTATCGCAGCAGCACCAGACTAGAGGCAAGTGATGAAACCCATTTGAATGGACAACAGTTATGAAGGTATTCCCAAGAGCATCTGTAGGTGGCAGTCGGGGGAAAACACGTGGCAAAGAACCGTGTCTCTCGTCATCGTTCACTTCGTCCTCCCAAATATCATCTTTCAGAGCCTCTTCACCAAGAGGGAGGTCTGTAATTGAGTCCTCGGCGAAACTGTCCATATTTTCATTGCAAGTTTCAAGAATTGCCACTGACCAGTCACCATTTTGTTGCTCCTTGTTGGCTTGACGCTCGGTGGCATTCACGGCTTCCAAACACCGGGTTACCAGCTCTTCAACTGTTGTCCCTGCGGTGTCAGCCACAAATGACAGGAGTTGTTTGTCCTCCTCGGTACGCAGAAGTGGTTCGTCTAATGATTTGGACAACTTTGATAAAATGTTTTGAGGAGTTGTGTGCTTCATCTCTGCCACATGGTGCAGAAGATCTGTAAGCGCCGTTGTAGTCCCGGTGACGCCGAACGCCGTTCCTTTGAACTCCGGGCGCGATGGACAATAAGCACCACCATGTCCGCTATGGATCTTGACGCCGACCTCCCACAAGCAGCCTTTTGTCCAAAACCTTCCATTCCATTTTTCGACATTGTGGAAAGGGACTGCATCATGTCTTTGGCGGAAGCATAGCACACAGCAGGCGGCCTTGTGAAGACAATCTCGACAACGCCATACTGCCTTGCCGATTATGCAAACACTGCACCGGGTGACAGCAGTGCTGGAGGTCCCTTCAGGTGTCTGGGGTGGAGCATAGTCATCCAATAGTGCATTGGTATAACATTTCCGTTTATCCACAAGCCATTGACACATATAATCATTTTGTGTCTGTCAAATTCAACGTTATTGATGCCAAATGACCAGATTCATGAAAGGCATACTATTTGCGTTCGTGGTAGCCGGTCCATAAACACCGGCTCATATGCAATTGGCAGTAGACCATCGCTGTTCTCCTTGGACAAACCGTCATGCGGTGACTGGATCTCAATTGGTTGCACGGTATGATGCGAGTTTTGTACATGAGATGAGGAGTTGATATCCGTTTGCGGCTTCTGAAGCTTGTATTGTTCATTGCCTTCTGAACTACTGGCTGTCTTCACCCAGCTTGAAAAACCTTCATCCTCCTCTTTCCACCCACGCGGTTTTCATGGCATGAAGGGCTTTGCAAAAATTGTAAATGGTTGGAGTGAAAGACGTGAAATTTCCTGGCAACGTAAGTCCTCCACCACGTGAATCGATCCTGAATATCCGGGCCATGTTTCAAAACTAAGGTCGCAAAAAAAGCTAACACACTGCTGTGGTTCTGGTAGATCACTGCAATATATTCATATATTTATTCTGGCCTGTCCGGTATGTGTTGCATTCTCGTAGAAGCTACAGATTTAGTGGTTGTAGAATCTGTAGAAAGAGCTAAATAAGGCACTGACAATACAGCTATGTCTGATCTCAATGGGTGTTTGCAAATTATTTCCACTAAGATGGGCGAAGTGGTCATTGTTCTTGTTGAAGATGATGGGATGGTGTTTTCATTTGATAGAGACTCAACTTCGATCATTGACAGAAATATCTGTTATATCCACCGTAGTTGGTTGGTTCAGATATATAGTCCTTCTCAATATCGTCATTCGGAGGTCTGACATCAAGTTGAGATTATGAAACAGCCTGTCGACATTGTATTTCTTGTTGGGCAGCATTTTGCAGCCATTACTTGCGACATGATTTTCATATTGTTTGCTTTTCCAATGCGTGCATGTAGCAGATATCAATGGAAGTATGTGTTCATTGAAGGACATGGTCGTGAGGGTAATCAATTACTTCCGATAATAAATGGTTACGTCTTAGATTGGACGATTGCCAGACTTTCTGTTGATGACTACACAAGCAGAGTTCGAATGAATATCAGTAAGTTGATTGTTAGACGAAGTCCCCTGAGATGCAGTCATTCCTTCAACATTTAATGACAATAAACACAAATGTTATTACTATCTAACAATGATTAATGTGAAGCACTACCCTCACACTTGTGGGTCCATCTGATTGAATTAAGACATTGTGGCCCAACACCATATATGGCATCTTCCCATATATGGTAAGTGCGGGTGGCAATGAATGACGACATCAAATGGTAGCCTGTAACAGGGCCATTGTCGAGTCCCTGAGGAACACTTGCCGATGCTGAAGCGAATAATTAAAATATTCCTTTGTTATAGTCAACTACCATCATGCCCATCAAAAAGAAAGACAGAAGCAAAAAGAAGCAGAAGCAGAAATGGGAGTATCTATCCCCCAAAGAAAAAGTCATTCTCAAAGCACAGCTGCCCCACTTCGAGGCCTGCACAGAGGTCGAAAAGCGCGAAGCTTTTCTCGATGGTCCGGTTTCAAGTCTGATTCAGGAGCTCCACAAGGACAGGTTTTCGCCTGCCAAATTGTCAACAGACCAAGTGACGATGGATGCATGGGCGATGAAAAAGAAGGTATGAGTACTCCCTTCGGTCCAGTATTCATTGAACTGAAGGAAACTCCAGACTATTTGGACTTGGTTCAAAAACCACCGTACCAGAGCAACGAAGCCTATAAAAAAACTCCGTAAAGATACATGGAAGAATATCTATGCACAAGAGCATTATGATAAACTGGAGGCGGAAATGAACAAAACCCATCTGGGGATTGACCCCAGCAACAAACAGTATATCGGCGTTTACAAGCGAGCACAAAAAGTCATCTGCGATAACCTCAATGATGCTGTAGTGAAAAAATACAAGCTTAAGGCAGAAGTGGAAGCAGCTGCTGGCCCCGCTTTGGACGAGAAGCGAAAGTAAGTTGCAGTATCCTCATTGTCAATTGTACTCAAAGCATTTGAGAAGAAGGGCTGCGAAGAAAAGCTGTAAAGCGATTGCCAATATGCATAAGGAATTCCATGTGCAGATGGATCTCCGCTGTATCACGTTTGAGTGGCATACTGGTCCGGATGCAAAGTTAACATTGGTCTGGTATGTTCTCAAGCATCCTCTACCTCTGTCGCAAAGTAATCTTAATGGTACAGTCATGACTATATTGGTGACCTCCTCAAAGCCCAACATGAGGTCAAAAGCTTTTTGGCCTTCAACCCCACCGGATATCAGCGGATGGGAAATGAGATCATGGAATATGCTCGCTACGTACGACAAGTGACTGATGGCGTTCATTGGGAGCCAAAAGATCCAAAGCAGACGGACCCAGAGCCGCTTATTACGCTCGGTGATGGGGGGTTGCCCATATTTCCACCAAAACGTCTGGGAATCAGTGGTGTTGAAACCCAGCAGAGCCTCGTGAAAATAATGAGAGCTTATCTGACTGCTCACTATCATGAATGCCCCCATTTTCATGGTTAAGAATAGTACTAACGACTTTCACAGGCCTTGCATCGGGTGGGGCCGAAACCCAGGTGGCATGGGCAAAAATAGCCCTCAATCCTGGGAACTTCATCGACACTGATATACTGCTGGCGAATTTCAAGTTCCGAGAACCATATGACATGGCGAAGGAGATCCATGTCTTTGCTGAACATATACGTGACTGCCAATGAACAATGGGGGTTAAGGCCTTTCGTTTTACTCATTACCTCAGGAAGAAAGGAGACGTGGTCGTGAAAGCCAGTTACCCCGAAGCAGCGGAAATGGTCTTTGAAGGCGATACAACAGCCAGCAGACCGGAGTTGAAGGACACGAAAATGGAAACTGCGTCAGTCATGGAGTGGGTTGTGGACGACGTTGAAAGAGGAACACCTGCTCCAGTGGTTGAAGAACCGTCCACTGTGCAATTGAAATGGGAGCCACTTCGGGAGGGCCTTACTGAGGAACAAGTTGTAGAGACCGGAATGGCCCTGGAAGTCGACGCCCAAAAAGCCTTGTTGAATGTGAACATGCCATCCACAAGTAGCAATAGCATTGGCAAGGACATCAGTGCAACCCTTGGAGGTGAATTTGGATTTTCCGATAACAACAGCCTGATTACTGATCGCCAAAAAGCACACCCGCATCCCATGGCAATCACAACTCATGACTCACAGACTGGTCACAATGCAACTCTCCCAACATTTGTATTTCCTCCTATGCCACATACAGAGCGAGGTAGTGATGTGCAAACCATCGACCCACTTCTACAATCTCGTGAAAGGGACGCCGTTCCAACACCATTATTGGGGAATCCCGGAAACACCGACAACAACGGGACCCAGTTCCCATCTGCAACAGGATATTCAACCCCATTTGGATTTGTTCCAACTACGTCATATGGCATCGTTCCTGGTTTTGGGCACTTGGGTATGGCCAACTCCTATCCTCACCCACCGGTCGAAAATCGAAACCCCATGCAGAGTCCGGTCGTGGGCTTTGGATTTGGATATGGAGCCGTTGACGCAAATACAATGAGGCAAGGAATGCCGGAGAACCTTATCACAGCAAATTACCCATTCAATTATCACTTTAGCAACCACAATCACCACTAGCAGGTAGACTTATACATCACTGACCGTTAGTTAACGGTCCTTATTTATATATCAGAATCGTGAATTCACGGGACCGTTAACTTAACGAGCGATACATCACCGGTCAAGCTAACGGCCAGGTCTATAGCAGGCTACCTACGCTGTATACACGGATAGTACTGGGGCACGTGAGTGCGCCAATGCTCGGTAGCGCCCATTGCGCTTGCCGCTCTCCCACCCTTGCGCTCGCTGCTCATTGCTCTCCCGCCCTCGGCGGCACTGTTGCTAGGGTCATCCAAAATAGTAAAATACAGTAAAATGTGGGTCGTCAGTGTGGATTGTCAGAGTGGGTCGTCGGAGTGCTCGTCACTGGTCGGATGCCATACTCAAGCGCCCCCGACTAAGCACGACAGAACCCAGCAGACGTCCTCCACAGCGTATGTCCACGACGCAAGCGAGTCATCTCCACCAAAAGACCGCCAGAGGTGAAGAGCGCCTACCACACTGTACAGCCCGTTTATTCCATGCTTATTGATCTGGTCCCAACTCCCATCCACAGTCCTCGGAGTCGACTTGGAATCAACGTTCCTCCAGGAAGGTTGCAGATAGTTCCACCACCTCCAAAAATCGGTGTCGAAGCCCACCATCTGGTGTGAATCTGGCTTGAAGTTCTTGCGAGCAAGCTGAATCCATCGTTTAATGGCTTCAGGGCGATGTTTCGAATCGAGCCTCACTCCCTTCATATCGAATGCGTACTTCTCCTCGTATTTGAACCAGGCCAGGACCAAGCTCCTCCAGGAGTGTCCGAAGTCCTGCGCTTGCATTGTCTTCAAACCCTGGCAGAACCAATCCGGTGCATCATGAGGGAGAACAAGGGTTGCAGGGACTTTGGGCCTAGCTGCGGAGGGGCGAGTGCAATTGGCGGAAGTGCGATTGGGAGAGACGACGATAGGGCCAGTAGTCGACTTGTCACTAGGAGTGGCCTTGGTAATAGTCGACGAAGGAGTTGGGGCCATCACTTGCTGTCGCTTAGGCCGCCGATTCTCACTACCTTCCTCATTCGGCTTGCGCTTCTTCTGGTCCGAGTTGGTGGCGTTCGTCACGTTGCCAGCAGCAGACGAGAGGAGTAAATGAGGAGGTGAGGGTGGCATCGACGGGTTACGAGCAGACAAGGGTAGCATCGATGGGTTGTGAGCAGGAGAGGGTGGCACCGACGGGTTGCGAGCTGGAGAGGGTGGCACCGACGGGTTGCGAGCAGGAGAGGGTGGCACCGACGGGTTGCGAGCAGGAGAGGGTGGCACCGATGGGTTGCGAGCAGGAGAGGGTGGCACCGATGGGTAACGAGCAGGAGGCGGTGGAACCGATGGGTAACGAGCAGGAGGGGGTGGAACCGACGGGTTGCGAGCAGGAGAGGGTGGCACTGATGGGTTGCAAGCAGGAGAGGGTGGCACCGACAGGTAACGAGCAGGAGGGGGTGGCACCGACAGGTTGTGAGCAGGAGGGGGTGGAACCGACGGGTTACGAGCAGGAGAGGGTGGCACCGATGGGTTGCGAGCAGGAGAAGGTGGCGCCGATGGGTTACGAGTAGGAGAAGGTGGCACCGATGGGTTACGAGCAGGCAAAGCTCCACCATCCGCATCTTGCTGACCAGAGGCACGCTCATCAGAGGCCTTGGATCCTGCTATCTCAGAGGTTTTGCCTGGTATTGCCCGAGCTTGACATTCTGCCTTGGCTACAAGAATATATAAGTAATGTACTCTGATACCAATAGAATATGTAACTCACTGTAACACTTCCTGAGGAAGCGGGAGAACGCGGGAACAATGTGAGCGTCATAGGCGTCTCGCTCTGCCTCGTAAAAGTTTTGACGAGCGTTGCCGCGTATAGTTCCAGAATAAGCACTGTTCAAGCATCAGTATGTTAAGACGATCACGAATGGACTAGGCCCACCTGACAACATTCAGTCGTCCACCATCTGCCGGTTCTGGTCCTCCAAACTCTGCGTATGCAACCATCCCAGTATGGGCGCAGATGAGATCGAGAAAGGGCTCGGTGATCGCTAAAATCGCATTAATGCATCTGAAACAAAGTTAATTAGATGTATCGAAACAGAGAAACAAACACTAACTGTTGATGAGACTCTGGGTCCGTAGCTGGTGGTCTAGCTAGATTTTCCTCCCACTCAGCGACGGCAGCCTTCCCCTCCTCCATTGCCTGCTTCCTCCAAAGGACCTTCTCTTTGTTGGGGACCATCTCATTATATAGCTTGGATCGGATCTTTCGAAGGACGTTGCAGTCGACTCGGCCTCCGTTAGGACAAGCAAGCTGGTATTGCTTGTCAACAAGGGCTTTGATATTGGGTTGCTTCGCCCAAACGTTGTAAGGAGGTGGTGCGCGAGGCTTTGCCAGCTTTGTACCAGTCAGACGAGCCATGATGATGGTGATCGGGTCTTCTGGGTCCGCCTCTCTGACCTTCGTGCTGCGGGCCTTCCGATGGTGGTAGTCGAGCCATCGCTCAATTTGCTGGCAGGAAGAAAGAGGTATCAGTAACCGTGAAGTCCCGAAAGGTTTAAAAAGGAAGCTCGCAACACGTGACAAACATCGGATAACCTAACTCGAGTCGACTCACCTGTTTTCTGAAAACCACCAACTTATGACGCTCAGCAAACAATTCCTCTGCTATCTTGAACTCTTCTGGCGACATTGAACTAGGATCGGGTGCTTCGACCTCAGCGTCTGCTTCGTCGTCGTCGACACTGGCTAGGAACTCTGGGGTTGGATCGACATTATGCTCGTGTTCAATGGGGAATCGCTTGAAGTAGCGACGCTGTATGTCAGCGATGCATGCTGCCTTCGAGTTTGCTATGATAGCAGCTGCGTACGCTCGTCTCTGATCCTGGAGGAAGTCGAATCGAGCACCACGGAAGGAACCTGGACTTGGCATCTAGATTGACGAAAGGTAAGCCTCCTGTCTTCAATCGAAAGACCGTCCTGACTCACCTAGCAATGTCAAGGTAATGCGTTTGGAGGTGCTTTCTATCGACGCACAGCCTAGGAATGTCCAGCCGCTTTCAATGACAAAGTTGGGCTGCGTACTTATACTTGACCGACTCAAATCAGGGGGTCAATAGATTTGTCCACTCCGTTCCTAAAAGAGTATGTCCGCCCACCGATCGTCGCAAACTAATTCGCTAACCGATCTAGTTTCTTTCAACCCTTTGAACGGTATCTTCCGACATGACCCTTCACTTTCGTATGGCACCATCTCGTATCCAGACGAAAGCCCAGGTTCCTTTCCTACGACCATGCAAACCCATTCCCCTCACGCTCACATTGGGTCACCGCTGACCTCGCCTACTTTGTCTAGTGCTAGCTCCTTATCAGCAGAAACGATGTCCTCCAACAATAGTTCTCGTGGTGAGTACTCTTCCAATCGTTCGTCGAGAATGGATAATGACTTGAGCTCATCAGGCACCCCCCGCACACCTGTGTTGTCGGTGAGAAACCCCAGCGTCCAACCAGTGACCCCCACTCCAAATTGTAATCATCCTCCTCGCCTCTTGAACAATATACTCATGCAATAGTAGCTCGACGGCCGCAGATGGGCACCCAAACGGCCATCCAGACGCCTCGTGGCTCCCCCATGCGGAACACAGTCACTCCAGATGCTCTTCAAGACCCACTCCCCGCAGTAGCTTTATCAAACCCCACCATCAAGGTTTACCGCATAGCCAACCCGGCTGAGATTACAGTCATCAACAATGCTAGAAAGCTCTACGTCGTCACGAAAGGCGAAGCCGTTGGGATTTACAAGACATGGTAAATACCTATGTGATTCATGTATCCGCAACACTGACGACTTCTAGGCAAGAGTGCGAAAAACGTGTCAAACATGTATTCGATGATTCTATCTTCCAAAAAGTAGACTCCTGGGCTACCACTATCGCAATCTATCGACTGGCCTACAATGACGGCACCTCAGAGGTTATACCCATCAGCAACGGTCACTTCGATCTACCATTCTGCACGGTACCCAGTTCCAATGGGCACCACGGCACGGGTCAGTTCAACATCCCTCATCCAGGCCATCGCAGTCGAGTTATAGTTGCCCCTTACATTTTGCGGCGCCCCACTGTTGAAACTGGGACTTACTATGTTGTTGTGCATGGTGAGGAAGTGGGAGTATTCAGAACCTGGTATGTGTTTTCCTCCATCCTTAGCTCTCTGCTATTGTGTAGCTCATAATTGTCTCAGGCACGAAGCAGCTGTAAGAACACGCCATGTCACCGGCACTAGCAACATACTTGCCTGTGATTCCTGGGAAACTGCTGTTGAGACGTACACCGAAGCATTTGAAGAACGCCGACTCCGTATCTCAGGCCAAGTGGCCACTGGACATCGCATGACATTTGAGAATATTCGTTTCAATTAGTCATTAGTATTCTCTCTGCATCTAAAATTGATGCATTTCCCTAGAATTAAATATACTGTACTAAATCAATCAATTCGTTAAACACGTGACTTTTTCGAATTTACGATAAATCTCAGAAAATCAGAAAAAATTAGAAACATTCAAATCCGGGGTCAGAAAAAATCGGGTGTGACGCGTGACTAACGAATTGATTGATTTATTACAGTATGCGGTTATTTTTCTGCGCCTAGTGAATCATGATCGAGCTTTTTCTTTGGGAGAGACAGATACTTGGCTGCCATGTTATCCGATTCAATTATTCGGGAGAGACAGACACTTGGCTGCGGCATTATCCAATTCAATTCTTTTGGGTGTGAATCACAAACATGCGGCGACATCAAGGATAAAGTGTCGTAAAATTTGACAGCGGGATTCTAGTACATAGTGCTTGCACCTGAGTCTGCAGCCGCAAATCTATGGTGTTCTTCGCGATCGGCCGCTTCCTTGGGCATCTCCACTGCTAAGCGACGCATTTTCGCGCTATGGAATAAGGGTCAACGTTGGATATGGGAGCGGAAAGTTGTGTGCATACTCTCGAGTACGACGGCGACTTTTCTCTCCTAGGGCTACCAATTTCCTGGTCCATCCCGTGTTAAAATAGAGTAAACATGAAGAAAGACTGAACTTGTAGTAATACTTTTTATTCACTGATTGGTAAAACAAATTCGAAGACTTAGTGGTATTTTTACTGGAGTAAGTGACGACCATTATCATTGCCAGTCATGATGCTTCAGTCGTAAGGAGCTGCTGAGTTCTCTTCGACATGCGGAGAACACCACACATTGACGCTCACTTGACCCTGGGCACTGCCATATTCAGGGTGCACATTTCTTAATTTGTCTAGGTCCACTGGCAACACCACCAAACAAAACCATGGTGATATCGCGACTTTTTTTGGCGGTAGTAAGTATGTTCTATAATTTCACTTGTTCGTTGTATATATAATATAGAGAGTTAAGTATATATATTAATTTGCCCCAAGTAATCACGAAAGACCAAAAGCCAGGTAGGATCTTTACGCCTGCATCAGTCTTAGATCACTCGATGGTGTACTTAGAAGTCGTTCTGAGCCCAACATGACACTCACATTTTAACCCACTCGTCAAGTGAATGTATTGAAATTTTGTTGATTTGATTTGCAAGGGCTTGTCGTCACTACACCTGTATCAATCGCTATATACTACACCAAGTAAATTTAGAGTATTGTCGATGGGAGTAGTACCAGATGGGTCACTCATCTTCTCAAAGATGACATCGGCTCGTGCACTCAGAGTGTACCAGCCAATTTCCTCGTATATTCAAGCAAGGTTCACTATATAATATGTCATTGTATACTCAAGCAAAGGTCGTTATCTATCCATGTCTTGAAACGTTAGTAACACCGTAATTGAGTGAACTTGTCACTTACTGGATATTTCTGCCGCGCTTTCTTGTGCATTGGCTGGTACACTTAGAGCGACGACATCGGCTGGTACACTCAGAGCGACGACATCGGCTGGTAAACTTTGAGTGTACCAGCCGATGTCGTTGTATAATCGAGTGAAGGTTGCCATCTAATCATCTCTTGAACTGTCAGTAACGCGGTAATCGAGTGAGCTTGTCACATACTGGATATTGCTGCACATTTTCATGTGCTAGCGCGGTAGCACCCAGGATTCTCCCTATTTTCCAAGCGATCGAGAGGCTTACTTGCTGCGCGTGAGGAGGTTTGTCTCCAGTGGGATGTGTGGGGTACGAGATAAGATCAATTCAATCTGATTCGCTGATTAGGTCACATGCATTTTCTGTTGATGCAGTGACAAGACACAGCAACTGTCAACATTGATCATATGAATACCCGCCTTTTCAACCTCACCACATCTGCTCGTACCACTCGAACGCAAGGTGCTTCTGAACCTAAGCGTCGCAGGACTACTCAAAGTCACCAACACCACCGTGCACCCATTGAAGAGGAGTTCGACACAGTTCGATGGCGCGAAGAGACACACAACTCTTGCAAGCAGGTCGTCACCGCAACGAACGATACTTGGTCCAACACCAACTCCTGGCTACCAGAAGATAATACCGAGTTTGGTTTGGATGAAGAATCTGCCTGGTTGGATGAAGATGGGGATGGAAATGTATTTATTGAGATCCAGCCTCCACTGCCCGCCTCAGGTGGAAAGAACAAGCGGAGTGTCGTATCGGTCAGTGCTTCGTTTCGCCTCAGGAGTTTGTATCTGACCCTTTCACAGACTCGGCCACACCTAGTATGGGCGCAGAATTACAGGGACACCTACCTGGATGAGCTCCTTTGCTGGGACGGTCGGGGAGATTTTCATTCAGACGGGCTTGCCAGTTGTCCGGATTGTATCTCGTACAAGGTCGATACACCGGGCAAAGCTGATCATCGGTGTGTTGAGTGCTACATCCCTATCCTCACATGCAAGGAATGTTGCATTCGGCGACATCGCATGGACCCATTCCATCGGATCGAGGTGGGTAACCTCAACAGTGTTGTCTCCCTGTGACTAACTTAACTTTCTAGATATGGAACGGTTCCGCGTTTCAACCGACCTCGCTCAAGAACATGGGCCTTCGCATTCAACTCAATCACCTCAGTAACCGTTGCAGCAATCCTATGCCATGTCACCATGATTTCCGTGTGCTACACACCAACGGCGTTCACGAGATTAACCTTGACTTCTGTGACTGCGAGCGTGGAACTCCTCGATACATCCAACTCCTCTGTCGCCAGCTCTTTCCAGCAACTCAGATTAACCCTCGCACCTGCGCCACCTTCGGCCTTCTAAAGCAGTTTCACTTGCTCAATCTCACCTCAAAAGTTTCAGCATACGACTACTACCGCGCCCTTGAACGCCTAACTGACAATACCGGCGTCAATCTTCCTAAGTCCCGATATCGCGCTCTGATGCGTATGGGTCTTCAATGGCGACATTTGAAGCTCTTGAAACGTGTGGGCAGAGGAAACGATCCCACTGGAGTCTCGGGTACCAAGCCTGGCGAGCTTGCAATTCTCTGCCCCACCTGCCCACATCCTGGCAAAAATTTACCCGATGACTGGAAGTCAAGACCGGCGACCGAGCAGTGCGTTTCATTCTTATTATTTCGTTTATTATCTCATTTTCTTTCTAGATTTTTGTACACGTTAATTGTATGCATGGACGCGAACTTCCGCCTCAAGAATCAACTAGTTTCAAACTATTCGGTGGATCCAGGTTTAGGAATTGGCTGGGCATATATGGTGGATCGAAAACCTTACGAGAAATACGCGCTCAGTCACGCAAATGAAGAAGACGTAAGTAGTTCTCTCTAGCTCTTTGCACCTTAATCTAAGGCCTCAAACAGATTAAGAGCTGCGTCAGCTTCCAAGCTTTGACCATGGCGAATACGCGATCGTCGACTGGGCTACGTTACACGGGCTCCAACATGTGTTCGTGTGGGAGAGGAGAGATGATCTTACCTTGTGGAACTGGTAATTTACATAAAGGAGAAAGGTATGTGTGGCTTGTCTAGTCGACGGCCTATATCCTGACGCTGAACCTGATAGGTATTGCAATATGGACTATATTTTTGGTTCGGCAATATCAACCCTCAACCTACTCTTTATCATCATCAGCTACGATGTAGCCTGCCAATGGTTCACCAACCTCCTCTCTCGCATCAAGTCTGACTGGCCCGATGAGATCAAGCCCAATGCTCAATTGCACATCCAACCCCTCATCCCAAAGCTTCACGAGCCAGCGCACGAGCGAACCAACCACGAGCAATACTCATTCAACTATGGAGTTGGCGTCGGCAACACAGATGGAGAGTGCCTGGAAAGAATATGGTCCGGCCATAATGCGCTTGGGAATTCGACGAAAACCCAAGGTCCTGGATCTCGCCACGACGTGTTGGACGACCACTTTGGATTTTGGAATTGGGAAAAATACAAGGCAATGGGTACGTTATTTTGGGTTTACCATCTATAAAATCTAAAATTTCTTCTCAGGTAAAACACTGGTTTGACGCTACAGGGCGGCCATACCACTTCGAAACCAGCAAGTTGAAGGGCATCGGGGCTTCACAGAAACTCTTGATCCATCACTGGTCATAGAGTGGGGAGCAATGTGTGAGGCATGGGATGCTGATATTATACCGAAGAAGGTCCCTAATCCTTATCATACGGAAGGTCTGGGTGAGTACCAAGATTTTGCATCTAGTAATCACCTACTGATTTATGTTACAGCTCTAAGTGAGGCTGAAGTTCGCAAAGAGCTTGCGAAAGAGGAGGAGGGACGCCTTGGCAATGGTGGCATTGCACTCCATGAGGTGTCTGCTTCGGCATTCATTGCGCTTGGACTGGAACTCGAGGATGCGCAGTGAGTTATGTTCTGTGTCATTCATGTCGCGTGTCTCATCATTGCCTAGGCTCCGTCTTCATCGACTTGTGGACGACAAGAAGGCTGGCACTGCCCAACAGGAAACATCAATTACGGAGCAACGCAATGCCCTACGTACCAAGATACGCAGTTGGCAGAGAATTCAACCCATCTACATGCCAGGCTTGTTGGGTCTTCAAGACAGTCTGATGGCCAATCACCCCAGCACGACCGCAGGAGCCAATCACTCCGAGCACATTCCCTTGTGGCTTCCATCGAGCCTCAGCTCTGAGAGTCGGCGAGTCGCTTGTGTGGCAAATGTCGTTGAATTCGAGGAAAAGTTGCGGACCGCCCAGTGTTACGACTTGCTCGAGAAGACTCGACATTTACTTCGCATCAAGAGTCGTATGGTCCTCTTCAAAAACAAGAATATTCGTGGTCAAGCCGCTGGCACCCGTTCTCGTACCTTGATCAACCGCATCCAAGATCGTGCTAAACACCTTACTCAGTACTACCGCATTGCCCGTTCAGCGAAGCTCTCGCTATCTGGACCTGGAGACTGGGAACATCAACTTCGTGAACTGAAGGACAGTGACGTCCGCTCGTACCAGGACCCTGATCGATTGAAGAAGCGCAAGGCTAGGAGGGGGACATTGGAGGATGACCAGCTAGTGGAAGGTGTAGAGGCGTTTGGAGAGGAGCCAGGAGTTGGTGTTGATCTACTTGCCGAGACCCGGGGTCGGCGAGATGGGACAGGCGAGACCCGTCGAATGCTGTCTTGGATCTGGTTGGTGGAGAGGAGAGACGGGGCATATGAAGGGGGAGGAAGCAGTGGCAACGACGACATTCTTCGGGCGGAGTGGGCCAAAAGTCGAGCACGCGCCACACATGCTACTGAAGAGGTTCTCATGCTTCGGGAGGAAATGCGACGCTTGATCGAATTTCTGAATTGGAAGGCCCGGTGGTGGACTGTAAGACAGACGTTACGTCTTGTCAAGGATCCTGCCCTACAAGAGGGCCTCCTTTCCTATGCTATCAAGCAGTCTCGTATCCAGCGTGAACTGTGTAATCTTGCACAGGGCTTATTCAAGACACCCTTGGAGGATATGAGCACGCTCGACTCTGTCAGTGGTGATGACGATGAAGACGAGGAAGGGGTGATTACCGGCAACGCAGGGGATAACGAGGAGAGCAATGATGAGGGGTTTGAAGGCTGTGGTGGTGACGATGACGATGACGACAACAACAACTAGGGGGATGCTTGTGGTAGCAGCAACGACTCGAGAAGCAGTGCGAGGATAAGAAGGACGGACCATAATAGCAAGAACCTGCGACGACAAGGAGTAACAAGCAGTAGCGGCGATGAGCAGTGGTGACGAGCAGTGGGGGACAGTGTCGACAGCATGCAATGGACGACAAGCAACGGTAGTGACAAGCAGTGGTGGCAGTGGGTGGAAATGACGATGAACAGCAAGCATTGAGAACAGCAAGCCTGAGCAATTGGCAAACATCCCAATCGACGAGCATCCCCAATCAACGAGCATCCCCAATCAACGAGCATCCCCAATCAACGAGCATCCCCAATCAACGAGCATTCAATCGCCAAGTATCCCCAATCGACAAACATCCTCAATTGACGAGCATCGCCAACGACAAGCATTCAAAGGACGACCGCCACTGCCAACAGAAACGCGAGAATCGAGCACGACAACTACCAGCAAGCACCAGTAACAACGACAACATCCCCAACACCAGCAGCAGTAGCAGCAACACGAATTAGGATGACCCTAGCGACAGCGAGCGCAAGGGCGGGAGAACGGCGGGCACAGGGGCGGGAGAGCGATGAGCGCAAGGGCAGGAGAGCGATGAGCGCAAGGGCGGGAGAGCGATGAGCGCAAGGGCGGGAGAGCGATGAGCGCAAGGGCGGGAGAGCGGCAAGCGCAATGGGCGCTACCGAGCATTAGCGCGCTCACGTGCCCCGGCTATCCATGTATACAGCATAGGTAGCCTACTATAGACCTGGCCGTTAGCTTGACCGGTGATGTATCGCTCGTTAAGTTAACGGTCCCGTGAATTCACGATTCTGATATATAAATAAGGACCGTTAACTAACGGTCAGTGATGTATAAGTCTAGCAGCTATGGCTGTGACCAGCCGTTTCAGGTCAACAACGGCTTAAACAATATTCTTCGTAACATTGAAGTGGGTTGCTAAGCAAGCGGTGACTTTGTTTTGGATCGGCGAGGATAAAATTTCAATTCGTTGAGGGGTAGAAAGCATATAGAGTGGATCTATTAACAGATTAGTAACTGGTGATGAAGAAGTAATCAATCGAACGCACAAAGGTTATGTATAAGTCGACCAGTTTCTTTTTTGTCAGGATCCAGGCATAGCGCTTCATCAAGATCATACAATAGCCGTATTTGATTGAGCTGTGCGGTTGCGGTAACAAACGAACTGATAGACGCATAGGGATGGCGTCTGCTTCTGATTGCTGGAAGTAAAGTATTGCAATGTCGTTCCATAGGATATGCCCAGTAGGTCCAGACAGGACCAGCTACCCTGATACCCCCTGGGATATGAAGGAGTGCGTGGATGGTCAAGGGGCCAGCGGAAAGTCGATTAGGATCATATCGATAGTATAGCCTACATCGTATGTATAAGTAGAGTATGTGAGAGTAGGAAAAGAAGATACTTACTTTTCATATCCCTGAACCCATGATTTGAAGCCTT
>Ga0247742_10001419_pt1 | contig 16858 bp, 21 predicted proteins | sample UWRJL208509C2_FD_180944 | JGI IMG/M metagenome (GOLD analysis project Ga0247742, IMG submission 180944) | Plant litter microbial communities from Arlington Agricultural Research Station in Wisconsin, United States - UWRJ-L208-509C-2 | ecosystem: Environmental > Terrestrial > Plant litter >...
TGTGGCGTTAGTAAACCACATACATTTGCTATCGGGCTGTTCATCCAAGAGTTCCTGGATCGCCGCTATCTCCCTTTCGAGCAAGTCCTTCCCTCCACCTATCGCAACGTTAATATTGATGGGTTCCAATGACAGTGCGATAAGATTTCACACCTGTTCCAACCAACCAACGGTGGTACATCCAGACACTCTGGTCGTTTGGATCCGTATACATGGCATTTCGAAGGAGTTCAAATTCTAGATGTGGAGAAAGTCGTACATATGTTACAGGATACTGTTCAAGGGGTCATACCTTCTTCCCGTGACTTCGCTTCATCAAGTTGACCTTGTTCCCACAAGGACGATAATATTTTTGACCTTTGATGCCAAGCGGAGAAGTTGGAGAAGTTGGACTCGATCTTGCGAGAAGTGTAGACCAGCTCAGCTGACTCTGGGCGCAGTTTGGGCATCCCGGCGAGGACATATCTACGGTAATCCCATGCATGGACTAGACGCATGTGGTGTTTAAGCTCTACAATAGAAGTTGAAATTAAGAAGGTGCTCACAATTTCTTGGATCGGCGTCCAACATTTTTTCCACCACAAATAATTCCCTATCCCAAGCGCTCTGCTTCCACCCACAGAAATCAGGCTCAGTCTCATTACCTGGCCCATTTGGTACGCTCTCTAGACACCACCTCCGATGATTCCATATCCAATAAACCTTCGGATGAGCTTTCAGAGCTGTCATGGTCATAGCGAGCTCATCTGTCAGCACCTCCCGTATCTGTGTTGTCGGACTAGATTTCGATCTGTGGGTTGTACAGAGCAAATTTTAGGAATGCTTACGCGTCTGCAAAGGTTCCATTGAGGAGTATCTTGCGTCTATAATTCCAGACGGTGTAAAATTCCGGATTGACTTGGAGCAGCTTAGTGGTGAGGTTGAAGGCGTCTTGAGACCAATCTTTCGCCTTCTTCTACTCGCGGACAATCATGAATGCAGACCTTGAAGAATCTACAATTCAGTCTGTACCTTCGATAGGACAATCTCTGAGAGTTCTGTGAACTCTTTTATCTTGGACTGTTCGCGACGCTTTCTGGCTTCGCGTTCCTCATGGGTTTGGCGAGCTCGTTTGACGCCATGCTAGACTGAGAGTAAGCATATCTGTGCAGCAATTCAGGTCATACCACAGACCATTATCGATTATAGATCCTGGATAGATGAAGGTATGGAGAAAGGCTGATAGACTGCGAGGGTACTGCGTAGGAACCTCAGCTTCAGCTGCTAATGGGAAGGCGGCCCGGATTGGCATCACTTTGCGAGTGTTTGTCCCAGAAGCTCTCGAGAGGACTTGGTTGTATCTGCCCACTACAAACACAGAGTCTTCAGTCTCTTCTGAAGATCGGACTCCTACAAAAAATCATGCCCTCCGTCGCCGAAAAAAAGTCCTCGATAGAGGACTACACCTCCTACTTCCCATTGACATTTCCCATACCAACACCTACAACTCATCCTGACCTCATCACGACAAAAGACCTACACCGTGAAGAGGACTTACTACGGAATCCAACATCTTTCAGAGCATGGTGGACCGCTATTAACTCTATACGCGAGAGCTATGTTTCTCAGTCTAAAATCGAGTCAACGACATCTACTTCTAAGCTCCCAGACGAAACTATCGCTATCCTCGGTCCTCTCGCGTCGCCTCTGGCGCGTTTGACACTCCAGCGCCTCACATACATATACGAAGCAGCCCTCACACAATTCCCCAACTCTTTCAAATTGTGGAAATCATATCTGCAAACGCGTATGTCTTTTGTGCTGGGAAAACCAGTGGTGAAGAAGCGTGCAGGAGGCAAGAAGAAGTTCCCGGAGATGAAAGAGGCGTTGGAGGAGGTGTTGGAGGACGGAGAAGAGTGGGAGACTTCCCTGGATCCAATTGTTGGATGGGATGAGTGGAAGGCACTGATTGCGGTATTCGAACGCGCTCTAATGTGGATACCAAAGGTATGCACCAGACGACATTCATCCAATGAGGTTGCTCATACGCTTGTCTGTTTTGTAGCTGCCACGATTATGGCTCATGTACCTTTCTGTATTTGCTCACCCCCGATGTCCTTCAGTGCTGTCGTTCACCCACGCAAGACGTACTTTTGACCGTGCTCTTCGAACCTTGCCCCCTTCATTACACTCTCGCATTTGGATTCAATATCTGCTCTGGGCTGAACGAAAGGGCGGGGAGACGATGGTTACTGTTTACCGTCGATACCTTGCCGTCGATCCCTCCGTGACGGAACGGTTTACGGGCTTACTCCTTTCTGACACTGGTTCTGCTCCCCGACCACTTGAAGCAGCAAAACTGTTACTGTCATTAGCGAGGAAGGCTGCCCGTGGGGAATACACAAGTCCAGAGGGCAAAAGTCCTTACCAGCTTCTGGAGGACTGGATTGAAGTTATGGAGAAGTACCCAGAGGAGGTAGGTTTGGATGTCGACGAAACCGTTGTTTCAAACGATGCCATTGCGAAAGAGGAGGCCGAGGCTGAAGCTGCCGAAGGCCAAGATTCAACACTGGAGCCAATGTCTGTATCCGGCCAAGTCATTCGGATGGCTGGGCCTGCCATCACTGTCGGGGTTGATGGAAAGCCTACTGCTCCGTACAACGAGGAGGAGGATCCTTCGAGCGCGTCAAGACTTAATATTGAGCACATAATCCAGAAGGATGGGCTCAGCGTCTACAAAGATCAAGCTGGTCGACTCTGGACAGGATTGGCAACTTACTGGATCAAACGAGCGGAATTTGATCGTGCCAAAAACATATTCGAACAAGGGATGAAAACGGTCCTCACCATTCGCGATTTCAACCAAATCTACGACGCCTACGCTGAGTTCGATGAATCTTTAATCAACTCGATTATGGAAGGTCTTGAAGCTGGTGAAGAAGACGAAGAGGAAGCCGCTGAACTTGAAAGGGAGATAGATAGGAGGATGGCTGATTTCCAAGCGTTGTCGGATAGGCGGCCATTCTTGCATAATGATGTGCTTCTGCGAAGAAATCCGAACGATGTGCAGGAGTGGGAAAAACGTGTAGCATTATGGGGAGAGGACGACGAACAGGTTCGTCTATTTCTAATTACAAAAACTGATGTGATGAGCTGAGGCATGGTATAGGTTGCTAAAACGTACACCAAAGCTCTTGAGACCATCAACCCTCGTAAAGCAACAGCAAATTTACACAGACTATACGTTAACTTTGCCAAGTTTTACGAGGAGGGTGGCGTTGCTGGACAGGCCGAACCAGATCTCGATGGTGCAAGAAAAATCATGGAGAAAGGTACCAAAATCAACTTCAAGGCCGTAGAAGATCTTGCAGAGGTATGGTGCGAGTGGTCCGAAATGGAACTTCGTCATGAGTGGGTCTTCCGTTACTCTTATGCATTTATTTTATCAATTTGCTGTTGTAGCAATTATGACGAAGCCATTCGAGTCATGCAAAGGGCTACTGCTCTTCCGAAGAATACCAAAATCAACTACCACGATCATGTAAGCTCGGGTTTTAACATCTTCTAGCTGCTTGCTGAACACGCTATTCAGGCATTGTCAGCGCAAGCTCGTCTTTTCAAGTCGCTGAAACTTTGGTCATTCTATGTTGACCTCGAGGAGTCCATTGGATCTGTCGAAACTACTAAAGCTGTTTACGACAAGATTCTGGATCTAAGAATTGCCAATGCCCAAATCATCGTCAATTATGCCGCCTTTTTGGAGGAGAACAACTACTTTGAAGAGAGCTTCAAGGTACGTGATCATTGTCTCTCTTTACAGATAATCTCTTACCCGACGAGCAGGTGTATGAACGTGGTGTTGAACTCTTCACATTCCCCGTCTCGTTTGAAATTTGGAATATTTACCTATCGAAATTCGTCAAGCGATATGTTAGTCTTTATTCACGTTTTGCTCATGCTGGGGATACTAAATCCAGATTCAGGGTGGCTCCAAATTGGAACGTGCACGAGACTTGTTTGAACAAGCCTTGGAGAAATGCCCACCCAAGTCATGTAAACCCCTGTTCCTGATGTATGCGCAACTTGAGGAAGATTTCGGCCTTGCGAAACGGTCCATGTCCATCTACGAGCGCGCCACGCAAGCAGTTCGTGATGAAGATAAGTTCGAGGTACGTCTACATATTTGGCGTCGCTGGAAGCATTGCTGATATGCCTCTAGATGTACGCCATTTATATCGCCAAAGCCACAGCCAACTTTGGTCTTCCAGCTACTCGTCCCATTTACGAGAAGGCCCTGGAAGGTGTGTATCGTTTGGGACAACTTCTTCTACAGCTCTAACCCCTCTTCTAGTGCTACCTGACAAGCAGACTGCCGAGATGTGTTTGCGCTTCGCTGCTCTCGAACGCAAACTGGGCGAAATTGACAGAGCACGTGCCATTTACGCTCACGCCTCTCAATTCTGCGATCCTCGCATCAACCCTCAGTTCTGGAGCGAATGGAACACGTTCGAGATCGAAACGGGTTCGGAAGACACTTTCCGAGAGATGCTACGCATCAAGCGCAGCGTCCAGGCCCAATTCAATACCGAGGCCAGCTATCTCACCGCGCAGACGGTTGGCGCGAGACAAGGTACCAAGAAGGCAGAAGAAAGCACCGACGCACAGGATCCCATGGCCGCGGCAGAGAAGCAGACACATGGCTCCAACGGTCCTGCCTTCGTCGCTGCCAAGAAGACTGGTAATGTTCCTGCTGCAGACGCGGTGCCAGCAGCTGTCCCCGAGGCCTCCAACGCTGACGAAATCCATATCTCCGATGATGAAGATATCTAGACGACCATGGTCATGTAGTATGTAGTGTGATTACCTATTGTAATTCTAATGGATCGCGGTGCGCAATTTAACCCCACCGTTCCACCTCTGCTTCGCATAAGTCTTCCCAAGCAGCATTCCACCCTTCGTCTACTAGCCAAGGTTGTTCTGTCCACTTGTTGATCGCGTCCCGGGAGTCCTCAAAGCTGACCGAGTGGTTACGTAGGTTGTCGACGAGCTCGACATGAAGGGCTAGGGATTTGTGGTATGGAGGGAGCACAGCGGGAATTTGGGTGACTGGGACGTGATTGGAACATGCTGGAATGGTATGAACAAAGACCAGATGCCCACCAAATTTTTCCAGAGGCCAAGTAACCCATAGAGGTTCTTGATGCACCCATGGCCAGCCTTTGACCTTATGTGCTTCAATTAGTACAGTTTCAAGATTGTCCACGATGTTGCTCATTCTTTGAAATTGTTTGCGCTGCAGAAATGGTGAGATACAACACTCATGAGTAAGGTCAGTGCCTCACAAGCTTGGTAAGAACAACATCCAGCTTTGCAATACACGCATCCATAACCGCTAATTTTGGTCTAACAAGATGAGTTCGTGGTAGCCCGTCCGGTATCAGCTTCAAGGCGTTACTAGGAGGATTAATTCAAGGTTTGTAGTTATCAGAGATTCCATACTCTAAGTCTGTTCGCGTATCCACCAGCTCTTTCGCTGCCTTCAGACCGTCAATGAGGACCAGTTCATCCCAAGTTTCTGTTACAGAGCGCAATTCCTGGAGTAGGGTTCTTGTTTTACGATGGAAAGTTGACTCGTTCAGCCTTGACGGAGATGCTGGAGAATTCGGTAGTTTATGTTGAGCGGGTGAAGACGAGGGTGTTGAAGGGCCATGAAAGGACTTCAGTCTGCTGCTCATAGTGGAGAGATAAGATTGCCTTCGTTGTTTGACCTGGCGCCGGTACACAAACAGAGCCTAAAATATCTTTTCTCAGTCCTTAAAAAGTGATCGGGAAGCTCTGCTCGACTTCGACGTCCCGTACTCACATCCAGCATGGCACGCAAACGGAAAAACAGGACCCATCTCAAGGGAGAGGCCGCAAAGGAGGAGTCATCTGCCAATGTACCAAGATCTTTCATCATCAAACATGGTCAAGTCGGGTCGTCGCTCACTCAACTTGTGCGAGATATGCGTAAGGTTATGGAACCTAACACGGCTTCACGTCTCAAGGTATGCATGTCATTGTGCACTTGACGAATTTGCTTACATCTTGTCACTTCAGGAACGGAGTCGGAATAAGCTAAAAGACTTTTTGACCATGGGTCCTGCCCTGCATGTCTCTCATATCATGGCTTTCACCTTGACACCGTTGGCTCCTTCTCTGAGGGTTGTGAAACTATCGGATGGTCCAACCCTAAGCTTTAGGATTGAAAGATACAGCTTAATGAAGGATGTCATGAACACTTCACGGAGAGCACACAGTGTAGGTATGGAATATCTCAGTCCTCCTCTGGTACGTCTCCGAGTCGAATCTATCATCTGTTCGACTATATCGATTGCTTTTCTCTAAGCTCGTATTAGCATCATTTCCTCCGCCTTCCCCAACGACGCCCCCTCATCTTCCTCTTCTTATGAAGTCCTTCCAATCGCTATTTCCACCGCTTTCGCCTCACACCATCAGTCTATCTTCAGCACGCAGAGTTGTTCTCATTGCTTACAATGCTGAACGCGGTACAGTGGATTTTAGACACTATATCATCAAGGTCAAACCCTACGGCGTTTCAAGACGAGTACGGAAGGTACTCGAAGCTGCGACACACTCCTCTACCGGAATGCTTGACTTGGGCAATGAAAAGGACGTTGCTGACTTCTTGCTTCGGAAGAAAGGTGAACCAGGACCCGATGGAGGTTACGAGAGTGCATCGTCTGCAGAGAGCGTCGCTGGTGAAGACGGAGATGCTGTCGATCTGGCTGAGGACTATGTTGGAAGAAATAACAAGAAAGGACAGAGAAGAGCCGTCAGACTGGATGAAGTCGGTCCTCGTATGGAGTTACGTCTCATCAAAATAACAGAAGGCGTGCCAGGTAAAGAAGGAGCTGTTCTGTATCATGAATTCGGTACGTCCTATTGCTGCATTCGAGGTCATTTTCTCAGACTCTGTTGCAGTCAAAAAGTCCAAGAAGGAAGTTGTCGCTCAGAAGGCTGATCACGCTGCAAGAGCCAAACTGAAGAAGGAACGCCGACAGGAACAGGAACGCAACGTTCGTCGGAAGAAGGGTGAACTGAAAGCTGGCGCAGAGGAAGAGTCGGGAGACGAAGCTAGCGAAGATGATGGCGATGGACTCGGTGAATGGGATGACGAAGAAGATATCAGCGATGATGAAGAGGCTGAAGAGGAACCTCTCAGCGAGGAGGAGGAAAGTTCAGAGGACGAGCGTCCTGCCAAAAAGGTGAAGAGAAGAGGGAAAGGCTGATTGCTTCGCCTTCTGTATTATTTGTTGTAGATCATAGAAGTATACTCTAGGAGAGGACCAGCATAATACGGAGGTAAATACCTTATGAAGACCACGAGCGCCATAGCCCTTCTAACCTCATCTTCACGCCCTCCCAGTTGTCCAACGCTGGCCTGACGTCCAAGTAGAAAGAAATATCTTTCTGACCTGGTGCAGTACTACGACCCGTATAAAAGTCGATAACATACCGCACACGCGTACCACATCGTTCAATAACCCAATCATGCCGATCAAAAGGACCAGCATAACTAAAAAATACTTGAGCATTTGCTGATACCTGAGGCGATGTTTTTTTTTAAAAAAAAATAGATACTCACCCAAGCAGCATATTCAGGCGAGCCTTTGGACTCTTCTCACTGGGTTTCCCTTTGAAGTTGACCAATTGAACACCACCACAAGCTTCGCCACCTTTTCCCTGTTCCCACTTCATAATTTCAGTCCAAGCACGCTCGTTGACAGCGTTGTGAATGGGTACAATGGTTTTCATGTCCGCTGCCTGAGGATTGTGGTTCTTACGCGCCATAGCGGAAAAGAACTGTGCTTCCGAAGGGTAGACCCATTTCCCATCATTTGGCTTTGGTATTGACGATGTTTCACGTTCATGTGAAAGAGGAACAGAGGCTAGTGGGGAGGAGTCGGAGGACAGAAAGCGCGACCACGTTGAGCGTGATGTGTGGTCAACTGGACAGGCCTCTGAACTGGGTGCTCCATGATCTACTGGGCATGTCTCTGGTTGTGAGGGTGCTGCCGCCGTATGGTCAACCGGGCAGGTTGCTGCACTCGACGTTGAGCTGGACGCCATGGTAGTTCAAGCACTTTCAAATTGCTGCAACTGAATTCGGGACGCGTAGGATTGTGTAAGCAGCCCCTGTCCTGAGCTATCACGCGACCATCGGCTAATTGGGTAGCCATCCCGGTGGTCTTCTCTTGACCACCAGAGGCAGAATCCAGATGAGCTCCAACAGTTCGCAGGTTTGACCAACACCCCCACCTATCAGAATGCCGTCTTCATCGCCAGTTTTCTCGACGCCTCTTACGCGTCTTTTCAAAATCAACCACCCAGTCATGCTTGCAGGGTACGACAATACAATTCACTTCCGAACTATTACTGCATGCAATTGCTTTGCTAAATGAAATGGTTCCTTAGCATGAACGTTGCAGCAGGCCCAAGGCTTGCAGCGGCCGTGACGAACGCCGGCTAGTTTCTTTGTCTTCACATGATGCTGCGATTTGTGCTGACGATGAACACGCACAGGCGGCATTGGTGTCATTGGCGGCATTCGCCAGAGCCCCAAATTCCTCAAGGGTTCAATTGATGAGCTCAAAAGTCACTTGGAAGATAAAAATGCCCCCTGGGGTGTGGATTTACTAATTCCCCAAATTGGAGGAAATGCCCGCAAGACCAATGTATGTTGAGCATATGCCGAGTTTGGGATTATACTGAAGCATGAATCCGAATACCCGCAGAAAGATTATACGGATGGTCAACTGCCTGAACTTATTGATGTCATTATCGACGGCGGGGCTTCTCTATTCGTCTGTGCAGTTGGTGTCCCTCCTAAATGGGTTGTTGATAAACTGCACACAGCTGGCATCGCCGTTATGAAGTGAGTACTCCGCCTAATTAATCGCCCTAATGCATGCATTTATGCTATGTTGTAGCATGATTGGCCATCCAAAGGTGAAGCACATAATCATTCGAAACAGGCTAATTTCATTGAGAGGTGTCGCCGTTATTTTTAGCATGTCTCGAAAGCACTCGCTCAAGGTGTGGACATCATCTGTGCTCAAGGTGGTGAGGGTGGCGGACACACCGGTGACACTGCTTTCTCCATCCTGATACCTGCTGTGGTTGATCTCTGCAAGAATACCAAGAGTCCATTGACCGGCGAACCCGTCATCGTGGTTGCAGCAGGTGGTATTGCAGACGGTCGTGGCCTGGCAGCCTCTCTGGTGTATGTTTTATTTTAAAGCGACCCTGCTTCGGACCTAACGCTCCGCTAGGTATGGCGCTTCCGCGGTCTGGGTTGGTACACGATTTGTGGCCAGTGAGGAAGCCGGAGCCCCCAAGAAACATAAAGAGCTGGTGCTCAGCGCAGGCTATGATGATGTGATCCGCACTCTGGTCTACTCCGGACGACCAATGAGCGTACGGAAAACGCCTTACGTGGAGGAGTGGTGCGCTCAAGAGAGAAAGCGTTGGAAGATTGTCGCTGACAATGTATAGGGAAACTAAACGGAAGAGCGAAATTGAACAGTTAGTCTCTCAAGGCAAAATCCCACATGATGAAGAGCTCGTAGTCAACCCAGACAAATCTGCACCAGGACGCATGTGTATGTGACTAGCCCTTTAATTCGATTTGTTTTCTAATATCGAGCCTCCAGGGCTAATGGGACGGGTTGCTGGTTCAATCAATGACATCAAACCAGCCAAAGAAATGTGAGTTTGCCTGTATACTCTCCATCAAGTCTACGGCTCTGAGACGTTGATAGTGTCGACGAGCTTGTTACCACGGCCGCGAAGAGTCTGCATAACGCTTCTTCTCTGCAGATCTCGCGCGCTAAATTATAAGCTGCTAAGAGTATGCAATTTACTCCAGATTGTATTATCACTTGCGAAAGGTTTTGTGTTATTCTGCGAGAGTTACCGGTCATTCGTCCATCAGTTCTGCAAGTTCTCGCTCTTCTTCCTCCGTAAAATCTGAACTGGATACTGGGGGCTCTACAATCTTGATCTCTGGAGCTTTCTGTACAGGTGCAGGTGGACTCAAGAGGTCTTGGGTCATGAAATTATTGATTTGGATTGGGGGATGAGAAGAGACGACTTACCGTTCAATTTCCACTTTCGAATTGTTTTATCCAATCCGGAGGTGACAACCCATGGTTCGACGCGTGTCTTGCCGTCTTCATCTACAGTTTTTCGTATCCACAGCCTAATAGCAGTGATATCATGCCAATGCCCATCGGTTTCACTTAGAAGTTCTGGTTCGTCCAGACTTGAGATGTCGAACGTCCTTAGAATATCCCCAGCGCCGGTCAACAAATAGGGTTCTGCTAGGTCGGTCAGTGGGAGAGGTAGGATAGCGCGAACGGCAACTGGGTGAGTAATGGGCTTGGGAGGTCTCCGTCCATTTGTGGTGGTAGGCGAGCTGTCAGCGGGAGTAGCGCTGTCGACGAGGAGTCTAACTGTGTCGTCCGAGGAAGCTGTGGGGCTGTTAGACTTTTCTTCTTTCCAGGATGAACGAGAAGAAATGACCTGTCCAGAGCTGTCCATTACCATAGGCAAGCTCGTTTATCCTTGTTCTATGATGGTCAATGGTATCTTTCAATGTGGCGACCCATCGGGGACGAGAAGTCGTGTCCTTGTGGATATCCCAGACTTTAATGACACCCATTGTATCCCCAGTATATAGAATAGCGGAGGTAGGGCCAGTAGCACGGCCATCGAGGCATTCGACGGGTCGAGTATGCGAAGATATCGAGCCAGCACTATTCAATGGCTCAGTACTCTCGGGGTTTGAGATATCCCTGGATAGAACATTAAGCACATTCACTGACGGAAGAGATATGGGGATAAAGCTGAACGTACCAGAAGCGCACAATCTTGTCAGAGCTACCCGAGACGAGAAGATTCAGCGTCGGGAAGACGTGAAGCGACTTCACGAAGTCGGTATGGGCCTTGGGCGTTGACGATATAACTTCTTTCGACCTTGTGTTCCAGAGTTTTATCGACTATATATCACGGAGTTAGCCAAATCAATTTCCCCATTTGCAAAAAGAAAAAGACGTGCTTGGTCCCAAGAACCAGTTATGAGGATATCCTTTTTTCCAGAGCCAAACTTTTTGTCACAGAAAGCGAGGCTCGTTACAGGTGCTGTATGGCCTTTGAACAGCTGTAGAGTCTTTCCTGTCTTAAAGTCACCTACGCGTTCAGACGTCGTAATTAGCATACAGAAACGCATTCGTCTCACCGCTAAATCCAGCTTCCTCACAACAGTAGTATTCTCTGCGATCCATGCGACACCATCTTGGATTTCAATCGCGAGTGCCTTGCCTGCGAGTTCAATGGGTTCGCCAAGATTCTTCGTACGTTCTGACTTTTCCTTCCGTGCCTACAGAAAGCAGTTGTTCTAGATGAGAGCTGTGAACAGATCGGAGGATCGGTGTGGTGGACGTACTTGATCAAGAGCAAGTTGAGCCTCAGAGATCAAGAAGTTCTTCGAGTCGTTGCTCATTGTTCGATGTTTATTGGTACGCTTTCGCAGCAATTCTATGATGTGGAGGGAGGAGTTGTAGATTATAAGTAAAAAAGGGTACGCTGCTCGAGTTCGACGTGACGATCTGACTGGTCCAAACGGAGCCGGACGTTGCGTAGCGTTTCCGACCGGAGCCTCGAACGGATCAGTTCAAATATGCGACTCATGAAAGAACGATTTAGGAAGAGCAGTGATAATTTATGACGACGAAGACGACGGCAGCTTCATCTGCTCTACGGAATAGTTACTTCAGTAGGTGGGGGGGAATATGTAGACTATAAGGGTCAGAGGGAGCTCGAGGCAGTAATAATACACAACTTGGGAAGCTAGCAAATATAGCAACGCGAGACGGAGGCTGAGAATAATAGGGGATATAAATGATCGTCGATGAAGACGACGACGAGAGGGCTACATCGAAGAGGCGCCATTAGTAGGCAGCCTAGAAAGAGCAAGAGGAACGAGCCAGAGTCAAATTGTATATACAGTGGGGGTAGGACGCAACAAGACTTGAATGAAGACATATGTGGGTTGGTTCAAACCAAACCCGAAAAAGGGATACAGCAGGAGTGGAAGTGAGTGTTCTGGGTAGTAGCGAGATAGTGTAGGTGTAGGATGGGTGAGGAGCGATTTTGGTGGATACAGTTCTGGGGATATATATCGATGCCATAGGAGCAGATTAAAATTCCAGACGTAGTCGTAGTGTTTGAAAAGCTGCAAGAAAGAAACGGTGCGAGCGAATGTCGATTTTAGATGGCGGGGGCGGTAGGATAGCCATGGAGGAGAAAAGAAGGTTAAGGAGTGTGGGGCCGTGACCAGTTAGAACTCGAGGAACTGGTAGGCAATGGGGTCAAAGCGTTGTTGGAAAGTCGAGTTCCGTTCTTGGCCAGTGAGGCCGGGAATTTCCTCAGAGGGAGGAAGCGGCAAATGCAAGAAATGGCGAGTATCATCAACGGATGAGGTCCGTGGAATGATAGGTGCCTAATAACCGAACATGAACATTAGCATTGAGGAATGCACGGAGAATTGTAAATATAACGCACGTTGATTTCGCGGCGTTCGAGAGCGTCCCAATCAACGCCTCTGAACCAAGGGTGATCAAGGATATCCTGAGGACCACCATTCATGTTACCCAAACGTTTTGTACGATCGGGGTTGAGGAAAGCCTTGATGAGGTCGCGAGAGAGCTTATCCATGCTTCGTGGCCAGTGAATGTGGCCATTAAGAATCTTTTCATAGATCCCATAGGGCGATTCATCGAAGAACGGAGGATATCCGACCAGCATCTCGTAACAGAGGACGCCACACGCCCACCAGTCGGCAGCCTTGCCGTGGCCATCTGACTGAATAATCTCGGGGGCGAGGTACTCTGGAGTACCACAGAGCGTCCAAGTACGATCATCCACGATCTTGGCAAAACCAAAGTCAGTGAGACGAAGGTAGCCGCGAGAGTCAAGCAAAAGGTTCTCGGGCTTGAGGTCCCGGTAAATGATGTTGAAGGAATGTAGATATTTCAGGGCCAAGATGATGGTGGCAAGGTAGAAGCGAGTGACATCGGGTGTGAAGCGTTGAGCACGACGCAAGTGAGTGAAGAGTTCACCACCTGGCACATAAGACATCAGCATGTACACATTGAGGCTGTCTTGGAAGGTAGAGAAGAGGTCGACGACAAAGGGGTGGTGGACGCGTGATAGGATGTAGCGCTCGGCATTGACGTGCTCAACTTGGCGGAGGCGAACAATCTCTGTCTTCCGGAGAACTTTCATGGCAAAGAAGTTCTGGGTGCCTTGCTGAGATGCTGAGCCGCGGTGGCGGACGAGAAGGACCTTTCCGAAAGTTCCGGTACCTACCAGAAAAATCTCTTCAGTGAACGTTCGATGAGATGACAGTATAACCTGCACCAACCTAGTGTACCGCGTACTTCGAAGTCTGCCAGCTTGATTCCTGAGCGCTGTAGATGAGATTTTTCATCTTCCAAAAGACGCTGAGCAACGCCGGCAGTCGGGGTATCTTCTTCGACAGTCTCTGTGTCAACATCCATTAGCTCTGCAGCTGAGACTTGCAAAGCTCCGTTCGCTTCCTGGAGTTGGTGGAGTACATTTGCCTCCGGTTTGATTGGGGTACACCGGTCGTCGGTAATCATAGAATCAATGTGTTGGCCGGGCTTGGGAGACATTGGAGGAGTAAGAGGGGCATCATTGCGGACCACCTGAGGTTCCTGACGAGCGGGATACGATACTGAAGCACGCTTGATCTCCTCTTGCGATGTGGGTAGAGAATGGGAACGGGGAACAATTAGAGCGGTAGGAGACATGGCCGCGAACTGGGTAAGTTAGAGAGTATTGAAGGAGGGTGAGAGGGGTATTGGTGGGAAATTTGAAGACGCTGTAGGGGTGTGAGCACAGAAAAAGCACAGTAAACGGTTGACATACGCTATGGAGGGCGCACTGCGCTGTCGTTGGCCCTTTCTTACAGCGGGGCAGACGATGGTCGAGAGCAAGTTGGCCCGGCTTCTTATTGTGTCACACTAGGTCACAACCGAACAGCAACCGTTCTAACTTGTGAAACGATCATGATTCGAATTTTATTTATCATACGTCTGTTGCTTCGCGGCTAGAGACCAAACGCAAATGTCGGGATACCGTGCAAGTCAACCAACGTCTTCACCTCGCCCCCTTCCCCAGCACCCGCAGCTACATATAGTGGCACAAAATGATCCTCTCTCGGATGAGACGCTCTGAACCCTGGGTGGTGCACCAACGCCACCATCGCTTTCTTACGTTCCTCAGTCTGGGCAAGCGAATTAGAATGAGTTATGCATCATGCAGCCTGCCATCGCACTCACGTTTTCAATTTGAATCGCCTGGTGAATCGCCTTGTCAAACTCCTTCACTGCTGGCTTCGCCGTATCTGGCGAAAATGACGTCCTGTCCCTCAGATTGTGCGCCGTTAGACCACCGGAAAGTACCAGTATACCTTCTTCCCTGCAATAGTAACAATTGGTCAATTCCTTGGGAACCAACAGTTTGATGGGCCCGACTTGCCTAAGTTGCACGACAGCCTGACCAATTTCCCAATTCTTTATGGGATCGAGGCTCGAGTCAATGGATACTTGAACGATTGGTATATCTATAAACTCTTCGCCGAACATAATTCTGAAGGGTATAAAAACGCCATGGTCTAGCCCTGGTCCTTGGAAACCACGTCCATCTTCGCCACGGGGTTCGTCGACTGTAGTCGTTCGAGCCCTGATGCCTGCCTGAGAGAAATACATGAGTATAGATGCCGGCATAGTGCAGCAAATGGCGTTAATCACCTGTTTATAAAGATCTACGACACGTTGTGCGAGTTTCGAATCACCCCTCGACTTGAACTTTAGCTCGTAAAGCGCCTGAGGAAACCCATAATAATCCATTAACAATGGATTGTCGACATAGTCAGTCACTGGCGATTGACTTTAGTTCGCCACCCTAGCCACATTTAGACGACGAAATCGAAACATACCCTGACGCTCTTCAAGCGTTTCCCAATGTGCACTGAATACCACAATCCCTTTTGGCTTGTATTTCTTCAAGAGAGCGGGTCCAAATTCAGCCAAAAATTGTGCCAAAGGGCCTTTCGATCCCATATGCGACCCCAAACCCTCGACTTGTGCGGGAGGAGGGTAGACCAGCATTGGAGAACCGTGCGCGAAAAAGAAAGCAGGTATCTTCTCCGGGGTAGCCGGCAGACTCTTGAGCGCCTCGTGCCAATCGGTCGACATGTTCTGTGTGTTGGCTGAGAGTAATCTACGAGAAGAACTGAAAGCCTTGACGATGGAATGAATTCCTGAGCGAAGAGTGAACAGTTTGGGATCGAAGAAGTATGAGACGCAGAGAGCAGTAACAACGGTCGGCACGATGAACTTGAGAGACTTGTGTAGCATTCAATGCAGTTGGTTCTGAAGCCCTATAAATATGCTCTCCTATGCGATTATCTGCTGCTTTGCAAGCAGAGCGTAAGCAAGCTGACGGCCGTGACAAAATTGATCATGCAGTCGCGCATGGACCATTGCTGTATTAGTCGCCCGTCTATGACCGTCCATGTGTGTTGACGGTATTGACAATGAGTCCCCTGTCCGCTGAGCTGACTGAGCTGGTCCGACCGCCGTGGGTGAGTGTGAGAATCCGTGCGAATATTTACCGCCTCACCACGAGCAAGTCATTAGCCGTGTTGGGCACCTTCGTAGTGCCTTACCACCATCATGGCAAGTCGCGGAGTAGGTGGCTGGCTCCAAGGAAAGACCGTCCGCAAAGGCGGCGCGTTGTCTTCCAACTCACACACGCGTTCCTCAACCCCCCAAGTGCAGAGCACTTCCACGACAGTTTTTGGGGGTGGTGTGAAGGATCCTTCTGGGAGGACGTCCGAGTACTTTGTGAGTTCAATGTGTTTACAAAGAACCCCATCTAATTTTTATTTGTCTCTCATCTTTAGTCCATGGATGACCAATGTCCTGTATGTAAAAGTGATCGATATCTAAACCCTAAGCTTCGACTGCTCGTCAGTTCTTGTTACCACAAAATGTGTGTCATCTTCTCCAGTGCCACGCCTGATCAGACTCATATTGGGGCAGGTGTGAATCTTGTATAGATCGACTCTTTACTCTGGGTCCTGCGCCTTGTCCAATATGCAACAAGGTCCTGAGGAAGCTGGCGTTTATGCCTCAGACATTTGAAGATCTGACAGTGGAAAAAGAGGTTGCCGTGCGGAGGCGGGTTGCGAAAGAGTACGTACTCATTATGTCTTGTCTATTATACTGGGACTAACGTAGTGTGGCAGGTTCAACAAAAGGAGAGATGACTTCCCTGACCTTCGCTCGTTCAATGATTACCTAGAGGAAGTGGAAGATATCAGTGTGTATGTCGTTTTTTCAGCATATGCCGATACTGAGTATTTTCCCAGCATTCAACCTCATTAACGACATAGATGTACCTCAGACAGAAGCGCGCATAGCTGCCTACCGTGCGGAAAACGCACATCTCATCGAACTCAACATTCAACGGGAAGAAGTCTACACCCGTGAACTGCGTGAACACGAGGAAGCAGAAAGAAGAGAGCGCGAACAACGCGCCTCTCAATTACGTCGTGAAGAGGAAGAGGAACGCGAAGAACGCGAGAAAGAGAAACGAGAGATCATCGACAAGCTCGAGACGAGCGATAAGAACGCTGCGAAGCTTGTCGCGAAGACTCGAGCAAATGCCTTACGTCGGTCTACGGCGCGTGCAGCTTCGACAACGAATGTGGTTCAGAGCAATG
>Ga0247742_10001420_pt1 | contig 16849 bp, 21 predicted proteins | sample UWRJL208509C2_FD_180944 | JGI IMG/M metagenome (GOLD analysis project Ga0247742, IMG submission 180944) | Plant litter microbial communities from Arlington Agricultural Research Station in Wisconsin, United States - UWRJ-L208-509C-2 | ecosystem: Environmental > Terrestrial > Plant litter >...
AAGAGGGCTAAATTTCACTGTAATTCCTCAGACAAGATTCCCATTCACCACTTCCAGTACTCCCAGAACTCCAAATTCGACTCCGTCTTATTACGCAAACTTCTCACTCACCAATAATCATCTTTATTACGACAATGAAGTTCACTGCTCTATTGTCTCTCTTCGTTTTTGCTGGTGGTGCTCTTTCCCAAGGATAGTGAGTGTATTGATTTAGTATATTTCCATTCATCATGAACACTGACAATGATTATTAGTTATGATGTTGATGAACTCTCGGTTCGCGAGATGCGCGAGGAGCTAGTTATCCGTGCTCTTGAACATGTCAAGCGTCAAGCTGAGGACCATGTACGTTCCTCTATTACCTTCGACAATGTGTTCACCAGAGCTGATTCATGGCTGATAGGTCGACTTTCTCACACGCGCTCTCGCGGACCTTGACAATGAACTTTACATCCGCGAAGAATGGGGCAGCGGGAAATTTAAAATGGACCTCAGCCACTACCACACCGCGGTCAAGCCCGAGATCATCAAAGCCTTCAAGGCCCATGGTGGTGGCACTGGCGACTTTGAATACAAAGTTTCCAAGAAAACTGCTAAACGGAACTTCAGCGTGTGCGGTACAAACCCTGACTTCCATGTCGACAAACACGGAGACGTTACACCTAGTGCGGTAGAGCCTTCTCTGAAAGCCAAGGGACTTTGCGATGGGGTAAGAATTCTTAATCTCGTTCAAAGTGTTATCCATCATACTTATGCTTGAATCGTAGAAAATCTTTGTGCTCGATCTGAGCGCGTTGTTGACACAACACGCTGGCAAGTAGATACCATGTGTATGACCTTTACTTATATATTTATCTTCGTTCACGGAATTTGCAATTAAATAATGGTTCAATGGTATCTTGAAATACTGAGTATTTAAAACGACTGAGCTAAAGTCTTCAAGAAACCGTCTCCTAACTCGATATCGAGGTAGTCAATTTTACAGACCAAGTTCTTGCCAAGTTCAAGTTGGTTTCTCCCGGGCCCGGCAATGATCAGGTCGCTTACCTAATCCTCTTTGTCGACGTGCGGCATGCGCTCGAGCTCTTTGAAATCACCACCACTATCAACGAGATGCCTTCCTGTGAGATAACACGATCATACATGAGAATGACTTTCTTATTTATCTGCCCTTAGTCGCAGATCTGAAAGCCAAAGCAGCAGGGGTAACCACTGCCGGGGTTGAAAAGATGCAAAATGTGAGAGATAGGAACACGAGGTTTGTTGAGGACATTGTATTCCGCATCCTTTGCTGACGAGATCTAGTGTTCCTATGGCTAAGACCAACTGGGATCCTTACAGCGGAGCCCCACCACCGCCCCCACCGCCTCCTCGAAGTTTGGTAAATCAGAACACCAAGCCAAAGGTCGCACCTCTACCACCACCACCGAGCAGGACGACCTCAGCAGCTTCCCCGTCGTTGAGTCGCGGGGGATCATCTGCATCCGCGTCGACTTCTACTTCACTCGGCCGTGGGGGCTTATCGGCTCCACCATTACCAACTCGATCTCCAAGCTCGTCGACTCCACCCCCACCTGCAGGACGCGAGATGCCGACTGCACCACCTCCAAGATCGTCAATAGCCTCAATGCAGAAGATTACGCCAGAAAATGCTGCACCACCACCCATTCGTCGATCCACGCGTCCTGATCGCCCACAAGCGCCGCCCGCTCCACCTATAGCAGTGGACATCGATTGGACCAATCTCTCACCCGAGGATAAAGAGGTCTTCTTTAGCTGGCTCGACGAATTCTTTGCGAATTTCAGACCACCTACAACCGTGAGGGGAAGACCAAACTAAAGGGGCAGACGAATACTACATCATTCCATGGTAAGTGCCTTGAACTCGCCTTTGTTGGTTGTCACTCAACCGATCGACCATATTTACAGAGCGACTCCAGCGCGTTAGAACGTCCATCGTTCGGTAGTGCTTGATCATGTTACTCTTCATGACTTCGATGATTTAATCATGGCCTTTGCTCAGAGTCATCATCCGCCTTTTCAGCCCTCTCACATCCTCCTGCGACGAAATACGATTCTTCGGCCCTCGAGATTGCCCACTACTTCTCTCCATCAACAACTTGGACTGGTCCTTGGTACACTGCATCTGATGGGCCTGTACTCCCTCCTCCGCTCGCAGGCGACATAAACCATACTTATACGAGTTCCTGGATATCTCAAGGATCGAACAAGACCATACACGTTGGTATCCTCTTCTCTGACCTCAGTTTTTTTTGGGGCTCCATTGATTTCGTCACGACCAACCCCGAAGACCCTAGGACAACTAAACGCAGAGCAGTATTCTTACCTTGTCCGAAACCTCTGGGAAGAGAGGCCTTAATCGACGCGCATGTGGTCTATGGGGAGACGATTGCTCTCTTTGCTGAATCATTCGTGGGAACGGGCCAGTATTGTGCGCGCGGCGAGTGTTGGGATCTGGCCAACGAAGCTCTCAAATACTTTGACGACTACGACTATATCCCCAAACCCGTCCCCAGTGTCAGCCGCACGCATGGTCATCTTATATTCGAAGGACGTGCCTACGGTGGATGGATGCAAGGCAGGTGGAGAGGTGGAGACGATCGCGTCCGGCGTGGCGACATTGTGGAGTGGCGAAGAGCACGGGTCGGCATCAGTGGTGCTCAACGCAGTTACACAACATTAGGTGACCCAGATCACACCGCGATTATCATTAGGGATACTGTACCCTCTGTGTCACCTCAAGACGGGGCTACCTTGCGGCCGGGTGATCTAGGTGTACTCGCTGTGGTCGAGCAAAGTCAAGGCAGACCACCAGAGCGCAGAGATTACAACTTGAACTTCTTCGAGAAGGGGGAAATTTGGATCTATCGGCCAGTTGGAATGCAATCATATTTGGGATTGTCCGCTATTACAACAGCACCGCCTCTGGGTCTGCAAGGTCTGCTAGCTCTGTAATTAGAAACAAAGAAGATTTGTACGATTGTGTCATGATTTTACCACTATTCATTTTATGTAGTCCAATGTGTGACTCAGAAATGAATTTGAAAATACTTTTGCAATGCATTGATTTGAACTTCTAGGATGCATCGATCAATCAACCACAGACAGTGGCCGAATTTGGGAAAAGTTCCCAAATGCGGTAATGCATCCGTTTCAAGCTCAAAGCATATTTCCGTTCCAGCGCGGTTGGTAGCACCTCTTGGAGTTTATGGCCAATTATCTAGGCATTTGTATTCGCAGACGATCGTGGAGGCACCTGAAGTTGCACTATAAATAATATTAATGGTGTATGTCAATGGCTGTACCAGACCGGGTGTGTAATATATAAATATGATATCTCTGAGTCAACACCTAATCCAATTCCTCAACATCCTCAACATCACGACGGTGGTGACCTGGGCTTGGGCTTCGGCCAGGCGAAGGTGAGGGACTGCGTTCTTTTTGTACATAAGAAATGAGAGTACTGTGCATGTCGACGCTAAAAGCTTTCTGTAGAGCAAATAGGTTCAGAAAGCACTTCTACAGTTAAAATTTCAAAGGGTTATTACCTTGGTGCAAATACCCTTTTTGTCGGTCCTAGAGCTGGGGTAAACCGTTCCGTCACGCTCGACGTGGAAGTCGGGGTTGTTGCCGCACTTGCTGGAGAAGCCCTTGATCTTGTTCATCTCTTGAAGAATCTTGGGCTTCACGTCGCGATGGTAGGTGTGGTCGTCAATAACATATTTGCCTGACCCCCATCGGCGGTAGAGGACATTGTCGAGCTTGTCAACAGCGCGGGCAAGGAGATCAGCCTATAAAGTTGGGTGAATATGAGCTTGCCGATATAACATAGAGTCGATGCAAATTTACATGATCCTGAGCCTGTCGCTTGACGTGATAGAGAGCGCGAAGGACAAGGTCCTCACGCAACTCGCGAGCCGCGATATCGATATCGAAGTCGTCAATTTCGCGAGTAGCGAATTCATCGACGTCGAAACTGTGAGTGATTGTAAGCATCTAGCGGAATAGAGACGTAGAGAAGCAACAACTAACATTTCCTGAGCCAAAACGCTCCCGGTGAGGATGGCAATGGGGAACAGAGCAGTGAGCTTCATGATGGTTGATGTAAGGGGGTACAGTGGAGGTAGGTTGATAGCACCAGCATGGTCGCACTACGCTTTTATATGAACCATATCTCTTCTGTCCCTGTGCTGCCGAAACGCTTGATGATATTGGAAAGATGTCACTTTACACTAATGATGGTATATTGTCCGCTAGAATCATCCCTAGAGAATCAAGCAGTATTTTTACGTTTTTCCACGGTGGCTGTTCTAAGCTGTTCCAACAGCCACAGACAATATGTGAGTTGTTGGCTGTACTTGAGAGTTTCTTTCACGACACCTCAAGGGGCAACGAAGCTGGCTGTGACTCTGCCGCGACACTTTGAAGAAACCTCGCAGAAACCAGCATTGTTGCACGACATGGTTGGTAAGATTCAATTGCCCTGAAATCTCCATTTAGAAATGTGTCTACAATTTGGGCCATCATCAATGTTGACAACTTGACATTGAAGTGTGCACTTTGACTTCAGACCTGGGTTGAGCCATAGGGGATATGTTGCGACTATCGTAGGCCGTGGTACCCGAAATAAGTTCGGCATTATTTACTGATACCTTGAAAACTCGAAATTCACATGCCACGCTCTAAATTGACACCACGCCTGGGCGGAAGGAATGCAACGAGATGCAACCCCAAACTCCCATCAGCAATAAGAAGATATTCTCGTACATCACGATAGAGTTAGTGCTCAGCGCTGAGCGCACAGGCTTCCCTTAGTTGCGATCACCGCCCGAATCACGTACGTGTATGTTGTGCATAGACCCGAGGCCGAGCTGTGTCGTCCAAGGAGAACCTGGTTACCGGTCTACGTACATTGAAGATGTCGATTTTTATCATCATCTTTCAACGACAAAAGTTCCGCGAAATATCCAATGAACACACCATATTCTCGGCGAGACTATGGTGGAATTATAGTAGGCAAGATCGGTATAACAGTATTGTGCCTTTGTCGCTAAAATTTACCAAATCCATTGCAATATTAACATTATTTACGCGAGAAATGTCATTTATATACCAATATTTTCACCATAGTCTTGCCAAGAATATAGTTGCTGTGCAGGAGATGGAGGTCATGTTTCAAAGTTCGTATACGTGCTTCGGTTGATCACTATCACTGGCTTCAACAACACGATATTACCAGATATATATAGGTGGGTGCTTGAATGTCTGCACCTTCTTTCTTTGATAGCCATGGAATCATTTGATTCTGCACAATTTCTGGAGCCGGTTTACGAGAATAAATTATGGTGCAAAAAGCCTAGTCCCCGCTACTTTTGCAGAATCGGTCGCAAATCTTATTGAGAGTGGTCTTGTAAAATAAAATACCTCTCCAACGAGGTCAGCTGGCTAGAGATAGTGTTTTCGGGCGTCCCCATTGCTTCGTACCCAGCGTTCACTATAATAAGCCAATCACACAAGTATATAGTTGGCGATGGAATCCCAGAGGGCCCAAATTCGTATAACTTCGTCAATTTGACGCAAATGAAAACGGTCACGACATTTTGATCAGTTCATTGAAATGAGCAGTCTGACCTGAGGAATAAGGAATCCGGGTAACTAATTCGGTTGCATAAAAGTAGCGGTGACTAAGTAGGCTTTTTGCACCACAGGTCTACGTGATCAGAAAAGGACTCACATTTGTTTCGTGGATTGACGGCGGCAAAACTATACATCATCCTACATCTTGATTAATAGATCCGATACATTCGATTGACGGCGCGCTTGGCGGTGTCACGAACTCTCTGAGCGTCGATCTTGGACAGAAAGTGGCATATAAGCATACCACTCACTAACCGACATCCACTTACACACCATCGATTCTTCTGTACTATCGAAACTATTATCGCATTCAGCAGCTCAACCTAGTAAAATGCCAGATTCCCAACTCACAGCATATCTTCTCGACAAATCCTTGATTGATTATACTATTACCGTCACCAGTGAAGCCTTACGATCCAACGACGCCCTTCAAGCCCAGACCAAGAAAAGGGCGGCTCATGCTCTCAAATTCTTCTTGGACACCCTTGACCCCTCGATTGACGAAGAAAACCAGCAACTTGAGACTTTCAAGACCTATCACGCAGCACTCAGCGGTACGTCATTTGCATCTGTCTGAAGTGAGCGCTTGGAAATTGAGGCACTTTCTGTAGATGCTACACTTGCTGCGAAAGTCCTTCAAGGGCTTCCAGTTCCTGCTGAGAATTCGCGCGCAAGTCAAGAGCCAACAGCATTCGATCTTACACCAGCGCAACGCGTTCTCTCCCTCGCCGACACTCTTGACGTCATCTTTACCCATATCCCACTCTTGACCAAATCAGATCGCGACACCTTCCACCATGCAGCCCTCACCTCGCACGCCTTCCACGGTGCAACTCAGCTCCGTCTTTGGAGACGACCCCGCGATTTGGACACTGTCGAGCAGCAGGTGCGGTTCGCCTTTGGCACCGCCATCTCGGGCGCAGTCAGCGACAGTCTCGGGCTTTATGTCAAACGTCTTCGCATTCGGATTGTCAAAGGAGGGTGGAACTTCCGACTGGTCGAAAAGATCGCTGCTCTCGCAACTGGTGTTGTCGACCTGACTCTGCATTGGGGTGACTCAGTAGACGGTCAGGAGCCTGTGACGTCTGCCTCGGTTGCATCCCTCAACACAATCCTATCTTCCTTCCCAAACCTCAAACACCTCTATCTCGGTAAATTCGCGTCTACACCCGAGGTAGAAGGAGAATTGAACTTCCCGTCGGGTGCCCACCTCCCATTTTCGAAGCTCGAATCACTCCAGTTGTATGACTTCCATTGGTACTGGCAGGCTATTGCGGCGGGACTGGGCGCTAACCTCAAGACACTCGATGTTGGCTATGGGACACTGATCGACAACGACCAATTAGTGGAACTTTCGGAGAAGCTCACTTCCTTAACCACACTGCGGGTCGGTTCCGGTATCCTCGAGGTTCGGCATATTCGGGTTCTAGTCGAAAGGCTACCAAGCTTGGAGCATGTCGATATCACGAATTACTCGGAAGTTGATGACGAATATGTCGTTGCAGCAATTCCAGTCTTAGCCAGTCTAGAGAAGCTGAAGGTCCTCGACTTTAATGGTGCTATTGGGTCGACACAGCTCAAGGTCCTTGAGAATTCCGCCGCGCCGTTGGAAGAGATTTCGTTGAAGGTCAAAGTCGACAGCCAGGTCACCGAAATACTGGAGAAGCTTTTGACGGCGAAGCGCGAGACATTAAAAGCGGTGAAGATCAGCTGCGAGGACAAGCCGATCGTCCCATCTGACAAGCTCGTCGACGCTCTGGCGGGAATCCCGAACCTTGAACGGATCCTAATCGACTTCGATGATTCACAACAACTCTCGTCAACCTCGATCGGAGCATTATTGAAGCAGTGTCCTAAGTTGGAGCTGACGGACAGCTTGGAGGTGTTGGTGTTGGAAGATCCTCTATATGAGAATGAATACAGAGCAAGGCTGGAGAAGGAACGAGACCAGGATATTGAGGAAATGGGGGAAGACATCCTTGGAAATTAACAGTACGAATGTAAGGGGAAGAACTGGAGAATGACTTACCGGTTAAAATGTACATATTACTTGGAGTCTGCTTGCTAGAACTCGATGTTGTTGATTCAGAAGAACAATGGTTGCATATGCATTTGGAAATTGTTTATTACATGAATCTCGGGTCTTCATGCACGTGTTACGCTAATGAAGCCTTGATCATAGGAACTAGGTTCTGTTGAATGGCAGTATTCGACCGCCAGTCAGACCAGTCATGTTTAAGCAGACCTGATTGCGGGATTAGCCAGATTTTGCGATCGCTCAAACGAACTGAGACCTACCCCATGTCTCTTCGTAGTCTTGGGTTCCTGAACGGATGTAGTAACTCCCAGATAACACCCATACCGTCCACCCGGCTTTCAGACTCGGGATGTATGTGCGCAAGCAGCTGGCGTAGACGCCGCTGTACGAGTTATCCCCTTGATTGAATCCAAATTCCGTCAGAACCACTGGCATAGCACTGTTACCACTGGCAGTCAACGCTTTGAATGCGTTGTTCTGGAGTCCACTCTTCATCGAGTCACAACTGGTTGCTGAGTTTTGGTAATTGTGTATCTCGAGGACGATCTTGTTGGAGTATGCGAAGCTGGACTTCTGGAACCTGACGCCGTTCCCGAGATCTGAACCCGACACGATTGGTTCTAATGTCGTGTCAAAGTTGAGGCCGGAGTAGAAAATGAGGATATTGGGATTAGCGGCATTGATCATATTGGCGGCGGCAACCATATTAGTATGCCAGACTCCCCAATTGTAGGCTTGAGGTGCTGGCGATGGTTTGTCATCAGGACTGCGAAGCTCATTGCGCATTCCGATGCTAATAAGAGCAGGCCATGATGCGCCCTATTACATGATCGTTAGCGTTAGGATCCACCGATTCCACTATCTTGGGAAACTTACATGCTTTGCTATGTATTCCAGACCCCTCTTCCACTTCGTGACGTCAAAGTATTTATCCCCGAACCAAGAATTGCCATCCGTAGTCGAACAACACCACGCCGCCTGAGACATATGATTATCGAGATGTACATATATCCCTTGCTTGGCGCACTCTGCGGCAACAGCGTCAAAAACCTGCATCTACGAGTTAGAAACTCGAATAAGGTCAATGTCGGCGTTGTGACTGACCTGCAATCTCGTTGTCGATGTTGAAAACTGAGGGTTATTCTTCACCACCGCGTTGAACACTTTTTGGCCATTGCTACTCCCCAAAGCCTTCGTGAATGCCGTCAGAATAGGTACGTCGCCTCCTTTGTCCAGTATGTCGTCGATCATCTCGATGGCAAACGTCAAGCGAATGACATTGAGGTTGAGACTCTTGATCTTGCTGACAATGAACGAGATTGATTGATATTGAAGACCTTCAGGAAGCATGGTGTCTGCAGCGCCGGGCCAGTTGACGCCGACGTAAGTAAAGTTTTTGCCATTGGAATCGCGAATCCAGCGGCCAGAAGTGGTGAAAGGGACATCGGGGAAGGCGGATACAATAGTCGAGCAGATGGCCAACCAGGCTGAGGCGAATAGGATGGAAAAATGCATGTCGTTAGAGAGGAACCAAGAGTGTTCCTTCAGAATATCATGGTGAGAGGTGCAGTTATATATGAAGTGGCCTGACAGAGAGGCCGGAATTTCTTCGACTAGTATTCACCATATCGCACTGGGCATGATACTTCCGGAAATTCGATATTATGACACCTGCAAACGTAGTAGAACCAAGTGTGAAAATAACCATGTCTCTTGTCATTGGTACCGCGCTGAGAAGCTCGTCGGAAATTCCGAAGTGCAAATCTATAACATTAACGTCAGCCCACGCTCCTTGTATCAAGTGACAGTGTACTTGTATATATACTGCTGAGGTGCTTATACGAGGTCCCGTGGCTTCCCAGTGATCGAGGATGTGGATATGCTCTCCCGTCGAACTATCCCTCTGACAGGACGTCAGTGCAGCCGGAAGCAGGAAGTCTCTCCGAGAATTTGACGTTGCCAAGTGTCATATGTTTGAATGCGAGAGAACTGCTCCACATTTTACGAAGAAAGAACACAGTTGAACGCAGAGGACGACAGGGGCTATAAGTGTTTGTAGGTGTTGACGGAAAGCGGGCCGCTGCTCTCCTCCGAACTTCAGCCTTCCGGCAGCTAGTCTGCATCTCGCTCGCTTTCCGCTTCAGCACTCATTTTTTAATCATCCTTTTCACATGCCTAGCGAGAAGGAAACAACAGACCTGCCAGTGGGCTCATCCAAATCTGGAGCAAAGACAGACGCGACCAAAGGCCGAAGTTCTAGCACCTCAACCAGCGTTCCGCCGGCACGATGGATATTTACCGCTCTTCTAGGCGCGTCGTTGCTATTGTTTTTAAGGCCTAGAACAAACCATTACACCTTGTGCTCGCGGAAGAGAAATATCTACACGGTGGATGATGCTAACCCGAGGGTGGAGTGCATCTCGGTGCGAGGATCCCTTGTGGTAGATACTGGTGGCTTTCGTAAGTCCAAAGCTTCTGGTATGGCTTGCAGGTCGTCTGATGTATTCATTTGCTCAGAGGAGATTGAAAAGCGTCAGACCATCCTGCCGCAGCTTGCGGATGCCCTTCCTCAATGGATTTCCAGCAATGTGGGGTTGAAGCCCAGGGTCATTCAAGTAGCCGACGGTTCTGTCGTCGTGCCAGGTCTAACAGGTGGGTATTCATTCATGTCACAAGAAGTTTATCCTGGAATTTTACCACCAAATTAGACGCGCACGCGCATATAATTGAAAATGGCTACATGAACCAGTTACCACTCATGGGGAGCAGCTCTGTCCAAGGTATATATGCTGTCATATATCGTGCCAACGCTAACTTTGTATTTTTAGAAGTCATTGATCGCATCAAGGCATACCTTCGCTCTCACCCAGACATCCTTGACGATAAAACACGCTGGATAGAAGGCATGGGCTGGGACCAGACCAAGTGGCCTGGTGCCCACTTCCCTACAGCAGTGAGCTCGTTGTTCTTCGCGTCGCAACCTAAATTTAATTCGTTCTCCCAAGGCAGACCTCGATACAGATCCTGTACTCCACGGACGGCTGATATCGTTGAGTCGAGTCGACGGACACGCTCGATGGGTGTCTCCAGCTGTCCTTTCACTCATGCCCAATCTGCCTGAGAAGGTTGACGGGGGCCTCATCGTCCGCAACGATGATGGGAAGCCAACGGGAATCTTTGTTGACAATGCGATGGACCTCCTCCCTATACCAGAATGGAGCGAAGTCCAGATCTCCGAATTTTATGATTTGACGATCAAGGAAGCCTTGTCCTATGGACTGACGTCCATTCACGATGCAGATACGAAATTGCCTCATATCAAGTTTTTCCAGAAGTATGTAATTTTCTAACGTGTAACGGGTGTACTAAATGACAATACAGGAAGGCCAATGCGGGTCAACTACCTGTATGCTTTTATGGTTACTCTTGGGATAATCTAGACTGATTTAATGACCGCAGATTCGTCTATACCTCATGGGCGCCCTTGCTGTTGACGGATATTTGGGTGACCAAATCTCTCATCTGAAGGATTATGGGAAACACAAGAGGCTCAATCTCCGTAGCGTGAAGCTGTACGCAGATGGTAGGCCATTCCTACTCTAGCCTAGCAAAGTACTCATTCTTTTGAAAGGTGCTCTTGGTTCATGGGGCGCTGCTCTATTGAAGCCGTACTCTGATAAGCCAGAGACAAGCGGTTTGATGCTCACTAGCCCAGAGACGCTAAAAACGCTTGTACAAAAATTCTGGAGGGATGGATGGCAGACTGTGCGTACGCTGTTATTTATGGCGAAGATTCACTGCGCTAAACAACTATACTATCTGCAGGGTATCCACTGCATTGGTGACAGGGCGAATCACGAGGTTCTCAAAATTTACGAACAACTGCTTGAGGAAGGCGGGGCCAACGTGACTGAACGGCGCCCGCGTATTGAGCATGCTCAGATATTCTCGCCAGAGGACCTAGAGAAGATCGGTAGGCTAGGAGGTACATCTCTATTCTTGATGTCCATCCTCTCGGTTGCTCACATATGATCACCAGTCATTGCGAGCGTGCAGCCCACTCATGCGTAAGCGAGGCACCCACTTCTACGATAAAAATACAACTCATAGACCAATGTCACAGAACATCCGACATGTGGTATGCCGAAACCCGACTTGTGGGTCATTCGTAGCACTATTCTGGACTTTTACTGATCGAATGTCTAGGGCCCGAAGAGAATCAAAGGAGCATATGCTTACCAAACGCTCTTGAAGTGAGTGGACTATTACCTGGCGTTGGATTTCTGGTGTTGACCTCATGAAGGGCATCACCACAGGGGGTGCTCCCGCTAGGATCCGACTTCCCAATCGAAGGCGTCAACCCATTACTCGGGTTCTACGCCGCCACCGCCCGACTCTCAGTTGATGGAACGTCACCTCACGGAAATGAAGGATGGTGGGTGATGTTCTCTGGCGATACTCCATCTGCTCATTTTTGACCAACAGGTTTACGGACGAGAAGCTCTCTCGGGAGCAAGCCTTGAAAGGGATGACGCTAGATGCAGCATACGCTTCTTTCGCCGAACACGTTATGGGCTCGCTTGTGCCAGGAAAGAAGGCCGACTTCGTTATTCTTGACAAAGATATCATGACAGTACCGTCAAAGGAGATTCTGGAGACCCAAGTTATAGCGACAGTAGTAGATGGAGAAGTTATGTACGGTGAATTGTAGTCCGAGATATATGTGGTGGTAAGACTGGGATGACCGTGTGTTGTAAGCTAGCTAACGAATAACCATTGAACGGGATGCTTCGAATTACTATGCAGACATGTAGTTTGCATCGCGAGTTGATCTCGAAGTTGAGGCTATCGTGAACCTGGTCGCCGGCCCGGACACTTCTCAACACTCAACCACAACCATGGCGTCCTCCATGCTCCCACCCGACGCCTCGGGCTATGACTTTGTTTTCACGGTCTCCGGGTCCGCTCTGATTGATGCATCACGAGATAAAGTGTGGTCGATCTTGATGGATTTCTCGTCGTATAAAGAATGGTGCGTACTAGCTTGTGCGCTTAAAGGGATAGTCGGCTCATGATCATTTGTACATCAATGCAGGAACACCTTCGTGTAAGAGCTACACTCTAAAGTTCTCAGCCACGCTCTGAACAAGATACTAGGCGGTCGTTAACGTTGACCGACGCATCCAAGTCACCACTTTCAGATCAGACACCAGCCGAAGGAAAGTTCATGGCCATCAAAGTCAACATGCCTCCTAAGCTCGGAGAGCCAGGATGGTTTGGTGGGGGCTCTGCATTCGTCTCCATCGAAAACCTGGACCACGAGAATTATCGTGCTGCATGGGCCACAGCTGGCGTTCCATACTTCATATTGCACACAAAGCGGTGGCAAAGCCTATCCGTGGATGAAAACACGGGGAAGACAAAGTACGAGAACTTGGAAGCCTTTGGTGGTATCCTCGCGTACTTGGTCAGGTTCTTTGTTGGGGCGAAGCTGAGGCTTGGTTTCCAAGCTGCAGCTGACAGTCTGAAGAAGCGGGCCGAGGAGCGTTGATCGAAATTATCGAAATTTGCAATATATGCCTTTATTCTATGCACTCTGAGTCGGGAGCTGCAGTATCGGGAGCGAGTTGTGAGCAACTCTTTGCCATTGAGTAAGTAAGGAATGGTTATTTCCCACTAGACTCGATCCCAACAGGAATTGTTACCGCCGTTGCCAGTGGGCAGACGGAACATGAAGACGGCGTCGAACGGCGAGCCTAATCTTCCAATACGTTTCATTTCAGAACTTCGGTGTCAATGCAGAAATAGCGCTGATGCCACAGCTTCCCTGGATAAAGAGGTAATCTGAAATGTGAGCTCCAGCATCCCTCAACGCCCAACCACATCGACCACTTCCTTGCCGTCACGACGCTTCAGCTTTCATGGAGTCCGTGTCATCGTCCGCGCTCCCGCCCAAGGGCTCTGACTACATCTTCTCTGTTTCTAAGTCTGTGCTCATTGACGCACCACGAGACAAAGTGTGGTCAATCTTGATGGATTTCCCCTCATACATAGAATGGTGTGTATTTTATTTCATGCAAGAGGACATCCACTTACTCCTATATTTATCTATATAGGAACCCCTTCATGTAAGAGATACAATCCCCAGTCATCATGCAGGCTCTGAAATCAAGTGCAGGCCCTCGTTGAGATTGACCGATGCATCGAAATTACCGCTTTCGGACCAGACACCATCGGAAGGAAAGCATATTTCTATGCAAGTTAACCTGCCTCCCAAGCTTGGAGAACCAGGTGCAAGTTCGACATTGGTCGTCATCGAAAACCTTGACCACGAGAATTACCGCGTCGTTTGGACCACGGCGGACCATCCCTATTTCCTATTGCACGCAAAGCGGTGGCAAAGCCTGTCGGTGGACGAGGACACGGGAAAGACCAAGTTTGAGAACTTCGAGGTCTTTAGTGGTATTCTCGCATACCTGGTGAGATTCTTTGTTGGGGCGAAGCTGCGGCTAGCTTTCGAAGCTGTAGCTGACGCTTTGAAGAAGCGGGCTGAGGAGAGTTGAGTTAACAATCCACCATAGTCGTCGCCTTGAATTCTACTATATATAATTTTTTAATCAAGTTATAACTTCCATAGAGTGAAAGCTAAGTTCTGAGATACATGGATCCTAGGAATTGGTCGATTGAGCATCATCTAGCTCAGAAGGTCGCTCCTTGTCCAACTTTAGTATCATTTCCTCACGATCTCCACCTCCGGGTACTCTTTTGAGGGAACATTGAAGATCTTATCCTCTTTGCGTCTTCCTAAAGCAAAATTAAGAAACGAGGGCAAATACCGTCCCATGACCTTCCACACCCTCTCCCCAAGCACAGGCCCAATCAAGCTTTGGGCCACTTCATCTAAACCCTCCCTTATCTTGGCAATGTCAACGAGGATATTGACGTCCCAATAGCTTCCATGCCCGCTCTCCTTAATTTTCAACTCTCGTTTCCATCCCCCGTCCTTCTCAAGGGCGGCCCAAAAATCGACCCACGTAGGGTCATGGATCGTGTCATGGCCCTCGGATTCAAACATTAAGAAGTCTTGAGAGGTGTTGTTCAGACCCGCGGAGAGGACAGGGCCCCAGATTGACCCATCAAGATTGACGCCTCCCTTCAGCCTTCGGTCTGAATACAATGCGTTGGCAGCTGCTGCGCCACCAAAGGAGTGTCCAAACATGACCGCGCTTTCAACGTCGCGTATGCCACAGGTGTCGAGTACGAAGCTGGCGTCCTTGGCACGGACCGCCAGCGCCTTTTCGACGGAGGCGGTGCTGCCGTTAGAATTGCCTGGTCTAATTACGAGGCCACCGTGGATGACGGTACCGTCGGGGAAGGCGACAATGTCGGTATCGTAGGGGTGGTCGATTGTTACGACGGTAAACCCGTAGGAAGCGATTTCGAGAGCGAGGGAAGAATAGAAGTGGCGAGTTGTCTCGAGTCCTGGGCTGAAGAGGGCAAGAGGATACTTCTGTGGCCCCTCCTCCTTAGAAGCGCCGGATGCGCAAACTTCGAGCTGGAACCGAGACCACAGGCCTTCTGGATACCCGTACTGATGCATAATATCGCTTTCGAAGTCGGCCACTACCGATGGCATGTACGGTATTAGCACAGTTTTGGCGCATTCAGAGACCGGCATTGGAGAAAATACGGAGATCATGAGGCGTCGGGTATGGGTCTCATTGTAGGGGTCAACACGGGATTTATCAACGAGTTCTGCAATTTTGAGAGAAGAGCGGAAGGGACCATGACCTTGCGGAAGGATTAAGGATTCGTTAATTGTGGTGGGGGCTGCTTGGGCAAGGACGATGAGACCCAAAGTCGAAAGCAGAATAGAGAAGCTTTTTGGTAAATGCATCCTGCGTTTGCTGTTTCAGATATCGTCGAACTCTCGAGACCACAAAAAGGCTAGGTGTACTGCAGCCTCCTTGGTGGTGGTCAGAAAGAAAGGCTAGGAATAAGAAGCGCATTAGTTATGTAGTCGCTACCATGTGGAACAGTGAGTCAACATGTGGTAGGACCTGGTAGGCCTAGAATAACGCCCCACTGGCAAGATTACTATCCCTTCCCGGTGGACCATAAGGTAGCATCAGGAAGGGGCTTGAAGAGAACATCGAAGTAGATGATGATTGATGTAATGTAGTGAACAGGAAGTTTCTCCCGTGAAGCTTGCATCAGTGCGGGTGATTGAATCTAGACTAAGAAATAATGGCCTCAAGCTCCAAGTTAGGGCATCATGACCAAACGTGATGTAATTTCACCAAGCTAAGATTGCTAATACTAAGTATTCCTAATCAGCCGGCGAGATTCAGCACAACTGCTTGGGCGGGAGCGGAGACTTCCCATTGCAGTAGCAAGTTCACCTTCGACTTCGCTGGGATCGAGCATACCCATTCCAGCTTTCCGTCCTTACCGAGAGAACGCATGTCTCCACTATTTCCAGAGTCTTGCCAGCGCGCCACCACCCCAATTTGGACTTTGACGGAAGGCACAACAGTGGATGGCGCTCCGGAGTCGTCTTCTGCGTTCGGAAGGGTAAGTGAGGGACTCTTGAGCACGACGGAGACTTGGGTGTCTTCAGATACCGGGATGTGGTCCATGATGGTGACTTCTTGAACGTCTAGATCCTTGGAGTTATGAACCGTGATGCGCTGAGAGAAGTTCGTGTTGGTAGTCTTCGTGTAGAATCCTGATTCGAATTTCTTCGAATCACACGGATGATATGCGATGCGAATCGATTGGTCCAGACTATATAATGAAAGATCACTCAATATCATATCGCATCAAGGAAACAAAACAACGTACCCAAGCGGACAGGTAAAGGTTTCGTTCGGGCCAACAGTTGTCAGATTGGTCGTTGAGATGAAGCTTCCATCTACGTAGACGTTTGCTTTTCCGGGGATGAATGTATATTCCGAATTGTTTGTGATCTTCGCCTACATAGACCCTGTTGTAAGCAATACTCTCCTTCTAAAAGGATAATTGCATACCGTGAGATGAACCCTAGTATCCTTCTTTGGTACCGACACCCATGAAAGACTAGCAGGAAGGTCTAGATTTCGAATTGTGACATTATGCATTTCGCCATCTGAAGGTACCGTTATGAGTCCTGGA
>Ga0247742_10001421_pt1 | contig 16836 bp, 16 predicted proteins | sample UWRJL208509C2_FD_180944 | JGI IMG/M metagenome (GOLD analysis project Ga0247742, IMG submission 180944) | Plant litter microbial communities from Arlington Agricultural Research Station in Wisconsin, United States - UWRJ-L208-509C-2 | ecosystem: Environmental > Terrestrial > Plant litter >...
GCCTGAATATGGGGGGAAATATGTGATAGCATCGCAGCAGATGGGAAAAGCCAAGGATTTGGATTTGGTTCTTCCAACCGCCTTGGAGCTTCTCCCTCCCGTATTGTTTGGTGCAGGGACATTCAATGCGCAAATTTATGGCATTTCAATTTGTCTATACACCCTTGTACACCAATTATTAAGCCATATCAGGACCAGGCCTTTGGCAAGTCACTGAACTCACGGAGAAATTCAAGATCGGTCGGATTCAGAGCCGTCGGTCCAACGGTAACTATTCCGAGCAGTTGAACTCATTATTCTCTCACAGTATCCAGACTTCTCGTTGAAAGCACCGTATTTTCCCGTTTCGGTAAAGCTATTCATGTCCGAGAATAATGCATGATAGATAATCAAGCTTTTAGACCAATAGTATCAGCTACACTTTGTGGCAGCACGCGGTGACGAGTCTGGGATCGAGCCACCCGGTCGTAGAGAGCTGAAATCCAGCGAGGGACTGCGGGGTGGTTCTATCGACGAGAGGGATCGTAGGCAGGAGTCTCTCTAGATACGTGGCTTGATAATATTTCCACTTGGTATCTTCTGACAAGACGACACGAACCACGGGTTAATGGAGTGCATGTTAAACCCACGATTGTACCTAAGTAACCCATCCGCACTGCGTCTGATATGCATAATTATTACAGCAGAATGGACAGAGACGCCCGTTCACCACCACTGTACCAAGACAGCAATCGATCTACTCAGTCCGGGTCGATGAAATTGTCGCTTCTTTTTCGCCTACTATTAATCCAACAGTACTAACGATAGATTCCAAAATCCAATTAAAGCTCTTTGAAACGCAGAATAGGCTTCTTCAAGCGCGACCACCCATCTCGTGCTACCGACGGAACTCAGGTCGGGGATTTTAAGAGGAAGACACCCGACCAAGTGTGGTTTGAAAGATGCCGTGAATAGCACCTCACGGAACCTAGCGTGTGGAAAATAGCCTCCATACTCTCTGAAAACACACATATTCGTATCCACACTACTTATTCGCCCATACCAGTATCACCAGCATTCACCCAATTAACCCCCTAGATTTGGGGTGGAAGCAGTCAGATATAATTGGGACCACATTGCTGAAGACTCAGTTCGGTTGGTCTGGAGCACATATTTCACGTAGATGGAGAGCCAGCAAGAATCCTCTAGGTAATTGGACAGAGTGTATTTCGAATCGGCAGTTCGGACGTCGAATGGCATTGGAATGGCAGGTACTTCAACGTGCGCTATCAAGATCAGCAACATAAAGCGTCCACCAACGCCATATACTCATCCATGTTGGTTCTTGCTTCTTGCTTAGAGATTTAGGCGATCTTCCTAATCCCGGGTTACATCCGTCCATTCAGCTCAGCATCTCGGAATCCAAACCCGGGCGGCCCGGGCGTTCCTCAAAATAGACCACAAAAGATCCCGCGAAACCTTCCTCTTGTAAGAGAATGGCTTTCTAGTGGCTGACAGCTGCTCTATTGTTCTGGCTGAAGAGATGACCCGGGAGGCATGTAGGAGATTTAAATGCATATTGGTCATAGATGAATATTTTCTGAATGTAGCTGGTGTCAGCAGCCGTGTAGTCTTTCTAATCGGATGCATCCCCTCTTGGACGAAACCACGCTGACTTTTATGTTGAGTTGATTACATGACCTTGGCCACCCAGAAAAAGATGTAGACTTCCCTGCTCCGTTGTCGGCCACTCCTAGCCTGGCGTAGCCACCTGCATGTCTCCTGGATCGGCGTTCGGCCGATCATGTGCCGACCATTGGAGATCTCTGGGCATCACCGAAGTTCCCCGATCAGCGCCCGTAAGACAAAGCCACAGCAACTTCATTGCCAACCGTACACTCCAGTCATGGCTCATCTTCCCTTAGACATCATCGCCAATGTCGTGGACGAGCTGTCTGGGGATATATCTAGCTTGCGGTCACTTTGCCTCTTGTGTAGCATGGTGGCACCGTTCTGCCAGAGATACATCTTTTCTACTATCGACATCCAGTCGTTCCATGACAGCGAAGGGGGGATTTCTAATCGCCGCCTGCTCATCCTCTTTGAAGCCATGCATTTATCACACCACCTTCCAACATACGTTCGCACCTTGCGGTACAAACTGGCCGAAGATGATTCAAGGAATGCGGTTTTACGCAGTATACTCCGCAAGCTTCGCCACGTAGAAAACTTTCAAATTCGAAATCGGAACGGCGCAAGTCATGGTATCGATTGGAATACGCTCGATTCAGGCTTCATAGCCGATCTTTTTGGAATAATCCACGGAGACAAGTTGGCCACCCTCGGCTTCACATATCTCCATAACATCCCTCTCAGTATATTCTCTTCGGCGAGTCAGACCCTAAAAAGTCTCAGCGTTTACTATGGATATTTCTTGGACGATCTCAGCAATTGTCTCATAGAACGGGATCATCCTCTCCAATTTGTCAATTTCACTTGTTGCCACTCTGCCTCCAAATCAATAAACATACTCTTGAGAGCGATACCAGCTACTGTCGATTTTTCACGACTAAAATACCTTGCCGTTTCGTGGGATGACGACGAAGATGTTGCAGCGACGGAGAGTCTTGGTCGGATCACGAACAAATTGGAACGTCTGCAATGTCGAGGTTCGAATTCCTCATTGTTGGTCTTTCTTTTCACACTAATTTCCTCCCCAGTTGCTCCCAATATCTCCATCTCACAATTGGGGGCAAAAATCGTTGGAGCCTCGCAGAAGCCAGGAATAACTACAATTGCGGCAGTGAGAAAAGATAGGATACCCCGAGATCAATTTAATTTTCTCTGCACGCGCACAAGGGCTTCGAATTCCAATAATGGAGACCGAGAGGGGGTGGAAGAGCTAAAAACTGTAGTTACTGGTCGTCGATTAGCACTATACGATGTGGCAATTGAGGGGTGAAAATGACTCTGCATCTCAGATCTCATTCCCAGTGTCTGACCACACCACTTGGGTTGCATCGTTCTCAACCTCAATCGATAGAGACGGTGGAGAGAGAGAAAAGAATGATCTCATAGATTAAACAATTCAATAATTCAAAACGCTTGGACGCGAAGTGAATTACCGAACTTCGAATTCGACCTGTCACACAGTGATAGGAACTGTCGCCCATTATAGCGAGGCTCTATGATTCGCGCATGAAGAATGATTGACAGAGATATTCGCAAACATCGGATATATTGCTTGCATCGACGGAGCTAAGATCCAATAGAGCTGTGGTTCGAAGTATTTTCCAGCTTCTAGTTTTGGGTTTAGAATAGCACCAAGGCATCTCGCCGCTTTCCCTACACTTAAATCCCAAAACGATTTTGACTTTTAAGCATTGACGTATATAGCAGGATGCTCGGTTATGAGATAGTAAATGCTCGCTTTGGCGCCATTCAATATTAGGCAAGAACTGAGATACGAGAACGTCCAGGAAACGTCAAGAAACCTCTATCCTAACGGGAAGGTGCGAGTGTGACCGATACACGCCCGGCAGGCTAGGGTGTTACGTTCCAACCGGACAAGCCTGCAGTTCAGAGAGAAAAAGAAAAGAGGCGGTTTGAGGTGTGAAAACGATCCAATGCGATGAGTTCAAAGTCGAACATTGAAATTTGAACGTTGACTTGAAACATGATTTTAGTATAGAACGTACTGGTCTCTCGTATCCACACTATACCCAGGCTTATACGACAACCCAACCCACAGTACGCCAATACCAGCTCAGATGTTCTAAAGAGCATAATTGACGAAGGAATACCCGGGACACGATTTGACGGTTCTTGGGTCTCGTTTGTGTATATGCGGTCTAAAATCTGCGCCGATAGAGCGAGAAGACAGAAGTCGAGGGTGGGTGGAAGACAAGAAGAGAATTAGAAATAATAAATAAACCAGATGACACACGAAGAACTCACCATTCGATATATCATATGTGACAAACATGCTCAACAACAACTCGGACAGCCAAGCACACCCGCTGTAGAATTTGTATGCAGATGCCATTGTGAAGAGATTATTACTGACGGCGACAAGATTTTGAGGATCTTCCTCCTTGGTCGGCATGGACAGTGGTTCATGCGGTGCGGAAACACATCCCGTTGGCTGAAAGAGTTGTCTACGGCCCAAGGCGTAGTACCTAACGTAAGGTAAGCACGGAGCGTTCCCATGAAGCAATTGGACAGACGGAGGGGTACGTACTTTGAGCTGCAGACGAGAACAATGGACGGTGGGAAAGGCTTTGGGGGTGATCCAGTTTTTTTGTTATGTATCCGATACGGTGGCGGGGTGAACTGGAAAATGGGAAATGGGTGGATCAGCTGGCGTTGCTTGGCAATGAGTCTAGACAGATGACGTAGTCAAAATGCGATCACATCTCCTCGCTCTTTGCCGCCATCAGCTCGACGCAGCTCTCACGGTCATCGACTAAGAAGTCCTCTGCCAGTTCAAAACCCTGGGCCCTAATCCTAGCTATTGCTGTTCACAATCCCGATTCCTCGGGTCTTCAAACTTCAAAGCTTCAAGCTTCAAGCTTTGGATCTTTAGATTCCATCTCCTTTACCTCGTGCTTGCGAGCTCATCAAACGCGATTACTCGGAGCTCAATTCCAAATCGTCTAGATCCACATTCCAGATGAGGGAATTTCTCGATTAATTAGTGTGAAAACCCACTTTAACACGCTCTCCTTTTCCAATCTATGTCGCTGATTTCGCGTTGTGCTTGAAATAACAATTTCTCCGACATCAGGTGATATCGTGAGTTTTGGGGGATATAAGCCACATAGAGCTTATTTCAGCTCGAAAAAATTTCCTAATTCTAAGCTCCGAGTTGGACAGTATGTTTACTCCTATAACGCTGTCTTCCGAGTCCTAGCCAGCGTCCTTGCCGCGTATCACGCATTTTTTTGTATCGAATCCTAATCCCAGCGTGTTCGTTGTCTGCCTCGAACCGAACGTATGTAGTTCGCACAAGTAGTTCTGACCGATGTCTCAGAGCAGGCCGTTAAAATTTTACCATCAGAGTATTCTTCACGCATCGCTCTTATCCTCTGAACGAGCGTTGTTGTGCTCTGCCGGAAATGTGTTCATAGCTTGCGCTCACATATAGATCCAGAAACGAATCGTTAAATGTCCACACAAGCAGTTCTGACAATATACCTGATTGCAAGCCACGACTCGTGGTCATCAGAGCGTCGCCGCGCTCTTTATGGGAACATGTTTATGCATGCGCTTATATATGGTACAAACCGAATCATATGTTCGTCATTCATTTTGGTTCATAACCCACACCCTAAGACTGGTAAAGCACCTTTTTTAGGCACTTGCACTGGAGCGGTTCTGACCGTATATCGCACCAAGCGTTGACTCTTGACCACCAAAATCTTGTGGAAGTGTGCTCATCTCTGCGCTCATATTGTCGAAACGTTCGATCTGGTATGTCTTTAGATCCGCTAGATATTCAAGGCAAGCGGCGTTGATTTTCATAAAAAATTCGATCTTGCATCGCTAATCATCAAATTCAGATGTTAATTCGAGCTGCCTGATTACTTCCCGAACCCTGCATACGCCCACCCACCTTCATCCCCTTGAGTGGAGGACTTAAGCTTTGATGCTTTAAGAAACTTTGGTAACTCATGTCGACGCGGTCTCGGTGCAGCTTCACCTTGACTTTCTTATGACGACGGATTCCAAACTGGAAACGTGTTGGACAATTTTTCAATTTGGTGTCAGTTCTTTGAATATGATCGTGTACGCTTGTTCCCCGATGTCCGAAGCGCACACAGCACCTCGATCTCTTTCTCTCCCCAATTGCGTTGCCAAATCTTACTGGTGTCTGTAGGTCGTGACCTATCCCATTCAGATACGTAATTATCGCACATCTCGACCCAACCCACACATGGACTACCAGGCGGCGGGAAGTCTCAGTACCGCAATGTCCAATGTCTACAACGACTTCTCTAAGTCTTCCTCCCGTCCATATATGTTTACCAACTCTCATCTCCACACATTCGCTTTGAGACATCCCATCACTCTGAATCTTGTGGGGCGTTCGTCTCTCCAAAAATCAAGTGACTGGGAACTCGAAGTCCGGCGGTTTCATGCATTCTTTCCCTCAAACCAACCTGGCGTTGAAACTGGGAAGGATGAGGACTAAGCCGACTGATGCGGCTTAAGGATACCTACATTGATAGACTAGTGTTGGCGTACACATTTTCCGGTTGAGCCATCGCGTAGATACATATGAGAATTTGAACTTACGTTTTGGTACAGAGAATTCCACACTAAGGTATAGAACCATGGATGGATGGAAAGCATACTTTAGAGGCTATTCAACGATTTTATTGCCTACAATTGGGCGGCGCTTGTATATAAAAAACGTCATACTTGCACTGGTGAACAACTATTGAGTGAGGATCATCACTACTCTCTAGAGTGCGTAGACTCATTAATAGATTGAAACTAAAACATATTTGGAAGAGTATACAGCCTGTAATACTTGTATGGTGTGCATAGGTTTATACATACGTCCTGAGACCTCGCTTGTAGTGGGAGCTTATCGGACCAATACATAAACTTATTTTAGTCTGATGTGCGTAATTTGCTTCTGGAGCTACTGCATCATCCTGCAATTGACTCATAGCTATGGGCTGGTATGAGAATATCCCAGCAGGGTTTCTAGTAAAATCATGCTCGGTTCGCACTGCATATATCTCTGAATTATTGGCCTGAAGCAGTTGAGAACATTCCTTTTTGTGTCAAATTAGGGCCTAGTCGGAGCATAGCTCTATATTGGGCCTTACACTGAATATTTCCTACAAAATTTGTAGTGCTAAGGGTCCCTAGTGCCTTTGTCCCTCTCCCAAGCCATGCAAAGGTACACATGTAGTGATCCCATCCCCTGTCAGTCCAGCACGGAAACACTGTTTTGGAAGGCGGCTAAGTATTCTTCGGCAGGGATAGCCTCTTCTCTTGCTTCGGCGGTCATATATCGCGTTTTGGTGTCTCTATTAGGTACTTTGTACAAGTGGGGTTTGAAGTAGTGCGGATTCCGATGTGCCGGGTGTTTAGGTGGGTGGTTGTGGTTTATTCGGTAAGTAGTTTGGGTTATTATGATGTATGTCTCGTTAGTCGGCTTTTCATTCGTGTCGTTTTTGTCGTGAGTGTCTGGTGCAGTGCGTCATCGATTGTGAGAGAACATTCTTTATCCTCAATTCGCTCACTTTCTCCGGTTTGACATTATTCTCTTCCTCAGCTATTAACTCCTCTCATCCACCATCGTCGTGAACGTGGCTTCCTGTGCTTTCAGCCGTTCCTCCTCACCTGACCCTAACCTACCAACCGTCAGAGTACGACGTATTCAAACTAAAATGTTGGAAACGTAGACGGTCATATTCCCGATACTATGTATCTATATCTAACTCATAATTTATCAACCAGGAGTCTACAACTTCGATATAAATAGAACTACAGGAGAGCGATGAGGGTGAGGGTCATCACAAGCCCAAGTCCAGAAATCAGCCCCCCAGCTGCATTCAACCTGCATGAGGACTCCAAAGTCAGTTTGGATGACCAACAGTATCAGGAAATACAAATAACTCACGCAGCGGCTATGAGCGCGAGGACGCCACCCGTAACAAATTCGATACCGAGGAGAACCTGGATCAGAGATGTGTCAAGTCCCGACAAGGGAATGAGAGAGTAAAGACGCGGGTTCTTGGTTCTCAAGTTGTCGAGGCTCATTGAAATATCCTATCATGAAAGGACAATGCCAATCAGATATGCAATATTTGAGGAGGTGCGGGACGTACCGTGTAAATCTCAGCAATTGTATTGGCAATATCTTGCTTATGAGATGACGTATCCCGCTTGAGGGCGTTGAAACTAGTAGCGCTCGTTTTTAACGCAGTAACGAGCTGGAACAAGAGAGGATTGAGGTTGCCTTCTGTAGAAGAATTGTTGTTGACGAGGTTATCTATAGAATATTCATTTAGGGGGTAGAAATTTCTGTTGGGTCGAAAGACCTACTAATCTGAGGCAGAATAAAACCCGTGTTAGACTTGAGAGCGTTGACGATGGCAAGCACATCAGTTGCGTTTGATTCCTGGCGCCGCCAAACAGTAGCTGCAGAACTGGAACCGGGTCGGGCGAGCACGCCTACGACTATGAGGGCAAAGCCAGTAGTCTGAATGCGAGGAAAGATCATTTTATCGGAATTTCAGTTGATCTCGGGTTGGGGACACTTGATAAGAGCTCTGTGAATGCTGGCTGGGTTAAACCCTCATCTCATTCGTCTCTTTATACTGGTTTCTCCCTCTAATAGACCAATTTTATACACCTTGTGTCTTCCTAGCTCAGATAGCACACTCACCAGAGGTTAATTAATTAGAAGAACTGTGTATCGACGCTTAAGAGACACATCATTTTGACAGCCCGAAAGAAGCATTGAGATCAGTATCGCTCTGCTAGGAGGATTAGGGAAGCTCATCACTCAACGGAGATACAAACTTAATCTGTGAGAATAGCACCGTTGATTAATGCGCTTCTAGTGCCTCAGTATTAGTAAGTACCACTTTTTCAAGTTGTATGAGTGCATAGCGTTGTACCAGCGCTGTATCCGTCTAGGTTCTACGTCTTTTACGCTTGACCCTAGTCAATTTCATTGGTTAGATCGAGATACCAGTCGTAACCGCTCGATTCCCATGATTGGTTTTCAATAGCATAACCATGTATACTATGTCCCAAGACCACCCCTCCATGAGTCTCCTACACCAAACTCTCTAGACATATAGTCTATTCACATGATAAAGAACGGCGTTTAAGCGGCTCGGGAAATTCTAGGCTGTGTTTTGGAACTATCGCACAAGGGATGGTTAAACAACGTCTCCAAGCCAAATGACACTCATCTCCCCTGGTAATCGGAACGTCTATTGGTGGCAATACATTCTCCAGCGTGGTGTAAGGAGCCGGAGTCGGCTGAGCATCAAAAACCTGCACGCATCCGAACGCGTATTCGAACAAGCGCCCACTTTCCGAATCGGGTGAACGCATCAAGAACCCCAGATCAAGCACTCTTATCCACCCAAACACATGGTTCTCCATAGTTTCCTCCCCTCTTGTCCAACAAATTCCGTTGCTATCTATCCCCGCTCACAGTTTAGAATAGCACCGGGAGTCGATCAGTATGTTAATTAGTTTAGTCCAGGCGCAGAGGCTTGTCCCCATCCACGACACCCCAGTTTTTCGATTGAGCTCGAATTCACCTCCCCTATTTCGGCAACTTCCCTGAATTCTCACGCCTACCACAGACGCCCGCTGTGGTACTCGCGCACCACGTATAATTTGTTATTCGAATCCTATTCAACTACAAAATTCTACAGTGGCTGCAAGCACATCTATAATCGGGTTTTTGCACGCTTCTGAAGGAACGATATTTTTTCGATCAAAGTAAGTTTATAGTCGGATTGTAACATATAATTAGAACCTATAAATAAAGTTTTCACTGAAGATGAACCGATAATAAGAAATGCCAAACCTAGTGGAAATTTTGACGGAATGCCACGTTCCAATAACCAGCGTAATACTTCGTGATTTGAAATTAGGCTAAAATTGTTCGTAGAGAACTGGATGAATCTACGTTCTATCAAGAAGATTGAGCTTGGAATTGTGTTCAATAAAGCCGATGCTCGATAATTTTATATAGAATTCACCATTCTAAGCCGGTTCTGCTGGAGCACCTCAATAAATCTCCCAAGTAGCGATTCAAGCGTGGGCAAGTCTGAGATCGAAGGCGATGCCGCGGTGCCTCGCGCGACCGAAGTTACAAAGCTGCCAAGCCTTTTTATTCTCCTTCCTTTACATCCACGTCCACGACAGTTTGCAATCCTAATTCTCAAACGACTAACGTAAAAAAAAATGCTGCTCGTTTAGTCCGTCAATCTGTGGCAGAGCCTTCAAATTTGAGTCTTGGGTTCACAACAGCCAACCTTGTAGCCTCATAGTAAATTATATGAGACAGACAACGGACTCCAAGTTGGGATTATCGAATGCTTCTAGTTTCTGACTATGTACAATAATCCTTCAACCACTTCAAATCAATTGCCTATCACATCCATCGCAGGCAGTTATACCACCATCCGACTGAACTGATCTTTGAAAGAGCAATCGTCTGTACGGATCTGTTGATCACAAGGTCTATGAAGAAATGGTTTACCCCGGTGTTTTCATGTGCACCTTCTGGATTCCGTCTAGAACCACTCATTTCTCCTTTGTATATCTCATAATATGTCTCACATTTTTCATTTTTCAGTTAAGCTCCCGGAGTATTCACGTCTATTTGCCAGCCGTATGGGAACATTCTTATTGGTAGCTTATCTTACGGCAACGGAGTGTCAGTCGCTGCATCCAATATAAAGGGACTAGATTTCCAAGATGTGCCTGTCTCCAACAGTAATTTGGCGACTGATCAGGTGCGCTAACAGGTTCATTGAGATATGAAAATCACTTTCACGGTTTCTCTTTTGAGATACCATCTCTATGCCAAATATTGACCTTACATGTTCTAGTTACTGTCTCTTTTGCTCCATTACGACTTCTAATATATTAAAGAGCTGAGCGGTGCCTGAGGGTTTCCTACTTCGATTCAAGGTGCTATGGACTCAAAAATGGTTGTGCAATACAGTTGTCGATATCGACGCGGCCAAATACATGGTACGATATGGCCTAACATGCGTTCCTTACACAACCTCCGACTCAGCAAATTACCATTCGGCTCGCCATCTTGAAAAACCCAGCCTTGCTTTTATTCGGCTGTACTGTACGCCCAGGTTGTCCCCTAGAGTATATTGCTAGGTCATCTCACGCTCAAGATTGAGCTAAAAACCGCTACCGGAATATAGCTTTTTCCCATTTGCATCCCCATAGATAAATCTGCCTCGCCGGTTCGTTAGACCTCCATACACCTTGTCTATCTTTCACTCATATTTCCTCGTCACATTTCATCGGGTGCAGCTCTCGACCTCGAATTAAACCATGCCAAAGGCCACCGTCATTGGAAATCATGCGAAGGTGCGCTCACGCTCTTTCAGAAATTGCGACTGCATCAGACATCCACCATGTTTCAGCAACGACAGGCTATACGACATGGAAATTTACCTGAAGAGACTTTCATGAAAGTCGAAAATAGTGCTAGTCGTCGGTTCACCGTCTCCGTAGACCTCCGAATTCGCGAGAAGATAAGCTTGCAAACCAAGATGAGCATTAACGTCGACTCTGAAGTACAAGGAATGGTTCGTACTGTGGAGCTCAAACACGCACCGAATTCTTTGGGTCATTCCCGGTCGGCTCCCCAACGTTCCTGTCTGTCTCTCTCAGCGGGAAACAGGAGAAAGCCGACAGACGCCACTGACATTCTGTCAACTTATGGAGAGGCCATGATCGCGGATGACCATCGGGTCCGGACAGATCAGGAGCTGCTAGAAGAATTTTTCGAGAGAAACCCAAGCTCAACGCGCAGCTCAAAGTTCGGCGCAAGCATCATCGTACAAGAATGACTGATGAGATGATGGTTCTGGATCACGAATTTGACCAGGCAGTCTACAATCGCCTAATGTCGAAGTGCGATTGGGCGGTATGCTTCGCATTTTTTCGTCAGCATCTGAATCTTAGTCATATATATTGTAGAACGACAAGAAGAGGTTGACTAGCAATAGCGTCCTCAATTTCCTAGGGATCAGTGCAAGTCACCTCAGCAAAGGACGGACCGTCGTGAGGATTCTCAAGGCCATCGGTCCCGAAAGTCCGGACCCACACCCTGCTGTCGAGAAAAGACTCACTTCACCTCACACAACTGGGAAAGGCGAGGAATTGTGCGCATTTTTGAAACGTTGCGAAGCAGAAACTGGAAGAACTGATGTAATTCGAGCGTCGTCCGTGGTCTGATGGTGTTAAACCATTAGTCGCAGCTGCTTCGATGCATGAAGCCTCATTACTGTTGAATTGTCTTGAATTTCTTGCATAACCACGTTCAATAGATAGCTGTTCATTCTGAGCTACTTAAAAGTGAGCATATAATAACAATCATATCGACATCAACAGCCATGTCCTCATATACAAAGCCACACGGATGGGGTGCGGATCGTGATCATCCTGTTTCCTCGATCGTTGCTAAAAATATTAGCTCCTTTGCCTCTTGAGAACGAGGCTTAATTGAACAAGCGAAGGGTTTCGGCCCACTAGGGGTTATGAAAACGCTACTATGAGCCCTTCGCATCGATGCAAATACAGATTGAGCTTACCATACGACGGCTGAGATATATTCATGAGTTGGTTCGATCACATTTCCATCTTCATCTTTGGCCTTCTGGAAATCAAACACTGCAATAAGATTTGCCACAGCTATCCATGCTGCAGAGAATGCGAGGTGACGTCCAGGACAGATACTGACAACGAAGCGAACTTCACTCAGACCGAACATTTCACGAAGACGCGGAGAATAAGCTTACCGTCTTCCAAATCCCCAAGAAGCGTTGGATGGATCTCTTACATCTAAATTTAACTGTCCGTCTTTCATAAAACGCTCTGGTATGAACTTGAAAGGATCAGGATAGATGTTTTCATCATGAAGCATTGCCCTTTCTATATTTGAGCGATCGAATTTAAGATGTTCATGGTATAACATACCAAGCGTTTGCGATAATAATGGAGCCAGCTGGGATCCGATACCCTTTGTATTCATCATCAACTTCGAGGTGTCGGGGTATTCCTATTGACAATATGTCAGACCTATAAATTGCAAACAGGAAACATGCACACCTATGGGTGCCACATCTCGCCATCTCATCGTCTCTTTCACAATCGCCGTGATAAAGGGAAGCGATGGTTCGTCTTCAAAATCCGGCAGATGCCCAGGCTTGACAATGGAGTCTATATCTTGTTGTGCTTTCTTCAACACCTCCGGTCGGTCCAATAAGCCGAGAATACATGATGCAACCAGCGAAACCGTCTAGTGACACGTCAAATACGGGCGGTACAGCTGAAATGGCTTCCTAAACCGCACCGTATCAGCTCCACCTGAGACCTCGGTGTTCCCAATCCAAGACAATTAGCTTCCAATACACCTACGTGAGAGCCTTCAACGCACCTGTATACAAAGATCCAGCAGCTCCTCTTATGACCTCCTCAGTATACCCGTCAGTATCCGTCTCGGACTCCATCTTTGATAAAGATATCGACATAAACGACGGCGTGTAATTTCCAGTTGCCTAGGTCATCACGAATCGTTCTGAGTACACAGACGACTAACTCACATGTGGTTGACACTTACGATTTCACGTTTGGCAGCTTCATAAGGTCGAAAAGCCATTTCATTTGCCAATACCCTCGACATTCTTGCGACCGTTTGGAAACCAGCACCAGGCACCCACTCTGGAATATATTTCAGCCATGGTAGCATATCAACAAGGTATTTTCCAGGGACCAAAGCGAGCACGAGTTGATGCACGGCCTTCTCCGCAATCTCAATGTATGGGTCATTGGTGGGCTTGATGGAGATTCCATAGGTAACTGACATGATGGTTTCACCCGCCATTCTACAATAGAATCGTTGGCTACACTCAAGCAGAGGCGGAAATATCGTAGAACATACAGTCTGAGATTGCCAAGAATATCGTCGGGGTTATCAAGAAATCTTTTCAAGACATTCCGTGCAGCCTTCAGAGAGTAGGGCCTGAATTGGAGTCCGGCAGCTGGATTAAGTACGTGGTGGATGACACGCCGATGACGGCGCCTGCGTTAACGTTCGTGAGCGAAGATATTCCAAAGCCAGTTTCAGATACGACCCAACCATTTTTCACCTATTAAGCAGTGAGTTTAAGCCTCAGTATAGGATAGAGCGTACCGTAAGGTAGAAGGCCCACTGCGAAATTCCAGCCCATCAAATCGAGGATCGGCATGTAAGGTCTTGAGCGGTTTTACGTAGTTAGTATCCGATTTTAGCGATCAATCAAAGACCGCATTCACCTCCCGGAGTAAATCAATGACCTCTTCTCCAAAAGCTCATTCGCAGCCTCCAACGTGTCGAGCACGACGATGCTTTGTCCAACAACATTCAGATACAATATGTCGGTGTCTATGTTGGGAGATGCGAACGGACGACAATGAGTTTAGACCCAAGTATTAGATTCCTTAATCCACGCACCAAGTTCCTTAGACCATTTATGATATGTCTTCCACTCGAAGCTCGATGGCAGGTCTCGTAGGTTACCTATTAGAGGCAACCTTTTTGGTCCTGGAGGAAGGGGAAGGTGATCTATTCTTTGACTACTGGCACCAGGAGTAGTATGCCGTCTAAGCCTCACTAGTAATCGCCAGAAGAAGAGTAACGTAGCTGTAGCCACCAGGATTTCGAGATGCATCGCGATGACGGGGGAGTAGAGGGATAGAAACATATAACAGGCAACTTATCTTTACAGAAGACCATAATTACGACATATGCACTGACCATGCCAAGATTACCGGCCTGGGAAAACTTGCCAGAAATTCACTAGCAAACACGTCATCACCGATTCACTGTTCATCGAACTTCCCTCATAGCAAATCTCGATGACCTCGGAGTCAAAGGCTCTCATCGCCGATCAAATCCTGATTCGCAGCTCTCTCCATACTGTAGACCCCCGTATGGTGGCAAACGCCTTGAATGCGTTACACTTCCGTAATGTTTTTCAATAACAACCGGAGCATCGGCCCGCTCCAAAATTACCGGTGCTCGTGCCCCGCAGGGAGAAATTTCCAAGATTTGGGCCAGAAAACGGCCTGTTACGCGTTACAAATGGCCAAATAGACAACCAAAAAATGGTGCGTTACCCGTTACCGTTGCCATCATACAAAGGTCTACAGTATTCAGGTTATGGTACTTCGAAAACTTGACATCGAAACTTTGCGTATCCTCAGCCAATACGTTCCTCCCCTCGGCGCAAATTTGGGGCTGTTGAAACTTGACGCTGAGCTGGATGGAAGTATACTAGTACCTGAACCGTCGTGCGGGACTGTTATGCTGTGGATTATAGGTCTGTTTTACCGTTTTACTTCAAATTTTGAGCTGGTAACCCCGGGCCCGTCTCTCATCTTGGCTTCAGCCGATCATTTCACTCGAATGCACACTGCACCGCAAGGCAGAGGCTGGACACAGTCGTATTTTTGCAGTTACGGTGCACTGTCGACTCTGCCATGATTTTCTTTGATCGTCCTTCCTCGGCTGTTCTTAGCAATTGATGCACTTATGAGCCAGTCTATGCCTATACAGCGAGAGAAGCAGATAATTCTGTGTGCCCCTTGGTGCTTACATTGCTTCTCGTCGACTTTTGACAAGAGATATGACCCGTTCTCAAATTTCTCAAACGTAATTTATTGGCAGCCGATGAATACCTTAAACTTGATAAGTATGCACAGAAGTTTGAAACTCAGCAAGATGTTCGTCGACGGAGTCGACCTTGAATTGCTAATCATGAATTCGCTTAGTAACATAGATATACCCTTCAACGGTAAGAAGGCGTCAACAGCTATGGAATGAGGTATGTATTTGACGGCCAACGGATCATGAAAGTACAAAAAAAAAAAGTAAGAGTGAATGGTTTGATAGACTAGCAGTTAGTAACGGTGAAAGCTGCGAGATTGCGGCTTGCTGACTTTTTCCAGTCCTTGCAAGAGAAGCCAACCTGGTTAACACAACCGGGTTCGGCATAGAGGTGGATGCAACAATCCTCAAAGAATCCCCTATCCCAGTCGAACGTTTTGCCAGCCGGAGTGATGGACCTTGTACAACCAACGTTGCGCCTCCCGTCAAAGACGCTTCCAGATCCGTCGACGTAGGTCCAAGCCCATGCTTGAGCTGGAAGGATAATTGCGAACAAGGCGGCCGCAAATTTCATATTGTCTGGTGTTGGATTGTGGATGTTGTAACGATGTTGGGACAATGCTAATATACAGTGAATTAGCTTCTCTTAAATTGGGTGAAGTTGTGCTGAACATACCACTGATGCGATTTTGTCGCGGTCGATTGAAGGGGCAGCTGTTGATGGTGTTCTGAAGAACGAACTCTGGCTCATTTTATAGACTTTTGAGGGGCGTAGATCTGGAACCCGTGGCGTCGATAAACGTCGCTGATGTGGCGAGAACATCTATCGCAGCATGAGAAATCAAGATGCACAAGGACGAAAGCAAACATACAGTGCATTAAAGTCCAAAACAGACCACTTAGAATGGGAATTCGAGGTCCGTTTGGAATCGATTTCAACTTTATTTGAGTTTCATTTGACGTTTATCTCGCATCGTGTCAGAGGTTGTGACGGCAGAAAGGGTTTGAATTTCCTCTGAGTCTTTATGACCACCCGTACAACACCTCCTCCATGACTCCAAAATGCAGGAGTTAGGTTCAATTCCAAACCAGCGTGATCATGGCCATTCCGAGATAAATTGCGCAGCAAACCGTAAAGCATGATGTTATTGAATTGAAAGGCGAATGAAATGAGCATCCCGGAAGAATAGAGAAGATATGACGACGTATGAGGACTATTACAGCAACTGCTGGCACAGTGGAAACGCAAGGTTGGTGGCTCCGGCGAAGCTGGGAAAGAGTTTCTAGCCAGATACGATATAGATGTAAGTATTGGAATTCCAGTCTCGTATAGTTTTACGGAGAATATTCTAGTATAATAATGTAGGATTACTCAGCAACATTTCGTAGGAGTATATAAACCTAGGTAGTACATTCTGTATTCCCTACGTGTTTGTATGAGCTCTAACAAACACGATTACTACTCGTTC
>Ga0247742_10001422_pt1 | contig 16818 bp, 20 predicted proteins | sample UWRJL208509C2_FD_180944 | JGI IMG/M metagenome (GOLD analysis project Ga0247742, IMG submission 180944) | Plant litter microbial communities from Arlington Agricultural Research Station in Wisconsin, United States - UWRJ-L208-509C-2 | ecosystem: Environmental > Terrestrial > Plant litter >...
CCAGTCTGAAGTAACGAAGCACGGAGGCGTGATCGTTGTATTTCTGAACACGTAGCAGCGTGCCCAGATGCAGAAGATGTACACAAGCTTGTCATTGTTCCCAATAATGAAGATGAAGAATAGTTGGCGTTCGAAGTTAAAGTTGAAGTGGATGAATGCTTTGGTGGGGCTTGAAATTGAGGCATGGATCCAGGTGACCAAGTCGATGCACCAACGAGATTTGAGGTCAACAGCTCATCGAGCAGGAGCATTGATGAGGAGAATTCATATTGGCAGCAGAAGTAGAAACAGAAGCAGGTGCACTTGCTGGAGGCCGCCTATTGTTACCCGCGGACTGGAGCCATACCCATACTACTCGACCCGAACATAAACATTCAGAGCTTCCACTTCGCCTTCTATGCCATTCCTTGTTCGACTCCCACCAATATTGATATATCTACAACCCAGCGTGTACGACTGTTTGAAGAGAGTTTGAGGACTTAGGCGCAGAGGTAGACATCAGAGTCGAAGTCGATGCAGACATAGTAAATGTTGACCCCGTCTTCTGGCAAGACCGTGCCAAGGTCTTGAGCTCGAAGTGGTACTAGTCACAGTAGTCACAGTACGTCCAGAGGTCAAGGTAGGAGTAGGAGTGGTGGAGTATGAGCACGATCCGCATTCATACATAGGGGCAGAGGATCTTGATGAAGTCTTGAGGCACCTGGCTTGAAAAGGCGGTGAAAGTTCCCGAGAAAGCATTTGGCATTCTACTGATGGAATACGCCTGGAGAAGAGACGGCTTCCAAGTCATCGACCCTTCAAGCTTCACCGCCCAGTCTAATACCGTTACCTCATCTACACTGGACTCGATGTACGTGTCACAAGAATTCTGTATATATTCGGATTGCAATAACGGACTTGATGAAATAAGGTTGAATAAATCCAACAAAGGATTTGCCCTTGGCCGCACCAGGGAAGTAATGACAGCTCGATATTGACCCAATTTTGTCATTTCATCTTCCAGTGAGGCGTGCTCAAGGACACCAAAAGATTCGGTGTTGTAGTAAAAATTCACTCAATGCTGCGAGGTGGGGAGTTGGTAACAAAAGAGGGATCAACAATATTGAAGACTGCAGTATTGTAAGTTATGTACCACTGCCTCTTCGACAGGAAGAGGTAGCAGTGATACTGGGCTTGGAATGATTCATGAAGCGGTGTGAACGGCGGCCACATCCGCATCAAGCAGTGGCGAGCTAAGGAACACAAGTACGGTCAAACAGGAGCTCATCGTGGTGACCTGGAGAAATGGAGCACTCTGATTGGCTCAGACACATTTTCTCACCGAACTTTCCCTGTATGCCCCCTTGTACAACACTGCCTCCTGCTTGAAAATACTCCTTGTCGTGACGTCTTCATGCTCTCGGCATGCACTGCACTGCGCTGCGTTTCGTTTGTTTTAACTTTTATATCAAAGACAAACGATCCTCTGGCAAGCTGCTCAGCACCCTCTCTTTCTTTCTTGCCTCATCGATAACCGCCTTCTTGCCCTGGTATAATGATGGTAAACCCACCCACCCATTCGTGGGCTGCAAAACCGATTGACAACTTCTCAGACAGGCCAGACGGCAACTTCAAGGCCACAAAGCCAATTAACCTCACACCCTTCAACCTCTAGTCTTCCCGAGCTGCTTAATGGCAACCTTCAAGATCAACCGGCAGTCAAGTTGACAAGGTGGAAATTTTTCAACACACTATTTATCATTATTGTCGGCACATGGAAAATGATTTCCTCATTGCGAGGACAGTCAATAACACCCGACGTTCTCGATTGGACCATTGGCGCCCTTTGGGCTTTGTTGTATGTCCAACTCTCCATCTCGACCATTATCCTTCATTGACAATTAATCGCAGATCGTATTGGCTCTCGGTGTTTGAAACCGAAAACCCGAGCGCTATACCATGGCTGTTTGAGAAGGTTACTCTGCGCTTTGCTTGCAGAGTCATTGCAACCCCTGTTATTCTTTTTCTTTTGGCAATCGTCAGTTCTTACAGTAAGTGACACCAATTGAAATGCGAAGTGGGACACCAATCTTACTCGCATGCTGCCATGACCTACAGCGATCATCAGTTGTGAGTCCAGGTAGCACTCCCAAAATCTATTGTGGCAACGCTGACGCCAAAGCAAATCGTACTAGTCATCTTCTTCAAGTTCTGTGAGTCAAAGATCCGTAGCAGCAGGAACAGAACGCAATATGGAATGCTCAAATTTTTCTTGTTTTGAATGTTAGCAATGGAAATCGGTTGGTGAATTCATATTTATCCTGTTATATTTCACATTGACTGTGCATAGAAACACAGGCAAACCAGAAGCCCAACAAGGCCTCCATTCGCATTGCCATTCTTGGATCATGGATACTGTCTCTATGCATATTGAATGCTCTGGCACGATTAATACTGCTCATGTGGAATACCAAATTTTCATGGCAGGAGATGAAACATATCTCGAGGTTGAGGGGCTTGCTATGCGCACCTCTCGAGGGCTCCCGATGGACCCCCAGAATGAATACTTCCAAAATAACTTGTATCCTATATTTTTCGTAAGTCTAGCTCACTGAACTGATCACTGTGTGGACTCTCATATTTGGATTTCTCACATGCAGATGCTTCTTTCCTTATCCCCTTTTGGCGTTTTTCCGAGATTCTGAATTCGACTATTTGTTGCAGTTTAAAAATCATGAGCTCTTTCATCCGCCCAGTGTCGAGTTCCTGAGCTTGTTGGCTCTTCTGATAGGAGTTATCATTTCAATGTTCTTGATACTCTCGACCATTATATTGAGATTTTTATGTGGTGAATGGCCCGAAAACGATCTATCTCCCCAAATTCCACTGGTGAAGTTCATCTTTCTAGTCATCATTCAGGTACTGACGTCGTTCAAAGTGTGCACCCCCGCCCAGTCATCAGGAAAGCACATGCGAGACATGCCGGCTATGTTATTTTTTGAGCCAGTGAACACCGCATAGCAGGTCGTAGCACTTTAGCATAGTAGACAGCCTTTCTTTCTGACGAAGACCCTGGTACGGTAGGCCGGATCGCCGCGGTTCAAACGTTCAACTTTGATCGCGAGTGATAGGGAAACCCAACACTGTCTGACTAGCCACACCTTACACCATGCACATATGTATATATTAAGTATCTCGGGCTATTTAATATTCTCCCTAGAGCATATTTATGTGATTTAAATTATCATAAATCACTTGTAGATGTTGAAAACGAAGCACGTCGCTCCGGCCAAGGTGATTCACACGCCCCTGAAAGCAATGCGCAAGGTCCAGTTGGCGAAAACGTTGGGCCAGATTCCGCAATGATATTGCCTCTCACAACATCCGTCGGACACACCGGGTTGTCAATCTCTGAGTCAACGGACCACCTGAACTACTTAGGATTTGAACGTTGCCCACTCGTCGCGCGAAGCTGTGGTCTGCAGAACTCCAGTTTGGATGAAGCCCTTGTAGCTCGATATCAGGTGTGTCCCTGCCTATTCGTCAATGCAGGCTTCAGGCTGAAGACGTCGTTCGAGCAAGACAACGCTCCTCAGCAACCCAAACGTCTCTACAGTCGCCTACTCCGAAACCAGGTCCTTGAGATCATCTAGCGCAAACACACTTCCTGTCCACAATAACTCCTTTACCAACGCCTTCTGGCACCTCCAACAACGTCCGAAGTTGACTTGCTTCGCCGCATATGCTCGCATATCGCAGTGTCTGCCTCTGACTTACCACTTCTTTGCGCCTACTCCGTGGCTCATCTCCATCTATTCGCGTATAATAACGCTCGCCTCCTCCAGCTTGCCGTTGCTTTGCATTGGCCAAATCCCTCAACACCCAACCTTCATAATGTCGATGTATCACTACCACCCGCTTGGCGCAAAGTTTCGGCAACGAGCTCGCTGCCGTGAGCACTAGTCAAGCTCACATCCTCTGTACGTACGTCGCTCGCTATCAAACCTCCAGTTACTCATACTAACAGACCATATTAGCCTCTGCACCCAAAGGATGGCCAGGTCCTCACGTACCAGGAGTTGAATTTCAATACCAATAACTTTCAGCAGGCGGGGAAGGAAACGATCGCTTTCGAGTCAGAGTACATGTCACCACTTACTTTGCACATGGAACTCGCACCAACCCAGCGCTGCTTCCTGCTTCAAACTACTTCAATACGTCTGTTCTCGTGACGTCCTCATGCCCGAAGCACGTCCTGCGCTGCGGTTCATTTGAAACTTCGTTTGGCCCAACTCGAGGACAACAAGCTGCTGAACGCCCTTTCTCACCCCTCCTTCCTGCTCTTTGTCCACTCATAAATAATCGCGTTCCTACCTCTGGGACAAAATGCCAGACCCACCACCCCATCGTCCCCTGCGAAGTCGATCAACTTCAACCTTTGGGCTTCCGCGAAGCCAGCCGACATTAACCTCCGGGTTTCCACGAACCCGATCAACTTCAACCTCTGGTCTTCCACGCGATGACGACCTTCAAGATCAACCAGCAGCCAATGTGACACTAGAAATTTCTCAACGTGTTATTCATGCTTTTCGCCGGCACAACAAAGACAATTTCCGCACTTCGAGGACAGCCAGTAGCGCCCGATTCTGTTATCGATTGGCGAATCGGTGTTTCGTGGGCTTTGGGGTACGTGCAACACTATCTTGACCCGTGTTCCTTCCTTGAAAATCGATCATAGATCATTCTCGGTGATTGAAACCGAAAGCCGGAGCACTTATACTATGGCTGTTCATACTGCTCGTTAGTTTGCGCCTTGCTAGCGGAGTCATTGTAGCCCCCTTTGTTCTTTTCCTTATGGCAATTTTCATTTGTTACTGTAAGTCGTCACCTAATTGAAACACTGAGTGAGATAATTATCCTCATCCGCGCATTCTGGATGTTGATACCAGACAAATTATGCTAGCAGTTGTCATTGTCTGTGAGTCCAAGACCGCTGTATGCAACGCTCACGGAGCTTTTAACGATATTTTTTCTTGAATATTAGTTGATAAAACCTGTTGTGAATTCATGATCGTCCTCTTGTACTTCACGTTAACTTGCATATAGTTTCGCAGTCAAGCCCCGACCCGATTATTGTCGTCCACGCTCTTATTGGCGCCGGCATATCACTAGTCTTTCTACGTCCGATCGGTGCTCTGTTACTATTATCAAAGATCATGCCAGAAATTCCAATTCCACATATAGGCTGCCCGAGGATAATACGACGTATCTCATGGCTAGGAAGCTCGGTACACAGATTTATCGAAGGCTGCCTGGGCTACCTGGCATCGTTCACATCACTGGATAGTTTACAGCTTGCTCTCCGCCTCTACCTTTCGTGAGTCAATCACCTAACTCACTGCGCTGATTACGGTGTGAACGCCCTGACCAAAAATTTCTCGTGAAGGTGCTTCTGTTCTTATATCCTTCTAGCATTGGTTGTCAGTGACAGTACGCTCCCTGGGTTCAATCACCCGTCTGTAAATTTTTGGGATTTGCTGGTTCTTCTGATAGGATTTGGCGGGCCAATAGTGTGGATACTCATGGCTGTTATCGATCGTGTTGGATCCTGTGAATAGCTCTCCAGCGATGGCATGATTTGATCGGACGACATAGGCATGCTTCCCCAGGGTGAGACTTAACTTTCCAGCCATCGTTCAAGTCTAACTCTGTTCAAAGAGCGTAGACGCACACTTACATTACCATCATATACTAAATGCTTTGAGCTCATGTTATCATCGACTATCCGAACTTTTAAGATTTGGTAGTCATACCTTCCACCCAATCCGTCCACAATCCCTCGCGAGATCTTTTGAAGCCACTTCCAAAAGAAATTAGCTAACAGTGGGGGAGAAACACACACTGGAAAGGATTGACTCAGAAGACTCCCGAGTCCTGAATCCTGAGTCACAAGTTTTTCCGGACCACTGTATGATCTAGCGTCAGAAGGCGTTCTATAAATACACTGTACGAAGCGCCCACGATGAATTTTGGATTAGTTCATGAGGTGAGCGGCGTGAAGTGTATCTCACCTGTATGCTGCAGGCATACTCGGGAGTTGAGCTGGCGGGCCTATAGCCTTAGGTCACGATGGAACGTTGAGGAGAGGCAGAAGCGAACGGCGAGATTGGAGGAGGACTTGTCGGCAAGATGCGGTGGGAGTGTCGGAGGAAGGCTCAGATTATGGAGGGTCCATAGCGGGAATAACGAGTGGGAGGGGTGATGGGAGAGGTCAAGGAATACGGAGGACGCCTGGTGTCTGTGTACGTGGCGGTCTGCCACCGCTAGGCCCTCTGCATTGATGAGATGCTAGTGTTGGTGGATGGTGTTGGGAGATAAAAGTTGATCAAATTACCTAAATTTGGACCTTTAATTTCAAGCTCAAGCAAGCGCTCGCTAATAAGGTGAGTGACACCGTTGATAGGCGCGCGGTGTGATCGAGAGGCTAAGCGATCACTAGCACTGGGCATTGACGCATCACCGTTCCTACCAATAGTTAGTAACTATAACATTATTAACATATTCATAGTTCCTAGTATGTTACGGTAGCAAGGGTGATAAGGCAGCACTTAACTTGAGGGCAGACAAAACGAGCTTTTCCGGGAGTGAAGGCATATTAAACGTTGATACGCCACGGCCGCTTGCAGGCTCGTGATTCAATACCTACCACTTGCCAGACACTGCCTCCTGCTTTAAATTGCCCCGCTGTGTCCACTCTTGTGACGCTCTCGTGCTCTTGGCATGCGCAAAGTTTGACAGGATCGTCATCCGGTCTAACTTGAGAATAAAAGGATCAAGCTGCCAATCACCCGCCCACTCCCTCTTTTGCTCTCTTCTGCCCACCCCCCCTCTCCTTTCTTTCTTTCCTCACCGATAACCGTGCTCCAGCTTCTGGTACAAGAATGCCAGACCCAACACCCCTTCGCCTCTTGCGAAACCGATCGGCTTCAACCTCTAGCCTTCCGCGAAGCCAATTGACTTCGGTATCCGATTTTTCGGGAAACCGATCAACTTCAACCATCGGCCTCCTGCTTAATGACGACCCTCCATACCAACCAGTAGTCAAGATAACAGTGTGGAGATTCCTCAACACATCATTTATCCTTATCGTTGGCACATTGAAAATGATTTCTGCACTGTATGGACGGCCAGTTTCACCCGACATTCTCGATTGGACTATTGGCGTTATTTGGGCTTTGGTGTACATTCAACTCTCTATCTTGACTATGATCCTTCGTTGAAAACCAATCACAGATCGTATTGGTTTACGGTACTTGAAACAGAAAGCCCGAGCACTATACCATGGCTGTTCGTGCAACCCATTAGTTTGCGTGTTGTTTGCGGAGTCATTACAGCCCCCTTTGCTCTTTTATTCTCAACGATTTCTTTTTTTTACTGTAAGTCATGACCCAATCGAAAGGCTGTGAAATACTAATCTTACCTGCATGCTGCCAACAGTGGCATTCTTTAGTGAGTCAAAGTATTCCCAAATCCATTGCGGCGACTCTGACGCCAAAGCAAATTGTACTACACAGTATCTTACGTCAGTGAGTACAAAATCCATCAATGCTCACTTTTTTCTAAAATCTTTTCTAAACGTTAGGCCGTGGACTTGGTATGTGAACTCATAATCCTTGTTTACTTCATGTTCACTGTATATAGCATCACGGTTGAGCCCGAACACGGCCAACATCATCGCCCTTCCTGTCGGCTTTGGCATCGGGCTACTAATTCTATGTGCATGCCTTGCTTTGGTAGTATTACCAATGGTCATGTCCAAAATGTTATTTAGAGGCTGGCTGAAGATGCATGGATGTATCAAACGGTCGACGAGCCTGCTACGGGCATTTATGCAGCGCCGCCGGACATTGTTTGCCAGAGCAACAAACACGCTTGTCCAGGATCCTACGGACATAGTTCTCGGCCTCTTATTCTCGTGAGTCAATCACATAACTTACCGTGTTGACTACTATATGAACTCTTAGACTTTAATATCTCCCATGCAGGTTCTGTTTCTTTTATTTTCTTCTGCTGACTTCTGAATCGTCCGAAGAAAATACACCACTCGAGCTCCCCAATCGGCCGAGTGTCAATTTCCTGGGATCGCTGGCTCTTATGATAGGAGTTTGTTGCCCGATAGGATTGATATTTTCATGCATGGTGAAGTCTACTGGCAATCGAGCTCGAACTGGTAAATGGTTACCGACAAATGGCGCGAGTTCCTCAGATGACATGGAGATGCTTCCACAATGGTGAGCCCCATCTTTCCAGTCGTTGTTCTAGTCTAAAATTCTCAAAGAGCGGATACATGTACACACACTCTTACCGTCTCAAATTTTACTGAATAATTTTCTTTCAAGCTCTTGCTCTTTCGTCAACTATCCAAACCGTTAAGACTTAGTAGTCACATCTTCCAAATCCCTCGAGATCTATTGAACTACTTCCAAGAATAGCAATTATATATTAAAATAACTCAGCAGAAGGATTGAGAATTCTTGAGTCTTGTGGTCTGAAATGGCGACATCCAAGTTTCTTTAGATCGCTGTACCATCCAGCGTCGAATGATGTTCTATAAACAGATTATGAGAGTGCCCGTCGCGCGATCGTCAATGCATTTCAGATGATCAGGTCATGACATGTACCCAAGACGAGTTGTTACCGCGATTTTTTTGGAGTTTGGGCTGACTCAGAGTTCTTTCGAAGTGACCATGGCCACTCAGGTGGCGGGGTCCCTTTATCTTATAAAGTACCAGCTAGGGTGACTACTCGCAATGGGTACCGATACCATGCACGTGGCTTACTTACCTGACACTCTGAAAATCTGGACGGTGCATGTGAATGATCGATTCGTAAAACCTTTGAAATGAGTATATCAATGAAGAAGCGCCCGTTGATAGTCAGAGATACCATCGATTATAAGTTTACTGGTGCCGTACCAGGACGTTCAAAAGGCTAGGGGAGGATACATGAACGTGAGTCACTTCGCATTCGTGTTACATCTGCGTACCCCCTCTGACCCTGGCCTGGCATAGTGGGCTTATCAAGGGAGGGTGCCGTCCAAGCCTGCAGATGGTGCCACCATTGTTTTCGCCGCTCCGTAAACTGGATGAGAAGGATTCTACTTTCTATTAAGACAAAGAGAATATGTGGCCACTAAGGCTTTATAGATTATAATGCGAGAATCCAGAAAGCGAGTATACTTTGAGGTACATTTGTTATTGCGTGTAGAACTGTACTCGGTGAGACTCACTAAAGTGCCTTTGCCATCGAGCCCGGAGGACTCGGGTGTCTAAGTATTCTGGTCTCAGTATTCAGTAGTCATTCGAGTCCTATTTCCCATGGGAGACATAAACCCAGGGCTCCAGAGTGTGTTTGATCTGCAACTCAGTACTGTTCGTCCCCACCTATTGTATACTCCTTTGTTAGCAGGCAATCTTCATCCAAGCGCATATGACCGTGACTTACTACTTTCTCGTAGCAGCTGTGCCAGACTGAACGGTTAGATGTGACCGCGAGTTCAAGGTGTTCAAGGTGCTCCCACTTTCCGAAAAAGTTCCTCACTAGATGAAGGATGGAGGATTCCTGAACCGACACTTTGGAATAATACCCGGTGATGACGACGCTATTTATGACGTTCGATTCGCTGGGAGAGGTGAGGATCTTCGTGAGATTCTCCTATATAGAATTTAGTACACGTAGCCTTCGTAAGGACAACGATAGTGCTCACCTCGGTGATCGTATCAAGAATCATGTTGAGGGTCTTCAAGGACGGAAAAGAATCCAGGATCATCGGTATACATTTTTTCTTGAACGCTGGGCCGAACTCAATCCTCGCGTGTTCAACCTCCTTGCTTGCGTCGCCGATATCAAAATAGTGATCCATCGTTGTCGAATAGTAGAACATCGACGCAGTCAAGTCGACAATGATAGAATTGAGCGATGCTCGTTCTGCCAGATAGCGAACCACGTCCATTGGCGTTTTCATGGACCAACTTATAGTTGTGACTTGTGATAATGGGCCGACCGGAAGATCGTCAAGGAATTGAGTAGGATAAGGGACATGGTTTCCCAGAAGTAATTCCCGTAGTCGACATTGCGTCTCCAGAAACTGGCCGAGAGCGGGCCCAAGTTGGAATGAGGTGGTCAATGATTGAAGTTGAGATGGAAATCCTTTCACAAGGTACCCAAATGTCTGGTCGATCGACTCGACATGCTCGAAAATGAGCTCAAGATTCCGTAAATTTCCCATCTTGCACAGTACGGCACTGAGGAGACTGAAGTAAGTGTTCAAAACCTCTCTTGCGGCGAAGGTTTTACGCGCCCCGATCTTCTTGACGCAGAGGTAGATGTCCTTGCGTGGGATGGGTTTGGAGAGGGATGCAGACCACCAGACAAAGTCTACGCGGAGACTCTGAACCAATGGAGCAGTTTGATCGAAGAACAGGAGAGTTGAAAGGAGTTGAACAATCTTAGACAATGAGTGAAGGGTTTGGATCTTTCGATAGAGTAGGGGGTTGGCGACGCAAGAGATACGATGGTCCACAAGAGTCAGAGTGAATAGATCTGGTGTATTGCAGAATGCGAAGATTTGCTCGTAGAGCTCATTGGGCAGTTGGTGCATCTTGATGCTGCCGTGAAGCGTCAGTATGGGCGTACTAGAGTGAGTTCAGGAGTTTTTGTCACCTGAGGCGTTACACAACTCGAGTTACTTTGGATTCGTTATCTTGTATGTCGGTGGGATCGAGTGGAAAAAGGTGAAGGAGCTACCGGAGTCCTCCGATGCTCAAGGAAGGCTTTGGCAGAGACCTCCGGGTAAATGTCAGTGCACCAAGTCGATACCATCGCATGCAGGATGTGAACATCGACGAAAGAAAATAAGGCAAGCACGCAGTGGCATCGTTAAACGGACTCAATTCATATCTTAAAGAGTGAACTGTGATATGCATCATAGTGCGTGACTGGTCAAGAGAGTCGGACAAGTTCAAGTTGTTGTGATAATCACGGTCTGTGACTACTAGTATGTGACACTTTCCTGCTCCTCACTTTCTCCTCTGAGATCGTACTCGTCTTCCAACAATCGTCGCTCACAGCCTTCAACAGCCGAAATCAACTGTTGTAGCAGACATCACTGCGCTTCGGTGGTCAGCTATGTTAAAGCACACCAAATATTACCACTTATGGCTGAGTGGCACCGACGCGAGGCGGCGCTTTGCCACCTGGGATGCGCATTGTGCCACTGCACAGACAAAGCGTTAGTTGGAATCAGCCAGAATGGTGAGGCCCATCAACTATAAGAACAGGGGCCAGCGCATTCGCAGCTGTCCAAGATCATCTCTTGTGTCCCCACCACCCCCGCACTTCAACGATGAATACTGTAATCGCAACCATTCCCGGAGCATCTTTCAACTCGTTTCAACCACTCTCCGAACAGCAGCATCTTGAGCACCTCCGCCCGATCTGCGAGTTTGTGAGGCAACAAATTTATCTATACCAAACCTTGTGGCCCGGAAGTTGGAAGCCGTACGAGTAAGTCATTCGAAGTGCTCGAGAATTGATCTAAGATGTTGATTAATTCGCTCAGGACTGAACTGGTTCTTCCCGAAGTCGACTTCAATGTTTCGGATACCCTTACTACTCCTTCAGCCTCTCAAAGTGCGGAAAACCCAGTCGCACCAATGGACCCTTCGCCTGTGAGCAATGCCGAGGACCCTATAGGAGAATGCCCCCTTGAACATGGTATGTTTCAATATAACGATTACGCTTATCCGAAGGTACTCACCTTATTTCTACAGCCTCAACAGCTACTCAAACCATTACTGGGAAATCTCGGCGACGCTCAGCACACCCCAGACTGGGCACCAGACAACCCTACTTAATCCCAGTAAAGCCGACTCGACAAATGCTGAAGCGCCATAACTGTGTTCCCTTGATCCCAGAGCCCCCAAGCTCAAGGCGGGCGCTCAAGCGCGAGGACTCGGTCACGCTTGTTGACCACGGTACCCATACTTCTTGGGTCAAACCTGCCATTGCCAAACATTATTTCCAATTGATTCCGAAGACCCAATTTGTGTCCTACAGCTCGCACCATTCATTCGGCACGAAAACTCCAGAGGAACTCCAGAATCTACTACTCGCAGTACCGAATCCCAACTTCCAGTCTGCTGGAGCTGTGGCTGAGGAACTCGGCTCGGATGATGAGCATGCGAGTGCGAGTGAGCCTGTGGAAGACGTTGACGCGGGACGGCGTCCAGCTGCAGACTTTCCCGGAAGGCATACCCTTCAAACACCGCCTCGAACGCCGACTTCGAAAGGCAAGAAACGCGGACGAGTTGCAGAAGAAGGTAGCGATGAAGAAGATGGCCGTCCTGTCAGGAGGCTGAAGACTACTGTTGTCGAATCTCCGTCTCCTGCTCCCCGTCGAGTTATCTGAGGAAGTTATCAGCGCCATTGGTGTGGAACCAGACGTAGACATTTTTAAATCCCTTTCTAATTACTCATTCCAAGAGTCACAGCACTCATTTACATCTCGTCATCAACTAATACTAGGGCAGTAGAATTGTATTACATGCGGCCGACGTATCGTGGTGATGAAGTCTGGAAGTATTGTACAATTGTTCCTATTGGTCGTGCTACGTCGCAGATTAATCAGTTCGTGAAGTGGACTACGGAAGAAATTTGCATCTATTCAAGACATGGCAAGAGCAACACGAGATCCATCATTTATCGAGTTGTTGGAGGATATCGTCCAATTTTTCGTTACAAGCTGAGATTTCCAGAGAGGTTATCTTGATTCAAGGACAGGATACACTGTTGGCACAGTGAAGGTTGAGGCCTTGAGGTGCTGATGTGGAGGAGAGGCGATGGGAGGACACGACAAGGGTGAGGTAGAGGTGGAGGGGAAAGATTGAAGCAGGTCTCGACGAGACCGGGTTGATGGGAGACGCAGTTGGAGTGTTGGTGCCTGTCTATGGGATGAAATTTGAAATTGCATATATATGAACGCTGAATACCATGCTCAACCAAGCGCCCGCTGATAATGATGGTGGCACTGATAAGCGCGCGCCAGGATGATCGCGTGGTCCAGTGGATGTCGAGCCGTCTAGACTCAGTAGTGCGTTCTGTGGTTGTCCAGCCACCACTTTCCTACCATTGGGTAGTAGCCATAACATAGTTATAATTCCTGGTATGTCAGGGTACAAAAGGTGATAAGGCAGCAGTTAACCTAAGGATCAGCCATCGCGACTTCAATTTGTCGAAACATTGACATACCACCAAGGGGTATCAAGCGGGAATTGCCGAGACACCATGAGGGGAGAGGGGGGGTCCACCTGAGGGTCTTAAACGCACAACTGATGGTGGTTCAAAAACAGCAGTAAATCGGTACTTGTGTGAAAAATATAACTAATTGGAACAGAATATGATCAAACTAAGTGCAAAAACATATACAGAATATCCAAATTTTTTGGAAGGTCTGTGCGCAGAAGGACAAAACCGCCCTGGGAACTATAAATTACTTAGTATAATTTCTATTCGATGATGATGCAGACCGTACATTATTATTAGCCCCCGTCTTTCAATGCGTTGTCGATGGCTGTTGTTGCAACACCAGATGTTACATAAGTAGTCAACCTTGGATGCCGTTCCCCATCTGTTTGCCTCAATGGGCTCACCAGGGTCAACCGGAATATTTCCCTCCTTTTCGTGTGTCGAATATCAATTCGTCTGCCGCTTCACTTATTTCAACACCCAGTACCACATTACATGTTGTGTGCTCACTCAAAATCCTTCTGGTAACTAGTTTGCGATCATGGGCGCAGGAAGACTGCCGGAGGTCGTGTCAAAGTCGCGTGAGTGGCAAACCACGGAGGGTGTAAATACTTAAGGGTGCCTCCATATACGGCATTCATTTCCTTATATATCCGAAGGGGAGGGGGGTTTGGCCATCCTTAAACGCGGTAACCATCATCGTGTAGCTGAGTTTTGCCCTTGATACCCCTTGCATACCACGGCCACTCGCACTGCCTCCTGATTAAACTTAAATCACTGCGTTCACGTTCATGGCATTCTCCCATGATATTTTCATGCTCTTGGCATGCACCGCTCTGCGCTCTGCTTGACAGGAGCTTCACTTGGCCTAACTCAAGTCCAAAAGGACTGAGTTGCTGAACGCCCACTCTCACTCTTTCGCTCTGTCCTTCCCACTTTCCCACTTCTGTGAGTTCTTTCATCAGTGATCACCGTGCTCTGGCATCTGGCACAAGAATGCGAGACACACCACCCATTCGTCTCCTGCGAAGCCGATCGACATCAACTTCTGGTCTTCCGGGAAGCCAATCGACTTCATCCTCCGGTTTTCCGCGAAACCGATTAACTTCAACCTCTAGTCTTCCATGTAAGGACAACCTTCAACACCAACCAGCGGTCAAGATGACAATGTGGAGATTCCTCAACACATTGTTCATCCTTATCGTTGGCTCGTCAAAAATGATTTCGGCACTTCAAGGACAGTCAGTGGCACCCGATGTTATCGATTGGACCATTGGCGTTATTTGGGCTTTGGTGTAAGTCGAAGTTTGGTCAATATTCCTAGGGCCAAGTTCTGGACTTCTGATGGATCTCTTCACCCTGTTGCCATTCTTTGTTGACTATCGACCACAGATCGCACTGGTTCACGGTACTTGAAATCGAATGCCCGAGCTCTATACCATGGCTGTTCGTGCAGACCGTTAGCCTGCGCGTTGCTGGCGGAGTCATTGCCACCCCCTTCATTCTTTTCCTTTTGGCGATTTCTACTTGTTGTTGTGAGTCGTGACACAAATGGACCGCCGAGTTAGTAACTAATCTCGCCACGGTCAACAGTCGTTATATTTCGTGAGTCAAAGTATTCCCAAATGTATTGTGGCGAAGCTAATTCCAAAGCAATAGTGTTTTACGTCTGTGAGTCAAAGATCCATATCAGCAACACGAGACCGAAATCAGCAATGCTCATCCATTTTTTGTGTCGAAATTTGTCAACATTAGGCAATGAAATTGGTCTGTGAACTCATGTCATTCTGATGTACTTCACCCTAACTGCGTATAGTATCACGGTCAAGTGGGATAACTCTCGCCCTGGTCTTCTTATTCGTGATACCCGTTGGCGCCAGCGTAGGGCCTCTATGCACAAGCTTTGCCTTGACATTGTTACGGAGGATCATACCAAGAATTTCAGTGCCATCTACAGCCAGGCTGAAGATACAACTATGTATCTGGTCGCCGACGACTTTGCTATGCCAATTTATCCGTGGCTATCTTAGATTGTTCTCCAGAGAAAGAACTAGGCTGGGTACCAAAGTCCTAGCTGCCGACCTCGGCTTTTGGTAAGTCAATTATTTTATTCACCACGTTTAACTCTCAGATTTTGGTTTCTCTCGTGAAGGTGCTGGACATCTTATTTTTTTCTGCTATGGATTGGTGGGAATGCACGCCCCGAAGTCTATGATTTGCCCAGTATCAAGTTCCTGGGGTCGCTGGTTCTTCTGATAGGAATTGGCACGCCAATAATATTGATACGCCGATACATGGTTGATTCTACCATCCATCGAATCATCACTGGTGAATGGTTTGCAAGACGTGCCACTCTGCTTCCCCGATGGTGAGCCCGCTACAAGTTTTCAGTCGTTGTCCGAGTCTAACTTTGTTCAAGGAGTCGATTGGCGCACAGTTATTTTCCTAGTGTTTACTAAACGATTTGGGCTCTTGGTCCTTCATCAACTATCCGAATTTTTGCTTCCGAATCTGTTCAAATCTGTTCGAGATTTCTAACTACGCCTCCAAGACTTAAAAATATATGTAAATTAAGTATAAAAAAAACTTATAAAATTTGAGGAATGCTGAAGTTTGAAATGGCTTCTCTAGACCACGCTGCGTGATCCAGCGTTGGAGGTTGATCTATAATAGACTGAATGAAGCGCCCGTTGCTCGGATGCCGGGTGATGAGCTGGGTAGCAAGAAGCGCATCCCAGCTGGATGCTGCGGACTTGTATTTTGTCAGGGCATGGGCATGGGCTATGTAGGTGAAATTTGGGGTTGTCAGGTAGTCATAGAGACGTTGACAGGAATTCTTTGTTTTTGGGGGTACTGTGGTTACTAGAAGAGATATTCACGAGCCGACTGGGGAGCGCACTGGACTTGAGTGCGGTTGTGTATTCACTGTCACTAAGATAGAGCTCATACGTTCCGGTACCCATCACATGACGAGTGACGGTTTGTGACGAGCGGTCTCAGCGCTTGCACATATTCAAGTTATCACCCATCCAGGCGAATCGGACATCATATACTTACACGTTGGTACCAGTAGACACATAAGGGTTATTTTAGAGCCCCGTTAGCTAGTGGGAGCGGGTACCTAATTCCTACAGGACGTACATTTTCTCCGCCTGACCTGCTCCCTTGTGCTAGCAGACGCCTTTCTCTCCACATACCTTTCTGGTCACTTTTTTGCTAGCTGGGTATATTCTCAAAGGTTTCAGTCTCGCTAGTTTTCAATTTGAGTTACCAGATACGAGAGGGGCAGATTGAGGCGAGTTTTCAGGTACGCACCGACGCGTCAGGGGAATCCCCTAATTGACACGATTATGCAGTAATTCTGGAATCACATTGTCCTACGCTCAAGAATGGAAAATTTGCTTGCGAGAAAAGTTTCTAAAGATGAGTTAGCACACTTTCTCGCAAAGCTTTTTCATATTTATTCAAAACTATGAGTGTGATTCTTGAATTGGTGAATTTGGGGCCGTTGTCACACTTTAATCATGTGATGGG
>Ga0247742_10001423_pt1 | contig 16816 bp, 17 predicted proteins | sample UWRJL208509C2_FD_180944 | JGI IMG/M metagenome (GOLD analysis project Ga0247742, IMG submission 180944) | Plant litter microbial communities from Arlington Agricultural Research Station in Wisconsin, United States - UWRJ-L208-509C-2 | ecosystem: Environmental > Terrestrial > Plant litter >...
TAATTTACAAGCCATTGGAGAATTATGTATAACCCTGTAAATCAGCAGCAAATTTACAGAAATTTTACAGGAAATAAATCTCCCTTATATATTCCTTGTAAATCCTTGTAAATTTTGGAAAATTTGATGACTTTAGCTAAAATAAACTGAATAAACTGAAATTAACAACGTGCCTGTAAATTTCTAAGAATTATACATTATTTACATTCTACGTTTTTCCTGATGGACGAGTTTTTTCTATAGTCGTGTAGAAGGGGTAGTACAAAGAAATATCAACGTAATACGGAAGATGATGGAATTAGAAAATATCCACCACCCTCAATATCACTCCCGGTCTAGAGTCGGTACGCAGGCATCTACCCAATATCCGCATTTGAAGAGGAACAGATAGGTGTATGATGATCATCCAAAACCTCGACAACTGCACCACCAGATGGGCGGTCAGGTTCTTCGTGGATCTCAGCAGATTTAAGTGGTGCAAGATCTGTCCGCATTTCTTGTGCGAGGGAGTGAACCAGAATACCAAGGTCCCTGGCAAGATCGACGAATTTGGGCCAGTTGAGGTCAAACTGCCACCCATAACCGTACGAGTTGTAGAATCTATCTTCAATGTCCCTTCGCGGAATGACACGCTCGCGGTATTGCAAGATGGCAAGAATGAGATCTCGACCTGTTTCCGTTGCGATTGCGTCTGAGCCAACAATGAGAAGCCGATCGATATATGCGAATGAAGCAAAGAACAGGTAATCAGGCGAGGGACCGGCTTCTGAGTCTTCGGGGAGATTTCGAAGGCCAGACGCTAAGGATTCGAGAAGGTTGACATGTCGAGAGAAAAGGGGTGATGTGGGATTGACGTCGAACACTGCAGCGGCTGATGAGACAAGAAAGTCCATACCAACTGCAGAGAAGTAGGTGGTATTTCCAGCATCAGCAGCGCCAGGGTAATAGGTTGCAGCATTGCGAAAGTAGTTCGAGAGGATATCGAGTAGTTGTTCTTGGCTATCTAGAAGTCGTGATATGAGATATATCGGTTTGGAGTGAGGTCAAACAATTGTGCACGTACCTGGAAGCACATCAAATTCGCAGAGGCACAGTGGAGAATTCCATTAGCACCATATATCGCCCAGACGTATGGCACCATCAGCAAACATAGCGCGTGTAATGTTCAGAACCAGTTCCACGACAAAGGTTTGAACATCATCTTGACCAAAACCTATCTTGCTATGCAGGAACGGGATACTAGTATGCATCAGGGCATCGATGGATACAGTCTCGGCTCGGTCATCATCCAGATACGGATTATCTGCCAAATTGGACAGATACCACATGTAGGCACCATCCGATTTGTTGCATTGCACCATAGTCTGAATACAATGGTGGGCAAGTAGATTATCCCTGGAAGAACCATTCCTGCCCTTGCTGATAACGGCCTGGACTGCGTCGTAGATGGGGACTGGTCGAATTTTTCATTTATGTTGGAATTCTTTGTGTACCTTGGATTCTGTCCCATGAAATCCAGATCTCGCTGATACAGCCATGCAACCCCAAATTTGGCCCAGCCATTTCCTTGGCTGGAGCGAAAGATCAGGTTAATGGGACGCCTTCGACGACGAGAAGTGGTTTCAGTATAATAACCAAGATCGCGGTCTTTCTCCAAAATCATGCTACTGGACAGAAGGCCTCGATGTCCTAAGGAAGGTATTGGCTTATCAATGTTGACCTCATCGTAGATCGATAAAAAGATGGCGACCAGAGGTCGCACTAACTGGTAAAAAACCCACGACTGAGGCGACCTGTAGGGACACGGTGATCGTGGCATATTCCCGCAGGGTAAGCGAGGAAGGAAAAGAAGCAGAGCTTGTATAGTTGGCATTACTGTGGTACACACACGAAAGAACAGACTCAATCCGACAGCGACAGAGATGGGAAGAGCAACAGTGGAGTTAAGGCTCCAAAGAAACTCAACAACACCAGACATGAATAGAAAGAGGGCGAGCTGGAGGAGGAGAGGTAGGGCAGTGAAGATTTGTGGTAGGTACCATCGATCAAGAGATTCGACATTGAGACGGTGAAGGGAGGTTCAAGATCAGTATGGGGACGTAGATGCTCGCGTAACCACTGGAGTGCAATTATTCCTGTTAGCACAGTTGTGAGGCTCAAAATGAGACTCAGGAACCAAAAAGTGTTGATGCGGACGTCAGAGGGAGTAGGAGTAAATGTGGGGATGGTGAAGCTTTGCGGGGTGATGTCTGTTCCATTTGCGCTGCCTTCGAGCTGGGCGAGGATGCGCGACAAGAGTATCCCATTTGGATCTTGCCTCAGAGCCTTGTATGATTCGATAACGAAGGCGGTAACAACCGCCGAGAACAGTCCAGCCTTCAGAAAAAGATGGTATCAACATTTGCGAGCAGTGCACGACTCGGAGTTAGACTCACAAAAATCAAAAGGTTGTTAACCTCGTCCTTCCATGCTTGACATCTTGCACTATCCTTCTTCATTTGAGATTCCAATAGTAGGATGAATGGATCATCGTCAATCTTGGGGAGCGGGTGTTGGGGTGGGTCGCTAAATCTCATTGAATTCAACTTGATGCATCAGTCAGTATTAGTGATCGAGGTATCGATATGGAACGTACCTCCTGTTTATTCTGAGCTGGAAGGGGTGCTGGTTTGCTCGCCTCTGGTTCTTCTTGCGTCTGAGACATGCCTTCGCGGCGGTGGGTGAGATGGTGTAATATGATAACAACAAGCTGTACGTGCAGTCACCTGTGTTAAATCTGTCAACCACTCATCGTGGCCTTTGCAGCTTGGCGTCGACAATTGCAAATCGTATGTAATTCCCTCTATCAGGTGTCCAAAGAGTGGTAAATGAATAGAAATCGTGGCAGATGTGATTTTCCTAGCCATTACCAAGTTGAGCGTCTTGTGTCAGCAGATATTATGTAGAAACAAACACACCTGTTGTCGAAACTCCAAATTTGAGTGCTTCAATCAACCTCAGTTCCTGGCTCTAAATTCTTCTGCGCTCTGTGAGAGATAAATTGGTCTACTCGACCAGGGGACCGGGCGCATTGAGGGCTGGAATAGAGTATTTGCGAAGAGATATCTAGGTGAACGTTGGTACTTGTTGTATTCCATGAGCTTTTAGTTCATTGCTCTCGTCCCAGTGTAGTTCTAAAAGCCATATGCGTCGTGTGTCAATCATAGCAATAGCGGTAAATGGTATTACTTATTAGCTAATGATCGTAAGTCGTGCTCGGAAATCTTCATGGTACATTTTCTGATGGATCATATCAATTCTTCTATTTAAACCTGCTCATAAAAGCTACATCACTACTCCCAGCGTTCAAAAGTCACGGACAGTCGCTTATGGTATGTAAATAAGCGCTCGCGGTGATAACGAGCCCAGCGAGTCTTATCTTATCGGTTTCGGCACTCTCGGGCCATTTACCAGGAAGACAAATTTTGGAATTCTAGTCCTAAGAAAGGAACGTCGGTGGGATAGAATGGAGTATCAAGTCTGCCCACATAACGTAAGCCTTCTTTCATCTCCCGACGTGGCAGAGACTTTAATCTCAAGGATCGACACCTTTCTGCTTCGCGTCTTTGCACACATTGCTTCGCCTTCTCCATCCACCTGTGACTTGTTCCCATGGATCTATCCGCCAGCAAGTTTTGCTTAAGCTACATGCTAGCTCACTCTTCAACATCTCTTTCCGCCCACCTCCGCCATCCGTCGAATTCCGCTCCAAAATTCACAACGACATGATGTTTGAGATGTTCGAAGGCTTCATATTCGAAAATTTATCCAGTTTGAGAAAGGAGAACCACCAGCAGGTGGTCGAAGACGCCGTTGTTTCCGCTGGTTGGGCACTCGGTTATCCATAAAGGTGGAATCATAAAATCGATACTCACAAAGCCCCCCAGTAATGACAGTATGGCACCCTTTCCGACCAAAGCTCTCACACATGTTGCCTTTTGCTCTATCCAAGCCGAGAGCTCCGAGCTTGTTATTCCTTGCCTCTCTCTTGATAAAATGACATGATCGCGGTGGTTGGTTGCGCATTCGAATAGCTGGGTTATCGTGATGAATAGGTGTTGGGATATGCAGAGTTCAGTATTGGATGTTGGAAGATGCTACAGGAAAGTGTTCATGAGAGTTGGGAACGTGAGTCGAAGTATAGGCGAGTGAACATACCTGAATTTGTCTTCGCAAAAAAAGGACGCATCATCCGAGCCCCAAACCCCGAATCCCACACCTAAAACACCCAAAGCATTGTCCCTCACACAACGCACTCCTGGACTCGGAATGAGAACAAGAACATCGTGTCCGAGTCGTGCAAGTCTTGAAAATTTGAGATTGGGCTTGTGTCTACGCGCCTAATGTCACAACGTGAACTTCCATGTATGAGGCTGCATCCATGATATCCTGCCCGTAGCAGGATGGTGTGGCGAGAAGGGCGGTATTGGTCCATGTCAAGTGCAAGTCCGCGTCCAAGAGAGTCTTAGATTTGGCACCTTGAACGTTGAGGAGAAGAGTATCCCTGGTCGTTCGCCTAGGGGCCAGACGATAACGACGAAGTCGTAGCTGTAGAGGCCAGACTCCGAGGGTGTATGCGTAGCCACTGTGAGTCATCCACAGACTGTTTACCGGGAGTGCTAAGCTTGAGCTTGAGTCGTCGGAGAGTTGAAGATGTGATGTAGTGCACGCCCATTGATGAACAGGGTGCGCATGGATTATGGCGCCCGCATGGGCGATCTAACGCAGAGTTGGCCCCAGGCATTGGCGCCTGCGTCGAGATGAGGCATACATGAGGCATGAATTGCGCCGGGTAAGGGATACGATGACGGTATATGGTGGCTCAAGAGGAGAAAGAGGAGATCAGATGTGGATGGGACGGGCCGCGGGAGGCCTTGAAGACGTTGGCGACCAAGGGACCCGTAGTATGGAGGAAATAGAGGAGTACTTGAGTAATGCTGCAACGTCAAACGGATTTGGTTGGCTGGGTGAATGGCAAGGAGGCACGTCGGAGTGGGTGCCAGAAAAGGAAAGGAGATCATCCACGTCATTCTACCAGAGTAGATAAGTGGTTGAACAGGCAGTAGGGGCAGCTGGAGACATACCGAAGCTGTCCTCGCAAGTTAGTGCATCACTCGACCTCCAGATTCCCAAACCAAATATCCAGTTTTGGACTTGGCCATGCGTCTTGAGAGTCAGAATGCAGCTTCCGAGAAGGCAGACGTGTACGTGCCTCTGAAAAGGGACGCGTCAGAGAAGAGTTGCTCGGAGGTGGACAAGGCGTGCATGAAGCTTTGAGAGGCTTTGTTGGACGCGTGTCCCGGTGCTGTAGCTCTGCGTCATACATCCAGGGTGTGATGAGACCGTCTTGATCCATGTCCGCGAGAAGCTTCGATGAGCGCGGTTCAGCAGACTCGTCCATCGAGACGATGTGGTTTGGGGCAAGCGAGAATCCTTTCTGATTCGGATCGCGAACTGGCCCGAGCATGCCGACGGCGATTAGATAAGATTCCCTCCTTGATCCGAATCGGGAAGTACAAATTCTTCAGACGGACGACTTCTGCTGAATCACACTCATCAAGCTTCTTAGTCTCTGAATATCTCACCATACGCTGGTTGTAGGACATGAGCCGTTCGCTCGTTCAATAAGGCCTCTTAACATGACTTGTCCACCTCTGAAGATGTACTGTTCTCTAATTCCTCCTTCAGTCGAGATATCAGGATGAGGCACGTCTGCCTTCTCCGACTTGTCGACGCGAGCCCTAGTATAACTTCAAGTTTCGTACGCCAGCATGACCATGTCCAAGAAGTGGATATAGGACGAATGGTGTGGAACTGGACTCTGCACCCGGGTCACGCGTCCAACTTGCGAGGACAGCCTCGCTCCTCCTACCCCTACTGCTATTTTATCCACTTATCCACTCTCACAAAATGACGTGGATTTCTAGTACCCCTCAGATAGCTCCTCCTTACTGTTTACCCAGCCAATCCAACTTACAACCAAATTCGTTTAATGCTACCGTTTTGGTTGATCTGCAAGTCAAGTACTCCTCAATATTCTCAGCTTGTCCATCCCGTCTGTCTAATCTGAAGGCGTGTTATGGCAAATCCTCCTCGCTGCAAGGTCTCTTATTTTCAATAGTCGGTCTCGAGCCTTCAATGTCTCCCGTGTGTTGGGTGTTTCGATATCGGTTTCAGTTTCGGTAAGTGTTTTACATTTCATAAATATCCTTGAGAAACTGATTTTTACTATAGATCTACGTCGCCCTTATTGTGGGCCTAACTTGGCTGAGATCTCTTCTTGAATGGAGATCTGTTTCAACCTCAAAGCAAGACGATGGCTCGGCTTCATCACATTCGCAATATCACTCCCGGTGCGATTGCTACATGTGTGTCCTAGTATGTTATTACCACCCACATTTGTCGGTCTAGATTTACTAACCCTCTTTTTCAAGCTCACTGGGCGCTTTCGGGTGATGAAAATTTTCGGGAGTAGGCTCAAGCAGTGGTATACGTTACCTCAATGACTATGAGGAATATCTAACGATTCTTGAGACTGGACTACGACAAAGGGTTCAGGTCATCGGAGTCCATCGTTCAGAACGCATCCGTATAGACAGAGGAAATGCACCTGAACGCAAAATATGAGTAGCCACAACCTCCAAATGGGAGCTAGCAGTGTTAGAATGAAGCCGCAAACGTATGACGTTCCAAATCTGGGGGGTTGACCATGCAATTTCCCGCCATTGAGTGCTAATTGAGCCTGGAAGGTGTTGAGGAAAGCAGCTGATCCATGGCGTAGAGTCGCCCAAGTTTCGGTCAAGTGGTTGCGGTTTGTCGTCTGGCATGCAGAAGCGGAAGACCCGTGATATGAGCTCGATAGGTAGGCGACCGATGACCCGGTCATGGGCAGCGTTCACGTCCGACTTCAAGCAGGTGATAGTACGACGAATATGACCAACGTGTTCTATGGCATCTGATAATTGTCTTTCCGTGTCCTCGAGCTCCTGACATGGGTGGCATGCGTAACTCTCGCAAATCCGCATATTTTCCAGATAATGTTTTCTTGAGGTGAGGCCGTCGTTCATGACTTTCATCGACATTTGTTGTACGTTTGTTTCTTTGATTTTAGAGAATACTCAGTTACCACTAGACTCATTCTGACAAGAATGAATGACGACATAAATTCAGGCAGTGGTTAATCCAATTTGATTATCGGTAGACTATTGACTAGATGACATACAGCGAGATGACAACTTGAGTGTGGATCAGAGACAAACGGCATACATGGAGCGTCAAGTTGAGCGTTGGGAGATTCGTATCGACCAGTGTCGATCCGTCAGCCATGTTTTGAGTGTAAATTTATGATATCCTGCGCATAGACGGATCCACGGGCTGACTCTTTGCGAGATGCTTGACGTGTCGAAGACCCATCTTTCAGAAGTTGAATGTTCACTGGACGACAGGCGATGGTGCCGTTCAGGGGGGTTCCAGCGACGGATATGATGGGTCTTGTAGTGACCAGGCATTGTAGTAAGTTGTCCACCGCAACGATGTGAGCCTCGGACGGTGTTGGGCGATTGAGAGGGTAAACGCAGAGCAGCACCGAAAGCTTTGAGGGACTTGAATGCATGAAACCGGCGAATATGACTTATGAGGCCAAGACCCAGGGTCATCGCGACTCGAGGAGGGATGCCCATCGACGTTGTCTTCAGGAACAGACGGAGGTACGGATAAGGATGCAGCTGAACATGGATCTGCAGAGCTTGGTATTCGGCAGTTTGGAAGATGCTATCAAGATGCTATAGTAAAGTCTTTCTGAGAGTCTGAAAAACGAGTCGGGGTAGGGGGAGGAAACGGAAACACACCTGCACTCGTCCTCGCAAAAATGGACGCGTCATCCGAGCCCCAAACTCGACGCGCAGAGTCCTTGCATCTCCACGGCAAACCTCACACCATTAACCCACTCATGGAGTGGCGGTGCCCGAACCATCGCGTCTGAGTCGCACAGGTCTTGAAACTGACGTCAATGTGCCTAATCCTGGGCCACAGGTCTGATATCGCAACGTGAACGTGACATCTATGGTTGAGGCTGAGTCCACGTCGTCCTGCCTGAGGTGGGATCTTGGACCATGGCCGATCCGCGGGAGGCTTGGCGCGTTGAAAGTTGGGGTACAGAGTGGCACTGGTCACCCGACCAGACGATAACGATGAAGTCGCAGGTGCAGGTCCATCCTTCAGATTCTGAGGGTAGGTTTATGCCACGTAACGGTGGGTTATCCGGAGACTGTTTTCCGGGTGTGTAAAGCTCGAGTCGTCCGAGAGTTTGAACATGTGGTGCTGGACTCGGACTCAAGGTGTTCAGCCCAAACCTGAGCACGCGTTCCGAGACAGGCTCGACGTCAACGTCGACACCGGCGGTCGTGTCGAAACCAAACCGAGACATCCAACACTCAACACCCCAATAGGCCGATGCTGAGTTGTCGAGCAGCATCTTGAACTCGAGAGAGACATCGAGCGTTCTGGAGACTATTGTCCACCGTGGAACGTGCGTTCAAGTTCGTATTGGCATCGGGAGGTATGTAGGCCAGGTCGTTAGTCTCATCAGTGACCTTTGTTGTAGGCAGTGACATCGTCGTCTTCGTATTCGATTCGAGTGGTCACGGATCTCGATATAGGGAACCTCAACGGTGGGGGAGGATAGGTACCGGTAGCAGGCACCGACAAAGGGCAATGAGAAGGGCGACAGTGCAGTCCATTAAGGAAGAGGATGTGTGGAGAATAGCGTAGGTGTGGATGTTGCAACGACGGAGTTGGTGCCAGGCACTGGCGCTGGCGTCGAGATGAGGCATTGGTTGAGTCGGGTAAGGGTGTCTGGTAGCTTGTAGGATGCGATGGCGGTATTCGGTGGGACGAAGAGGAAATGCTGCGAGATCAGAAGGAGGTGGGACGGAGGCGTTGTCTGTACGAGGACCGGCTATTTCAACCAAGGGACCCCGCAACAAGGACGATTTGCCATGACACGCCTTCAGATCAGGCAGAGACGGGGCGGACAGGCTGAGGAGGATGTCGAGGAGTATTCGAGTCCTTGCAGATCACCCAAAACCGCAACGTCAAACGAATTTGGTTGTAAGTTGGGGGCCATCAGAGTGGGTGCTAAAAAGACAAGGAGGTCATCCACATCATTCTGCGAGAGTGGATAAGCGTATGAAAGGGCAGTAGGAGGAACTGAAGCTGAAGACATACCGACGCTGTCCTCGCAAGTTGGGCGCATCACCCGGCCCAAGAGTCCCACATCCTGTTGTCGCGACTGTGAAGCCTTGAGAGGCTTTGTTGGACTCGATGCGTCATGTTCTGAGGCTGATAGATCTGGCTCTCCGTCATGCATCCAGCGTGCAGTGAGACCGTCTTGATCCACGTCCGCGAGAAGCCTTGATGAGTGCGATCCAGTAGAGTTGTTCTTCAACATTGATGATGTGGCTCGGGGATGCCTCTGCGGACCTTCCCGATTCACTCACGGTGGACGCCGATAAGATAAGATTCCCTCGTTATCACTGAGCGCTTATATACATACTGTAGTAATCGCTTGACTGCTGGCAGCTTGTAGCCTTTCTAAGCGGGCTCAAATAGAAGAATAGATATGACCCGTTCTCAAATGGATGAATTGGATGTGAACCCTTCCGGGCACGGATTACTCTTGGCTGACAGTGCCCATCGATGCAGAACTAAGTATGCTGGGACGAGAATAATGAACTCAAAACTCTTTGAACATACAAACCTCGATAAATTTGAATTCAAATGCTAGAGCCGATGTCTCAAATTGAACGTGTCGTCCATGTTTGAAGGCAGAGTCTATGTCGTCCTGCCCGCAGTAAGCTGCCAGATGATGTGAGAGGCGGTATTGGTCCAGTGCACGTCCTTTGCGCGTTGAATGTTCGGGTGCACAGTAGGTCGCTCACCCGATGATAAAAATGAGATCGTTTGCACAGACGCGTCCTCCAGGCTCCAAGGAAATATTAAACATTGTGGGTTATCTGGAGACCGTTGTTTATCGAGGTGCAGGGCTAGCTATAGGCGTTTGAGAGTTCCTCGCAGGTTGGACGTGTCACCTGAGCCTCGGGTTCCCAAAACTCTACCCCACGTCAAGGCGTCGGGTCCTGCAGAGGTCGACTTGGAAGACCCTGCGCGGAAAAATGGTAACAAGAGTCTGGAAAGCGAATCAGAGTAGGTTGAGGAAACACACCTCCATGCACCTATCCTCGCAAAAGTGAACGTATCATCTGAGCCTCAAACCCCAAACATAACACCCAGAACCCAGAACCCCCAAGCCTCCCAGTTCATACAGCCAACGGTCAGAATATTAGTGATAGACGTTGCATCCGAGTCGCACGTGTCTTGAGACTAGAGCCAAAAATAAGTCTTGAGGCACGTATTCGAGCTTTAGAGGCCTGACATCGCTACTTGGACGCATAGAGGCCTCGTCAGTAATTTTAATCTAAGTAGTCGTTCACCTGCGCCAAAACGACAGCAATAACGATAAAGTCGCGAGCACAAACACGTCTTTCAGGCTCCGAGGGAGGTCTATGACATCTCGCCCGCAGCCATGGTGGGTTATCCAGAGAATGTCGTCCACGGTTCGAGAGTTGGATGTTGTGCTGAAAACGCCGCGTTCAGCTCAGCCTGCATCCACGTTCCGGGATTGACTCCACGTCGACACCAGCGGTCGTGAAAAACACCTAATGCCAATTCGTAGTTGTTGAGCAACATCTCGACCTTGAGAGATACGACGGGCATAGGGCGTTATCGGAACTATGGTTCAGCGTAACGTGTGCGTTCAAGTTTCATGCTGCTCCACTCCCAAGGCGTCATTAGTTAGATGTTTGGCTTCATCTTCGTCATTGGACTCGAGTAGTTGGCAGTCGATAGTGATAACCTTCCACATTGTGGGCGTCCCAATCTTGAAATACGAAAGCCCGATGTCGAGGAAGGACAGGGACCTGGTAGCCCGTACCAAACCCGGAGCTGAGAGAGGAGACAGAAGGACGAGGGTGCACGTCGTTGAATAGAGAGGATGTATGCAGCATAGTTGTGGGTGAGGCATCGGCAGAGTTGGCACCAGGTGTTGCAATACCAGAGAAAAGGTTAGGACTGGTATTGATATATTGATATGTGACGCGTCAAATACATGAGTAAGAGTGGTCGACAGGTTGAAGGATACAAATGCAGCATACAGTAGCTCGGGCAGGAGGAGGAAGAGATTGGCTGGGATGGGACGGACACGCTGAAGAGGTAGGTTCTTGCAATGAGAGCTATCGAGGTGGATGCTTGAAACAAAATGGAGGGCGCGGGATCCTCTACGTCATTCTGAGAGAGCGGATGAGTGGATAAAACAGCAGTAGGAAGAGATCGAGACATACTCACAAGGCCGTCCTTGCGGGGTGGACACCATTACCAGATTCCATGTTAACGTACGTCTTGGGCTCGCAGTGACAAGGCCGAGATTCGGAACAGAGGTATCTGATCCCGAGGCCGATATCGCGCTGAAGAGTTGGTTGTCCATATTTTGAGGGAGCTTCTACATCCAGTGAACTGTGAACAGTGGGTTATCTGAAGACCCTTTAGTATTCCCGTCTGGACCAGTCGAAGTACAAAACTCGAGTCGTTCGCCGAGGTCTCAGAGAGCGCAAAGTTTCCTTGTAGTGAGATGTGCAACGTCGTCGTTCGTCCCGCTGGTCATCAGTCTACGCCGAGGTGATATTGGGTGTTCACTAGTTCACTGTTCAACGTTCAGCGGTGAAAGCAGGTCCGAGCGTGCCGAATGGCCCGGACCGATAAGAGCACATGGCACGACGGCAATGGGCACTATTACCGTTTCTTGAAGTTGTTCATGCTTATCCACGGAAAGCATGTCCCAGACGCAAGGAGAACCAGAAGAAAACGTTCCAACAGCAGGTCCAGCCCAGAATGAAAAGGAGGTGCGTTCCAAATCAATACATTTGGCGCTAAGTATCACAGCTGTACTGACGAGTCATGCCCCTGGTTTAAGCCAATAAGAATGGGCGACCCTCCTGAGTACCCACTCCCCAAAATTGATGGGAACCCATTTACCTTGCTGTTGGAACCACGTATAGAGAAGGATAAGGCGAGGTGTGAAGCATGGAAGGACGAGGTCCAAAATCTCCTGATCTTTGTAAGTCTGGCCTCATGAACCACACCCCAAACCTGACACCATATTCGCTGGAAGGCTGGTCTTTTCTCGGCAGTTGTGACCGCCTTTATTATCGAATCATATAAGGCTCTGAGGCGGGATCCAACCGAGATACTCTTGTCTCGCATCCTCACCCAACTCGAAGGCAGGGCAAATGGAACAGTCATCACTCCCCAGAGCCTGTCAATGCCCGCTTTCACTCCTACTGCCTCTGATATCCGCGTCAACATCCTCTGGTTCCTCAGTCTCATTTTCAGTCTTACAACTGTCCTAATAGGAATCATCGGATTACAGTGGTTACGCGAGCATCTACGCCCTCGGCCTGACCTTGAGCCTCAAATTGCATTCTCACTCCATCATCTCAATGTCGAATCTCTCGATCGGTGGTACCTACCACAAATCTTCACCACCTTGCCTCTCCTCCTCCAACTAGCCCTCGTTCTATTCCTGGGTGGTATCCTTGAATTTCTGTGGAATCTCAACTCCACTGTTGCTATTCCCATCGCTGTTGCCGTCGGGTCTAGTCTGTTCTTCCTTCTGTGGACGACGGTATTGCCAACTACGCAGGCCCTACTTCTTATCCTTCCTCGTTTACCCTGGAGGAATATACCACGGTCACCGTGTCCCTATAGGTCGCCCCAGTCATGGGCTTTCCACCAGTTAGTGCGACCTCTGGTTGCCATTTTTCTATCGACCTTTGGTGACATAGCCATCGATAAGCTACATCCAGGTTTGAATTATCGGGGCCTTGTCTCTAATAGCATGATTCCGGAGAAGGACCGCCGTTTTCGAAGTTTGTATGGCGGTGAAACCACCTCTCGTCGTCAATGGCGTCCCTGTAACCTGATCTTTCGCCCTGGCACGGAAAACAGCTGGGCTGAACATGGGATCGCCTGGCTGTTCCAACGAGACCTGGATTACATGAGACTAAACCCAGCGTCTACCAAGAGAACCGACATCGATGAGAAAATTCGACCGGTCCCCATGTACGACGTGATCCAGGCCGTTCTCAGCATTGGCAAAAATGGTTCCTCAAAAGATAATCTACTTGCGCACCATTGTGTTCAGCCTATCGTGCAACGTAACAAATCGGACGGAACCTACATGTGGTACCTTTCCCACCTAGTGAACTTGGGGTATCTGGATAATGGTCGAGCCAAGGCTTTATCCTTCGATGCGCTGACACATAGTAATAGGCTGTTTTTCCACTACAGGATAGGGCTCAGACAGCTAGATGATGTTCGAAACTCTGTCCAGCAACTGTTTTTGAACATCACGCGTGCTATGTTTGCTGACAGTGCAACACGTCTGGACGACATATGGGGAGGGACGTATTCTCCACTGAGCTACTGGAATGCCGACCAGGTGCCAGGTATGTGCATGGGATATAGCTTATTTAACTGCATTTCAAACTTATGTATATCATGTTGGAACTTCTAGATGGCCAGGACCAGCTTCTTGATATCACCCAGAGCTACTTCCGCCACGCTGCGACCTATAACCCCAACACTGCCGATGCTGGTTCCACCACCTACTTCTCCAAAGTTGGGATCGACTTTATTTATGATTTAGCCAGCGCGGCGCCCACATTGAAACCAACATCCCCCTTTTTCTCTCGACACGTCAACATCCTCCAATCCTTAGTATCTGATCTTCAAGACCTCCATGAGGATCCAGAAACGGGCCCCACACCTGATTACCTGTTCTTTGCCTCATTCGCATATGCCAATCGGCTTCTCTTTTGGCACTCTGACATAATCGCGACGGAAACAGGCCGAGATCTCATTCTTGCCGTACTGCAGTACCGCGAGCGCGTCATTCCGCGGAAGGACCTTGAAGACGGATTCTACAACATGAACATTTATGAGCAGAAATTTGACAACGACTGGTCCGAGTTTGTTGATAAGGCCAGAGCGCTTGGTATTGTCGTCCCTTCACTTGCACAGGGTCCACTGGCAGATCTCCCACCTGAATCTGCTGAGATACAAGAACTCCACCACTCATCTGGTGATGTAGTTGTCGAGGTTTTGGACGACCATCATGCATTTACACGTTCCTCTTCAAAAACGGACGATGAGTAGAGGTCAGTGTTCCAAGTTTGGACTAGGGGCGATATCAACGGTAGATGATATTGAGACAGACCTCAATGGACTAGAAGTATGGGCTACTTGACCTTGCGACCATTTTCACATTCCATCGTTGTTCATGACTTCCATCAATATTTCTTGTAACATTTATTTACTTGATTTTAGAAAGCACACATCCCACTCATTCTGACAAAGGCGTCGGCGACATGGATTCAGGCGGTGATTAATCCAATTTAACTATTAGCAGCCTATTAACTAGATGACATGCGTCGAGGCAACAGCCTGAGTGTAGATCAGAGATACTAACGGATACATAGCTGACAGCCATGACGGTTGATAAATAAGTCAAACTATTTGATGTCAGTGTGCCAAATCCCTTGATGCGATGTAGACCTGGACACCAAGTCAACCTGAAGAAACTGAGATGCTGTCTGTGCAGATGCGAGACGTCCCTAGGCCATTGGACGGGATGGTCGACGGTCAATAATTCGATGTGGCCGTTTCATGGTGAATGTGTCATCCACCTTCTAGGGCCAATTCCTCCGGCTTTATACATGGAGTATCGATACGTCAACTGTGTTTTGGGTCTTAACACGTTGAAGGCCAAAGTCGAGCGTTCAATAGGTGACATCCGATGGTGCCGTGGGGGGCCAACTGTGGATATAGTATACTCAGTAACAAGTGTTGCAGATGTCCGCCGCAGCGACGTCAGAGTCGGACATTGGCAATTTGGGAGGGAAGTGTTGAGCAATGCCAAAAAGTTCGAGTCGCTTGAGTGTATGACACTGGCGAATGTGGCCGATGAAGACCTGCCTGACAAAGCCAAGGCTCAGAGTTATCGTGGCTCGGGTGGAGGAAAAGGAAAGGTGCATACTGATATCGTTCTGCAAGAACAGACTCAAACAAGGGCTAAGATTGAATTGAATGGTAAACGGCGAGGCAGTAGCAGAGTCAATTGTTCTAACCAAGCGAGATTGGCATTAAACGATGTTGGAAAATGCTGCAAAAATGTATTTCTGAGAATCTGGAACACGAGTTGGAGTAGGCAAAGAAGACATACCTGGACCTGGCCTTGCAAAAATGGACGCGCCATCCGAACCCCGGCACACGACACCCAAAAACCCAGGGTCTACGGCAAACTCATACCCTACACAGCCCACTGCTAGACTCGGAGTGGTATTGGTTCATAGCTAGTGCACGTCCGCGTCTACAAAAACCATGGGCTCAGCGCGTTGAACGTTGAGGTTTGAGGTGCAAAGTAGCGGTCGTTCACCTAGACGACCACAAAATCAACGAGGTTGCCAACACAGGTGAATCCTCCAGTCTCCGAAGGTAGCTATGTGCCATCTTGCATGTGGTCATGGTAGATTATCCAGAGTCTTAGAGTGCAGAATCATGCTAGAGTTGAATGGTGTGCTCGACTCGGCGCGTTCAGCCTAAAACTGAGCAGGCGTTCTGGCTCGACGATGACATCGACACCGGCGGTTGTGTCGAAACCAAAACCGAAACATCCAACGCCCAACACCCCAACACGCCGATGCTGAGTCGTCGAGCAACATTTTGAATTCGAGAGACAGACATCGAGCATTCTGAAGCTATTGTTCAACGCGGAATGTGCGTTCAAATCTGTGCTAGTGTCGGTAGGTGTGTAGGCCAGGTCGTCGGTCTCGTCAGTGACCTTCGTTGTAGGCAGTGTTGTCGTTATCTTTGTACTCGAGCGGTCACGGATCTCGATACAGGAAACCCCAACGTCGAGAGAGGACAGACAATCTGCTAGAGTAGATAAGCGGATGAACAGGCAGTAGGGGAGCTGGAGACGTACCAAAGCTGCCCTCGCAAGTTGGTCACGTCACTCGATTTCCAGAGTCCCAAAAGCAAGTGAGTCTCAGCCCAAGTCGTGCGTGAAGCTTTGAGAGTCAGCGCATGTCCCAAGGCTATAGCTCTACGTCGGTGTAGTTAGACCGTCTTGATCCACGTCCGCGAGAAGCTTTGATGAGCCCGATTCAGCCAAGCCGAGGCGACAGTGACACCTGGTAAGTCCAACTGTGAATAGTGAACTCATCGTTTAGCTCAAGTTGGATCTGTAGGCGTGTTGATATCGAATATTAGATGTCACCGCGCCATTTCCCTGAGGTAATAGATGATCACAATCCACATGAGTCTAAGTCTTGAGAAATCGGTAGACCTTGGGATCAGGTAAGCCCGAAGAAATCGAGGTGTATGATACAAGACGTACCTGGCATATTTGAATGCGTGATGATCGATGGTCGAAAGTTCGATGTAGTTGTTTCGATGTGGACGTCGTTCACATTGAAAGGCCAGCTCTTCCGGCTTTGCACATCGGGGGCCAGAGTCGAGTTGAACATCGAGGATCCTCGACTGGCATCGATATGTCAACCGTGTTTTCATTTTACGACGTCTTGCGACAGTTGGATAGACGGGCTGACTCGTGGTCCACGCCAGAGATGCTTCACGCGTCGAAGCCCGAGGTCGAGCATTCACT
>Ga0247742_10001425_pt1 | contig 16807 bp, 12 predicted proteins | sample UWRJL208509C2_FD_180944 | JGI IMG/M metagenome (GOLD analysis project Ga0247742, IMG submission 180944) | Plant litter microbial communities from Arlington Agricultural Research Station in Wisconsin, United States - UWRJ-L208-509C-2 | ecosystem: Environmental > Terrestrial > Plant litter >...
GGCCATGACCCCGGGACGCGCATCTGTTCCAGTTGGAGCAACAGTCACAGCATTGGTTTGTCCATCGAGAACCGCAAATGCCTTGGCGGCCGGGCAGGCAAAGAAAATCTTTTGGGCAGCGCTATTGAAGACCATGGATTGGGCGACACATCCAAGGTCAATGGTGCTGAAAGTGTGGTTAGCTCCGTCGAGAACCGCAGTCTTCTTACCGACCCAATCCGTGACAAAGATCCGGTTCGCTGTCTCATCAACGGCCATTGATTCAACAGCCAAGGGCGAAGGCAAAAGAGTAGCTGTCCGAGTGGACCCGTCGATAACTGAGAGTCCTGCGCCCCTGTGGCTAACGTAGATCTTGTTGGTTGTGCTGTTGACGGCGAGAACCGATGGGCGTGCCGCGAGAGCGATGGTCGTCGTCACTTCAGATGCGCCGTCGATTACTGTGACCACTTTGCTGCCAGCATGGGAGACGTAAATCTTGTTGGTAATTTCATTGACGGCAATTTCCTCGGGAAATTCGGTAACGGCGATCGATTTCGAGGTCATGGTGTTTCCATCAACGACCATCACCGACTTGGCGGTGTAGTTCGTTACGTAGATCTTGTTGGTCTTGGCATTCAACACTTCGTCTATAGGCATGCTGCCTTTGAACTTTTGGTCAGTCAGAATGTCAGCCTGCGCCGACCCGGCTCCCACTCCGACCAGGATGCTCGCCGCCGTGAGCAGCACAAGAAGCCCGGCAGCAAGACGCCTCCCCGCGGCACCGACAAAAGACCTGGATATACCCCGAGCAGCCAAGGCTCAACCCCCAATAAATTCGATGAGCGACTATCGCTTCAACCAGCGAAGTTTACAGCCGGCCGAGCATTGGATGTGATCCGGGTCCCAATGTTTCGTCCAGCGGCCAAAGCTTCGGACCCCCAACGCGCTCAACCCCCGCCAAAGTTCCCATTGGTCCCAACATGAAGCGCATCTTCACAGCTTTTGTCACGCTTGTCACATCTTGTTGTCATTAACGGTGACAAGTTCCGTAGCTTGGAAAGGTCAGCAGTCCAGAGCTAGGAGTTCCCATGCCGCAGTCCAACGAATCCGCCACCGTTCCCGCCGACTCACACAGCCCGCCAGGCCCCAAGGCCCGTAAGACCAGCCTCCTGAGCAACCTGGGAGCAGACCTACCCGCATCGCTCGTCGTCTTCCTCGTAGCACTCCCGCTTTCCCTCGGCATCGCCGCCGCCTCAGGTGCTCCGATCATGGCGGGCCTCATTGCCGCAGCCGTCGGCGGCATTGTTGCAGGCAGCCTGGGCGGCTCCCCACTGCAGGTGAGCGGCCCAGCCGCCGGTCTGACCGTCGTCGTTGCCGGTCTGGTAGACGAGTTCGGCTGGCAGGTGACATGCGCAATCACCGCTGCTGCCGGCGTCGTGCAGCTCCTCATGGGTGTCAGCCGCATCGGGCGTGCTGCGCTGGCAGTCTCGCCGGTGGTAGTCAAGGCGATGCTCGCGGGCATCGGCATCACCATCATCCTGCAGCAACTCCACGTACTTCTTGGCGGTCAGGCCGCTGGATCTGCCCTCGAAAACCTCACAGCGCTCCCCCCAGCCATCACCAACGTCGAGCTGCACTCGGCGTTGCTGGGCGTGGCCGTCGTCGCGATTCTACTGACGTGGAAGTTCCTCCCCGCCGCAGTCCGGAAGATCCCCGGGCCACTTGCCGCCGTCGTCGCCGTGACGGCGCTGTCCGTCGCAGTTGCGCCAAGCGTGGAGCGCATTAGCTTCAGCGGATCCATCTTCGACGCCATCGCCCTCCCAAGCCTGCCCGACGGAAACTGGCGCGCCGCGGCCATGGCCGTCATCACGGTGGCTCTGATCGCCAGCATCGAGTCGCTCCTGTCAGCCGTCGCCGTAGACAAAATGGGCGGCTCGCGCACCAACCTCAACCGGGAACTCGTGGGCCAAGGCTCCGCGAACGTCGTTTCCGGCATGCTCGGCGGGCTGCCCGTCACCGGTGTGATTGTCCGTAGTGCCACCAACGTAGAAGCCGGAGCGAAGAGCCGTACCTCCGCAATCCTGCACGGCGTGTGGGTTCTGGTGTTTTCGGCCCTCTTCGCCGGACTCATCCAACTGATTCCGTTGTCCGTGCTCGCCGGGCTCCTGCTGGTGATCGGCGCCAAGCTCATCAAAGTCGCGGACATCCGCACCAGCCTCCGCACGGGAGACCTCCTCGTCTACAGCGTCACCCTGATCTGCGTGGTGGCCCTCAACCTCCTTGAAGGCGTCATCATTGGCCTCGCACTGGCCGCACTCTGCGTGCTGTGGCGTGTGCTCCGGGCACAGATCCAAGCGCATGCCCCCTCTGCTGAAGCGCTGCCATGGCGCGTCACCATCGCCGGCTCGTGCAGCTTCTTCGCGCTGCCGCGGCTCAACCGGGTCCTCCATTCCGTGCCCGAAGGCCAGGACGTCGTAGTTGAACTCAACGCCGACTACCTGGACCACGCCTTCCGCGAAGCCCTGGTCGCTTGGCAGAAGCAGCAGCGCAACACCGGCGCCTCCGTGATCCTCGAAGAACACGGAACCACTGCATTCAGCGACGCCGCGGACAACACCCCGCAGCGCCAAGACCCGCGCGAATTCCCGCTGCCGCCCCGTACGTCCTGGTTGCCTGCCGGTGTCACCCCAGCTCACGACGACGGCGGGCGGCTGCCGCTGCGGTCAATCCTCCTGGGCATCGATAAGTATCACCGGCGGCACGCAGACAAGGTCCGGCCCCTGGTTCAGGACCTCACCGAAGGGCAGAATCCGGACACGCTCTTTGTTGCCTGTGTGGACTCCAGAGTCAATCCCAACCTGATCACCAGCAGCGGGCCCGGCGACCTCCTCACACTCCGGAACATTGGCAACGTGGTGTGCAATGACGGCAGCGATGCTTCGATCGACTCTGCCCTGTCCTTCGCCGTCAAGGGCTTGCCCGTGGACTCGATTGTGGTCTGTGGGCACTCCAACTGCGGTGCGATGAAAGCTGTCATTGCCGATGCTGAGGGAGCTGCGCCGGCCATGGGCAAAGGCTTTGATACGTGGCTGGAGCACGCCCGGCCGAGCTACTCTGCCCTGATGACCGGCCACCCTGTAGCGATTGCTGCAGCGGCTGAGGGTTACAGCCGGCTGGACCAATTGAGCATGGTGAACGTGGCCCTCCAACTCCGGAAGCTGGAAGAACACCCGGTCACCGGGCCAGCCTTGGCGTCCGGTCAACTTGAGGCCACTGGCTTGTTCTACGACATTTGCACGGCCCGGGTTGTCCTGGTGACGCCGGAGGGCATCGAGCAACTGGACCCGAGCATGGCGGTTCGCGCGTAGCTCCACGTGCCCCAGACTGGCCCCATCCACCCACTTTGGGAGGACAACAGCCCCGACACTCCGCTTCGGCGGCGTGTCGGGGCTGTTTCAGTTTTAATGTGGGTGGTGGAGGCCCGGGCCACCCACAGCGTGCGCAATACTGGACTCAGAGACCACGATTTCCGGCAGGCGAGGGCTGCCGTGTGAGGAGGTGGCGGGGAACGTGAATGCCGAGAACAACGCCTTCAGACGGAAGCTCGAGCGGGGCGCGGAACTGCGGGCAGTACGGTCTTGGGGCGGGAATGCCGAAGAAGACGCAGAGCTTGAGGCCGCGGATGCCGAAGAACGCGAGAAACGCCGCAAGGTGGATGACGCTGCACGGGTTGAATACTTAATCCGCGATGCCATGAACCAGGGCAAGTTCGACAACCTGAAGTACGCCGGCAAACCAATCCCCGGTTTGGGGGAGCACTACGACCCCGACTGGTGGGTCAAGGGGCTCATCCAGCGTGAACGGCTCAGCGGCATCGGGCCGCCCGCCATCTTACTGCGGATTGAGGACTCGGAACTCGACGCCAAGGTGGACCTGCAATACACCGAGAAACAAGTCCGGGATCTGCTGGAGGACTTCAACAAACGCGTGGTGGAGGCGCGGCGGCAATTACAAGGCGGCCCGCCAGTGATCACTAAGCTCCGCGACGTGGAGGCTGAAATTGTAAGGTGGCGGGAGCGCAGGGCCGCAGCAGCCCCACCCGAGCCGGAGCCTGACCCGCCCGGCAAACGAACGTGGTGGCAGCGACTCTGGAACGGCCCCGGGTGAGGGGCACACAACAGCAGCCGACGGCGAAACCTGAGTTCCGCCGTCGGCTGCTGTTCTGCGGGTGAGGACTTTAGGCGAAGCTGTCTTCCTTGGCCTCCGGGGCAGCTGGAGCCGGTTTCCGGGCGATCAGGGCTGAGAGGTGAGCCTGCTGCTGGCGGAAGTGGCCGTGGGCGGTGAGGCCGAACTCGTACGCGGACTCCGCGTGCTGGGTGAGGTCCACGCCGGTGACTTCGTGCTCCAGGGGAACCCGGAATCCGATGGTCTTGTGGATGATCCGGCCGATCACCAGTGTGCCCAAACCGGACAGGACGATGGTGATCAGTACGGCAACTGTTTGGGCAATCAGCTGCTGCGGGCCGCCGCCGTAGAAGAGGCCGCCGGCCGTGCCCTCGGTGGGGAACGCGATGAAGCCCAGGGAGAGGGTGCCGATGACGCCCGCACCGAAGTGCACGCCCACCACGTCCAGGGAGTCGTCGAACCCGAACTTGTACTTCAGGTCCACGAACACGGCGCAGGCGGCGCCGGCAACCAGGCCAAGGCCCAGTGCGGCAAGCGGACTGATGTTGGCGCAGGAAGGCGTGATGGCCACCAGGCCGGCCACGACCCCGGACGCCGCACCCAGCGATGTCGGGTGACCGTGACGGACTTTTTCTACAATGAGCCAGCTGAGCATTGCTGCTGCCGGTGTGACCAGGGTGTTGATCCAGATGAGGCCGGCTTGCTCGGCGGTGGTTGCTGCGCCGCCGTTGAATCCGAACCAGCCGAACCAGAGAATGGCCGCGCCGATCATGATGAACGGCACGTTGTGCGGGCGGTGGTTGGGGTCTTTGGCGAATCCGTGTCGCTTTCCCACGATCAATGCGAGGACGAAAGCGGCGGTTCCGGAGCTGACCTCAACCACTGCGCCACCGGCGAAGTCGATGACTTGGCCGAAGATTTGCGTCACGGCACCACCGGCGCTCATGAGGCCCCCGCCCCAGATCATGTAGGCAAGCGGGCAGTAGACCACGGTGATCCAGATCGGTACGAACACTGCCCAGGCGCCAAACTTGGCACGGTCGGCAATTGCTCCGCTGATCAAGGCCACGGTGATGATGGCGAAGGTGGCTGCAAAGCCGGCCTTGATGAGGTCAGGCGACCCGATCAGGTCCTGCAAGCCGAAGTGCGCGAAAGGGTTGCCGAACAGGCCGAGGAAGCCGTCACCCGTGGTCATGGAGTAGCCCCACAGGACCCACACCACGCCAACAATTCCCGCCGAGATGAAGCTCATCATGATCATGTTGAGCGCTGCCTTGGCACGGGTCATGCCGCCGTAGAACAGGCCGAGGCCGGGCGTCATGAACAGCACCATTGCCGCCGACAACATCATCCAGACGTGTTGCGCAGAGATCTCCACCTGCGTTCCCTTCTCGTTGAGTCCAACCCCCCGATCAATATTCGGTGAGCTATGTTTCCGACTCAGAAGAGCTAAGTTGCAGCTAAGTTACAGAAATACCCCGTTCGTGAAGATCACGTCACTGGCATGTTTCGGAAATGTTAACGGCGCTTCTCCCGGGGTCCGGCGGGGTAGCCTCCGCGACGGCTGGCGATGATGATCACCAAGGCGATAGCCGTGGGCAGGGCCGCGGCCAGAGGCACCAACTGTGCCCCCACCGAGGTGAGGGCGAAGGCGCCATAGACAGCCCCAACGGCGATACCCAGCTGAATGGTCACCACGGTGAGGCCGTTGGCAGCATCCTTGTGCTCACCACCGGCACGGAGAATCGCGGCCTGGTTGTAGATACCTACCGCGCCAAAGGCGATGCCCCACAGCGTCATCAGTCCGAACGCGCCCACCCAGGTGCCGCCCAGCGCCGGCAGCAGGGCGAACGCCAACGTCAAGAGTCCGACGGCGGCAATCACCGAAGTGCGCGGGCGGGAGTCAGCGGTCATGCCGGCAATCCAGATACCCACGAGGCTTGCCACGCCCACCACCGAGAGGGAGAGGCTGGTGGCGGACTCCGGCAGTCCGGACGCGAGGAGGAAGGGCGCAACGTAGGTGAACAGCGTGAAATGGGCCAGCAACAAGAGTGGCCATGCGATGGCGATTGCGACCACGCCAGGCAGTTTCATGGCCGCCCGGAGGGAAGGGGTTTTCTGGCTGGCTTGGTCGTGGGCGCCGGGGAGGAGCCAGAAAGCCAATACGGCCAGCAGGACGCCCACCCCGGCCAACACCAGGAACGAGGCACGCCACGTCATAAGTGAACCCATGAGCGTTCCGATGGGAGCACCCACGGCCAGTGCAATGCTGTTGCCGCTGAACACCACAGCCATGGCCTTGCCTACTGAATGGGCGGGAACGATGCGGGCCACATACGGGGCCATGCTGGACCACAACATGCCATGCGCGATGCCGCCAAGGAGCCGCGCCCCGATCGCCCAACCCAGTGTCGGGCTCAAGGCCAGGAGAACGTTACTTAGGGCAAACGCCAGCACGGTGGCGATCAGCAGCGTCTTGCGGGGGACCCGTCCAGCGAGGAACCGGGATAGAGGCAGGGCAGTAAAGACGATGATCGCTGCGTACACGGCAGTCAGAGAACCCACGGCCGATTCGTCGACGCCCAGATCACGGCTGATTTGGGGGAGCAGGCCGGAGGGCAGGAGCTCGGTGGTCACGGCGGTGAAACCTGCAGCCGCCAAGACCAACAGGCCGCCCCACGGGATCTTCTTCGGTTGCTGCGTTGCAGCATGCGACGCCGTCGATGATGGCGTTCCGACAACCGTGGGGTCCTGCTTCAAAGATTGCTCCTCTGGAATGAATAAAGGGTTAGTTCATAGGGGTCCCTACAACGTTATGCAGCCACGGCGATGCGAGGGAGTCTCTGTCAGAAACCCCCTCCGGTTAGCAACACACTTTGTCCGTCAGTCATTCCTCGCGCAGACTGGGCCTGTGAAGCCCTTCCTCTTGCTGGCCACCCGAGCCGAAGACGCCGCAGCCGACGACGAGTACCAGGCCTACCTCCGGTACTGTGGCCTGAAACCGGAAGAACTGGTCCGCATTCGGCTGGAATCCGGGCCTTTGCCGGCCCTTGAACTGTCCGACTATTCCGGTGTGATCGTCGGCGGCAGCCCGTACACCTCCAGCGATCCTGTGGAGGAGAAGAGCGCAGACCAGACCCGGGTTGAGGCGGAACTTTCATCCTTGCTGGATCGGATCGTGGCCGAGGACTTCCCGTTCCTGGGCGCCTGCTACGGCGTTGGTACCTTGGGTGTGCACCAGGGCGCTCTGATTGATCGTCGGTTCGGGGAGCCCGTTGGAGCCACGGAGATCACTCTAACGGCTGAGGGAGAACGCGATCCCTTACTTCGCGGAGTCCCCCGCTCCTTTGAGGCGTTCGTTGGCCACAAGGAAGCGTGCAGCAAACTTCCCGAACACGCAGTGTTGTTGGCCAGTTCAGCTGCCTGCCCGGTGCACATGTTCCGGATCAAGAACAACCTTTACGTCACGCAGTTCCACCCCGAACTCGACGCCGACGGGCTGATCACGCGCATCGACATCTACAAGAACGCTGGCTACTTCCCGCCTCACACGGCCGACGAGCTCATCCAGTCGGCGCGCCAATCATCCGTGACGGAGCCGATGCGGGTGCTCAGGAACTTCGCGGAGCGCTACGCCCGCTAGCCCGTGCGTTGTGGGGCCTGCTTTGCCCCCCTTGCGCACGAAATTGGGCGCAGGGTGGGCCTGGCAACGTGGGGGTGTTTGTTGTGGGGCCTGCTTTGCCCCCCTTGCGCACGAAATTGGGCGCAGAGTGGGCCCGGCAACGTGGGGGTGTTTGTTGTGGGGCCTGCTTTGCGCCCTTCGCGCACGAAATAGGGCGCAGAGTGGGCCTGGCAACGTGGGGGGTGTTTGTTGTGGGGCCTGCTTTACGCCCCTTGCGCACGAAATAGGGCGCAGAGTGGGCCTCGCAACGCCCAACGCTCGACGGCGGTAGTCGCCGTCGAGCGTTCGTCCCCCAAAACGTTGTTGTCCCCTACGATGCGGCTACGTGAGCCGGGCCGCCAGGTCCTCCCCAACAGCAAAGGCACGCGTGATCGCCGAGCCCAACGTTGCGCCCCCGCCGGGGTAATTGTTTCGGAACACACCGGCTGATACGTTGCCTGCCGCGTAGAGCCCCGGAATGGGCGATTGCCGATGGTCAAGCACCCTCCCGTTGGCGTCCGTGGCAAGCCCGCCGGAAGTGCCCAGTACCCCGGCGTGGATAGGAACGGCGTAGAACGGTGCCGCAAGTAGAGGCGCAAGGCAGGGGTTGGGAGTGTTGCCGGCGTCGCCCAGGAAACGGTCCTGTGGGGTGGCGCCGCGTCCGAACTCCGTGTCCACGCCCAAGGCAGCGTCTGCATTGAACCGGGCAACCGTTGCGTCCAGCCCGGCCGGGTTGATGCCCAGATCCAGTGCCAACAACTCAAGGCTCGGTGCGGACACCATCCACTCGGCTGCCAAACCCGGAGTGGAACCCGCCACGGGGTACTTGGCTAAGTAGGTGGAGTCGAACACCAGCCATGCGGGGTTGTTCTGTTGCCTGCCCGTATGCGGGTTGATGGACGCGAAAACCCGGCTGGCATCGTGATAGTTGAGGGCTTCGTTAACGAAACGCTTGCCGTCGCTGTTCACGGTGATGGACCCCGGGAGTGTCATCTCGACGTTCCCCATTCGGCCGGAACGCTGCCCAGCGTACTGATGCGCCGCCGTAGATATGACAGGAACGCCCCACACAGCGGACATGTCCTCCACAGCCGCTCCGGCTTTAAATCCCAGTTCCAACCCGTCGCCCTCGTTGGACGGTGCGCTGATGGGCGTCACCGGATACGGCAGGAAGGCGCTGCGGAGCCGTGGGTTCCATTCGAACCCTCCGGAGGCGAGTACGACGGCGGTCGCGGCCACGTGCGCTCCGGCGCCGCCGCCGAGACGCACGTTCCATCCGGTGCCGGACGGCGACAAGTCCTCCACAGGACTGGAGGCAACGATGTGAACACCACGATCCAAAGCGCTCGCCACAAGGCTGCCCACCAGTGCACCGCCCATGGTCCGGATCCCTGAGGAGGCCCGGCGCGACAGGAGCGCCGGATCGGCCGCACGGCCATTGAGTTCATCGCGCTCGGTCATAGTGAGCAGCGGGAAATAGGAGGACGGCCGGATCAGTTCCGAAAGGCCTGGATAATCCTGGGGATCGAACGCGTTGTTATCCAGGCCCCGGCCCCCATCTGCGGATCCCTTCCACTCCATGTGGTAATCCGGACGGGCGATCGGAACCATGGAAACCTTCGTGTTCCGGTTGAGGAATTCCACGGCCCGCGGCGCAGTGGACACGTACCATTCGATCTCCTCGGCCGTCATCACGTGCCCGGCCGCCTCGGAAAGGTACGCGACGCCGTCGGCATGGCTGTCCTGGTATCCCGCAGCCTTGGCGAGATGGTTGTTGGGCGCCCACATCACGCCACCCCCAGCCGCCGTGGTGCCTCCCAGCAGGTCAGCCTTTTCCACAACCAGGACGCTGAGGCCGGCGTCGGCCGAGCGGACGGCAGCCACCAGCCCGGCGGCGCCACTGCCCATGATGACGACGTCGTAGCTTGCGTTGAGTTGCTCGGGTGCGGTGAGGATGGGGGTGCTCATGCGGTGGTTCCTGCTGGCATCTCGATGAGGATTTTGCCGATCTTTTCCTTGCGTCCCTGCATCAGGCGGTATGCCTGTTCCAAGTCCGCGAAGGCGAAGCGGTGGGTCATGAGTGCCCTGGCCTGCTTTGGGTGTCTGGCCAGGAGGGCCAGACCGTCAGGGATGAGGTTGAGACTCATGCGGCTTCCCATGATGTCCAGTTCCTTATAAGGGATGTCCTTCATGGACACGTTGGCCTGTCTGGGCGAAATGCCTACTTGGACGATTCTCCCGGCACTGGCCACAAGCCTGATGGCGTTCTCCAAAGACGAAGGAACGCCCGTGGCCTCGATGACCAATTGTGGTCCGTAGCCATCGGTGAGTGCATCCAACCGAGGTCCCTGATGTGCGTCCGGGAAATTACTCCCCGGGGACACCAACAAAGTGTCCGTGGCGCCGAACTCGACGGCGAGATCCAGACGGTGCTGCTCGGTATCGGCGCAGACCACGGTGACTCCCAGCTCTGTCAGATACAGGGTGGCCAACAAGCCGATGGGACCGCTGCCCAGCACCAGCGCGGTTTCACCGGCCTCAGGCCGGCCCCGGTTGACTGCCTGCATGGCGATGGATGCTGGTTCTCCCATGGCAGCGATATCCAAAGGGAGCTCGTCCGGAACCGGGCAGAGCTTGTCCAGTGGGACGCTGATCAGTTCAGTGAGCGCTCCGTCCGAGTAGCATCCCAGGCAGCCCACGTTGTGGCAGACGTTGTAGCGGCCCGTCCGGCATGGGCGGCACTTGCCGCAGCAGATGATGGGATTGACGGCCACGCGATCGCCGATGCTGATGGCAGCGTCGTCGTTTGAGACCTCGCCGGGCGTTAGGGCCTCCACGATCCCGGAGAATTCGTGACCTTGGATGAGCGGCAAATCTGTGGGGTAGTCGTCTTCCCAGATATGGAGGTCGGTGCCGCACAGAGTGACGTTGTGGACCCGGACAAGGGCGTGGCCTGGTTGAAGGGTGGGCTTTGGGGAGTCCCGGAATTCAATGGTTTCCTGGGAGACGGTGACAGCGGAGAGCATTCCCGGACCTCAGTTCTGAACGGCCGGCGCTGCGGAAACATCGGTGTCAGAGCCAAAGAAGATGTTCCACTGGCGCACGGTCCGTTCCTGGATGAGTCCGGCCTGCTGGAATGGATCCTGGTCCATGAGGGCTTCGACGTCGGCCTTGGAATCGCCGGAAATGATCAGCAATGCGCCGGGAGTTTCCTCGGGACCGAAGGGTCCGCTCTTCAGGAGGCGACCGCCGTCGAACTGGGCTTTGAGGAACTCGACATGAGACGGACGGACCGTATCCCGGCTGGCGGATGTTGTGGGGGAGTAAGCGTAGGTAACGGCGAAAGTGGCCATGAGGGTGTCCTCTTCATTGAGTGAGTGGGGGCTTTCCTCAATGCTGGGCAAACTATTAGCTCTTGTCCAATACTTAGTTGCTCTCTCACTATGTGCGAAAAACACATAGTGATCAGGGTGCCGGGGTGGGGAGCACTTCTTCGGCCAACCGCAGGGCTGCACGGATGGCCGGCGACGTTGCTGCCGGGTTCCACGCGAGACCTGAAAACAGCAGGACATCCTCCCCTGCCAAGGTGAGGAAGACGGTGCCCGCCGGCATGATTCCTTGGATGGATTCGGGCATCAGGCTGATTCCCACGCCGCCTGCTACCAAGGAAAGTGCTGTGTACGGATCGGCCACTTCCTGGCTGATGCGGGGCCGGAATCCAGCAGCGGCGCAGGCTGCGAAAGTGACGTCCCGGAGTGTGGACCCTTGAGCGGCAGGCATGGTGATGAAGGGGTCGCCTGCGAGTTCGGCCATCTCTACCGACGTCTGCCCGGCCAGCGGATGGTCCGCGGGAACTGTGACCCCCAGACGCTCCGTGGCAATCCGGCGGGTGGCTAACGACGGCGAGTCGATGGGGAGGCCGATGAAGGCCAGATCCAACACGTTGTTGCCCAACTGATGGAGTGCTTCCTGGGTCAGCAGCCCGCCATGCAATGTCACCTCCAGTTGCGGGTAATGCTGGCGAAGAGCGCGCGCCAGAGGGGGAAGCGTGGTGTGGTTCAACGCCCCGGAAAAGCCAATGGCAAGCTTGCCGTAAACGGTCCCGGTTCCGGCGTTCACTGCACGGCGGGCCAAGTCCACTTCGTCGAGGATTTTCCGGGCGTGCGGAAGCAGTGAATGCCCCGCTGCCGTTAGCGTGACAGACCTGGTGTTGCGTTCGAACAGCGCCGACCCCAAGTCCTTTTCGAGCTTTTTGATGGTTTGGCTCAGTGGTGACTGCGCCATCCGGAGCCGCTCCGCCGCGCGGCCGAAGTGAAGTTCCTCGGCCACCGCCAGGAAGGCCTCAATTTGCCGCAGTTCCACGTTGCCTCCCACATTTTCAAGGTCAAGTGCAAGGCTATATTGGGTTCACGTCCGGGACGTCCGGGGTGGCCGGATTGCCGGGAAGCTAACGGGAGGCATCATGGCTAACTCAGCGTCGGGGGAGTCCGTCATTGAGCGTGTTGTGAAAATCATGGATGCGTTCTCCAAGGGCCAACCGTGGCTTCCACTCAAGGAGCTGGTCCGGATTACCGGGATGTCCAGCAGTACCGTGCATCGGCTTGCCATGGACTTGGCGTCCAGTGGACTCCTGGAACGTAATGCTTCAGGGGAGTTCGGGGTCGGCATGAAGATGTGGGAGCTGGCCTCCCGCAGCAACCCCTTGGAGGAGTTCCGCCGTCGGGGTTTGCCGTTTTTGGAAGGCGTTCATGCGGCCGTCCGGGAGCATGTCTCGTTGTCCATACCTGACGTGGAGAACAACAGCGTGCTGTACCTGGAGCGTCTGGACCGGCATGGAACGGTCATGAACCTGGCCGAGGTGGCGGGCCGACTGGACATCCACACAACATCCTCCGGGATGGCCATGATGGCGCACATGCCGGGCTGGGTGCAGGACCGGTTCCTGGCCGGGGCGTTGGAGAAGACCACTCCGGCTACGGAAACAGATCCTGCAAGAGTCAGGGCCAACCTCGCGCTGATCCGGGAGCGCGGCTACGCCCGGTTGGTCGGCGTCCTTGTGGAGGAGAACACCGCCTACTCCGTTCCCGTATTCGGCCAGGGCCATGCGGTCATAGGTGCGATTTCCGTCGTCGTGCCCTCCGTTGACGAGGACGCCGGGCTGATTCTTCCGGTGCTGGTGGCCGCTGGCCGTGGCCTGTCACGGACCATGGGTGCTGAGCGTCGGCCCTACGGATCCCGCCCCTGGTTGTCTGCCACTGACTAAGCCAGGCATGCCTGTCCCGTTCAACGGGAAATTTCCCCTCGGCCTGTGACCTGGGTCCTACAGTCGATCCCAGAGGAACTATCGCCAGTGACCTGGACCACACATCCTGAATTCGTTATCAACGTCCACAGGATGGACTGCCCAACAAATCGGCAGCCGGCGATTCGTGACTCATCTAATTCTTTGCCGGGCAAGGCACCATGGCGGTGCCACTTCCCGCGCACTCAATGAGGAGACAGTATGGGAAACGTGCAGCAGCACTCGCCCTCGGACGTCAACCCGGCAGCGCCGGTTGAGCACGTCAAAATGCCCAAGAAGGCGGCCCTCGCCTCCTTCCTGGGATCCACTTTGGAGTACTACGACTTCTTCATCTACGGCACCGCCGCCGCCCTGATCTTCCCCAAGATCTTCTTCCCGGGCGGCGACCCCGTAGTGGCACTCCTTGGAGCGATGGCTACGTTCGGCGTCGGGTATCTGGCCAGGCCCCTGGGTGGCTTGGTGATGAGCCACTACGGCGACAAGATCGGCCGCAAACAAGCGCTGATGATCACGCTGGTGATCATGGGCGTGGCCTCCATTGGCATAGGATTCCTGCCCACGTACGGGCAGATCGGGTATTGGGCAACGGCGCTGTTGCTGGTAGGCCGTTTGGCCCAAGGATTCTCCGCCGGCGCCGAAGCCGCAGGTGCGTCAACACTCACCATGGAGCACTCACCGGAAGGCCGCCGCGCGTTCTTCACCAGCTTCGTGATGACCGGGTACGCCTCGGGAATGGTGCTGTCCACCATCGTCTTCATTCCGCTGGCCGCACTGCCCGAAGAGCAGCTCCTCAGCTGGGGTTGGCGTGTGCCGTTCTGGCTTTCGGTAGTGGTTCTCGCTGTGGCTTACTGGATCCGGACCCGCCTGGATGAGCCGCCTGTGTTCGAAGAGATCGTGGAGCACAACAAACCCAAGGCGATCCCCGCCGTCGCGGTTTTCAAAACGCAGTGGCGCGACGTCCTGCGCGTCGGTGTGGTGATGCTGTTCTCCGTTATGCAGACCACCTTCACCGTGTACGCCCTGGCCTACGCCACCGGACCGGCCGTGGGCATCGACCGCACCCTCATGCTTACCGTGAACGCCGTAACCATCGGTCTCTCCATGGTGACCATTCCCATCTCCGCCATGATCTCGGACCGCATTGGCCGCAAGAAGGTTCTGTTGGTGGGAGCCCTCGGCTGCGCTCTGACCACCATTGGCTACTTCTGGGCCATCAGCGGGCAGAACATCCCCCTGATCTTCCTGTTCGGCTTCCTGAACATGACCGTCTTCTACTCCTGCTGGAATGGTGTGTGGACGGTCTTCTTCCCGGAGATGTTCCCGGCAGCAGTCCGATACTCGGGCATGGCGATCGGAAGCCAGATCGGCCTCATCCTCGCCGGGTTCGCACCCGCAATCGCAACGCTCCTTGCGCAACCCGGCCCCAACGGTTGGTGGCCTGTAGCGGGCTTCACTATTCTTTGCCTGGCAGCCTCGGCCATCGCCATCATGACGGCCCGCGAGACTTACAACGTCCCGCTCGAGGACCTCGGCAAGCCGCGTAGCGCGCAGATCAACAGATAGAGCACGACGCCGGGCGGCGGCACCCAGCCGCCCGGCACCCGTTCGCCTCCGGGCAACCCGCCGCGCCCCTGACTCCGGCGCTCGCCACATCAGCACAAACCCCTACGACTCATGCCCTGAAAGTTGGATACCCATGACTTCGTCAGCAACCGCACCCCGTACCTTCCGCGTTGGAATCGCGGGTTGCGGCGCCATTTCCCGAAACCACCTGGAAGCGTTCCGTGCCCTGGACAACGTGGAGATCGTGGGCGTCTGCGATGTGGATGCGGACCGGGCAAAGGCCACAGCGGAAGCGTGGGACATACCGAACGCTGTAGCAAGTGTGGAGGAACTCCTCACCCTGGGACTGGACGTCGTCTCCGTTTGCACACCCCACCCCACCCACGAGGAAGTGGTGCTCCAAGCTGCGGCGGCCGGGGTGAACGTCCTTTGCGAGAAGCCCATCGCCACCAGGCTGGAGTCTGCTGAGCGCATGGTGGAGGCCTGCGAGAACGCCGGGGTCCAACTAGGGGTTTTGTTCCAGCGCCGCTTCTGGCCGGCCTCTCAGAAGATCCGCGCCGCCATCGACGACGGCACGTTGGGCAAGGCAACCCTGGCCCAGTGTTCGGTCATGCTGCACCGTGCCCCGGACTACTACAACCGCGACGCGTGGCGCGGCACGTGGGAGAGCGACGGCGGTGGAGTCCTCATGTCACAGGCGGTCCACCAGATCGACCTCCTCCAGTGGTATCTGGGAGACGTGGCCGAGGTTTACGGCAAGGTCAACACCTACCGTCACGCCGAATATATAGAGGTAGAGGATTCCGCAACGGCGGTAATCACTTTCACCTCCGGAGCCATGGCCACGCTGGAAGCCTCCACGGCAGTGTCTCCCAACCTCGGAATCCAGCTCCGCATCACCGGCGAAACAGGGGCTTCGGCTTCCCTCACCGAGTTTCCGGAAGGCAGCGACGGCCGGCTGGACCTGTGGGCGGTAGGCGAGCAAATCGTCGTCGAGCCTGTCCACCCGGAAGGCGTGGAGCCGAACGTCGATCTGTCCGTCATCAACGGCCAGCTGATCCCGTTCCACAAACTGCAGGTGCAGGACTTTGTCCAGGCACTGGAAAACGGGACGGAACCGGCAATTACCGGCAAAGACGCCCTGAAATCCTTGCGGATACTCCTCGCCGTTTACGAATCTTCACGCACCGGCCAACCCGTCCGCTTCGCACCCGCCCACCCCTCCCACGCAGCCATTCCCGAGCTGCGGGGCCGTGAAAAGGTGGCTCGCTGACCATGCCTCCCACCACGCCCGCAGCAGCATCACCCCTGACCCTGGGTCGCAACGGCCGCACTCCTAAGACCCTTCGCAACCGCCTGGCCTCCGCACCCATGGAACGCAACTACGGCACCACGCATGGCCACATCACCGAGCAATACATCGACTACCTCGTCACCCGCGCCAAGGCCGGCCTCGGCATGGTCACCACGGAAGCCACCTACGTCCGCGCTGACGGCAAGGGCCGCACCCACCAACTCGGCCTGCACACCGATGACATGATCCCGGGGCTTCGCCGCCTCACCGACGCCCTGCACGCCGAAGGTGCGTTGGCCGCCGTCGAACTTAATCACGGTGGCCGCACCGCCCAAGCGGCAGTCTCGGGCTTCAAGAACCTCGCGCCGTCGCCGGTTCCCTGCCCGACGGCGGGTGGTGAGATTCCGCGGGAGCTCACCGCCGCTGAGTGCTACGAACTTGTGGAAGCTTATGGGGCTGCAGCCCGCCGCGCGGTGGCCGCCGGGTTCGACGTGATCAACCTGCACGGCGCCCACGGCTACCTGATCCATCAGTTCATGTCGCCCATTTCCAACCACCGAACTGACGAGTTCGCAGCACCGGAGTTCTTCATGAACCTGGTGATCGCCGCCGTGCGGCAGGCCGTGCCGGACACGATCGTGGGAATGCGTGTCTCGGTAGTGGAAGGTCCGGCCGACGGTATCAGCGCCGAACAGCAAGTGGCCATCATCGGCAAAGCCCACTTGGACAAGCTCGATTTCCTGGACATCTCTGCGGGTAGCTACGACGCCGGTGAGTGGATCGTCCAGTCGGGGGAGTGGAAGCCCGGGATCCTGGCCGAGTA
>Ga0247742_10001429_pt1 | contig 16787 bp, 20 predicted proteins | sample UWRJL208509C2_FD_180944 | JGI IMG/M metagenome (GOLD analysis project Ga0247742, IMG submission 180944) | Plant litter microbial communities from Arlington Agricultural Research Station in Wisconsin, United States - UWRJ-L208-509C-2 | ecosystem: Environmental > Terrestrial > Plant litter >...
TCGACCTCGGTTCACCCTCCCTAGAAGCTCCAAAAGCTGTTAGAGTCCAGCCTATGTCCAAAGCTAGGGCTAAGAAAGCAAAATCTAAAACCCGCTCTTAAAATATATAGAAGAAGCCCGAACCATAGATAAATGGTTCGGGCTTCTTCTATATTACAGGCATTCTACGATTGCAACTGCATTCTCGTATGTGGATACCGCCAGAATGTTATCTGCCTTCTCCAAATATCTTTTGCGACTATACTCATCCCACTTCTCACTGTAAAACCATCCACAACCATCTGTGTGATTCCAATTGCAGAATTTCTCGTGCAGTAGAGTAGCTAGCTTTTGCGCTTCAGTAAGCGCTTCGAACTTATCTTGAACGGCTTTTGCCTTAGCAAGTTCTTCTTCTAGACCTAAAATTTTAGTTTGGGTTTCGGTCATCATAATCTTACTTCTTCCTTGTTGTTTTGTTTACGCGAGCGCTCAAGTAACCTCGCTATGTTTACCTATAAGGTAATATACTCTCCCATCATTCAGAAAGCAAGTTCTTTTACAAAAATTTTAGGCAATTTCGTTGATGATGCTATGATGGGACAAATGACTGACGATTTAGATGATTTCTTTAACTTTGATACTTACATTCAAAGACCTTCTAGTGGTGTGCCGCGAAAGCAAGGAAAGCAGCCCGAGTTAACCGAAGAAGTAAACCCTTACGGTGAGTTAGCGGCAAAGAATAAGACCTCGGGAATAAAGTTTCCTACCCGTCACCCCTTGCAAAAGAAATTTACGAAAAGAGTAATTCCTCCGGAACCTTTAGTTATTGCTCCTATAGTTCTTGAAGAGGACCGCATTCCAAATTGGGAGAGCGAAGGTGGATTAGTTGTCGAAGACACGGAGATTCTTCCCTTAAATTCTGTTGAGAGTGGTGAGTCCCTGGGTAAAAAACCTCGTGGTGGGTTCTCTATAAAGCCAGTTGATGGAAGAAAGATAGCCAAGCAATCTGGTAGATTTCTTCGAGATGTAATTGTAATTGTTCTTGTCTCTAGTGTTATAGCCTGGGGGCTTAGCACATTTGTTGCTCGTATCTTCTATGTACCATCTGCCTCCATGGAAAACACTTTGCAAATTAATGATCGAATTTTAGTTAATCTTTTATATACTAAAGTTAGTGCAGTCAAACGGGGAGACGTGGTAGTTTTTAAAGACCCAGGTGGTTGGCTAACTAAAGCGGAGACTAAAACAACTGGAAATCTATTAGTTAAAAGAATCATTGGAATTCCAGGAGACAAAATCAGTTGTTGCAATGATCTAGGGAATATTAAGTTAAATGGAAAAATTCTAAGCGAGCCATATTTGAAGAGTGGAGTTGTCTCATCTGATACTAAGTTCTCGGCAGAAGTTCCCAAGGGCATGCTCTGGGTCATGGGAGACAACCGCCCAGCTTCAAACGACTCTCGTTATCATGAAGACGCTGTTCCTTATGGGCGTTTTGTTCCGATCAAGGATATAGTTGGGCAAGCCATGCTTGTGACCTGGCCAATGAATCATTGGGATTCACTTCTAAATTAAGATCGAAATGATACTTGAGTTAGTTTCAGCGAGTTAAAAGCTTTGACGGAACTGGAGTTAGGGAATCCACAATCTGTCACCGGAGCATAAATTGGGATTAATTGACCTTGCGTTTCGATCCAAACAATATTAGGGTCAGCGGCTAAAGCAGGACAGATTACTTTGGGGTTTTTAAAGGCATTCGGCTTATCATAAGCTAGGAGAAGACCATGAAGCCCGCCGGACACCTTTTGAACTATATTAGGATTTACTGTTCCATCTTCTGCTATTTTTCCACAAACATAAACCGTTTTAATAGTCCGTAGGTTGAGTTCTAGGTCATGCAGATTGGAAGCTTTTTTAACTGGGCAATACTTTAGGGCTTCTGGAGTGGTAGCGGGGTTCAACGGGGAAGACAGAACCGGTTTTGAAACGTGAGAAATAATTGGAGGGGTTGGTTTGACGGCGGTACAACCTGACAGCGCTATCAAAGTAGTAAAAACGCTGACTAAAACTACTATATTTCTCACATAAGGATTATCGGTGATGTTTAGAACTTAGCTTTGAGTTGATTTCCCAAAGAACTTCTTGGGCATTAAAAGTGTCTCCCACTACAACGTCAAAGCGAGGATAGTCATCCAATGCGGTTTCGGAAGTATGGTTCAATGCTTCTTCTGAATATTGAATGCCATCACGTCCGACCGCTCTTGCTGCAACAATTTCAGGGGAAGCATTTATACGAAGAACTACTCCGTTTTCATTGTCCGCAATGCTGTCCGCTTCATTGACGAATCTGGTATCAGTGACGAAAACGTAGTCAAGACTATGGTCAAGGGTAGCCCAAAAACGATCAATCCAATAATTAGGTTGGACATTCCGGCGAATTTCAGTACCTAGAAGCTGTAGACCCCTCCTAACGCCCTCTGAGCGGTCAACAGCCGCGTCCAAATGGGGGTTAGCTGTAATGTCATCCTCTAAGGCTCCTATGAGCTCTATCGCCTGATTTAGAGGGATTTTATATTCGACTGCAACAGCCTCTGTTCCAACTGTGTTACGCCCAAGATAACGACGATACGTTCTCACTATGTCATTTAGTTCTTGCTTAAGAGACGCCGCGAAAGAACCATATCCTCCGACCAGCCCTTGAGATGCCAACTCTTCAATCAGCTTGTTAGCTAAATAGTTCTTCCCTGAACCAATCTTTCCTGAAACGCCAATGATATTAGTCATAGTTCTATGATAACAGTTTTCCTTCAACAGAGCCAACTTAATTTAAGATGCTGAATAAAATATCGGACTGTTTAAGGTAGAGGAGAAGAGAGTGAATTTGTTGCCACATTTGCTTGACTACAGGAGGTGGTAGAAGCGTCTTTATTCGCGGAGGAGACAAAGAAATGTGTATTATTGGTAATTCCTTCTAAGCAATAAACAAGACGATTCGCGGAATATGTATAAACAAATTTCTTCCATGTCCCATTTTCTCTTAGCTCATTAGGCATATACGTTGGGAAGAGCCCGTTATTATCAATCTTCTCTTGTTCTATTAACGTAGCTGCTTGAGCAAGATTACCCTTTAGATTAGATTCATTTTCATCGTTTTTTTGATCTTTAAAGATAGGGATAGTAAAAATGGCAAGGATAGCTATGATCACAAACACGATCATTAGCTCTAGAAGCGTAAAGCCTGCTTCAGAAGGATTTCGATGAGATTTAATATTCATTTCATGTATCTATATCGGTAAAACCAATGGGCATTAAAAAGGGTGCCTAACCAAAAACTAGTTAGGCACCCTTTTTGATAGAGCTTTAAGCTGAGACGGTCTCCTTGGCAACTTCAGGAGCACCCGTGTAATCCAGGTCATATCGCTCAGGGTAAATCGCAAAACCCTGCTCGATCAGCTTATCAGCGAACCGACGAACGTGGTGACCGCAGAAGTAAAGATGCTGCTCTCCCTTAGATACATCGTACTTGGCTGACACTGCCTCCCCACAAGAATCACAGGTCTTGCCAGCGATTGCTTCAGGAGTACGAACGAAAACCTCGGGGAAGTCATTCTCAGTCATGTTCTTAGTGGTAGCTACAGCCATTTTGGTGGTCCAATCTTATAAGGAAGTAAAACATGTGAACTATTAATAGTATTCTATCGTATACTTCACAAAATAGCAAACAATTTACCAGGCTTTTTTATTCGAATTTAGCAAAAGCATATATTCTGATGATATCGGATAGAGATTTGCTACCTCTATGAATAGTATGGTAGAATAAAAGAGTAAAATCATGACTGTCCAAAAAATAATTGACCACCCTATCCTGAAACAAAGCTGGGACTCTAGGCTAAATGACCCTGCTGATATAAACCTGTCTGCAATGAGTCATAAAAAGCTGTGGTGGAACTGTGATCTTGGACACAGTTATCAAATGGCAGCCGCCAACAGAATCAAATCTGACAATAATTGTCCCTACTGTTGCCGAAGACAAGTACTCGCTGGCTTTAACGATCTTAGTGCTACCCACCCCGAATTAGTGTCCCAGTGGAACTATTCAAAGAATGCCCTACTGCCAACTGAATTGCTCTACGGGAGCCATAAAAAAGTTTGGTGGAAAGATCAATTTGGTCATGAATGGGAAGCTAAAATAAATAGCCGAACCTCGCAGAACTTAGGATGCCCAATCTGTGCTAACAAACAAGTTCTAGAGGGCTACAACGATTTAGCTAGCTCTGGGTTACCCTATGCAAATGAATGGCACCCAACTAAAAATGTCCTCTTGGCTAGCGAAGTGACCATTAGCAGCGGGAAAAAGGTATGGTGGCAAGATTCATTCGGTCATGAATGGGAAGCCAAAGTAAATGACCGAAGAAATGGGCAAGGATGCCCAGTGTGTGGAGGCATTATCTTTACTGAAGGGGTGGATGGACTAGATGTTACGCATCCCAAGTTAGCAGAAGAATGGCACCCAACTAAAAACGGCACTTTAAGTCCAAAAATTGTTAGAGCCAGCAGCCTAACCAAAGTTTGGTGGATGGGAACATGTGGGCATGAGTGGCAGACTCCTATAACTTACAGAGCAAAAGGTGGTGCAGATTGTCCTTATTGCGGAAATCGCATTGTTTTATTGGGATTTAACGATTTGGCTACTACCAACCCCGAGTTAGCTGTACAATGGCATCCAACCAAAAATGTAATTCCAATTAGTGAAGTAACTATTAGCAGCGGACATCGAGCTTGGTGGCAAGATCAATTCGGTCACGAATGGGAATCGATTATACATGCCCGCAAAGGCAAGCAAAGCTGCCCTTATTGTACAAACAGGATCGCCTTACCAGGATTCAATGACCTAGGAACCATTGACCCTGAACTTGCTGCACAATGGCATCCAACCAAAAATAAAGATTTGGTTCCACAATTAACTACTGCTGGATCAAGCCAAAGAGTTTGGTGGATATGTGCAAAAGGTCATGAATGGGATACCAAAATTGTTGATCGGCATACTTATAAATCTGGATGTCCTACTTGTTCTGCGGGGCTTAGGACCTCTAAGGGAGAAAAGGAAATATTTGAATACCTTAAAAAGCACCTACCAGCAATATCCAATGACCGAAGTTTGCTAAAATCTAAGGAACTAGACATTTATATCCCAAGCAAAAATATAGCTGTAGAGTTTAACGGTTTATACTGGCATGATGAAACTCGAAAGAGCAAAAACTACCATTACGATAAGTGGCTAGAGTGCAAACAGCAAGGTGTGCAATTAATACAGATTTGGGAGGATGACTGGAAGAATAATCCCGAATTAATCTTAAACATGCTTGCCTACAAATTAAATTTGAAAGTCAGCAAAAGAATTTATGCAAGAACAACCAAAATAATTCAAGTCCCTAAAAAAGAAGCAGAACGGTTTTTAGAGAAAAATCATATTCAAGGGTTTGCCTCTGGAAGCTACTATTTGGGCTTAGTGGACAGTAAAACTAATGATTTAATCTCTGTCTTAGTACTTCGTAAAGAAAAGGGGGAGACTTTGAACATCATAAGGTTTGCTAGCTCCTGCAATGTAATTGGTGGCTTTACTAAGCTTCTTAAATATGCCAAAACTCATTATGTAGCACAAAAAATTATAACGTTCTCTGACAATAGCGTAAGCAATGGGAACTTATACAGTTCAACTGGATTCAAAGCAGTGAAACTGCTGCCCCCCGACTACATGTATATCATCAGGGGGCAGCGTAAGCATAAATTTGGTTACAGGATTTCAAAGTTTAAAACTGACCCAGAGCTAACTTATATAGAAGGCTACAGTGAAAAGCAGCTTGCAGATTTAAACAATCTTACTCGTATTTGGGATGCAGGGAAAATCAAATGGGAGCTTAAGCTCCCAACCAACCCTGAGCTTTAAGCTCCGTAGCAAGGTCTGGTTCTGAGAAGTTAGGACCTTTCACAACTTTACCTTTTTTCTCACCTTCAGTTACATAAATGGGCTTGCCATCAACACCTAATTTAGACATATTAGATCGCTGAATCTCCTGGAGAACGGCATCTAAGTCGATGCCGTGGGCAAGTGCGGCACCGTAGGCCACATATACTATATCGCCCAAAGCATCGGCAATTTCTACTAAGTCATCTGCTTCTTCAGCATCACGATACTCAGTGTATTCTTCTTCTACCAAACGAACACGCATTTTGCGTTCGGGGATATCAAGGGTTGGTACATCGCGAATTGCCTGACCATAAGTTTCATGGAATTCCCTAACTAGAACAGCAGGGGACGGGTATACAACTCCCATATTTTCCCTAGGGGAAACCTCTAGCTCAGTCTCAATCGGGTTTTCTTCCAGCACTTCTTCTGTGATATTCTCAGTCATATTTTCTTCCTTTTTAGATATTTGAACTATCGGCTTTTTATAATCCGATAGTTCCCTAGAAGGAATATCCATGCCCACTGCAAAACGCAAACCCGCTCCACGGAAGCGAACTGTTTCTAAACCAGTTGTGAAGTCAACAGCTAAGTCTGTCACAAGAACCTCTTCTTCTGTACCACAGCAAACTATTCAGCAATTAGCGCAGAAAACCAGGATAAGCGCTGGAGGAAAACCTGTTTCTATTCTAACTATGCCGTGGGAGGAAAAAGGGATAGCAACTGCCTTTGGCGCGAAATGGAATTCTGATCTGAGGCAATTTATATTTATAGGTTCGCTTCCTATCCAACTTGAACCGTATCGATCCCAGCCATTTTCCTTAGAACGCTGGATTGAAGAGGAAATTAACGGGTATAGTTCAACTATAAATACGACACCTACCATGAAACCGAGACCTCATCAGGTAACAGCGATCAAAAAGATAATCAGTTCCGCTCAAGCTAAGATGAGAGGTTTTATTCTTGCTGACAATGTTGGAATAGGAAAATCTTTAGAAGCTTTATATGGAGCTAATGAAGTAGCCAAGGTCAAAGGGTTTACCTCGCTAGCCCCAGCTAGCCTATTAATTGTTTGCCCAAAATCAGTTATTCCTCATTGGAGAAATACTGTAGCTGCTCTTAAAATAACTCACCTACGAATTGTGGTCATAAACTATGACCAAGCTAAAAAGTTACTTAGTGTTCCTGCCGCAGCAGCTTCAGCTAAACGAACAAGAACCAAAAACCAAAGAATTGCAAGTAGTGGCAAACCAAATGTAAACTGGGATATTATTGTTGCCGATGAAGCGCATAAACTCAAAAACGTTTCTCAACGAACTCAGGCTTTCAACGCAATAGCTCGTTACTCTCAGTCTGCTGCCCTTGCACCTTTTGTAATTTGGGCATCAGCTACAATTGGGCAAAACCCAGTAGAACTAGGATATTTAGCTCCACTGGTTGGGCAGATGACAGGCAAAGCAAGTCTTACGGTGAAAGAGTGGGGAGCGTATCTTGAGAACCAAGGCTACCATGTGGTTAAAGGAACTGTGGGATACTCTTGGATTAAATCCAAAAAAGAGGACAGCGCAGGTCAGAAAGCCTCGACGCTGAGAGCTCAAAAAGCTGACATTGCAAAATTGGCTGCCCTTCTGTTTGATCCTACAGCCCCCAGCATTCGAAGAAATCCAACAGATGTTGCTGGCTGGCCTGAAATAGTTCGAATTCCATATCCTGTTCAGCTTGAGGCTTCAGAAAGCCAACTGTATAAAAATCTTTGGTTAAGCTTTAGAAACTTTCTTAGATTGAATCCTAAAGGCAAAAATCCAGCAGGTGGACTGGCAGAACAATTACGTTTCCGACAGAAAGCATCTCTAATAAGAGTTCCTAGCACTATTGATTTTGCTAAGGACCTTTTAGACAACGGTTTACAAGTAGCCATCTCAGTTCAGTTTATGGAATCTTTGGATGCGATAAAACAAAGCCTCGAAGCTAAAGGTATTGTTTGCGTGGAGTTCTCCGGTCGCAACGAAAGCAATCGAGAGGGCGAAAGGTTACGATTCCAAACGGGTCAAGCCCAAGTTATTCTTTTCACTGTGTGCGAAGGTATTTCTTTGCAGGCAAATGAGCAACTCCCCAATGGACAGAAGGCAACTTCTACCCCTCGCGCTACTGTCGTTCATGACGTTCGCTACAGCGGAATCGATTGTGCTCAAATTTGCGGGCGAGCACACAGGGACGGGCAAGCTGCAAATGTCTACTTTATGTATGCTCAGAACACTGTTGAGGAACCCATTACGAAGCTTATGCTTCGTAGGCTAGCTAACATGTCAGCTTTGTCAGGGGATGATGCTGACACTACCGAACAAATTGAGAAGATTCTCGAAGGATTGGCTTAATCAGCCCACCCTTTGCTTTCCCATTTTTTGCGGGCTGCATTCAAGTGATCCTGACAAACCGCCTGAGCAAAAGCCACGCGGTGAAGATTTTCGAACCCAACCCACTTCTTATCCCAGTCACAGTAGCCAATAGCTTTGACAAAAGAATCGATTGAATAAGGATATGGGTAGACAACTGCCTCAGGTACAGCAAAACCACGCTCTGATCGGGACTTTAGCCTTTCTGAGATTTGTTTTTCTTGCACAAACCAGCCACTCGCTCTCGTATCTATGGTTTGTTTCCCCTGAAAGGAATTCTTTACACACCTGAATACAACCATAAAATGACCAGAGAGTTCCGGGTAGTCATACTGAAGTTCGACGGTGAAGTCATTTTCAGGATCACGACTCCTGTTTGAGGCAACCCAGCCGTCAGCAACCATAGCTTCAAGAAAATCTCGAAGCTCATGCTGTTCGGGAATTACAAAAGTTTCAGTTGCTGCATCCGTCATTGTATCTCTCCACTAATCCTTAAATATAAAGACTACCAGATTTCCGAGGGAAAAGCAATAAAGGGTTAGGGCAAAGAGTTATATAACTCTTTGCCCTAACCCTTACTAATTTAGTTAGATTGCATATTTACTGTAATTGAAGAAACGGCTGTCTCTGCTTGCAAGCGAGGCTACTGTCATTTCAAAGTTTTTTGTTTTCGCGAAATCATAAGCTTTAACGCTTCCGTCTGTTCCTTCAACTAAGATAATTTTAGTTCCTTCAACCTGTAGAAGGGAACTTCCATCAATTGTCTTATCAAGTAACTTAGGCTTGTTCTGTTTTATGAAATCCTTTGGATTACTTTTGACTTCGTTTTTAACGGAAGCTACAGCCTTAGTCTGTTCTCTCTTGGACTTGGCTAATTCAGAGTCTTCCAATCTTCTTTTCTTCTGATCTGATGTTTCCAACTGGACACGCGAATAGTAAGTTTCTTGGAAGTAGTCAACTTCATGCTTGCTAGAAGATGAATTGTAAGCGCTAGTTATGCCTTCAATTCGTTCCTTTAGCTCTTTTGCCTCAGCCGTTGGGCGTTCAACAACATAACCATAGCTGTCCTTTTCTAGGGTAAACAATCTACTATCTGAGATACCATGGACGGTGACCTGGACATTATTGCTTGGGGCTTTCACTGAAAAGCTGACATGAGCGGGAAGGTAACCCTTTTCTTGAGCTTCTTTAAGATCGGAACGAACTTTTTTGGCAACAGCCACTGAAGTCTGGTAGCCGGAGAACTTTGAACCAACTGTTGCCGGGTAATAATCGTTTGGGTTTACAACCTTGAATGTGGGAATTTCGTAGGTATGAGGTTCCTGGGGGATCAGGGGTAAGTTCTCAGTATCTTCTGTAACCCTTGAGCCACTGTACTTAACAGAGAACCTTTCCTTGGCTGACTCTAAACGGGCAACGAGAATGCCTTTGTCCCAATCATCAGTAGAATTTTTCACTGCTTCCTCAAGGTCTTGAATTCCGCCACGAGTGGTATCGTATTCAAACTGCGCGGCTTGGACAGCCTCGCGAGCTTTCTGAAAATCTGAATAATCTTGCACAGAAAGAGCCTTCCGAGAAGCATCATTCAAAGCGTCAAGAGCGTTTTGTGAAATATTCGCATGGAATTGTTTCTCGGGGCAAGCAGGATCAGTACAGGAAGATGGGCCACCCTTGGCTTGGCATTTTGGAATAGTAGTCATACGTTATATTTAACGGATGCTTCTACCCTACATTAAAGATAACTTCCTTTTTCTGGAAGCTCAAGATCGTTTAATGAACTCGGGTCAGCGGAAACTGAGGTAAACATGTGGTTGTGATCCTCCGGCATATAAACCACTTCAGTTCGATAGACTTCACCTGCAGAAGCTAGGTGATAAGCATTGTAGGTTGTTATCTCTTTATTCTTAAGTGCTTCATACTCTTCATCAGTTACTTTTACTAACAGATACGTGATTCTCCTGTCATTGAGAACTGCGAGTTCCCCAATGAAATAAACATGCGGGTTATCTGTTCTAAAGCTTGCGACACCGATGATACCTTCATACGCACTGTAGACTGTCTCAAGAGTCAGTTTGAACGGAGGCAGGTTTAAACCGTCGAAGAAGTGTTCGTCATAAATATATCCGTTTGCATCCATGTTCTCATGTTATCACATTTATTAAAAACAAGACAAGTTAATAACGTTAGACATATCGTATGTGTTATCCAAAACCTGGTCCTCGTTGTAGTGCTCATGCTAGAACAGCATATGTAAAAGCTCGCTATCGATATCTTCAAGCACCACTCGGAGATTACGACAACAGGATTTCTTTGAAAGATGACCTAGAAAAAGCCGAGCATGACTTTTATATGACCCCGGCTGGTTTCCGAGAATTAGAGCGTTTGATTAGTGTTGGCGGGCGAACGGAAGTAAACTCACAGGACCCAGCTTATGTATTAAAACACTCTAAAGAGGCTAGAAGACTTTCCTTGGAAGAATTGAAAGCAGCAGACCAAGGTGATATTAAGCATGAGTTAACGTATAACCATGATTTAATCACTTCTGCACTTCCAACCACTTTCCTTCGCTCTAAAAGAGTCCGCAGAGGTTGGAAAGAAGCAGACAAAGGTGATCTTTGTGCTGCATATATAGAATATTCCGCCACCTGGGTAGACAGGCTATCACCAGAGGAGATAGCCGCTGCCCGCTGGCTTACAAGTAACGGTTCTAGCGAAATGGCTGAATACCTAACTGGAAATATAACTCCAAGCGCATATGCTCAGTTCAAAGGTGAAGGAATAGAAGGCAAAAGAAAGAGAATAGAGAAAAACATATCTTTTCTCGATGCAGCGTTAGCAAAACACACCGGGGAGGAACGAATAGTCTATAGAGGTGTATCAGATTACTTCTTCCCCAAAGAGGTTAAAGACACCCAATTCACTGAGGACTATGCTAAAACCTTGAAGAAGTTCACTGATTCTTTGAAAGAAAAAGGGACAATAGAGTTTAACAGTTATCTGTCCACTAGCTTGGATTCTAACATTGCTGCTAATTTTGGAACCAACGATGTTATTTTCGAGATGAAAACCTCAAGAGCTGTACCAGTTGGAGTTGCCTCTGCCTGGCAAGCAACTGAACGAGAGATGATAATTCCACGTAACACAAAGTTCAGGATAGTAAATATTCTAGAAAATGTTGTTTACGAAGACACTAGAACTGTCATCAAAGGTGCGGCGAAACATAGAGGGTTATCAAAAGAAGAATCCGAAAGTCTCAAAGGACGGCATAGGAAGACTGTCATCCAGCTAGAGGAAATAGTCGATTAATAGGTTTGATCCTCAATATCCCAATCGACTTCAAGTGGGCATGTCTTTTTCAAAGAAGAAAAGTAGTCTTTGCCCTGGCTTTCAGCGGCTCTACTGATTTTAAGTACATCTTCAGGGGATAGCGTAGGATTAAATCTACCTGTATGCAAAAGCTCGGTGAGATTCAAAGACAAGCGCAAAGCATGCCTGCGGAGCTTGAAAGTATCACTATATGAAAAGTTTTTTATCGTTCTCATATACGTGTGAATGACTTCGGGGTCAGATGCATAGTAATTTGTTCTATAATCTTCAAAAAAATCACTTTTTGATTTTCTAGAGAACATGGTTTCCAACGCCTGTGGAGAGCCCTTCTGCGCCATACGCACGAAGGATGCAAAATCTACAGCCATAGTGTCAATGCCATCAACAATTTTTTGCTTAGCATTGACCTGTCGAGAGGTCTTGCGGGTGGGAGTCACAATATAATAGTCCTCATCGGAACCTGCATGGTCCATTCCGTAGAGTTTGGAACCATGAATTGTTTTAAATAGAACAGTGTCTTTATTGGTCCAAGACCCGAAGAAAGGCTTTGGGGTAGAACGTGAACCTAAATCAACAACCCCGATTTCTGAAGGGACAGAGTTTAAAGTTTGGGTCAAGAAAAATTGGCGCTCAGGGCAGTTTGGGTCCTTGCACGCAGCAGGACCTCCTTTAGCGCGACATTTAGGCTTAGAGGTAGTCATAGTTCATTCCTAACAGAAAACTCAGGAGAAAGCAATCGAGTAAATTACTCTATTAGTTGCTAATCTAACTTAAATTTGTTATGCTTTAAATAACCCCTCAATCCAAGGAGATAAAATGGCTGTTACCAACGAGTATGTTCAGAAGACACTCGGTCAAGCTGTCACCAAACTCATTATTTTGGGCGAGCGACTCGATGAAGACCCCTACAATCAGGTTAAGGTTAGCCAAATCGCATCAACCCTTAACCTGATGAAGAGCTTTTCAATTTCCAGTAATGGCATTCCTGCTCTACGGGGCAAGGGGTTAGAACCATGCATTCGTATTTCAGAAGAAATTCTTATGCTTTTCGAAACCGTAGAGGATACTCCCAGCTTCCGAGATTTTAAACAAGCCGTTGATCTTTCTGGGCTTGAGCTTGCCTTTAAAACTCTGATTAACTGAAAGCCAATTCATCATCATTCTCTTCATCCATTGAAGAGTCATATTCTCCGATGAATAAAGCAGTGTCATGACCAAGATGATTACCTATTGTTGTTTTCCAGTCAGCAAGAGATGCAACTAAGGGAAAGGGTAGATTAGGATCAAACTGTCGAGCAGTGTAATCCACCACTACTTCACTTTTCCCAATCGTCATATACAAAGCCGCGTGATAATCTTTTTCATTTTGCAATGAAACTATTTCTAACTCATTAGCTCCAAAATCATGAGGAGACGAAACTTCCATTATCTCGTTAGCAACTGCCCAACAGTTTGCCTGAGCATTAATTGGATCAGACATGTCCTTCAAAGTAAGATTCTCTCCCAGAGTCGGAACAGAATGACTTAGGATTTGAATATCATAGTTGTATTCAAAAAATTCATTAGCTGCAGTTAAAGCTGACTCGCAGGCAATTTGCGTTGGGGTCTTCTTGATTTCCCCACCAAAACCCACTGTCTCGATTTTTGTAGCAACAGAAACAGTATCAGAAGCAGGGATGAACTTATCGAGTTTGCTATTAAACTCTTTATGAAGACTTGCAAGCCTACTTCTTTTCTCGGGGCATTGAGGATCAACACACAAGGCTGGGTTCTTAGCTCGGCATTTAACAGACTTCATATAACATTTTTAACAAGGGGCCCTAAAAAGTAAGCTTTTTGTTAAGGATGCAGGAAAGGCTAATAGGAAGCTTAGATGCTGAAGGAGTTCTGTCGCTGCGATAGGGCTTTACGGGAAGTTTTAATGTAACTTTCGATATCCGTGGCTAAAGATGTTAGGTAATATCTATTTATATTTTCAGATGCTTCAGTTCTTGCATAACTAATAGCTTTATCCCGATGATCAAGAGAATCTCTGTGGAAGAACTCTTTAACGCTTGCTTTTGCCAACATATCTGATTCTCTAGCTTTAGATGCAGCTTTCGTTGCTTTTGCAACCGCCTCACCCTGAAGAGTCTCCGCGAGGAAAAGGGCTTTCTCTAGAGAACTTTCCTCAGCTTCAGATAAAATCTTCAAAACCCTTGATTGAGTTTCCCTATGCTCAGCGGCTAGTTTTAGCTTGTCCTCTAGTAAATCCTTTTTAGGAATTTTAATAGCAACTTCTTTCGATGCTAAAGGATTTTCTTCATTATCCCAGGTGCGAACAAGATAGGTCTTAGATACGACAGAAGAACCCGCAACCTGGCTATTTTTCTTTAATGATTCAATTCCTTCAGGAGTGGCATCATAATCAAGGTTAGCTTGCTCTAACTGAGAGATAACAGTAGCAGTGTCACTACGAGATTCTAACCAATTTTCATACCTGAACTCTTCTATGAAGTCATCAGAGCTTAAAGACGCAAGGCGGTCGTAAGCAAGGTAGGCTTTTGTTTCTCTTTCTTTATAAAGAACAACGCTCTTACGAAGACTTACGATAACTTTTTTAGCGTCCGCACTACAGCGAGGACCTGGTTTTCTCTGGCACATACATAATATATAACGGAAACAAAGTTTCTACGAAAGACTTCAAGTTGAGATAGGCTTTTTCGAAGCACTGGTAGCACTTCTATGAGACTGATGCCAAGACTTAAGCTTTCTTAGGAGTCGAGAGATAAGAATCGCCAGAAGAATTGCAATGCTAAGAACAATAGCAGAGACAAAAAGGAAGTGAAGATTCACCATAAGCGTGATGGCAACACCTGTTCCATAGGCGAACAAACGTGGAATTAGGGCCAGACCAATGGAGCTAACAAGAATGACAGCAACGGTAGCAGGAATCGCGAACCTCAAGTATGTTTTCATATAATGATTTTATCACCAGCCACCGACAAAAGTCAACAAAGGCAAAGAGGGGCGGGAGAACCTAGATGTTCTCCCGCCCCTCTTTGCCTTGCTCAGATTTAAGCAGCTAAATGTTTACGTGCTGATTTTAAATAGTCTTGCAAATCATCAAATCGAGATTGAGTGTAAATTTGATCAGCTTTCTCAGTGGCTTCATTGATCCCAGCAACACGAGCTTTCTTTTTATCCTCATCAGAATGACTGTGATAGAAGTCGGCTGCTGACTTCCTGAACTCATCTCTCCAAAAAACGATATTACGTTTTTTATTGGTCAGGTTGTCCTGGGATTCTTTTAATAGAACTTCAGCTAAGAGCACTGCTTTTTCAGGAGAGACGAGCTCAGCTTCTGTTAGCTTTTCCAAAGCATATGACTGTGCAGCACGGTGATCTTTCGCAAGAGACAACTTAGCTTTTAAAAGCTTCTCTGTTGGAAGCTCAATTCTTACTTTAGTTAATCCTGGCTGACCAGACTCGATTGAATCCAATTCATAAGTTTTTAAGGTAATAGAATCGCCAGATACAGCCAATAATTTCTCAAGAGATTTGATTCCCTCAGGAGTAGCATTATAGAAAAGATTAGCGTCATTCATCTTAGCTAAGGCCTTAAACAGTTCCCTGCGAGCATCACCTAACTGCATATCTAGTTCCTGATCGGGATCAGAACGAGCTATAGCAAATTTAGCATTTCTGAAAGCATCCTCAGCCTCGCGAACCTCCTCAGCTACACTCAAAATGGTCTTCTTAGCATCTGAGCTACAGCGAGCTCCTGGTTTTCTCTGGCACATACATAATATATAACGGACCTGAAATTTCCTTACCAGAAGACTTGACAAACTTAATATGAAAGAATATAATTAAACTATAACAAAGCAGAGATACAAAGCTTTTGAAAAAACAGTATGGCAAACCCATGTAGTTTGGAATACAATAGCAGCCTCTTGATCAAAGCGGCTAGAGTATCATGGCGAAAACGTGCGGCAGCAAATAGTGGTTCAAATCCACTCGTGGGTGCAATAGCTAATAAATAGATATGTTTAAACAACTCAACTACTGAGGAACGATTTCTTCAATACTCTTAGGGGACTGGCGCGGGACGCTTGAAATAATTTCATTGCCATCCACGTCAACCTCTACCAGTTGAACCACAGCAGCGATACTCGTATAGGTTTCCTTCTCTAACCTGTCTGGTTTACGATCATACCCAGAAGTTGTATCGTAAGACTTTGGTTGAACAAAAACATTACTGACCTTGAAATAAGTATCACGGGGAAGAATTACTTCACGCTCAGACGCATGGTGACGCCTAGCAATAGAAGTTACATCAACCCCAGCATTGGTTTTCAACTCAAATTGAATGCCTTGTATCTCCGCTGGTTTCTTATAATAATCAGCTTTAGTTCCCGCTGTGTTCTCCGTGCGTTCCGCAGCATAATGAGCAGAAGTTGACGTAGAAAGATACGTATTAAAGTTAAAAACTTTACCAACCTTATAGTACTCCTTCAAACCTTCGACTAAGCCATCAGTGTCGCTAATGTCAAGGGTTTTCCCCACAGCAGCACCTATCTCATCATGAAGCTCCCGGTAAATTGGAATACCCCGGTAAATGATTCGGCGTTCCTCCTGCCTAGAAGCAAGAACTGTATCAATGGTCTCCATGTAATCAACCAGGTCCTCACGGTTTACAAAATCGCAAGGAGCGTCCGACTCACGCCATAAAGGAGCATCATCATAATACTCATACTTCTCACCCAAAAGAACGGTATTGCAAACACCAGCGGCAAACCCAGTGTACCCAAGCAACGCCTTTCGCTCAACCTCGCTCAAATGCTCCATCTCTTCCGAGTTCTTTGCAATATGATCAGAGATACTCTGCGGGATATCAGAAGGCAGAGTTCTCATCTCGTCCACCCCTTGAAAACTTACATCTGTGACATTACTTGGAGAAGAAAAAGTTACTTTCTTAACCCTACGCTGCTCATCTTCCCTAGAAATCGCAGCAAAAACATCAGCAACATTAGAAAAATGTTGACCACTAGGAGCAGGGTTATGCAAACGACAATACTCACCTACTGGTTTAGAGCATTTGGAAGAAGCCATGTCCAATATCTAACAGATGTATGAACTAC
>Ga0247742_10001430_pt1 | contig 16786 bp, 10 predicted proteins | sample UWRJL208509C2_FD_180944 | JGI IMG/M metagenome (GOLD analysis project Ga0247742, IMG submission 180944) | Plant litter microbial communities from Arlington Agricultural Research Station in Wisconsin, United States - UWRJ-L208-509C-2 | ecosystem: Environmental > Terrestrial > Plant litter >...
CGTTTCTATGAGCACTCAGGAATAGATGGCAGAGGAACCTTAAGGGCGGTTACAAGTCTGGGAACAAGTGGGGGTGCGAGTACGCTGACCCAACAATTAGCGAAACAGTTATTTCACGGTGAGGGGTCAAGATTCCTGCCTTTCAGGATGCTCCAGAAAGTGAAAGAATGGATCATCGCCATCCGCCTCGAAAGACAATATACCAAAAATGAGATTATCGCAATGTATTTCAATGTGTATGATTTTAATAATTATGCGATTGGAATCCGTTCTGCTTCAAAGACGTATTTTTCCAAAGAACCAAAAGACCTGACTATCGATGAGTCTGCCGTATTAGTCGGCATGTTCAAGAATTCCTCTCTTTACAATCCGGTAAGAAATCCGGAAGGAGTAAAAAACAGAAGAAATGTGGTACTTGGGCAAATGGTAAAAGCAGAGATTATTACCGAAGCTCAAAAGGCAAAACTGGAAAAAGAACCGGTTACGCTAAACTTCAAACTGGAAACCCATAACGAAGGAACAGCCACCTATTTCAGGGAATACCTTCGCGATTACATGAAAAAATGGGCAAAGGAACATAAAAAAGCCGATGGTACAGAATATGATATTTATACAGATGGACTAAAGATCTATACGACTATTGACTCCAGAATGCAGCTGTATGCCGAAGAAGCGGTTTCTGCGCATATGAAAAACCTGCAGGAAGAATTCTTTATCCAGGCAAAAACAAATAAAAATGCTCCCTTCGTAAATATTTCCGAAGCCGAAACCGATAAACTGATGGAACGCGCCCGTAAAAACTCAGAAAGATGGCGGATAATGGCGGCAGAAGAAAAAAGCGACAGCGATATCGAAAAATCATTTAGCGTAAAAACCAAAATGCGCGTATTCTCCTGGAAAGGGGAAATTGATACGACAATGACACCAAACGATTCGATCAGGTACTACAAACACTTCCTGCAAAGTGGGGTAATGTCGATGGAACCGCAAACAGGAAATGTAAAAGTATGGGTAGGTGGTATCAATTACAAACACTTCCAGTACGATCACGTAGAGCAGGGAGCCAGACAGGTAGGTTCTACCTTCAAGCCATTCGTATATGCAACAGCTATCGAGCAACTGGGATATTCTCCTTGTGACTCCATACTGGATGCACCGTTTACAATCCCTAAGGGAAGACACAATGTTACAGAAACCTGGACCCCAAAAAACTCAAATGGGACCTATAGGGGAATGGTAACGTTAAAACAGGCATTGGCCAACTCGATCAATACCGTTTCTGCCAAATTAATAGACAAGGTAGGCCCGGAAGCCGTAGTAGAGCTGACCAAAAAATTAGGGGTACACTCTAATATCCCCGCACAGCCATCAATCGCCCTGGGTGCTGTAGAAATCACCGTAGAAGATATGGTTGCTGCCTATGGAACGTTTGCAAACCAGGGAATCTATGTAAAGCCACAGGTAATCACCCGAATCGAAGATAAAAACGGTGCAGTATTATACGAAGCTGTTCCGGAATCCCATGATGTACTGAACAAGGATATTGCCTATGCTGTTGTAAAACTGCTGGAAGGGGTAACAGAATCCGGATCAGGTGCACGTCTAAGGACACAGGGCGGCGGTAATGGCTACAACAGGGTTACAGGATATCCATACGCTCTTACAAACCCGATCGCAGGAAAAACAGGAACTACCCAAAACCAGTCCGATGGTTGGTTTGTAGGAATGGTACCCAATCTGGTTACCGGTGTATGGGTAGGAAATGAAGACCGTTCTGCCCACTTCAAAGGAATAACCTACGGACAGGGAGCTACCATGGCCCTGCCGATCTTTGGTATGTTCATGAAAAAATGCTACCAGGATAAAACACTCACAGTATCCAAACAGCCTTTTGAACGTCCTAAAAATTTAGCGATCAAAGTAGATTGTTACAGCAGGGTCGTAAAAGACACCACCGATACCGAAGGTGGCGGCGAAGAGCAGGATACAGACGAATTTGACTTACAATAATACAAACGAGCCCGATACTTAACCGTCGGCCAAAATTATAAATATGATTAACAAGAAAGTAAATAACGTTCAGGAAGCGCTTCAGGGAATTGAAGACGGCCAGACTATCATGCTGGGTGGCTTCGGGCTCTGTGGGATTCCTGAAAATAGTATTGCCGAATTGGTAAAAAAAGATGTAAAAGACCTGACCTGCATTTCTAACAATGCCGGAGTCGATGATTTCGGTCTCGGACTGCTGCTGCAAAAGAGACAGATCAAAAAGATGATCTCTTCGTATGTAGGGGAGAATGCCGAATTCGAACGCCAGATGTTAAGCGGCGAACTCGATGTCGAATTAACCCCACAGGGAACACTGGCCGAGAAATGCCGTGCAGCCCAAGCCGGGATCCCGGCTTTCTTTACCCCTGCAGGTTACGGAACAGAAGTAGCCGAAGGCAAAGAATCCCGTGAATTTAATGGCAAGATGCATATCATGGAATATGCCTACAAAGCAGATTTTGCTATCGTAAAAGCCTGGAAAGGCGATACAGCCGGTAACTTAATATTCAAAGGAACCGCAAGAAACTTCAACTCCTGTATGGCCGGTGCGGCAACAATTACGATTGCTGAGGTAGAAGAACTCGTCGAAGCGGGAACCCTGGATCCAAACCAGATCCATATTCCGGGAATATTCGTAAAACGAATCTTCCAGGGCGAGAAATACGAGAAAAGAATCGAACAACGTACCGTTAGACAAAGAAGTTAATCATGGCATTAGGTAAAGAAGAAATTGCAAAAAGAATAGCCAGGGAAGTAAAGGACAATTACTTTGTAAACCTTGGAATTGGGATCCCTACACTGGTAGCCAATTATGTAAGAAAAGATATCTCAGTAGAATTCCAAAGCGAAAATGGAGTACTCGGAATGGGGCCTTTCCCATTCGAAGGGGAAGAAGATGCCGATATTATCAATGCCGGAAAACAAACGATCACCACCCTAAAGGGAGCCTCGTTTTTTGACTCCGCCCTAAGTTTCGGAATGATCCGTGGCCAACACGTAGACCTGACCATCCTTGGTGCTATGGAAGTAGCGGAAAACGGTGATATTGCCAACTGGAAGATTCCCGGTAAAATGGTAAAAGGTATGGGCGGCGCAATGGACCTTGTAGCCTCAGCCGAAAATATCATAGTAGCTATGATGCACGTCAATAAAGCCGGTGAATCCAAGATCCTGAAAAGATGTACGCTTCCGCTAACAGGAGTAGGCTGTGTCAAAAAAGTAGTAACCGAACTCGCAGTACTCGAAATAACCCCAAAAGGATTCAAACTCCTCGAAAGAGCACCCGGCGTTACCGTAGAGCATATCATTGCCTCCACAGAAGCCGACCTGATCATCGAAGGCGATATCCCCGAAATGGTAATAGAATAGATACAGACAAAATATGCAAAAAAAGGCGCCGGATTATTTCGGCGCCTTTTTTCATTTTGAGCATAGTAGTAAAGAAGCGCGCAAGCGGGAATGTATAAAATTTAACATTTGATGCGGGAAACCCGTAATTTGATGGTTTATGATGATTTTATCTTTGCAGGTTAACACCCGTAAATATGAAACTATCCGTAATTGCGTTAATCGCATTTTCCTCCGGCCAATTGCTGGCGCAGGACATCCTATGGGAGAAATCCTATGGAGGCCGTCAGGCCGAATACCTCTTCGACGTACAACCCACAGCCGATTATGGCTTTATCCTTGCCGGCAGCTCACTCTCGCGTGCCACGGGCAATAAGACCGGCGCCGGAAGCGGCGATCTGGATTACTGGATCTGGAAAATGGATGAACACGGTAGCGAAGACTGGCAGAAAAGCTTCGGGGGTTCAGGTTCTGATCTGCTGGTAAGCCTAAAAAATACAACTGACGGAGGTTTTATACTGGCAGGTACTTCGAACTCCCAAAAAGGACTGGACAAGGCTGAAGATTCCCGTGGTGGCAACGATTACTGGATCGTCAAGCTTAATGCTAAAGGAGCAGAGGAATGGCAGAAAACCTATGGTGGCAACGGACAGGACGACCTTGTTTCTATTACCCCCACAAAAGACGGTGGATATATTATCGGCGGCTCTTCCGCTTCAGATAAAAGCGACGACAAAACCGAGAATAGCAATGGCAACACGGATTACTGGATCCTAAAAATTGACCGGACCGGAAAGCTGGAATGGCAAAAAACGTATGGAGGCCAATATGCTGATTTACTGCGGACCCTTTCCCCAACTTCTGACGGGGGTTATATTGTCGGCGGTTATTCCAATTCCCCACAATCTAAATATAAGACTACAGACACAGCCGGTGAGGGCGGTGACTTCTGGATCCTAAAACTCGACAGCACAGGAGCTATCCAATGGCAACTGACCTTAGGCGGAGATCAGGACGATGAGCTTTACTCCTTACAACAAACCTCCGATGGTGGTTATATTGTTGGCGGCAATTCCAATTCAGGTGCTACTGGCAACAAAAACAAAACAAACAGGAATGGTACCGACTTTTGGATACTCAAACTCGATGCGGAAGGTACCATAACCTGGCAGGAGACCTATGACTTTGGCCAGCTCGATATCCTCTCTTCCATTGTGGAGAACGATGACCATACTTTCCTTATTGGCGGCCATGCACAGACTGAAGTGATGGGTACCACCAAAAAAGACAAAGGCGAAATTAATGATTATATCGCACTGAAAATATCCGATAAGGGCGATGTTCTCTGGAATACAAGTGTCGGAAGCGAAGGGGAAGACATCCTTAAGAAAGTAATAGAGACCCGCGATGGCGGTTACCTGCTGGCTGGTACCTCCAACCCCGAGAAAGAAGATTTTAGAACTGGAAATGACACAGGGAACATGCTTTCTGGTATCTCCAATGGACAGAATATTGAAGGTGTTCAAAGGGCACAGGACAGTATGGAGAGCGCTGTAAATAATGCCGCAAATGATGCCAACGGTTTTGTAAAGGAGCAAACGGACGGACTGACAAACGGCATCAGTGACGCCATTGGACAGGACAAAGATTCTTCATTGAAGTTTGGCGTGAATGGTCCGGCAGGAAACCTGCTGAATCCAACAAAAGGAAACAGTTCCGGCAATAGCAAGGGTCCTGCCAATTCAATGGCCGCTAAAGGACCAAAACCGGGGCTGAAATCTTCAAAAGAAAAAAGCCTCAACTACGGAGGAAAGGATTTCTGGGTGGTCAAACTAAAGGACAAAGACAAATTACCAAAAGATGTGTTTAGCATCGAAGCTTTTCCAAATCCTGCTTTGCAGTTCACCAACATAATTATAGGTTTTGATTTTGACAATGGGACAGCCAGCGTATATGACCTTGCGGGACGCCAGCTACAGAGTTTTAAGATTACCGACAGGACAGTTCCCATAGCACTGGGAAATTACCCGGAAGGGATTTATATCGTAAAGATCGCGACCAATAAAGGTGAGGGATCGATAAAAATTATTAAAGGAATTACAAAGAATTAAAGATGATACACCTGAAACAACACTATTTTACCATGAAAAAAACGGCACTTTATATACTGGCGTTATTCCCTTTTGCCTGTCTGGGACAGGCAGGTGGCATATCAGGCCCCGGATCCGGCTCTATGGCTCAGGGTTCGTTGGAAAACATGCAGAAAATCATTCCGGCCTCCCCTACGGTAGCCTCACTTATGAAACTCGAGGAAATACCGGTCGACAATTACAGCGGCACACCCGGCATATCAATACCGCTCCACTCCCTGGGACTGGATGGCGGGCTCTCGCTGGATGTAGGATTAAGCTATAGCACTACCGGTCTACGGGTGGATGATATCCCCGGCTGGGCTGGTGCAGGCTGGTCATTGAGCTGCGGGGGATCGATCTCGCGTACGATGCTCGACAGGCCTGATGATAAACAGTTCGGGATACTGCTGAACGGCTTTGAGAACCTTTCGGGGATGAGCAAATATGACTCCGAAGAGTTCCTTTGGAAGGCAACCCGTTTCCAGTGGGACACCGAGCCCGACCTGTTCCAGTTCAATTTTATGGGAAAAACCGGCAGGTTCATACTACGCAAGGATGCTGTGGGATCGGTTATTGTCCAAGACCTTACCGGTGAAGGACAACGGCAGATCACCGTAAAGATGGGTATCCGTGACGAGGTGATGGGCTGGATCATACAGGCTTTCGAGATTACCGACGATATGGGCTATATCTACACCTTCGACATCACAGACTTCACTACCGCCCGCAGTGAGGATTTCGCCACCTCGGATTTTTACAACTCAGCCTGGCACCTGACCAAAATACAGAGCCCCGACCACAGGGTATTGTGTTCTTTTACTTATCAGGCAGTCCAGGAGACCTATATAACTCCAAAATCGGTGACCTATAACGAGGTAATAAACAACAGGCCTCCGGCACCGATAACGGGCCAACCCATGTGGCCGATACTACCCTCTGTGGTGAGCAGCTTCACTCGGATGCAGGTCAACTCATCAGTACCCAGATCTGTGGAAGTACCGGGCAAGGGCAGCATCTGGTTTACAAAGGAAACACGAACACAACCTTTTGAAGATCCACTTTACAGCTATCAGGGCTATAAGCTCAGTTCCATAGAGGTCAGGAACGCTGCGGGAGCAGCGATCAAGAATTATGTATTCAATACAGATTCCAATATTACACACGGCTATAAGCTGTTCCTGAACAGTATCGACGAGATCTACAGCTTTATCCCCCTAAAGAAGTATACCTATACCATGGCATATAAACTTGGTGATATACCCAAATACGGCTCCCTAAAAAAAGACTACTGGGGTTATTATAATGGCGCTGACAACCAGACTCTGGCCCCGCTGCTTGGTGCCAATAGGGAGGTGAATACCACCACGATCCAAAACGGGGTACTGCAAAGCATCGCCTATACCAATGGGGGAACCAAACGTTTTGTATTCCAGCCCAATACCTTCAGTTATATCGGCAAAAGGCTGCTTGACCTGCTGGATCCGGACGAATTTCCGGAGAACAGGAATTTTATGCCACAAGCGGTCAGCTATAGCTCCAATACCCCGGTACCCAAGAATACCATTATCACCATTGATAAGGAGCAATTTGTTACTTTTCGCCTTAAGGCGGATACCTACAATGCATCGCACAAGAATGATGTGGCGGGAACCGATCTCAGGATAATCCACCTTAGCTCAGCTAATGGTGTCCCCTTGAACGTAACCGACGGCATACTCAATATTGCCCAGTGTTCGGCTTATGGCTCCTCACTGGACCAGAACCACACCATTGAGGTGACCGAATGTTCCAAAACGGTGAAGCTGACCCCGGGGACCTATAACATACAGCTGGGCCAGACCACCACTGGGTATCTGGCCTCGTTTGCGGTAGGTTATAAATTAACCTTTAATTATTTCAATATGGCAGCTACCTATAAGATGACCAGTGGCGGCGGGCTGCGGATATTGAAGACAGAACTTTGGGACGGTACCGTCCCAAAATCCGGTAAAAGATACTCTTACGATGAGCCGGGAGGTACCGGCTATTCCAGCGGATCACAGAGTATGGTGGCCAAGAAGCTTCCTTATTATTTAAACAAGAGCATGTTCATACCGGACCCATCCGACCCCCCGGGAGCGTGGAATCTGTTTGCCGCCAGTACGACGTACCGCGTATTCGACGATCAGTCGGGATTGGATCTTCCGCTGACCAAAGGTAATTATGTGGCCTATAGGAATATTAGTGTAAGGGATTATATGCCCGGTCCTTACGAGCTTGATCTACCGGAATCCTATAATGGCTGGACGAAATATACCTATACCTCGATGCAGGATTTTGACGACAACGGCAACCTGGAAGACTTTATTGTCGGTTATCCCTATATCCGCCCGCCTTCCTATGATTATAAGCGCGGACTTTTGAAAAAAAAGGAAATTTACGACAATTCCGGCAGGCTGCTTTACAGGGAATTCCTTGATTATATTTATAATGGATCGATAGCGGAATTTGGCTTTGCGATGAGGCAAAAAGCAGATTGCGACTGTCCCCCGGCAAGTGTGTTTATCCATTATGATGACATAAGGAATTATATGATATGGAACTACCGGCATTTGCCGGAGATCGGCGAAGCACTGCTGACCGAGTCACAGGCCATTGAACTTTATAACCAGGACTGGGCGGCCAGTGAGTTCTCGAGCGGTGGGCATAAAGTTTCCGACTGTATCTTTACCCGTCGCTACCAGTGGCTGATTCCTAACAAATATGTGGTAGGTTGGGCAGCGCTGAGTGAGAAAAGGACAGAAACCCACCGGTATGACACCACAGGAACCGAGACAATACTGGAAGGCAAACAGACTTTTATCTATAACGGGGGTAACCAGCAGATCGCAAGGGAGAATACCATCCTCAGTCCGACGGAAACGCTCACCACCGCCTATTACTACGCAATGGATGTGCTTTCGGCCTCCAGTCTTCCGGGGGGAACTATTGCTGCCGGTGATCTTGCTGCCTTCAATACGATGAGGACGCAGCTACAGTATTCGGTTCCCGTACAGACGCAGACCCTGAGAAACAGTGCGGTGCTCTCAACTGAGCGCACAGTGTATCAGCAGCTGGGATTAGGTAAACTCACAGTACCGAGGGCCGTACAGGTTTCCAGGGGCAGCGGTGCCCTTGAGGACCGCCTCTATTATACTAACGTGGATCCGGCCACGGCCAATGTGATCGAGACGGTACAGGACGGCAGAACCACACGTTATGTATGGGGCTACAGGCAGCAGTTCCCTATAGCGAAGATAGAATACTACGGAACCCTGACAATGCCCGAGGCACTCTTTGCCGCGGCAACATTAGCATCGGATGGTATAGACCCTGCGGCGTTTACCAATGTATTAACAGGCATACGAAATGCCCTTCCCGGTGCAATGGTGACCACTTATACGTATATACCATGGATCGGGATGACATCCATTACCGATCCCAACGGGCATACTGCCTTATATGACTATGACGAATTCTTCAGGCTCAAATCCGTCAAGGATGCGGATAAGACCGGGAATTTAAATATGCTTTCATCCAACCAATATAACTACAGGACCAATCCATAAGCCATGAAAAAACTATTATTACTGCTGGTCTTTCCGCTGCTGGTGCACGGGCAGACCGCTACGCAAAACTATATAAAGACTACCAAATACAGGGTTCCGACACCTACAATCCTACCAGCACCCACACCCGGGCAGGCGGCTGTAAATGTAACCTATTATGATGCGCTGGGTCGTCCGACCCAACAGGTGGCCGCGGGACAGTCCGCCACGGGAAAGGATATCGTCACCCCATTTGAATACGATGGCTACGGCAGGCAGCCAAGGCAGTTCCTTTCTTTCCCTAAGACCTCCGCAACCATGGCTTTTGACGCCGCTGCCATAACCAATGCGCAGGCCTATTACGATAGTGTTTACGGTGCGGGTAATCCCTTAGAGCAGGCAGATGCCTTTAGTGAGAGTGTCTTTGAGGCCTCGCCATTGAACAGGGCCATTGAACAGGGTGCCCCCGGCGCCGACTGGAAAGTCAACCCGGCATTCAGCGCACCCCATACGGTACGCACCGAATACCTGAACAACAGCACCGCCGATGCGGTGAAGCTTTTTAAGGTTCCCGTTTCCATGATTAACGTCTCGGGTTATTACCCGATTACACTGACCCAGGCGCTGTTTGCGGAGAACCAGCTCTCCAAGGTTGTTACAAAGGACGAGAACTGGACCGAGGACGACGGAAAGAACAACACCACAGAAGAGTACATGGATAAGGAAGGGAATCTGGTACTCAAAAGGGCATTCAATGCGGGAGTACCTCATGATACCTATTATGTTTACGATACCTTCGGGAAGCTTACATACGTAATCCCGCCTCTGGTTACAGGAACTATAGACGGTACCGTACTGGATAACCTGTGTTATCAATACCGTTACGATTACCGTAACAGGATGGTGGAGAGGAAAATCCCGGGCAAACAGTGGGAATATATCGTCTATGACATACAGGACCGTATTGTGGCCACCGGACCTGTCAATACACCATTCGGGGGCCCGACCACCGGATGGCTGCTTACCCAATATGACGGGTTTGGCCGTACCGCCCTTACCGGATGGTACCCTGCTTCGGGGATCAATTCCACGTTGCGTAAGGCATTGCAGGATACTTATATTAATCCCGTGCCTCCCATGATACGCGGCAATTCTACAATAGACGGTGTATTGGCAGGCTATCAGAAGCCCGCGCTACCTACAGGATTTAAGCTACTAACATTGAGTTATTATGATGATTATGCGTTCCTGGACAGCTCGATGCCGCTTCCTGCCGTGACCACAGATCTGGATTATATAAATACGGGTGGAAGTATTACCCCAAAAGGGCTTCCCACGGGTTCCTGGATACGGGTACTGACGGCTGCTTCCGCTACAGATGGGCAAACCTCGTATATCCTTTATGACTGGAGGTCAAGGCCCATAAGAGAATATACCAAAAACTATCTGGGTGGGTATACCTATACCGATAGAAGACTTTCTTATACAGGAATGCCTCTGTATAGTACGACCTACCACAAATTAAAAGGTACCATACTTGGCGATCCGCTTACTGTAAGGGAAGATTTCACCTACGATAACCAGGAAAGGATAATCAGGGATACCTACAAGATCAATTCGGACCCCGTACAGTTGCTGGCCTACAATAAGTACAGCGAACTGGGCCTGTTGGATTACAAGCGTGTGGGAGGTACAGACCTCAGCGGCACCACAGGGCTCCAGAAAATCGATTACAGCTACAATATCAGGGGATGGCTTACAGGGATCAATAATGTGAACGCACTGGATGTGGCGGGTGACCCTGCCGATCTTTTTGCGTTCAAGATCAATTACAGCACCGTGGAGAACTGCCTGAATTATACCGGGACACCATTATACAACGGGAACGTATCGGAGACCTACTGGCGGTCTTCCTCGGATAACATATTGCGGAAATATGGCTATAAATATGACAATCTCAGCAGGCTGAGCCAGGCCATTTACCAGAAACCGGGACTGGCAGTACCCGTTACCAATTCCTATAATGAGTCGCTCTCCTATGACAAAAATGGGAACATAACAGCCCTGTCAAGAAACGGCTATTATGACAGTAATGCCGGGGAAGTTTACACCATTGATAAACTTGCCTATACCTATATCCGGGGAACCAACCAGTTGGCGAAGGTCGAGGACGTTTCCAACAGCCTTGATGGATTCCGTGATGCGGATGGGACTGACTATACCTATGATGCTAACGGGAACCAGATCCTGGACGGGAACAAGGGGCTGAAGATAACTGCATACAACCATCTGAACCTGCCTACAGATATCAGCTTTGCGAATGGGAAAATTACCTATATTTATAACGCCGCAGGAGAAAAGGTTTCCGAGGTTATTGCTGAAACCGGGAAAGACAACGTAGTAACCCGTTATGATAATGGTTTTCAGTACATAACAGATGTATTGCGTTTTTTTCCGACCGCTGAGGGTTATGTGAGCGTCAATAACGGCAGGTTCAATTACGTATATAACTATACGGACCATCTGGGCAATGTCAGGCTGAGCTTTCTGAAGGATCCTGAAAAAGGTGTGCTTTCGGTTTTGGAGGAAAATAATTATTATCCGTTTGGGCTGAAGCATGAGAATTATAACTCGCAGAAGTACAAACTGGTGCAGTCTGTGGATGGGGTTAGTATCGTGCTACAACCGACCGAAAGGAATATATACCAGTATAAATACCAAGGTCAGGAGCGTCAGGATGAGTTGGGTCTGAATTGGGACAGTTATAAGTGGCGAAATTATGACTATGCTATTGGCAGATTTATGAGCATTGACCCTTTGACGGAGGAATATAATACTTGGGCTCCATATGTATTTAGCGGCAATAGGGTTGTAGATTCAAGAGAAATCGAAGGATTAGAGCCCTGGTCAATGACAAAACAACAAGAGGCAGACAGAAAAGAAGCTGTAAATGCCTTTTGGCGAAATAGTCCTATTGACTATATAGCGGTAGGAGTAACTACAGTTACTAGAGAATTATTAAATTTATATCCAGAAAAGGGAAGTACTGCTATACATTTAGATGGGACGCCAGCGACAGGAAACGGGTTAGATCTTGTACATCCAGGAAGTTTCTTAACATTAGAACCTCCTTCGAAAATAATTAAAAATAACGGCTCACAAGGCGGTCCTACTGCAGGTAAATCATTTACACAAAAACAAAAAATCGCTGCTAAAGAAGCAAATGCAAATGAAAATAAAGGAAATGTGATTTGTGAAAGCTGTGATGTTAAAACAGTAGCTGCAAAAAAATCGGAATTGGGAGTTACTCCTCCAAAAAATGAAGCACAAGTAGACCATATTTATCCAAAATCTAAAGGAGGCAATACAACTCCTGAAAATACACAGATTTTGTGTAGAGATTGTAATATCAAAAAATCCAATAAAATACCTAAATAAAAATGAAAGATAATTATAAAAAAGTAATTTTTAGTTTTTTTGATGAAACTAGTAAAGATTATATAAAAGAAAGTGTTTGGGCAAAACCATTAAAAAATTATTATCAATTAGAAAATATCCCTTTTTACACTTATCTGTATTCTTATAATGATATAGTGGAAGCAGAAGAAGTTGAAAATGAGTTAATCGTATTAAAATTAATCACCCCGTCAGGGAATAGTACGGCTAGATTATTGTTCGAAAATAAAGAGGTAATGTTTAAAATCAAAGAAGAACTTATAGATTTAGGTTGTGAATCAGAATCTAGTTCAAATAATTTACTATTGGCAGTTAATATACCGAAAGATATAAGTTATTTAAAAGTTAAAAATTATTTTGAACAAGGGGAAGATAAAGATTTTTTTCAATATGAAGAAGCTTGTATATCAGAGCATCATCGAAAAAAAATATAAGATAATGTATCATATAAGGGTTTTATAAACGACTGATATATAACCCGACAAGTTTATACCCCAGATATCTCGGATATCTCAGCGCTATCGTTGCGGTGAGAAAACCTTATATAAAAGAAAGAATATCCGAGCATCCAGGAGTAGTGGCAATAGCTCCAATATTCATAACTCCTGTTGCAGGGGAGGAAAACATAATAGAAGGTGTTGCTGCTAAAGCTGAAGCAAGAGCTGCAAAATTAAATAAAACTTCAAGAGAAGGTAAAGATTTTACCAAGGCAGGTAAAGAGACTGTGATTGATCTTAATAAGGCAAAAAACAAAGGTAAAACGGTATGTGAAGATTGCGGGACTTCTACAACTAAAGCAAAACAATCCAAGAAGGGAGTGACGCCTCCTAAAACTGAAACCCAAGTTGACCATGTCAAAAGAAAAAGACATGGCGGTAGCGGAACTCCAGATAACGGACAAGTATTGTGTAGAGATTGTAATTTAAAAAAAGGATAATGAAAGAAGAAATGAAAGATAAGATAAAGTTTGTCTATTATGATTTAGAAGGAGAATTGGCTATCGAAAGCGTTTGGGCTTCAAAAAATGGAGAATATTATAAAATAAAAAACATTCCTTTTTTTGCTCCAAATATTGCCTATGATGATATTATCAGCGTAGAGCATGATAACGGAGAATTATTTTTTGATGAAATTATTAAAGAGTCGGGCAATAGCACCGTGCAGATAATAATTTTTAATGAAAATGATATTGAAGAAACGACTAAGAAAATTGAAAGTTTTGAGTGCGGTTGGGAAGGAAGTCATCTTAAAGGTTATATATCTGTTAACGTACCATGTAAAATACTTTACACCCCGTTTAAAATTTTCTTAAAAGACCAATCCGAGAAAGGTGTATTAGATTATAAGGAAGCTTGCTTAGCACATGAGAGATAATTTCCCAAAGAACGCGGACATGTTAATATAATGATGAGGCTGTGGAACACCTGTCAATGGACAAGTTTTATGTAGAGAATGTAATCTTAAAAAAGGTATTAAAAATGCAAAATAGAGAAGAAAGTACTATAGTTTTTTTTGTACAAAAAGTAGATGAAGGTGTGTTTGAAACTGAATCGATTTGGTGCACAAAAAAGGGCGATAATTTTATTATTGATAATATACCTTTCATTGCTAAGAGAATTTCATTAGGCGATACTATCGCCGCTGAATTCGACGATGATGATAAGCAATATTATTTCGATAGTTTTATTGAAGTATCAGGCAATACTACAATAAGAATTTTTGCTTATGATGAAGATTCTATTGTATCAACACGAAAATGGCTCAGCGAAAAAGAGTGTGAATCTGAGGTTTTGGCCGAAAGGAATATTATTGCGGTAAATATACCCGTGGAGGTAATTTACACTCCAATTAAAGCCTATCTCGAGGACGGCGAAAAAGCTGGAAAATGGACTTATGAAGAATCGTGCTTAGCGCATAATTATTAATAAAGTTAAAATCATGATCAATATTAGCCCGATATGATAATGGTTTTCAGTACATAACAGATGTATTGCGTTTTTTTCCGACCGCAGAAGGTTATGTGAGTGTCAATAACGGCAAGTTCAATTACGTATATAACTATACGGACCATCTGGGCAATGTGAGGCTGAGTTTTCTGAAGGATCCTGAAAAGGGTGTGCTGTCGGTTTTGGAGGAAAATAATTATTATCCTTTCGGGCTGAAGCATGAAAATTACAATTCCCAGAAGTACAAACTGGCACAGTCTGCGGATGGGGTTAGTATCGTGCTGCAACCAACCGAAAGGAATATATACCAGTATAAATATCTTGGACAGGAGCGCCAGGATGAACTGGGACTAAACTTGGATAGCTTTAGGTATAGGAATTATGATTATGCGACCGCGAGGTTTATAAGTATCGATCCACTTGCGGAAGACTATATGTCTATAACGCAATACCAGACTGCCCATAACAATCCGGTATGGAAAATTGAGATTGAAGGATTAGAAGGGACACCGTCAAATGGTAAAAGAGACATTGTCAATAATGAACCAAGCGCTGTAGAAAAAGGCTTAACGTGGACCAGCGATTTTCTTGTTTCTGCATATCGTGAAATTGCCGGTAGCGGATCGGGATTTATATCTACTGTAGCCCCAAGGGAATTAGTCCAGAGCCAGGTAGATAATATTGTTGGGCCGAAAAGAGTTGAACAAATTGCAGTTGTTGTAAACGCTGCAATAAATGATCCGGGAGGTTTTTTAGCAGATCTTGCGGAAAGTGTTGTACAACCTGTCTTTGATTTGGCAAGTGGGGATGCTACTAGAATGGGAGCAGGAGTAGTGGCAATAGCTCCAATGTTCATAACTCCTGTTGCAGGCGAAGAAAGTGTAATCGAAAGTGTAGCTGCTAAAGCTGAAGCAAGAGCTGCAAAAGCCACTGAGTTGCCAAAACCAGGAAAAGGAAGAGGTACGGTTGAACCGGGTGCAAGAGACACTAAACGAGTTTATTCACAGAAACAAAAGACCAAACTATTAGCAAATCAAGATGGAAAATGCGCAAGTTGTGGAGAAGTAAAAAAACTTGAAGAAGTCGCAGGGCATCATAAAATAAGACATGCAGACGGCGGAAAAACTACTATGGAAAACGGAGCAGCTGTATGTAAGGATTGTCATAAAAAAATACATAAATGATAACTATGGAAAATTTTAAAAATGATTTTATTAAAAAAATAGAAAACAATATAGAACAGTTTGGTCATCATATTACAATGGTTATCGATAGTGTTGAACCTCGTTTCGCCTATACAATAGGTGTAAATAAAATTTTGGGAATAGAGTTAGTGTTTGCAGGTGGAATTTTTTATATGAAAGAAGAAGTTTTCCAAATTATTAATGAAATAGTAGAGATACTCAGGATTCAAGGATTGACCCACACGCCTCAAAAGACATCTTTAGGAATATTTAACATTTCTTCTGTTCATCATTCCTGGAAAGAATTGATGATGCTAGGACTTAATAAATTTTATGAAAACAATAAATTTCCTGTTTTGCAAATTATCCCAACTGACGGGCATTATACTTTGGATGTCCCGGATATGTTAAAAGAATGGAATGTTTCATCACAGCCTGTTTGGCAATGGTTGTCAAAAGACTGGGATTATGCGGTCCCTAAAGATTCAAAAATAATAACAAATCTTAATGCTTTAAGAGGTGAAGCTATTACTGAGGTAACGAGATGGGAAGTTGATGAATGGGAGGCATTTGCGGGTGCCGGTCCTGACGTGGGTGAAGAAGATATTCGAATTATTTCGTTAGGAACATTATTAGGTATAGACAAATCCCTTGAAGCAATTTTAAGATTAGACATTGGAAAAGGAATTTGGAGGGATAATGAAGAATTAATTTGGAATGATTGGAACTAATCAATAATGCATTATGTAAAAAACTAAGATCGGCGCAAATGGCTCAGATATCTTGGCTCAACGGTAGGCAGATTTGCAACCAAGCATGTAAAATGAAGCAATTCAAACATAACATGGAGGATACTAATAAAAAAATCAACAACATTCTTAAATTATCGCCAATTGAAAGATATAAGTATTTTATAAGGAAAATATCAGATTTTGAAGAAGTCTGGGGTTTGTATAATGACGGGTGGGCGATGACAAAAAGTAATGATAAGGTCAATTCAATTATATTTTGGCCGGAGAAAATTTTTGCAGAAAAATGCATAAATGATGAATGGAAAAATTACATTCCTAAAGCTATAACTTTGGACACTTTTATTGAAAAGTGGT
>Ga0247742_10001431_pt1 | contig 16783 bp, 39 predicted proteins | sample UWRJL208509C2_FD_180944 | JGI IMG/M metagenome (GOLD analysis project Ga0247742, IMG submission 180944) | Plant litter microbial communities from Arlington Agricultural Research Station in Wisconsin, United States - UWRJ-L208-509C-2 | ecosystem: Environmental > Terrestrial > Plant litter >...
CGCCGTCTACGGCGTACGCGTATGGAAACCGGGGCTACAGTGCGCCGCATGCCCCAGCGCCACGTCTTCACCGGCCGAATAGCCGGCCTAGGCACAACCTCAGACGTGCGCCTAGTGATAGGAATGTGGGCAACGACTCCCTTCGGCACCTTCGCTGACGTCATGCTCGAAGAGCCCGGCGGTCACCGTATCCTGCTGGCCCCGACCGACGAGGTCGCAGCCTTCATCGCCACGACCTACACCTTCGACGAGGTCAGAGTCGCGCCAGTGACCTTCCGCCGAACCGCCGCCGGCGTCACCCTCTCGGCCCCACACCTCTCCCTCACCTTCGGCGTAGGCAGCATCTCCCCGCTCGGCCGCCTGCTCCGCATAATCCCGCCAGCCTTCGCCACCAACACCACCTGGCTCCGTGCCATCGACCCGATAGCCCGCGTCCTGGTCCCCGGCGTCCGCACCGCGGGTTCCGCCAACGCCGGACGCCGCGAGTTCTACGGAGTGACCCGAGCCCGCACGATCACGGATGCCGCGGCCACCTGGCAAGACCGCGACCTAGGATCCCTGGCGCCCCTCTGGCCCCCGGTCCGCTTCGGCTTCTCGAGTGCACCGTCATCCCCGCAAATTGTTGACGTGACGACAACCATCGCTGGTTGAGTAGCGCCCGAGGAACGAGGACGCGTATCGAAACCCGCCGCGGTTACCCCGCTAAACTCAAACGGCCAGCCTCTGTAGCTCAATGGAAGAGCAGTTCCGTCCTAAGGAAAGACAGGGGCTTTTCTTGTCCCCAATTGTGGTCAATAAAGCGGGGTATTTCCCCGCGTTTTCGGGCTTTTTGCCACTCTCAAAAGCAACAGCGGCAAACCAATAGTTTGCCAGCGCTTGTGTACACCTATGTGTACACCTATGCTCTAACCAGCGAGAAAAACAAAAAGGGCCACGGACTCCTACATCCGTGACCCTCATCCGCTCCAAGCTCAACCCAAGGAACGAACAGATGAACACTAACTCGATCTTCAACATATTTCACAGACCCCCGACGCACATCGGCGTCATCAACGGCGCGGTGTGGAGCGCCCACAGCAGATAAGGCAAGGGGACAACGGAGTCCCCACACCCGCCCGAGAGAACGGAAACACAATGCCACGCACTCGGAAATCAGGCGACGGCGGCCTCTACTTCGACAAGGCCCGCAAGCTCTGGATCGGAGTAGTAGACCTCGGCCTAGACGCCGAGGGGAAGCGCAAGCAGAAACGCGTCACCTCCCGCTCCGAGTCCCAGGCACGCATCAAGCTTCGAGCGGTGCAAGACGAAGTGCGAAAGCACGGCTCACCGCTCGGGAACAAGACCGTCGCAGCGTGGGCCGAATACTGGCTCGAAGAGGTCTGCAAGCCCAAGATGAAGCCAGCCCCTTTCCGGTCGTACCAGTCCAGCCTCAAGACCTGGATCTTGCCGCGGATCGGGCGCAAGAACATCAAGGATGTCCGGCCGTCAGACCTCCGCAGTATCTACGCCGACGTCAAAGCGGCGGGCAAGTCGAACGCGACTGCTCTCAAAGCCCACATCGTCATGTCCTCCATGTTCGAAGCAGCGCGCCGACAGCGGCTGGTTGATGCGAACGTGGCCCAAGACATTCGACCGCCCAAGACGGTGAAGGCCACACGCGGAACCTTCGAGCCCGAGGAAACCCAACGAATCCTCCACGAAGCCCTACACGCTCGCCATGGAACCAAATGGGCCGTATCGCTGGACGCGGGAATTAGGCAGGGGGAGCGGCTTGGGGCAACCCTCGAGGCTGTAAACCTAGACCGTGGCACGTTCACTGTCATGTGGAGTTTGGTTGAGGCGAACTACGAACACGGTTGCGGCGGGGCGTGCAACCGCAGCGCTGCCGGCCACTGCCCTTCGAAGAGGCTTGTCGTACCCGAGGGCATGGACTACCGGATTCTTGAGGGACGACTGATGTTGGTTCCACCGAAGTCTGGCAAACCTCGCACTTTCCCGCTCGACGCCGAGCTGCTCGAACGCGTGCGCTCACACATGTACTCGCTATCGCTTGACCCCAACCCGCACGGCCTACTGTGGCCGGCCGCAGATGGTTCCCCCATGACCGGGCGTGAAGATCAGGCAGAGTGGCGCGCACTCCTTGCCGCGGCCGACGTAGACAACCCTTCTGCGACCACTCATTGGGCGCGTCACACCGCCATTTCCGACATGGCAGCCCTAGCCATCTCCGACCGAACAATCGGGGAGATGGTCGGCCATAGCTCGCCGGGAGTGACCGGGAACTACGTCCATCTTGCGTCCAAGGATGCAAGTGAGGCTGTGCACAAAATGGCGGCGCGGCGAAGCATTGACCGTGGTGCCCGCGTTGACGATGGCACCTAGACGAAACACGAACAAACGTCGATCTTCTTTTGTCGTCCGTGTCGCGTAGCCTCACGGACAACAAGAGAGGTTAGCCAGTGCCAAAGATGACGAAACGCTACCTCGAGAGAATGAATATCGCTGACGTGAAACGTCTGGCCGTTGCTCTCGAGATCCCGATTATCGATTTACTCAATGAGTCGCTGAGCCTTTGTGAGGATGTCAGCTAAGGGTTCATCAAAGGCTGCTGCGATCTTCCTCAGTTCAGCCACACGGATGGGGCGTTCACCGTTCAGGTAACGCCGTACGGTCGCTCGGGGGATTCCTGTGGCGCGCACCAGGCGCGCCTCACCGAAGTCTTTAGCGACGAATAAGTCATTGAGTATTTGTGCGACCGCCGTATTGAACGGGTCGCGCGCGGGTTCCTCTTTCACTTGGACGACTGTACGTGTGTTTCCGTTTGGGTACGACCCCTGATTTTGAATCGGTAAAGAAAGTTCTTGACTTGTACCCATTTGGGTACGGTATGGTGTCCGTATGGAACACAACACCACGGAACTAGGGTCGAGAATCGACTCTCTCCGCCAAGAGCTGGGACTGACCGTCGTGGAACTATCCGCTGACGCGCAGATCCCGTTGACCACCTTGCAGAGAAGACTGGCCGGGGACGGTCGCTTGACCGTCCCCGAGCTCAACAGAATCAGTACTGCACTAGAAGTCCCCGTCGCCTCGTGGTTTTCCGAGGTGCCGGCATGAACAACTCAATCCTCCGCATGGAGTTCCCGCCCGCGCTTATGAGCCGCGAGACGGCGGCCTATTACATCGATGGTTCCCTCCGCGAGCTAGATACCCTCCGCGAGACAAAGCAGATCACGCCCGTTGGCGAAGGTCGCAAAGTCAAGTACCGGAAGTCCGAACTTGACGCTTACATCGCCTCTCTGAAAGAGCGCGCCGCCTCTAGGGAGCAGAGCGCATGACCGTCACCGTGAACATCCGTTCGATTCCGGTCATGGAGCGGTATGAACTGAACCCCATCACCGGTTGCTGGCTGTGGCTGGGGAACGTCAACAAAGACGGATACGCACGGCATGGTCGCATCAATGCGCACCGGTTCTACTATGAGCAGCTTGTCGGCCAGGTCCCTGCCGGTTACGAGGTAGACCACCTCTGCAAGCGCCGCAATTGCGTGAACCCAGGCCATCTCGAGGCCGTAACTGAGGCCGAGAATCTTGCCCGCATCACTAGGGCGGTCACGTACTCCGGCCGCTTTTTCGATGTGTGTGCCAATGGTCACTCGATGTCTGGCGACAATCTGCGCATCTTCGTCGCTGGCGGGCGGGAAAAGCGCGAGTGCAAACAGTGCCGCCGCAATCGGGCTACTGCTCGCCGCTTGGCTGCCAACCCGCAAATGAAAGTTCGCGGCCCGTACAAAAGGGTGGCCACAGCATGATCCCCGCTCCGCCTCCCAACACACCACCGGCGGTCTCGCGTGTGTACCGCAACGTGACCCCGCTGTTGTGTGTGTTCGCCCTGGTCCGCCGTTGTTGACGGCCTCCATCTTCCTGGACTCGTAGCTCGCCCGAAGCCCTACGAGTCCTTCCGAGCTAACAAGCTCAGCCTCCGAGTCGCGGACCGGTCGGGGGTGCTATTCGTCGCGCCTGTAGGTGGGGTGCTGCACGAGTGCGTTTTGACAATTCCATAGTGGCTTTGCCTCCTCACTGGTGCGGGTTCGCCTGTATCGGTCTTGTGGGAATGAGCGCCTGCCGCGAGGTGCGGTAGATGAACTGCGGGGTTTGAGTCCCCGCCCCAAAAATGTTTCACCGAGTTAGAGCTACGTGACTATGCGCCGGACTGTCCGCTGCGTCATACACCCGCCCACTAAAGGCACACCGGTGCTGGGGTTGGAGGAACGGCTAACTCACTGGGGCCTGTCGCTTTCATCGGCGGCAGGTTCACTCGAGCAATCGCAGCCTTTTGCTATGTCACCTGCCCTGTCACGGCAGTAGCGGGGTTGTGGCCGTATGGCGTCTTGACGACGCGAGTCGGCAAACGGGTCGCCACCCGCTGCGGTCGTTCTCTTTCACAGGGCGACCGCAGCACCCGGCAAACACTTCTCCGGTCACCCCGTTTGGTGTGCCCGCAACCCGACAGATGGGGGCTCTGATGGCTAAGCCGTATAGGTCGTGTAAGTCCGAGTTTGAGCGTCTTGGTGCGTATGAGTCGAGTCGAGATAAGCACGGGTGCACGTTCACGTTTCGTGATCGTCGTGCACGGTATGTGCGGTTCAACATCACGGATCGGGATGCCCGGAACCTGATCGGTGACGTCCGGCAACAGTACGGCAACTCACGCGGTATCGGGAAGTTCAAGGACCCGAAGGCACCACGTCTGGATATGACCCGGTTGCGTGCGTCTGAGCATGCGAAGTCACGACTTGTGCTGATGCAGAGACAGCAGCAGGTGTCGTTTGACGAACTGGTACATGCCTTGGTGACTCCGGTTGAGGTGCGTTATTCGGGGCTGCATGAGTCGTGGATTTGGTGCGGTCATCGGGTTGCGGTGGCGGTTGCGCTGGACACGGACGGTTCCCCGGTGATCACGACTGTTCTGTGGGCTACCCGCGATCTGTGGGATGCCTCACCTAGACCCGAGAAAGCACGGACGAACCGTGGCTAAGCAGCGTGAGGTTCAACGACTCCGCAAACGAAACAGATAAGGAGAACGAGATGATCCGTCCTACATGGATTGCTGCACTTGACACCACGCTCGACGAGTCCATGATTCGCTGCGACGAAACCGACGCCGCAGTGAGGGGTTTCCTCGCAAAACACATTCGCGTCATCGATGAGTACAAGGCGCTTTGCATGGCGCGGGCAAACGCCTACGGGGACGTTCGCAACACCGAAGACGCCATCCGCCGCCTCGGTTACGTCGTGATGGATGGCACCCGTGGTGTTCCGCTCAACGACAGTCGGCTAGGCGATCGACAGTACAGCGCAACCAGCGATGAGTGGGCGGCCCGCGAGGCCCTCAGCGGTGAAGGGGAAGCCAAATGACCACTATCCCTGCAGTCAACAGAGTCCGCGCATCAGATCCGCAGACCTCATTCGATGCGGCGGACTCGAACGATGTCCATGGTTCGCAGGTGTCCGTCCTCCTGATCCTGTCGATGTCGGGTCCTCTTGCGGATCACGAGTTGGTGGAATGCATCAAGGACTACTCACCATCACGGATCAGGACGGCGCGCCATGAGATGCAGGAGGCCGGACTGATCGAATACGCCGGATTCGACCGACTCACAGCCGGGAAACGACGGACACAGGTATGGCAGATCACAAAAGGAGAGACGGCATGAGCGACAGCATGTTGGAAGCGAACCAGAACATCGAACTTGCGCTAACCCGGCCGGACGGATACCAGCACCTTTCAGTAGCTGATCTCATCCAACTTGCTCAGGTCAACGCAACGCTCGAGCTGGCCGAGCAGCAGCGGATCGCGAACGCCATCACGCTCATCGGTTTCGGTGAGGAACTTGGCATTGAGGACGCCCACGAAAAGGACGTAGAGCTCTACGCTCTCGTCCGCGAATCTCTGGGCCTCTCGTGATGCACATCGACCTCCTAACCCTCCTCATCGCCCTTCCCCTTATTGCGGGCATGTGGTTGCTGCACCGGAAAGAAGGACGCAATGAATAAGCCTTACTACTCAGACGATCTGGTCACCCTGTATTTCGGAGATTGTCTTGAGATAACTGACTGGCTCGCGGCTGACGTCCTGATTACGGATCCGCCATACGGAACCCAGTTCTCGGAAGAGAACCCCAAAGGCGGGTACGGGCGCAGACAGAACGCTGCAGGCAACTCACGCCACGCCTCACAAAGAAAGAACATCGGGGTTGAAGGATTCACGATCGCCAACGACGGGGATACCAAAGTCAGAGACGCGGTTCTGGGACTTTGGGGCAACGAGCGGCCTGCACTTGTCTTCGGGTCGCCTCGCATGCCAGACCCGCCTGGAGTGTGGGCCGACCGTCTCGTGTGGGATAAGAAACGTCCCGGCATGAACGGTGGTCCGTGGCGATACCGGCACGAATCGATCTATGTCACCGCGGGATTTGTACGTACCTCTGATGCGTCCGTTTCGATTCTCACGGCGTTCCCAGAGCAGGCAGACCATATCCATGGAAAGCCTCTGGCGCTCATGCAGACCTTAGTCGAGTCAGCCCCTGACGGCGTTATCGCGGATCCGTTCTCGGGCTCCTGCACAACCCTGGTCGCTGCTCACAACCTCGGCAGGAAAGCAATTGGCGTCGAGATAGACGAACGCTATTGCGAGTTGCTAGCCACACGCCTGTCGCAGGGAACGTTCGATTTCGGCGCACCTGTTGATGACGTTCGATCGAGCGGCTGGTGGTCAGGTCGCGATCAGGCGTTCGACTTCAGCGACCTGGCATGACCACGACCCGCCCAATCCCGTCTCCCGGCACCATCACAGATTTCCTTACCCGTATTCGTGCGGCAGGGATACAAGAACCCGACCCAGACGACCGCAGAAAACAACGACTTGAAGAAACGGAAGACGAACGAATATGAGCGCACTAGAAGAAATCGAAAAGGCAATCGAGAAGCTCACGAAGTTGAGCAAAGCCGCACCGGGAGCCCCATGGGTATCCGATTATGAGTTTGACGATGAGCCGCTGCTGCGGGGTTCGGATGCTCTGGGCAATCGGTTTAGTAACGAGTTCGCCACACTCGACAACCCCGCCGCTGGAAATCTGATCGTCACCCTGCACCGCACCATCGATGCACAGTTGCGAATCTTGCAGACTGCCATCGCTGACATTGTTCGCTGGACAGATGCCGACAGCGAGTGGGGGTGGGAGCCGCAAGACGGCCCAACTCCAAAAGACTCCACGTTCATTGCCAAGTTGGACTTAGCCCGCGCGATCAACGGCACCACCTCATGACCACAATTCCGCGTGACCGTGTTGCCCGGATCATCGCCCAACATGAAGCCGACGAAGCACGAGTCAGAGCACGGGTTCGGTCGATCGTGCTGGCCGCAAAACCGTGGGTACTCGACGGGCTATTCATCATCGGCATCCTCGCGCTCGGCTGGGCCATCTGCTGGTTATGGACGGCCACCAGATGACCCCACACCGATTCATCCTCCTGGGCTTCCTATTCGCCCTCACCATCATCACGGTCTGCTGCCTCTGGGTGCGGGCCGTTAGTTATTGAAAGAGGCAATTACATGCTCTACGTAATGACCCGAAACGCTATATACGTCGTCGATCGCGCGAACACCAAGTGGAAGCGCACATCATCCCTCGACCCCCGCCACGACGATGAGCATTGGATTGACGGTGAGTTCACGGTCGGAGATGTCGGCAGCCCATCATTCGCGCACTATTCCGCGCACCCCGAAGGCGCGCTCGGCCGCCACACCTCGAGCGTTGTATCAGTCATGGAGGCCAGCAAATGACTCTCGTGACCAGAACAACAGTCGAAGTCACCATCCCCCTGCTCGAATACATGACCGAGAACGACTGCTACCGGCAAGCACGCGACGAAATCTACGCCGCATACCCACCACCAACCACACTCGAACCCATCGACTCAGAAGTTGTGAACTTCGGTGGGGCATACCTGTACCGGTGGTCAGTTCTATGAGCGGGCTGACGATCTACGAGAGCTTGGAGCAGGGTAGCCCGGATTGGCTGGCTGCACGGTGCGGACTGCTCACCGCCAGCACCATCGGAAAGCTCCTCACACCGGCCGGGAAACTGGCCGACAACGACACATCACGCGGGCTCATCGAAACACTCGTCGCAGAACGCATCACCGGACACGTCGAATACGTACACCCCACATTCGAGATGCAGCGCGGCTCGCTCGATGAAAGCTACGCACGCAACATTTACCAGGAGCAGTTCCCGCTGCGGCAGGTGAAGGAAGTCGGATTCGCTACAAACGAGTTCGGCGGTCACGTTATTGGGGCAAGTCCCGACGGGCTGGTGGGTGCGATGGGTGGCTTGGAGATCAAGTCACCGAAGCCGAAAACCCATCTGCGCACAATCCTGAGCGATGACGTTCCCAAGGAGCACCTCCCGCAGATCCACACCAACATGCTCGTCCTCGACCGCGAATGGTGGGATTTCGAGTCCTACTGCGGTGGCTGGCCAATCTACGTCCACCGCGTCTACCGAGACCCGAAATGGGACGCACTCCTCATAGACACGCTCATCACGTTCGAAGAGAGAGCTTCAGTGATGGAAGCCAACTACCGCCAGATCATTCGTGATGCACCCATCGCACCACGCATCGACCACTTCGCAGACATGGAGATCTCACTATGAGCCTCGACCTAACCGACAGCCTCGCGCCAAAGAGCGACCAGCTAGACGCAATTGAACTAGTCTCCGGTCCCCGCACTTTCACCATCGAAGCCGTCTCCAAAAACGGCAACGACGAACAGCCATTCAACTTCCGGCTGTCCGGCTTCCCGAGAGTCTGGCGACCCGGACTCTCGATGCGGCGCGTGATCGTCAGGGCATGGGGACCGAAAGCGGAAACCTACGTAGGCAAGCGCATCACCCTTTACTTCGATCCCAATGTGCGGTTCGGGAAAGAGCAGACGGGTGGGACGCGAATAAGTCATATGAGCGGACTCGATAAGCCACTGACCATGCCGTTGCCCGTAACTCGCGGGAAGTCGGCCATGTACACGGTGCAGCCCCTCCCCGACGCACCGGCACCAGATCCCGCCCCGTACATCGACCCGGATGTGATCACCGCATGGGTGACCAAATTTGATGAAGCCACCACCCTCGAAGAACTGCAAGCCATCTGGGGAGAAGCGGCTAGTGCAGGTGTGACCAAGAACGCGGAAGTTTTCGCGGCTAAAGAAGCACGGAAGTTGGTGCTGACGTGACGCCCGATCCGCGAGACACAGAACATATCGAGTGCGACTGCGTACCCGATCTGGGCCCGAGCCACTGCCACCTATGCAGCGTCGTCCTTGGGCACCCGATCTCATGGGCAGACGCTCATCCGACCGGGGTTGTCTCCAAAGCCGACGTTGTTGCGGCGAAAGACCGGAAGAAAGAAGCGCTGTCATGAGTGAGGAAATCACTGAAAAGGACCGACTTGACGCTGTGGCGACTCTCCTGGATGCGGATATCGAGTACGCCCCCGAGGTTGAAATCATTAATGCTCTAAACCTGCATCGGCTCCTTTTCGATTCCGCCCGGAACCTGGGCTACTACCGCACCTTCATTGAGTGTTCCTGCGGCGCGGGATGGTGGTACGGCGAGCACGCCGGTGACCCTTCCGCGGCAGACCGCTGGGATATCCACCGCGCCAAGGTCATCCGGGATGCGGCCACCTCATGACTTCAAATACTGATGGTGCTGAGATGGCGTACCACATCGAACCAGTGGAGCCGATCGAGGAACTGAAGTTCGTTGTCCTCGGTGTCCCGGTGCCGCAAGGTAGCAAGGTCGCGTTCATTGTTGGCAAGGGGCAGAAGCAGCAGCGCGCTGTCATTGTCGACTCGAATAAGGACTCGTTGCGGCCGTGGCGTGCAGCCGTTCAACATGCTGGCGAGATCGCGTTGGCCGGTCGTCAAGGAATCACGGATGCCGCATGTGTGCACCTCGAGTTCCACATGCCACGACCGAAAACTGTGACTCGAATGCGGCCGTCAACGAAACCCGATATCGACAAACTCAGCCGAGCCCTACTCGATGGGCTCACCGACTCCGGTGTGCTCCAAGATGACGCCCTAGTCGTCTCCCTCCACGTCGAGGAATGGTACGCCGACGACGAACCCTACGCCGCCGTCAAGGTCACCAAATGCCTGTAGACGACGAACCCGAACCATACACAATCCCAGCGCAGATAACAGCCGACGCGACCGATCGAGTGGTCGCATCGAACGCCGACTTGATGCGCAGATTGGGGAAACCATGACCACCGATTGGCGCGACCGTGCGAATTGTGCGACCTCAGACCCGGACCAGTTTTTCGCCGGCAATGAACTGTCCATCCGCACACGCCTCATCTGTGAAGCCTGCCCAGTCCGCACCCAATGTGCCGCATATGCGATCGAACATGAACCGGAATGGGGATTCTGGGGCGGACTGACACCCAAACAACGACGACAAATCAGAAAGGACGGAGCCGCATGACAGAGCTACTTGCCCACATCGGTAGTTGCTGCACCCAGGGCATCGGCTACTGCGGGACACCCGTTGGACTGATGCCAGATGACCCAATCCCGAAAGAAATCTGCATCGTCTGCTCAACCTTCGACGCCTACCTCACGTGCGGCCAATGCGCTAGGGCGTGCTGAATTGCCGTGGTTCAAAGTGGACGACGGTTTCGCATCTAGCGAACCTGTGATGCGAGTCAAACGACGTTATAGAGCATCTGTAATCGGATTGTGGACACTTTCTGGCACCTGGTGTGCGAAGGAGCTGACTGACGGCAGAGTTCCGGAACACATGATCGAGGAGCTTGCTTGCACGAAGGCGCAGGCCGAGTTGCTGGTGGAGTGCGGTCTGTGGTCGAAGGCACCTGGTGGCTATGTATTTGTTGGGTGGGAGAAGTACCAGCCCACTCGGGAAAAGGTTGAGGCGGACCGCAAAAGGGAAGCCGACCGTAAAGCCAACTACCGAATGTCCCACCGGGACACCGCGGGGACAAAAGACGGACTCCCGCTGGGACACCAGGCGGAGTCCGGACACCCCGACCCGACCCGACCCGACCCGACCCCTAACACCTCTACTGACGTAGAGGTGGAGCTGCCCAAACGTGGCACCCGACTCAATGACAACTTCGAAGTCACTCCGGAGATGGTCGCTTGGGCTCAGGAGAAAGCTCCTGACGTGAACGGCAAGCGTGCAACGGAGATGTTCAAGCACTACTACCAGTCGAAGTCAGGGCAGGCAGGGGTTCGCAAGGACTGGGCACATGCGTGGCGACTGTGGTTACTGAAAGACCAACAGCGCGCCGAAGAACGCAGCACGAAACCAACCCCGGAGCAGCGAGCGAGACAGACGATCCAGCTCGCGACCGACATTGATCTGAGAGGAATCGAACAGTGACCAACGACGAAGTGGCGAAAGTGTTGGCCCGCATCCAGCTGGGTGACAACCGGCAAGTTGACCGGGCGACTCTCCTGGATTGGATTGACACGATCGGTGACCTGGATTTTGCGGACTCGATCGCGGCCGTGGTTATGCATCGCCGCGAATCGACCGCATACCTACTGCCGGCGCACATTCGGGCGAACGTGAAACTCATCCGGTCACGGCGGGAAAGGGATGCGCGGTTGGCTCTCGCGCGACCCGAACCGAAGCCGATAACTCTCGTGGGATGGGCGGCGAAACCGAACCGATGACACAGAACGATTACGCCGCAGACCTCTTCTTCGCCAGCTTCACCCCAGCAATGTTCTGCGACTACGAATACCGCATCTTCCAGCACTACCAACTCAGGAGAACCCAGTAATGCACACAAGCTCTGAATGGGACCCCAAGTCCAACGAATACCCGAACAACCCCGATGTTGGTCCGCGTTGTGGTGAATGCCGCCTCGGACTTGGCGTGCACAACACCAGCGACCCCTATTGCGACCACCACACCAAGAACGAGCAGGAGCAGAAGTAAATGGCCAAGATCGAGATTGAGTCCGCGTTCGTTGAAGCGTGGAACAAGAACACCGACCAGCACCCGGCATGGGGCATGAAAACGGCGGAACCCCACAGCCGCAAGAACGACGCCGGCAAGTACGAAACTGTTGGCCGCACATTCCGCACCGTGAAAGTGTCCCGCGCATCCGGCCTGGATCTGACCCAGTTTCGCAAAGGTGACCGGGTGTCCATCTGGGGCAAGGAAGTCACCGAGACGCGGGAGCACGAGGGGAAGAAGTTCTACGACGTCGTGGTGTGGGCTGACCGCATCGAGCTCGCTGAGGGCAACCGGCAGACCGCACCCGCTGCACCTGCCCCCGAACCGTGGGCGGCAACCGGACCGGCCTACAACGACGAAAGTCCTTTTTAGGCCATGGACGCCGCCACAATGCACGCCCACCTCACCGCCCAGAACACCCACTACACAACCAACCCCCGCCACGACGATGCAACCCCGGACTGGGTGGACCTGAACCCGGAAGAACAACTCACCCTCGACGAAAACCGGTACCTACTCGAAAACGGTGGGATCGCATTCGGGAAGGACGACTGATGCCCGAACCGACAGAAGCAGACGACACCGGCTGGATCACAAGCGGTCCGTTCGGGGTCGACCCCGAGTCCGGCTTCCCTGGCGTAACGATCCGCCGACGAACAACTCGCCAAGCCCGACCCGAAGGAGTCCTGATGAGCACCAATCCCCGCAACCCGCGCTACTTTCCCCGCATGAAAGTCCGCGGCGCGCAACGACGACGCGTTGCCCCCATGCAGCGGGCGACAGGCGCTTTCGACCGGATGAACGTAGCCATGCGAATCGCCGCCATGTCGATGTTCAAGATCACTGCGAAATACCCCTCGAAGGAGTCCTGATGTCTACCCCTGACCCCGAAGAAACCGAACGGGAAGCGCTGGCGAAAGCGCTCTACGTCGCTAAGCGGAAGCGCATCACGCCTGCGGGCACTCTGACGTGGGAGCAGGAACCCGGTTGGAAGCGTGAGGAGTTTCTAGTTGTCGCTGATGACGCGCTCTCGGCTCTCGCTGCCCGTCGCCTGTCCGAGTCCGGTGGTGTAGACCTCGACGCGATCCGAGCGCGCATCGGAAACCTGATCACGCGCCTGCGGGAAGAGGCGTACTACATCAGCACTCCCGAGCCCGCGGCCCGGATTCTGAACGAAGTCGCCGACACGCTCGATGAGGTCGAGCGGTTGCGCCTGTCCGAGTCCGAGATACGCCGCGACCAAGCCGAGAAAGACGCGGGGATTGCGCTTGCCCTTGACCAGTCGGTAGGCGGGGTCGGCCAGTGGTACGACGGGCATTCAGCGGGTGTGAATGATGCCGCCGAGGACATCCGCGCCCAGTTCACCCCTTCACCCGAGACGGAACAGGAGAACACGCGATGAGGTTCCACAAAAACTCCATAACGCTTCGACTCAGCGAAGAAGAGATATACCACTCGATGGCGTGGCGGGATGACCGATATCACCGCATCATCTCCCGCATTGATGAAACACCTGCACCCGAATCGGATTGGGAGCAATACCGCGAAGGTGTGGATCTGCTCGAGCGACTCAGGGCCAACCCGTTCTACTCAGAAGGTGGGCCCGACGAGGACAGCCAAAATAGAGAAACCCGACCCGAAACGTGTCTACCACTACGCCGAAACACACGACGAATGGCTCGCACGCTGCCGCACCCTTGCGAACGGAGAACCAGATGAGCGATAGAGAGAAAACGTTCCGGGAGGTCATCGAAACCCTCACCGCGGAACACGCCGACTGGATAGACACAGACACCGGCAAACAACTTCACAAACGAGACGGCCTACTTCAACAACTGAGGGAGGCCGTTTTTGGTGGCATGGGTGGCAACGGCGGATCACAGTTCGGCTCGAAACTGCCAATGGACGCAGCAGCTCATGACCTGCTCGAAGAGATCACCGTGCAGGCAACCGAAGCTCTCGCATCAGTCTCACACCGACCCACACCATACGGGCACGCGGAAGACTATGTGAGCTCGTGGGCATCCCAAACTGACGAGAACAAAATCGTCACCGTGTCCGTCAAACGCACAGCCGAATACGACCCATACAACCCAGCCCGACCGCTCGTATACCGGCAGCTCATCGAATCGACCGGGAAAGCCCTAGCCGAGTCCTGGGTGCACCGCATCGAGGAATACTACGCACCCATCAAAGCACTACCGATCGTCGCCCCATGCCCGTCATGCGGTGAACGATACGTGTACCGGCAAGTTGACGGGCACACCGTGCAAGCGGATGCGCTCAACTTCCTCCGCGACAAAATGTCCGGCGAAATCAACCGCGCCGAATGCTCCGCCTGCGCCGCATACTGGCCGCCCACAAAGTTCCGGTGGTTAGCAGCAGCAGTGGGCGCGGAACCGAGCGATGAACTGAAAGGGCTTCTGCTCGACACGCCGTAGAACATCACTTGCTAATTACACAACTGTGATTTACACTCATACCAGCCGGCAGAGCTATGCCCGCTAACAGTTTCGACAAACGCCCTGGACTACGGTTCGGGGCGTTTGTCATTTAACTTCCGATCACCTGGGACACATCAGACAGCCTCGAGCGTCAACGCCAGCCGATGAATCGGAACACCCCTCACAAACACAGGTCACATGACGTCCAGGGGATGTCTGGCCTGTCACAACCGCTGACTGACCACAAGTTGGGTGGCGGCCCCCTCAATTACTCATAATCTCGGTGCGCCGGTTTATGAGCAACACGTCGAGCAACGCACATATTGGCGATGCTGCAACCGAGTGGAGCCGCAATGTCCTGCACCGTCTGCGCGTCAGGTGTTGTCATTGACGACAGCCTCAGCAACGTCGCATGGGGACGGGAAATTGGGGTATCCGAGCACGCGATCAGGAACCACAAAAAGCACGGCGACCTCACCGCACTCAGCCTGAAAGACCAAGAACAAACACTCACCGGCAAAGCAGTGTTCGACTCCAACGGGGCCGAATTCACCGACGTGCAAACCGAAACGCCACTCACCGACTGGTCAGACATCTTCGCCCGCTTCAACCGCGACCCCAACGAATTCGTCATCGTTGACGACACCGTACGCATGTCCAACTGGCAACAGTCCAAACGCCTCGAAAACGGCGAACGCGACATCATCAACCTGTACTCCTACAGCGCCAGATTCACCCGCAAAAAGAGCGCCGACGTTGACCTCAAAGAGATCACCGCATCGTTGCGCCGATGGAAGCCCACCCGCAACACCGCCAAACCACTCGGCACACCCGTTACCTACTTCGACGGCTGGGCAGACTGGCAGCTCGGGAAGGGCGAGGGCGACGGCACGCAGGGCACCATTCAGCGTGTTCTAGACGGATTCGAGAAGTCCGAAAAACGCATCAAAGCCCTCCGCAAACAAGGCATCAATGTTGCCAGCCTGCTCATCGGCAACATGGGCGACCCAACAGAAGCCGTCACCGGCCACTACACATCACAGACCTACTCCGTCGACATGAACCAGCGTGACCAGTTGAACGCCGCGATCGAGCTCAGCCTCACCGGCATCAAACTGCTCGCCCCGCTGTTCGATGAAGTCACCTACCTTGCATGTCTCTGCAACCACGGACAGTGGCAAAGAGTCGCAGGGAAAGCACTCACCGACGACAGCGACAACTCCACCGGATTCATCGGAGACACGCTCAAAACCGTGTGCAACCTCCACCCCGACCTCAGCCACATGGACTGGGTTGTACCGCGTGACGAAATGATCTCTACCGTCACCGTCTCCGGTGTCAACGTTGCCGCATCCCATGGTCACAAGATCAACGGGGACGAAAGCAACTGGCTCGCGAAACAGTCCGGATTCCTCCACGCAACCCGCGGATTCAACCCCGAACTGTTCATCACCGCCCACCGTCACACCGCCTCGATCGACGACTACGGCCCATACCACCGCATCCAATGCACGACACAAGATCCCGGATCTAAGTCATTCACCGATGGCACCGGCAAGTTCTCCACACAGGGAACAACAACGATGCTGATCGGCCGGCACGACAAACGGAAGTTCTCACACTACGAAGTTCTCTAACCCGCGCCGATGGTGACGCGACCAAGGACCAAACACCATGGACTGGCAAACCACACCGCACCCACTCGACCCGGTGATCGCTGAAGCCGCCGACCACATCAACGAGCTACTGCCCACGCGGTACCTCGAACCGTTGATCACCGCGAGGGACTGCGAGTTGGCCGGATTCGACCTTGCCCTCGTACTCGAAGCTGCGAAAGGTGCACAGCCATGATCGCACCACGCCGCATCACCAACCGAGCACGCGCCAACCAGCAGACACGACGCCTCAACGAACTTGCCCGCGTCATCCGCGACGAACTCAACACCAACAGTCACGAACACCGCGACACCGAGTCATACACCGAACGCGCATGGCAAGGAAGCGCGGACGAACTACACATCGGATTCCGCGTGCAGACCAGCAAGTATGTCGACGCGATGCACAAAGCGAGCCAACGATGGACGACCTGACAGTGGCCGAAGCAGCAGGCGTCAACATCGCAGCACGACTCGAACCCGGAGTGCTCGCCCAGTTGCGGGACTGGCTTGATACGCATGACGTGTGAGATCGAACCGTGTGGCTACGACGGACATGGTGCGCCACTGTACGACCACCAATACCCGCAAGAAGCGAGCGAATGTCGGCAGTAGATGCCACAATGAGA
>Ga0247742_10001432_pt1 | contig 16762 bp, 8 predicted proteins | sample UWRJL208509C2_FD_180944 | JGI IMG/M metagenome (GOLD analysis project Ga0247742, IMG submission 180944) | Plant litter microbial communities from Arlington Agricultural Research Station in Wisconsin, United States - UWRJ-L208-509C-2 | ecosystem: Environmental > Terrestrial > Plant litter >...
CTTTTCATGGAAAAATACTTCTGCTACGCCAAACGTTAGGTCCGTCCATGAAAAGGGACGGTACCGGATAGGTTTGGCGAGGAAGCCCTGCCGCTGGTCGGGGGTTTCATCGAGTTCGATGGGTGTAAGCAATGTGGATGGATTTGAAAGGCCCAGAGATCGGATAGGCGATGCGTTATCCCTGGACGAAGCGTTTCCAATACGGGCCGCCCTAGAGCCGTAGAACCAAGTGTCTCGCAGAGATGATATCGTTCGCCCAGAATGAACTTAGTCAACGTAGAGGGGCTAATTGATAGCTTCGAAATCAATACTGGAGGTGAAGAACTGACCCTCTTGACGAGAGCTTGAGTCTGACGGAATGCCCAAGACGTGGCGGATGAGGCATCAGAAAGGGAGTGTTTTGGGTAGCCATGGCGTTAAATTAGCCAATGAACACGATTATTTTTATCGTTAATGGCTGATTAGGGAGGGCGTGAGTGATGAAATAGTTGCGACGGGCATTAGACACACCTTTGCAATCCAAATGATTCGTCCATAGAATCCTTCACTCATCGAGCCAAAAAGAATCTGTACAGTCAGATGCCATCGACAAGTCAAGATTCCAAGGACTAGACCACTACAACCATAGATAATATGCGGAGGATGTTGCATAATTAGAGAGGGTCCATGAGTCAAAGAAGAGGGGGGGCGTTCCTTTCCTGTCCTATATTGTGATCAGATATTGAATGGTAGTAGATCCCCAAACTAACAGGCTCTGAGAGGGATTAGTCTGTAGCTGATGGCGGGTATTGGACAAGGGGTTGGGCTATTTAAGCTGGTGGAAATGAATCTCGGTCCATTAAACACTACTAGGCCTTAGGCCTTTGGCCATAGCTATAGACGACGAGAGGAGATCGAACTTCAATGTTGAGGGGCCAGTTAACGAGTTGAGACCCGGATCAAGAAAATAATCAGCATTCGATCGGCCTCAGAATGTTGTGGTAACCGCCCTTGCCAGGTCTGGCCATGGCTAGGAGCGATCCGGACTCGAGGTCGGGTAAGGAAGCAAACGGTGATTTTCGATCGGGTCTGCACCCAGAGCCGTGATCCGAACGTGCACGGACCATATCATTTGATGACTGCCGAGAATGCACGTGCTTTGGCTGATCTGAGATCTCTGTGTCTCGATCTCCATCTGAGTCTCAGAGCCACTAAGCTAACAAACTTACTCCAGCTCACGAAGCTGAGTTACCGTCGAAGCAAAACTGCATGAATGGCTTATAATCAACTGGAAGGATTTCTGGGTTTGCGTACAAACTTACCGAAGGCCAGCACTTAGCACTGTGTAACGAGATTCTGCTGTTCTTTACATATACCACGTCTTTGAAATATTTCCATAACCTCATCCGCCGAATTCACTGGGAAAATGGTGAAAGTGGCTCGTGTGTAGACCAAGCACCTTTTCTTCAAACTTGAAAACTTCAACAATGACGCTCTATGCTGGTGATCCCACTTACACCTGCACCTTTTCAAAAGAATTGTCTCATATTTCCGCTACAGAATGCCGGCCTACTTCGACGTTATGGTTGACGAGCTCATTGACCGTAAGTAAAATAGTGAGTAATCCAGTCCAAATTTCATTGTAAATCATCTTGGTGAAAGAGTTCTCCCTCTTTCAACGATTTCTCGCGGTGGAATGCAAGCCACCTGTAGCCGGAGTATACGCACCTTCGCCTGACTCTGCTTGGCGTCTCTAAGCCTTATCCATTTTCTATTCGATACCAGATTTTTGACTCGTCTACCCTTTTCCCGTAGTCTGGTAGCTGATTTCGCCCTGGAGAGACGCGGATCTGCTGATATATATACGTGGGGCCTGCTGCACCTAACCTCATTGCACTCGACTTTCTTTTTCGTCTAGCCTACCTCCTATGCATAAGCAATAGTGTAGTCAGACAGTAGTCTGGGTGATCGATGGCACTAAGTATTATTGTCCAATCAGAGCCTCACATCACGAAGAACCGGGAAGTACCGCAGGTAATATCGAATCATCGAGGGATTCTATATAGTAGTAGAACGTACCATAGTGTTCTATGAGGCTTCATTGTAAGTAGTGTATGGGATCGTGGGTTTTATCTATAATACATTTCCTTTCACCCCATTGCGCGCGAAGGTAAGTTCTCGCAGTAAGTCAGTACTAGGTGTTATATAAATGAGCTAGAAAATCATAGAAAATCGAAATAAAAAGATAATAACCTGGAAACCGACATGGATAGCGTCACAAATAAATAAAAAAGATAGATATAAATGATAGCGCAGCTGATCGAGAGGTTCTAGGCAGGAATATTGTCGCAGGGGTTGCCGGTTGTGGGGTGGCGAATGCGTGATTTAGATGCGTGTTTCCGAATTGGGATGCTGGGCGCTAATTTGGTTAGTGTTAGAGTTGATTTCCGTGCGTAGGCAGGGAGGGCACTTCACACCTACACAAGCACTTTGTACATTATCCTAGACGAATTCGAGATGCCGTTTGAGAGGACCTGGAATAGATGATTTCTACGTATTTGAAATGGATCTCAGGAAAGAACGTGCTGCTTGGCGCTCGCAGTTTAGTGGGATCAGGAGGAATAATGCCTGTAAAACGAGTCACATTCTAGTGTAACTAGTCGCTTTTATCCAAAATGCTCATGCGCACCACCAGCTTTTTTGTCCTTCAATAGTAGCACAGTGCTATCATGGAAGATTGATATACTTGCATATCAGGAATGCGGGCCACCATTATTGCCGAGTTTCTTATATTAGCCAAAAGGCCCAAATAAAACTTAGACCTCTGAGACGAATGTAAATTCTTACTCCTACCATTCAATACAGGTAGCTATGATAGTTGATTCTCTCAAATTCAAGGGCAAGGGTGGCCTTCGTGATTTCGTCACGGTCAACCTTAAAACCAGACTCTCAATTCCCTCGAGGGTCGCCCAAATCTGAATAACCGATGAGAAGAACCACAGCAGTGTCGACCAACGTAACACAGTGGAGAACGCCAATCTGCAGTCACTTCCTGGACAGCGTCATTATTTCCATGTCAATGTGGTTCACTGGCCTATCAGAGTAATTCCGATCACCCATATCCACGAACCGGCATTTCAACTCGAATCCCAACTGAGAGAAACAGAATCCGAATCGCTGGCAGGTCAGCGTGATACTTATGTAATATCACGGGGTGAAGAACCGCGAGAACCTCGTACGGACCTGCAGACTCTGGAACAGGAGGGTGGAGTGGACAAGAATGCAACGGAGCTTTGAGTTATGGCATACATTGATTCCGAGTTTGTGCCTGCCACAGTCGATCTCCGCCAATACACGAATGAACTGGCCTTAATTAGATATTTACTTCAGATTAGGAATCCATGTCTTCAATGCTACGGTGTAACATGTTCCAAGACGATTCAGCGATGCTCATGTTGAAAAATTCTGCTTTTCCGACCAAGGTCGTACCCCGACCAACTAAGTGTGCTCCCGGAATCTGCCATGAACGGAACAGGTTATAATATGAATTGGCAAGTGTCCGGCTCCAGATGTCGTAATGCCCAGCCTGAACCTAAAAACTTTAACTCTACGCAACCTGAAATCTCATATATGAACCGTTGCGTGATATCGTACACTTAACCCCCTTACCTGCACCTCACCATGCCAGTCGCCGCCGCCGCGGATCCCAGTTACCCTGCTGGCGTCAAGGTGCCGGTAACTTTTCAGAGTCTATATGGTGCGATGCTTATCGCATCAATGGCCAACATGTTGTGAGTTTTATCATCTGATATTACAGGACCTTACGCTAATGTAATATGCTTGAATTTTCCAATAGTTTTTATGGTATTGCCTCGGTAGATGACTCTTACCCTATTTCTCTCTACATTGCGTCTTAACGTGTATGATGGTATTTCGCAGCTTATGTGCCTCCAGTACTTCAAAAGACATGCCACTAGAGACTCTATGCAGGTCAAAGCAACCGTCTGCATCCTCAGGTAAGTTGGATGATTGAGTTTACGAAAGTAGATCCCAAGTTTGGTCACTTATCTTCTTCACATAGTTTCCTGGCGACGCTGGAGACAATATTCTCCACTCACCAGATTTACGACATCTTCATCGTAAGGCAAGGAAATACGGCCCACCTGGACGATATCATATTGTATGTGGATTGAATTCCGTCGTCTCTAATAATCCATTCCAGATGGTGATCTACCTGTGAACTTACTGTTTCCATAGCTCTGTACCGGTTCGAGGGTCCATAAAACCACCATTTCATCAAATCACTGACCTGCGCTTCCAGGTGAAATACATGTGCACCGTGAGTTTTCGAGACTGATGCTACGATCTGCTGTCTGACCTCTTGCTCAGTATCTCATTGCATTTATTGCCCAAGCGTTCGTTCACCATTTTATGGTATGTAGATCGATGAAGTAAATATTTGTTTCTAGGTTCCTATGTAGTCGGATTTGGACTGGTATGTACATCCTTTCGATGTGTCTAACGACCTTGCTCTCTTGTGTGGGCTAACATACTTTCATGTTTTTCCTTTAATTCTAGTTGGCACGAACCTGCGAATCACTCGCCTCCATTATCTGGCCATCCCCGCTGTACGTCTTCGTTTTATATCTCTTCACATGTGTTTCAAGCTCGAGCTGATGATTCGCAACATACAGGCTGGGTTATCGTTGACGCATCTCAGTCAGCTTGCTTTTGCTCATCTACTTAGCGACCTAGTCTCATCGACACGCACGTTCTTTAGGTACCGGATTTGGTGAGTGTTCATCAACCCGTGGTCAGTGATTTGGAGGTTGTTTAATATATATACATATGGGGTCCTATCAAGCTCAAACAGGCCTCATGTGAGTTATTACTCCTGATTGCTGTCCATTTTAATACTAATTTTCGAAATCCAAAGGGTTATTAGTAAGTATTACTCAAGAATCAGACTAAGAACAGGTTTTCTGGTCGTAAGTCCTGGACACCTCGTGCTAATCACAATTGATTCATATTGCGCTTATCCTTCTCCTTCTAGACGATGACGAGCCTTCAGGGAGTGACCGCGGCTCTTTGCGATATCATTATCTCCGTAACGCTCTGCTTGTTACTTGACGCTCATCGATCGGGTGTGAAACGGTATGTGACATATCTCCTCCTCTCGGTGACGTTCACGAGGCGTACCTCTTTCACTACGGTATCGTTTTCAGGACCGATTCAGCGATCGACAAATTAATCACCTACACCATTCGCCGTGCAATGGCCACCAGGTATTTATCAGTCTTCATAGTGTACACTAATGTCGGTGTCTAAACTCTTTCATAGCTTCTGTGCAGTACTTGCCGTCCTTCTGGTGCATTTTCAGACATCCTACTTGCAGGTATCTCCTTCGTTGACCTCAAATTATTCACATATTACAGTTTTCCCTCGCTTCGGGCACATACTACTTGTTCGTCCCTCAGAAATTTATTTGCTACGCCGGCACAAGTTTGACTGAATGAATTTTGAAATCTAGCATGATACCCCTATCTGCGAATACGCACAGTGAGTTTCATTACTGTAAAACCTAGAATTGGCCAACCGACTCTCACCTCAATGAAATTTCAAAGTTTATATCATATGCATCGTCAGCATGTAGGTACCTTCTGGATATGGAAACCGTTTGGAGAGCTGACAGCTTCACATGATTAGTCTAACCTCTCGAGAAAGTCACCGCGAAGAACAAATCGTCATTGACGGAACATGCGACCTCCCCGAGTTGGAACTGAGATCAATAGGGACTGGTTCTCAGTATACCAGCAATGGAAACATGAGCCCGAGACCTATCTAAAATTGAAAGACCTCCGTTCGGTGTGGAGTGACAAAACATGAATTTGAAGGTAGGATGGTGCAGATCTTCCTTGTTCGAAGACTTCTGATTGTAGTCCTTAGTTGGAGGGCCGAGCGGTCTGATTACGGCACATGGATCTACGTTCAGTGGGCTGCCGGGATTATTTTTCTACAAAGGTCTACAATATTTCTAAAATCCGTATAATTGTCAATTCGGAAAGTGATATCGGGTTGCATTATTATTGTTTAGTCAAGTGTACTTCAGAACTTCAAATACTGGTTTAGACCTCTGACTCAAGCCCTTCGGCGAAGCAAATTTTTTGACGCTATGTGTCCATATCAACGTGAAGACGAAAGTATTCTGAATACGTAGATAGTTGCAGACGATGATGGTGCTCTAGTTACTGGTGCCATGGAGCTAATTCGTTATGATACATGATGCGAAGCTCAGCTGTCCTTCATATAGGTTATTTCTCAAAAACTCAGACTAACAGAGTGCGCTCTATAGCCTACTCGAACAGATATCTAAATGATAGAGGTGGGCTCTCTCTTAGTTTCGTGGGGAAATCAAGAAGCTCAGGGAGGTCATTTATTTGGATCGTCGACAACATGAAGGCAAGGACGGCGCGAATAAAAGAGGGCTAGGCAGAACAGAAGAGGGGTAGAGCTCATCAAGTATAAAAGCTGGTGCCATTCTCCGATCTCTGGTCAGACGAAAGAGCTCCAGGGATGCTCGACAACATTTCAGTGAACAAGGAGGGAAATGGTACGGTTGAGTCAACGACAATTTTTAAGTACGTTGCACGAATAAGAAAATCTTCCTGCAGAAACGAGATATTCTCTGCAGTCCAAATCATGCCAAGTATGCGAGCCCGGCAGACGAGCACGTTCGCCGAAGACGAATGTGAAAACATTGCTAGGCTAGATATCGAGCTGCTTTCAGGTGGAGTGGAAAGTGTATGTATATATGGGGTGCGGAGCTCGAGGATGGAGGATGGAGGAGAAGGGGACGGAGATTTAAGTAAGCTTCCATCAGGAAGGGTGTCTAGAGTCATGAAATGCTGAGAATCTGAGGATAAGGAGAATTGGGCAGTGTTCAGATCTTCAACTTCTCTGATAACGCAGAGGTGAGATGTGTTATTCTAATACGAGAGGGTAGCCGGCCAGGTGCGAGTGCACGAATCTGAGGTCTTCGGCCATCACTGTCGAAGGTCGTGGGCAAATTATTAAATCGGTGTAAGTACCGAGAGAATGGACGAGAATAAGTAACGCACCTGGTTTTCAGCATATACCTAACCACACCGTAGCATTGAGAACGCTAGTAACGCATTGTTGTCTGCTTCCACTGCCGTAATTCAAGATATAGCCCCATGCGGCACGGCCTGAAAATCGTAGTGTGTGCGACGAGATGGCAGTCAATGGCGCACAGCATAGAGGAAGAGAGTCGGAGGTCACGTACCGGGAGCTTCGTGGGTTTGAAGGGAGAGATTCGGGAGGTTGAATATGGAAGGAGACCTTATTTCATCGGGTCTACAACACTGGGCTGATAGACGGAACTTAGCCAAGTCATAGTAGATGAATGAGCAGAGACGGCGCACATAAATGACCAGTCCAAGACCACTCACAACAGGAATGTCGACATGAATGACTGGGCTTGAAAGTCGATGCTGGAGGCTCAACGGGAGGAAGGCATTCTGCGAGTGAGTTAGCTGGCGGACCACTGGTGCCAGATCTGAGGAGGCTGCTGGAGAAGACCAGACTATATTATCCAAGGGACCAAAATCAAGATTAAGCTCAGATCCAGCCAGGAGTGAATGATGACTAAAAGCGGTATTTCAATTCTGACATCAAAACGGATGGCAAAGTCCGATCCGCCGAACTGTCTGCTAGTAATCCCCCATTTATTAAGGGTCTCTTCGAGGTAGCTCGCCATTGATACTTTATACGTAATCTATGGTGTATCATGACTTGAAATCATAAATGTCATCAGTCTCGATTCTCCAATCTTGCTGAATGGGCGCAAGCGGGTAAGCTCATCTGAATGGACGGCTACCTACGGCTACTTTGATTACTAGTATATGAACTTAAACTCTCATCTTGGATTTCTGCGGTAAAACACCAAAATCTTGAATCCTCTCTTACGTTAATTGAATTTGTTGACACTTGTACTCTTTTCCATTTATTTTCCGCCATGCTCCCTGGTGCAGGGTTAATAGCATCATCTGCCTGGAAACAACGCCCTTCAACATTCTAATATACTAAATTCATGTTCCTTAATCTTAGCAGGCGACATCCTATCCGCCTTCGATCCTCTGACCTCCAGTTCCGCTCGCGTCCTACCATCGCTCAACCCCCTGAAAGTACAACTGAACTAGTTCCGGAATTCTCTCCCTATATTCTGCCCTCCAATCGTTGAACGATTTATTTGATACGCGTTAGTCAAACGACATAAAAATGAACTCTACATCCTAGAGGTCCCACACGGCCAATCTACCCAAATCCTCCCTGATCATCGAGCAGCCCTGTCACTCTCTCAGGAATGCCCATCATGTGATCTGACCCATAAGTATTTCTACGGCTAAGTGTATCAGACATGCAGCCACCTCCGATTGGTGTCGGACTAATTCTCTATCTCCGCCAATTCACACATTACTGCCAACTTTGAGGCCAATATCGTCCGGGGCTGCGGCGCAGGCTAGTAATATTGCCAACCACGTTGGTGAGTTCTAGACTTCCTCGTTTTAAATTTCCTACAGACTGGAACTGATACCAATCTATTTTCATTATTATCAAAAGGTGTACGACCAAATCTAAAGGTGGAAAGAATGTCTTAGGTCAACCTACGACATTCTTTCCACACTTAGATGCGCGTCGTTGACAAGATTTAACCGAAAGATCATGTGGTGAGTGACATTTGAATTTGTCTACCTGCAACTTAAAAGTGTTTCTATTTACAAGCCGAAGCTCAAAATAGAGTCTTATACATACTTCGAAACGTACGATACTTGAAAAATTCGGTGCTTAGATTGTGTCATCAGTTCACAATTGAATCGATACCGCATGGAATTAACTGGAGTGTACTTTTGGTTTAAAATTTGTGCGAAATTTGTAGAACTGTGGTCTTTGTAAATGTAAGGCGTGTCTCTGTTAGCATATGAGTGAAGCTCATGGTGATCTCGCCGCTTCAGGTGTGGTTATGGGGCACATCCACCCGTCCACTTGTTCAACTGCTTTGTGAGCTTCAGAGAATCTCTTCATTTAGGTGCGGTGGTGTTCCCTCGAAGGTCATTTAGTAAAATTCATTTACTCGAAACTTTATATCGGGAACCCGAGGCTAAAGTCATGACTCAGAACAGTATGGCAGAGCACGAACAACCGTATCTGCGGGGATTGAATTGCGGGTATGAATAATATCTGATACACTCATATGTACCTACTTTATCACAAGAAATAATTAAATTTGGAGATTCCTACTATGTTCTAGAGAGAAAAGCACTTAAGAGAATATAGGATTACAGTTATACAGGCGCCCAGAATCTAATGTCATGGACTGGTTGTGGGTTTATCAGCAGCCGCAATGTTTCGTACGCAGCCGGATCAGAGCGTGACTGACCAATGGGGACTCCGAAGTCGATGTTCACTTCATTTCCCTCTGCTTTCACCTCGCTTCCTCTCTTTCTAGCTCCCTCGTGGCTGATCAACATAAATAATCATCGGGAGATTATCTTTGTTCCCGTTGGCTCGAGGGAACTCGTGCTCATCTCGGTAAACAATCATATGATAAGGGCTTTTCGGACTTCTTCAATACCCATAGCTAAGAAACCGATGCAAATTTACGTATGATCTAGATCAGACTGACATGCAGCAAGCAGAGGCATGGTGCAAGCAGTCACGATGCGACGCTTTCAAGCTTTCCTGCAAGCTCTAACGCTTCGGAGGAGATTCTGCTGTTCTGTCCTGAAGGGTCGCATAATATATATACCTCAGCACACCTTTGCCACTCGTTTACCATACCTATCACATCCAGCATGTTAGTCACCATCATCAATGCCATATATCTTAAGGCTGGCGCCAGAGTTCCTGCTACATTTGCTCGCACGTATGGAGCATTGCTGATCGCATTTATGGTTAACGCATTGTACGTTTTAATTTGTTTTAAAGTTACAATATACGCCGATCTGATAGTAAATGTCTCTATAGTCTCTGTGGAATCGTGCTGGTCAGAGCCCGCTCAGGTTGTATTTCTTCCGTAGACACTAATATATGAGATCTTTCACTGTCGGCCACAGCTCACGATCTACAACTACCTCAAACACCATGCTAAGAATGATACCCTGTCTCTAAAGATGACCGTCTGTGTCTTAGGGTAAGTTGTATATTATATTGGCAAGCAGCACCTTATCAATTGCTATTAGTTTTCTATCGACGCTGGAGACAACATTCAACGCACTTGAAATTTACGACATCTTCATCACGAAACGAGGGAATTTGGCCCTTCTCGACGAAATTGTGTTGTAAGTTGATCGTGTTATGTCACACGGTAAATGAATCCTGAACCCGGTTTTACCACAGCTCTGTTTCCGTTCGTTTGTTTAATGTTTGCATTCTTTCCAACTAATAATGTTTACCGCCGGTCCAACATAAGGCGAAATATCTCTGTATAGTGAGTTTTCGGAGATAACTCGGTCTCTAAAAGCCCCTTGGTTGATTGTAAACCCAAGTATCTTACAGCATTCATCTCACAAATGTTCGTACCGTTGGCGGTCTTGCCAATCTGGTGTTAAATGACTTAGAACATATCTTTTCTGCAGATTTTACTGCACTCGTATCTGGGCTGGTACAATCATCATTATTCGACTATATCGTTCCCATCTAACACCAACAATCAGTCGGTAGGAACCTACGGTTAACACATCTCCACTATCTCGCAATCCCTGCCGTACGTCAACGAACTAAAGTTTTAAATATTCTCCGCTCAACTTCATTCTTCCCCTATGCAGGCTGTCTTATCCTTGACCCAACTGGGTAAGCCCTCGTTTATAAGACGACACCAGTTGGAGTTGACAATTTAAGATGCCATTTGACAAATAGCTGCTGGATCCGGTGAGCCTTTTGAAAGTTCCGGCTATGAAAGTTCGCGACGCTAATTGATGCGGTATACTTTCCGAAGCCCAGTTGTCTTTCATGTAGACTATCCCCTTCAATCTTCGCTATCAATACTGATTCATAAAAATTAGGGCTATAAGCAAAAATTACTCGAAAATCAAACTGAGGACCCCATTTCTTGTTGTGCGTGTCTGTCTGGTCGTCTTCCTTCCGGCCGGACCCAGTTGCCGATGGTCACATCAAATTTATCACCTCTTACTATAGAGAATGACCGCTCTACAAGGAACATCTGCAGCTCTCTGCGACATCATCATCTCTGGTACACTATGTCTCATCCTTGACACCCATCGTTCTGGGCTCGAAAGGTGACTGCCATTTACTTATAACATGGTTGTCTCCTGAGCGATTTGGGTATGCTGATAACATCTCCTCAGAACTAATTCGATGATCAACAAGCTAATTGCCTACGCACTTCACCGTGCTATAGCTACAAGGTTCCATTACCTTTATTCTTTCTCGTTAATCTATCCCAAACATCGTTTTATCTTTACTTAGCCTCTCCGCTGCAATCGGCGTACTTTTGGTGTGTTTCGAATCCGCTTCTTGTGCAGCTTACTGATTATTTTTTCCGTTCAAGTTCTGTTTCGCTGCCGGGACCTACTATTTGTAATTAAATTTCATCGTTACACAATTCTTCCCCGCTGAACGACTTCTGCAATAGCATGATACCACTATCTGCGAATACACATAGTAAGCTGGGTATATTCCACAACTGGCAGCCTATCCACGGAGCGCAGGATCTGAATAACTACTCTGTATTATTATAGTATATGTTCTCTGCGTGGTCAGCATGTGAGCCGTCTCCCGTGGTTTCATGTTGATCAGGGATTTGACGTTTCCGCAATCAGTTTGACATCTCGAAAAAAGCATCGAGAGCGGGCGGTCGGTGATGCAGCATACGATTTGCCCGACTTGGATTTGAGAACGAGAAGTTTGCCTTCTAGGATCGACAATAGTACAAACGTAGGGCGCAGTCGCCCAGCGAGGGATGCAGATGCAGTTATGGAAGAATCCTAAAAAATACTACCAGAGTATGTCGCATGTATCATGACAGTGCTAGCACAACAGCTGATGTCTTAATTTTAGGATGAGAGCGTTACATTGAAAGTTCTTGTATATACTCATTATCAATTGCTACTTAGACTGATGGGCGGAGCAGAATGATACCTTGAACCCTCAATATTATGTCATACAGGATGATCGTGATGATTTCAGAAGTATCGAACAGAGACGAAGGTACTGGTTCCGTTTATACGGGGAGCACTGAGCATTGTTTTATTCATTCGCGACTAGTACACGCTTTCTTGGTAATGCTTTTCTGGCATTACTGAGCGACGTTCCTATCTGCATTGGTCAGTCAGGGCTGAGCTCTTGTATAGAATTATGACTGCGCACCACTATTCTTCTTTTCATCGCAGATGCGATTATGCTGCGGATTATATCGCTTGATATTGAATCGAAGCACTCCGTATTGCTCACAGATGGTGCTATTGATAACCTGCATGTGTGAGGTAGTCGTAAGTTTCCTTTTCATTTGGTGGAGGGATGAAGGAGCTCACAAATGCGATGTCTCGGGTTTAACAAGCGGTAGGGTGGGACTATGTACCGTAGTATGAATATTGAGGATTTGGGAATATATCAGACGGTAAGTAGGTCAGGGAGGAATACACCACTTACCCCAAAGAGCCCCTCGACATTGTAAATCTATAGTCTGCTAGTCCAGTTATGGTCGGTCAAGCTAAATTTCGTTGGTCAGTTGCACAACAAGGTAAGTACATGGCTGCGAGTGAATAGCAAGCCGACCTTCAAGAACCTGTGATCAACTCACCGAGTGATAAGCGACAACCAAGACACTCTCTTCGGGCCAGCAGCGGGCAGCCTAGCTGAGCAGCCCGTTCACGGAAACGACGAATTGCAGATAATGCTGAACAAGGTATAGAGCAACTGCTTTAAGACCGAGGACAGCGGATGTGGAGACAGACGCGCGGGTAGCCCGAGGATGAAGAGCTCTGCGTGAGGACGTTGGATCGGGTGTACGGCCTCGGGTAGTACAGCAGCCTATTTCCCTTCACAATACCAGGGGAAAAGGTAGAACTAGACATAGCTGACCTCGACCAAGCTAAGGAGTTTTGGTCGTTCACGGTGGTAGCCCTGCACGAGAGAGTGGGTCAAGGCCCGTGCATTCGGTCGAAAGTCTAACGAGCGCAGAGCTCGACGTGTACCGAGAACAGAATCATAAACCACCATTGTCGGATGACTTGCGCTGGCCGAATAGAAATGTTACTCCCTGAGATAGCGAGAGATGTTATTCAGTGACTCAGAAGCACGGGATGACGATAAATGACTCGAGGTGGCACCCAACCAAGAGGTGACAATATTCTGTTTTTTACGTTAGACTTGAAAGCCGTGCATGGTGTCTTCAAAATGCGTGTGGTGACCGGGACAGCTCGACGTCAGTAGTGCAAGGGCCGGACAAGATTGAGCGGCACACCGAATGTTGTTCATATTAATAACCACATATTCACTCCATCGAAGGGATGGTAAAGAAACCCAGCAGCACATATTCCCAGTACGGCCAGCGAAAATGGCATTACACGCGGGCAATGAAGATAGCAACGCTAGAATGTGCGTTGGGACGTTTCGAGGGTTGTGAAACGGGTAATTGACCGCTTGTAGGCCCAAGTTTCTGAAGGGGGTACAGCACTGGGTGATGAACGGGCCTCATATTAGACGTACTAGATGGACGAGCAGATATGATGCACCTAGAAACCTATTTTCAAGATAGACAACACCATGTCTAAAGCACAACGAGAGATCCAACACATGTGACAGTGCTCCTGAAGAGTACTGGAAGAACGAAACTTGGGAAACGCCTATTCGGGAATTGGCAGCGAATCGATGGCGGCTCTCAGCTGCAGGCGGGTGTGATTGAGGAGGTCATCATAGCATGTAGGATCACGGAGGTTCGGGTTCAAAGAATTTTGGCCAAGAGCGGAGTTTTAATACCGGATAGCAAAATCCGATTTGTCCGATATCGCATCTTAAGTTGGTCCCTCCCACCGTCTCGATTTCGTTGTGTCGAGTTTAAAGACCTCTTTACTACAGTTCAATGAAAGACACAGAGCGAATCTGAACGCGCCGCCTAACTACATGCCCCAGTGGGCGAGGCTGGATCGAGTCATACGAACTGTTTATCGGCGGTCTCTCTCTTCATAGAGTGTCTTATCTCACTCGGTCGGTCAGGCCCACCTCTCGTCCAGATATGTGCGCCATCATCGAACCGCGTTAATATTTTCTGTACGAAGTGGATTGAAGTTCTCTCTGCTATCAGCAACTCTAGATCTCTACACGCCTTGCATCGAATTGTGGACAGTGGACGAGGCGCGCTTTCCCTCCCCTTTGGCGACAACTTGGATCGTGGCTGCAGGTCAATTCTAAATCCCGAGTGTATTCACAAAGAAATACAACGTCCCACAGAGTCAACCCACGGACTCGAATCCGTGCCGTCTAAACTGCACAACACATCTTTGCCAGTGGATCCTCGTGTTAGGCCTCCCACCTCAGGGTGTGCCATGCCATAAGCAACCGTGGATGCGATGATTGGTTTTAAATATCTGGTTCTTTATAACGTGATGGCTGTATTTTCAACCTCTCCAAATGTGTCTGGGAAGTCGCTCCTCTAGTGCTCATAAATTTCGCTCCTTATGTGTGTTGTTCTTCATTTTTGACGTTTTATTGACATTACCTACCTAACAACGACACCTTCGATCACGTCAGTAAACCTGGTTACGAGAGACAAACCCTTACCCATCGTATGGGAACCCATTTATCTACAACCGTGATCTGCCTTCTCTATTTTGGTTCGTATCTTCACTGGTATCATTCGGTGACATTGTCCTGCTATACTGTCTCAAGCTCATGGCGATATTAATAGGTGCTTTGCTGTATTTCTTGGGCCAGGCATCTTTTACAGGAGAGACGCGTCTGGAATCAAGATCCCCCACTTCCTGTGACGCTTCCTAGTCATTTTTATCCATTACGGGTGTGGCGGAACGGTGGTGATACACATCTACAGGCGGAAGAGCTAAGTACCCCTCCTTTGTTTGAATTTTCTCGACTGATAAAGGAATCATACATTCTGTGTGCTTCTCCGTCTCCTTCAGCAGATAGATTCGTCCCTGAAGAAAAGGACTTGGGATTAAGGCCATGTAAGTCACCTTGCGTACCGTTGTCGATGGGCTACTGTTTCACTCAGATTACCCCGAAGCCCTACGACCACTCGTTCTTCGGCTCTATCCGACTCAACCATGTTCTTAGTTGAAGTGTTACGCCCACCATCTTTAGACTTGAAGGCTTGAAGTCATCCAGCTTCGAGACGACGCCCCTCCGTTCAGGTCGACCCTTCCACTTCGTGATTCAGATCGCCTGCACGCAGAGTATATACTCTCCGTCATCGAAGGCGGATCTGTTCAATAATCTGCAGTGTCATACTCAACTCTCCTAAGGCTGACTTTGACCGCACCTTGTGTTACGAATGTTACCCAGTATCCGTCAACCCCAACGTTTCGCTACTTGAAACTTTGAAATTATGACGGATGACTTATTCAAATAAGCTCGTTGACAAACATTTCGCGTTAGCTTTTTTCTGCATTCGTATCTGGTCAACATGCGCTGGGTTCCACCAACTTCCAAGCCCGCACAATTTGTCAGTCGGAACGAACCTCTGTAGCTGTCTCCGGTACTTGTCACTCCCTGCTGTAGGTTCACAGTTCGATGAATCTACCTCTTATGTGGCATCTAACACTGACCGATTCCTCCAGTCTACGTGATTCACATCGACAGTATATGAGCACTCTCTGTCATGCTCATGACAAGTTTAACCCTTTAGTGCTTATTAATTCTTCAGCTCGAGATCCCGAGAAGGAAATCGAGATTCAGAGCGGGTGGTTGTTGAGTAGAACTTGCGAGACACTGACCTATATTGTTATCACCATTTTAGTTGAGCAATTGAAACTCGTTCATTTAGCAGTTTTCACTCGAGACTGAGAAGGACATGGTTTGTCGTGCATTATACCCAGTGCGAGAGGATGGCCCTCCATGGTTGGACAGACGGTACAGTTGTTGACCCAGGCATTTCTATTTCAACGCTAATTATAACCCCTCGTTTCCACAGCATTCAGTTTTTACACTCTGCGGGAACCGCATATCCATCACGATAAGGCTCCGTCTTTGAATTCATTCCAAGGCCACGACTGGCGAAAACGTTCCACAGGAGGCATTTGTTGGTACCCCCATACCTTAGAGCGTCCGCGAGGATGATGGCGTCACGGGCCGAGGCAACTAAGAAGCCATAGCTAGATCAGTTTACGAATTTGAGGCATAATCATGATGAGCACGACACTCACAGGTCGGGTAGCAAGGCTGGTTTGACAGCCCATCCATGACCAGACGCAAGAATACAATATTTCCTTCTCCGCCATCGGGATTGGTTCGGGCAGTCGACGAGAATCCGTGCTCCTTGACAAGCGCGGCGTACACATTGTGAAGCATGTTGGCCCAAATTTCTCCAGCATCTGACATAGGAAAACGTGTCAGTGGGACGTATAGAGGCTCTAGGAAAATTCCGTACTGTGCTCGTCCTCCTCTCCAACGTCATTAAGTCCGCTGTACTTGAGAGGGTTGACTGAGCTAAGAGTTGATAATATCTTGTTAGCACCCAACAACATGAACACCTAGTATTTAGGGACATTTCTCACAAATTCACTGAGTATGG
>Ga0247742_10001436_pt1 | contig 16739 bp, 12 predicted proteins | sample UWRJL208509C2_FD_180944 | JGI IMG/M metagenome (GOLD analysis project Ga0247742, IMG submission 180944) | Plant litter microbial communities from Arlington Agricultural Research Station in Wisconsin, United States - UWRJ-L208-509C-2 | ecosystem: Environmental > Terrestrial > Plant litter >...
ATCCAGCGCCGGTGGGACCTCTTCGAGCTGGTGGCCCTCGCCGACCTGTCGCCCAGCAACCGCAGCGCCGTCGGAGCGCAGTTCGGGGTCGCACCCGATCACCTCTACGGCAGCCTGGATGAGATGCTCGAGGGCGACACGCTCGACGGTGTGGTGGTTCTCACCTCCGGTTCCCACGGGGCGCCCGCGCTCACCGCGATCGACGCCGGTGTCGCGGTGTTCTGCGAGAAGCCGCTCGCCTTCTCTCTCGCCGAGATCGACGCTCTGGCAGCGGCGGAGGCTGCCGCCGGGCGGTCAATGCTGCTGCTGGCATACATGAAGGAGTACGACCCGGCAGTCGAAGCGCTGCGCGCACTGCTGCCTGAGCGCGACAGCATCCGTTCGGTGGATGTCGAGGTGCTGCACCCGAGCCCGGGCTCCCAGTTGGCCTTCGCCAACCTGCAGCCGGCCGCCCGCGACATCGACCCGGCCGTGCTCGACGGCCTGCGGGCACGTGACGCCGCCGCGATCGACGCGGCGATCGGAACGGATGCCCCTCCCGCCCTGCGTGCGCTGTATACCGACCAGGTGGCCGGCAGCCTCATCCACGACATCTCGCTGCTGCGTTCCCTGCTCGGCTCGGTCACCGCGATCGACTCCGCGACGCAGTGGGGCAACGACGGTCATCCCGGCTCGCTCGAGTTCACCGGCACCATCGCAGGCTCCGCCCGAGTGCGCTTCGGCTGGCACTATCTCCCGGACTACCCGAGCTATCACGAGACCGTGCGCATCCACCATGAGACCGGCAGTCTCGAGCTCGAATTCACCGTGCCCTACCTGCTCAACGCGCCCACCGAGCTGCGCATCGTGTCGCGCAGCTCTGGCGGGGAATCGCGCAGCACCGTGCGCGATGTGACCGAGGCCTTCGAGGTGGAGCTCGCCCGTTTCCACGCGCTGGTGACATCGGGAACTCCCCCGCTCTCGGGCATCGCCGAGGGACGCGACGACCTGATCACGGCGCTGCGGATGACGGATGCCCTCGCCACAGCGCAGGGCGTCACCCTCGGCGGCGAGGCGGCAGCCCTCTAGCCCGACTCCCTCCAACCGCCATACTGCCCTGCCTGGTCAGCCACGCCCCGCCCTGGTCAGCCACGCCCCGCCCTGGTCAGCCACGCCCGCCGTGGTCAGTCACGCGCTACCTATGTGCGAAATGCAGGCAGAACAGCGCCGCAGGCGGCGTGTCGCCGCCGACACGCCGCACCAGCACGAAAATTGCCTGCATTTCGTACATCGGAGGCGGCAGGAATCGACACGTGCCGCTATGCGTCGCCCGTCATACCGCCGACTACTGTTCGGTTAGGAATTCTCAACTGGAGGCACCATGGAATTTTCGGAACTTCTTTCAGCAATGGCTCTGAAAGTTGCGAATCAGCGTGACGCGATCACGACGGAGGAGGGCACCAAGAATGCCTTCGTCATGCCGTTCATTTCGACGATCCTCGGATACGACGTGTTCAACCCCCTCGAAGTCGTTCCCGAGTTCACCGCCGATGTCGGCATCAAGAAGGGCGAAAAGATCGACTATGCGATCGTTCGCGACGGCGAGGTCCAGATGCTGATCGAGTGCAAGAAGTCGACCGAACCTCTGAAGATCGAGAACGCATCACAGCTGTATCGGTACTTTGCCGTGACCAACGCTCGCATAGCGGTACTCACCAACGGCCAGGTGTACGAGTTCTACACGGACCTCGACGCTCCCAACCGCATGGATGCGAAGCCGTTCCTGGTACTCGACCTCCTAGACATCGACGAGACGCTCATTCCGGAACTCCAGAAGCTCTCGAAGGACGTGTTCGACCTCGATTCGATCATCAACGCGGCGGGCGAGCTCAAGTACGTAGGGCAGATCAAGCGAACTATCGCTTCGCAATTTCGGGAGCCGGAAGAAGAGTGGATTCGATTCTTCACGTCTCGCGTCTACGACGGGGCTATCACGCAACGCGTGCGAGAGCAGTTCACACCCCTCGTGACCAAGGCAACGAAGCAGTTCCTCAACGATCAGGTGAACGACAGGCTCAAATCGGCGCTCGGTGGTTCGAACTACTCCGCAGGAGCGAGCTCTGCTGAGGAGGATGCGGTGACAAGCCAGGTCGCCGCGGCGGAGGACCTCTCTCGCGACACCGAGCTCGAAACCACCCTCGAGGAGCTCGAGGGATATCAAATCATCAAGGCGATCGCGTGCAGCGAAGTGAAGCCGCAACGCGTCGTACACCGTGATTCGAAGTCATACTTCGCCATCCTTCTCGATGACAACAACCGAAAGCCGATTGCCCGTCTTCACTTCAACGGGAAGTCCGTGAAGTACCTGGGCCTGTTCGACGCCGAAAAGAATGAGACGCGTCATTCACTCGATTCGCTCGATGACATCTACCAGCACGCGAGTCACATCAGAGAGACGGTCAGCGCCTACAAATAGTCGGAGACGGCTGGGCGGGAGCAGCGAAGGCCCCGACCGCGGTGACGAGCACTGCGGTCGAGGCCTTCGTGGTGATGCGGCTTAGGCCTCGCTCATCGCGGTGGCTTCGGCCTTGCCCTTTGCCGCGTAGTACGCGGCGCGGGCGGCGATGCGGCGTGACTGCTCGGCCTGACCGGCGTCCAGCACGTCCTGCGGCACCTCGACGTTCGGCACCCGGCTGACACCGTTGTGCTTGGCGATGTAGGCGTCCAGCTCGGGGCCGGACTCCCAGGAGGTGATGAGGCAGTAGCGCGGGTCGCTGCCGAGGTGGGTTGCGGCGTGCCACAGGCGCTGCGTGTCGATGATCAGCTGTGCACCGGCCGGCAGCGCGATGCGGTATTCGACGCTCGGGTCGGTGCGGTTGTCGCGCAGCACGAAGAAGCTGTCTTTGTCGTCGGTGAGGTTGAAGAAACCACGGACGACCCACCCCGTGCCGTCGGGGTTCAGACGGTTGTTGTCATCCTGGTGCAGGTTGTAGAGGCAGTCGGCGTAGGTGTTCGGCTGCAGTTCGATCACGCGGCAACGACCGACATTCGCGCCCGGCTCCTGTGCGCGGCGCACCAGGTTCGGTGCCTTCTCGACCTGCGAGGGAATCCAGACGCCGTCCTTGTCGGTGCGCGGCGGCTTGTGGTTCCAGAAGCCGTTGACCTCGATCTCGCCCTTGGCGCTGGCGAGCGGAGCGAACTGCGTCTCGCCCGACGACTTCCAGTCCACGTACTCGATGTCGAGCCACTCCTTGGGATCGAGCTCCTGGTTGTAGCGATCGAGCACGACGTAGCCGGTCTCTTCGAGGGCGGCGGATTTGATGTAACCCATGATTCTTCTTTCGTCTGGGGCCAGCACGTTTTAACAGGCCCAACTTAGGGCAGCCTAACATCGAGGCTCGGCGCGGGCCTGGATACACACCGCGCCGAATAAACTGGGGGCAACATGGGCACCGCTACGAACATCACCGCGACCGCCGTCAACACGATCAGCTGGCTGTCGGCCGCCGACACGACCATCGTCGTGCCCGTCTATCAGCGGCAGTACCGCTGGGACATCGGCGGCTGCGAGCAGTTGCTCGCCGACATCCGGGCCGCAGCGGATGCGGGCATCGGCCAGACGCACTTCATCGGGTCGATCCTTTCCACGCTGTCCACCGACACGGATGCGCCGGAGCTGGTGCTCATCGACGGGCAACAGCGCATCACCACCCTCATGCTGTTGATCGCAGCTCTGCAGCACAGCGCACGAACCGAGGACCCCGCACTGGCGGCCGAACTCGAACGCGTGCTGACCGCCCCCCACGACCCCACCCGCACCAAGCTGCGCCCGCACCGCGCCTGGGCCGAGGTATTCGAGAGCGTCGTGCTCGATCGTCGCCAGGAGGGCGACCGCTTGCGCGAATCGCGGTTCGACGACAACTACGCCTTCTTCCGCAGCCAGATCCCGCCGGAGGAGACGGCCCGCATCTGGCGCGGGCTACAGCGCCTCGAACACGTCGCGATCACGCTCGGCCCGCATGCCAACGCCCAACAGACCTTCGAGAGCCTCAACTCCACCGGAGAACCGCTGCGCGACCACGAACTGATCCACAACTACGTGTTGATGGGCCTATCGCATGCCGAGCAGAACGAGATCGAGGACTCGTTCTGGGTGCCGATCGAGAACAACACCGGCGAGTCGATCGGCAACTTCTGGCGGCACTACCTGATCATGACCACGGGCCGGGAGGTCGCGGTGGCAGGCGAACGCGGCGTCTACGACGCCTTCCGTCAGCAGTTCCCACGGCTGGATGTCGCGACCCTCCGCGAGCGCGCCGCCGAGTGGCGCGAATACTCGGCCGTCTATCGCACCCTCCTCGATCCGGCGGAGGCACCGGAGGCGGCAGTCGCCGAACAGCTCACCTACCTGAACACGTTCGGCCGGGGTATGTACCCGCTGGCCATGCGCGTCTACCGCGACCACGTGCACGGCGAGGTGGATCTCACCGAGCTGGTCGAGACGCTCGAGCAGATCCAGTCGCTGCTGCTGCGCCGCGAGCTGGTCGGGGTGAGCAACGCGCGACTGGTCGCGCGGCTATGCCGGGCCCGGCAGAACGGTCGGGCCGCGCTCGTGCTCGCGATCGCTCGGATCACCCCGTCCGACGAGCGGGTACGCGTCGGGCTGAAATACAGCGACCTGCCGCACGCCGCCTATGTGCTCGGCCGCCTGTCGGGCGTCTCCAGCATTCGCGGGCTCGAGCTGGAGCACATCTTCCCCCTCGCCCCCGGCGACTCCTGGAGCGGTGACGGCGTCCGCGAATGGGCCGACTACAGCGAGGACGAGCAGAACAGCCATCGTGCGCTCGCGCAGACCCTGGGCAACCTCACCCTGCTCGAGGAGAACCTCGCCGAGCGTGCGCTCGACGAGTCCTTCCCGGTGAAGGCCGCCGCGAGCTACGCGAAGAGCTCGATCGTGGCGACGCAGGAGCTCGCGGACATCCCGTCATGGGGCACCGCGGCGATCTCCGAGCGCACGGCCCGGCTCACGGCCGAGTTCCTGCAGATCTGGGCGCGCCCGGCCACGGTCGCGATCGATGACGACGGCCTGACCCCGATCCTTGACGCCCAGCGTCGCCGTGGTTGGCCGCGCGGTTGGGAGCGGGAGTTCGAGTACGTGGAGTACCGCGGCGAGCACTGGGAGGTGTACGACGTGAAGCACCTGTTCAACCGCATCTTCACACGTCTCTGGGCCGATTCGCGCGAGTCGGTGGTGGCCTTCAGCTCCCGCCGCGGCGGCCCCGTCTTCGCGGCGAAGTCGTGGAATGGCCACTGGGACGAGCTCGACGAGAGCACCTTCATCTACATGGGCTGGGACTCGAAGTACATGCTGACCGCCATCCAGGGCGTGCTCGACGAGGCTGGCATCGCGGCCGAGGTCTTCGTGAAGTACAGCTACGTCGCCGCCGCGATGTAGCTACTGAAGCGCTCTGATGCCGGCCGGAACAGGCACAGCACTTCCGCCCACTCTTTTACATCTGTAAACTCCAGGTAGTCCGCGCGAGCGGTGACACAAAGGAGTGATTCTGATGACGACAGTGGATTTCACCGACACGGTGGCGATAGTCACGGGCGCGGGACGCGGGTTGGGACAGTCCCACGCGGAGTTCCTCGCCGCACGGGGAGCGAGCGTGGTGGTCAACGACATCGCCGGCGCGGATGCGGTGGCGGCGGAGATCGTCGCCGGCGGCGGCACGGCGATCGCATCCGCCGCGGACATCTCGACGCCCGATGGAGCCGCGGCGGTGATCGATGCGGCGATGGCAGCATACGGAACCGTCGACATCCTGATCAACAACGCCGGCATCGGTCGGTTCACGACGGTCGGTGACGTCACCGTCGACGAGTACGAACTCGTGCGCCGCGTCGGCCTCGACGGGACGTTCTACATGACCCGCGCGGCCTGGCCGATCTTCGCCGCGAAGGGGTACGGACGCATCGTCATCACCACCTCCGGCAACGGGCTGCTGGGGGCCGCGGCATCCGCCAGCTATGCCGTAGCGAAGGCCGGAGTCTTCGGGCTGATGCGAGCGGCAGCGATCGATGGCGCGCCACTCGGCATCCGGGTGAATTCGATCGGTCCGATGGCGTCGACACCCATGGCCGAGGCTTTCGTCAGTGCCGAGGTCGCCGACTTCATGCGGGCTGAGTACCCCACCAGCCTGGTGTCGCCGATCGTCGCCGTGCTCGCGAGCGCAGACTGCCCCACGACGGGGAAACACTTCGACGCGGGCGGCGGGCATGTCGGCACGACCTTCATCGCCACCGCTCCCGGGTACTTCGATCGGGCGATGACGCCCGAGTCGATCCTCGCCAACTGGTCGCGCGTCGTCGACCAGAGCGGCGCGAAGCAATACGACAATGCGATCGAGTCGATGGAGATGATCGAGCTGGCGAAGCAGAGCACCGTCACGGCGTGACCGAGGCGGGCGGGTATCGTGAGCGGATGCGTGAACACCTCGGAGCCGACCCTGGCGCCGACCCGCGCACGCAGCGCACGCGGCTGTCCATCGCCCGTGCGGTGTCGAGCCTCGCTGCCACCTCGACCTCGGCCGTGACGGTGTCCGCGGTGGCCATGGCCGCCGCGGTAACCCGCCCCAGTTTCTACAACCACTTCGACTCCGTGGAACAGGCTGCCGCCTACGCCATGTCGCTCGACTTCGACGAGTTCCAGCTGCTCGACTACAGCAGCAGGCGTCGCCATGTGCCGCCGAAGGCCGTCGGTCTCGCGACGCTGAGTCGGATTCTCGACTACCTCTCGGCGAACCGCGAGCTCTATCGTCTCGCCTCGACCTGGCGCAACAGTTCGGGTCGCAGCGGACTCACCGAACTGCTGTTCGATCAGGTCGTCAGTTTTCGTCGGGAGTTCGGCGACCCCGACGCCCCCTTCGCCGATGCCGAGAACCTCTACATCTCCGCCGGCATGAGCGGCTACCTCTCGGCAGCGGTCGAGGGTCAGTTCGGCGACGATCGGGACGCGATCGTCGCCGAACTCTATGCCCTCCTGCCGCACTGGATGACGGCGCCCTCGCTCCCCGAGCAGTAGTCGGGTCACGCGGCGGGTCGGCGCGAGTGCGTGATACGACCGCGCCCGCAGATCGGGGTACACGGGCACCGGAGACCCGAACCCGGGAGGGTCTCGCGTTATCAAAGTGTTATGGAGAAATATGTTGCCTAACAAACCAAATTGGCCCACACTTCAGAGGCCATGGCTCACCGAAGAGCGTGGACACCGAGGAGTGTTTCCTTCCGACTAGAAAGGGAGTGACATGAAAAGCTCTTCATGGATCTCTATCGCCGTCGCCATGACCGCGTCTGCAGTGCTGCTGACCGGCTGTGCCTCCGGCGGAAGTAGTAATGGAACATCCGACGCGGCCACCCGGGCCTGCGTCATCCTTCCCGACTCGGCATCGTCCCCTCGCTGGGAGAACGGCGACCGTCCCGCCCTCGATAAGGCCTTCACGGATGCCGGCTTCACCGCAGACATCCAGAACGCCCAGGGTGACACGAACAAGTACGCGACCATCGCCGACCAGCAGCTCACCAAGGGCTGCGGCGTGCTGCTGCTCGTCGACTACAACGGCGCCGCCGGCGCCGTCACCGAGAAAGCCCAGAAGCAGGGCATTCCGGTCATCGCGTACGACCGGCCGATCACCTCCGGCTCGAAGGACGCCCCGAAGATGGTCGCGGACTACTACGTGTCGTTCGACAACGAGAAGGTCGGCGCGCTCGAGGGCCAGTCGGTCGTCGACGGCCTCAAGACCGCGGGCAAAGACCCGAGCACGGCGATCGTCGTCTACATGGGCGGCGACCCGACCGACGGTAACGCCAAGCTGTTCCACGACGGAGCCGCGAAGGTCATGGGCGACGCGGGAATCAAGCCCGCCGCAGAGCCGACCGGAGTCTGGGATGGCGACAAGTCGGCGACCAACTTCGAGCAGGCACTGACCTCGCTCGGTGGCAAGGTCGACGCCGTCTGGGCGGCGAACGACACCAACGCCGCCGGAATCATCACGGTTCTCGACAAGAACGGCCTCAAGGTTCCCGTCTCCGGGCAGGATGCGTCGGTCGCCGGTCTGCAGAACGTGCTTCTCGGCAAGCAGACCGCGACGGTCTACAAGCCCTTCACCCTCGAGGCGGACGCCGCATCGAAGCTGGCCATCCAGCTGCTGAAGGGAAAGAAGCCGTCCGTCGCCGACGACCTCTATGGCAAGCCGTTCATCTCGACGACGCCGATCCTGATCACCGCGGACAAGGTCCAGACCGTGGTCGATGCCGGCGACGCGAAGGCTGCGGAGATCTGCACCGCAGATGTCGCCGCCGCCTGCGCACAGTACGGCGTCAAGTAGCACTGAGCCCCATCCACTGCGGCAGCGTCGATCACCGGCGCTGCCGCAGTGCGCGGTTCAGCCCACAATCGAAAGGAACGTCAGATGGACACCCCGATCATCGAACTGACGGACGTCGTCAAGAGTTTCGGACCCGTGAGCGTGCTCAAGGGCGTCTCGCTGAAGATCTACGCGGGCAAGATCACCGCACTCGTCGGAGATAACGGCGCCGGCAAATCCACGCTCATCAAGGGCCTCGCCGGAGTGCAGCCCTACGACGAGGGAGAGGTGCGGTTCGACGGCGAACTCGTCGCCCTGCACAATCCGCGGGAGGCGTCGAGACTCGGCATCGAGGTGGTCTATCAAGACCTCGCCCTGTGCGACAACCTCGACATCGTGCAGAACATGTTCCTCGGCCGTGAGGAGATGGAACACGGCACGTTCGACGAGGGGCGAATGGAGCGCGAGGCGTCGGAGACCCTCCGCTCCCTCTCCGTTCGCACCGTGAAATCCGTTCGCCAGAAGGTCTCGTCGCTGTCGGGCGGTCAGCGTCAGACCGTGGCGATCGCGCGTTCGGTGCTCAAGTCGGCCACGGTCGTCATCCTCGACGAGCCGACGGCAGCCCTGGGTGTCGCGCAGACCGAACAGGTGCTCGCCCTGGTGCAGCGACTGGCTGAGCGCGGCGTCGCGGTGCTCATGATCAGCCACAACCTCGTCGACGTCTTCCAGGTCGCCGACTACATCAACGTGCTCTACCTGGGGCAGATGGTCGCCTCCATCGAGACCGCCAAGACCACCAGTGACGACGTGGTCGGCTACATCACCGGCAGCAAGACCTACTCGGAGACTTCAGCATGAGCGCGACGATCACCTCTCAGACCCCCGAATCCGGCACCGATCTGATCGGCAGCGGCCAGGACGGCGGTGTGCGCGACCAGGTGACCGCGTACATCCAGCGCGTGCGGTCGGGCGATATGGGCTCGCTGCCCGCCGTCGCGGGATTCATCGTGCTCTGTGTGCTGTTCACCACCCTCAGTCCGTTCTTCCTCACCGAGCGCAACTTCGCCAATCTGCTCACCCAGGCAGCGACGCTGGTCATGCTCGCCATGGCGCTGGTCTTCGTGATCCTGCTGGGCGAGATCGACCTGTCCGCCGGCGTCACCTCGGGCGTTGCGCTCTCCATCTTCGTGGTGCTGTCGAATCCGGGCGGAATCGCGATGAACTGGATTCTCGCGCTCCTCATCTCCCTCGCGACGGGCCTGGCGATCGGGTTGTTCATCGGCTTCTTCGTCGCCAAGGTGGGAATCCCCTCGTTCGTCGTCACCCTGGGTCTGTTTCTCGGCTTCCAGGGGCTGCAGCTGATCATCATCGGCGACGGCGGCCTGTACCGCATCCAGCAGCCGCAGATCCTCGCCATCCAGAACAGCAACCTGCCCACCTGGGGCGGCTGGGTGATGCTCGGTGTCATCCTCGCCATCGCGTTGACCACCGCGCTGCTCGACCGCCGCCGCCGTGCCCGGGCCGGAGTGCCGAGTCGCGCGATCGTGCTGCTCTGGATCCGCCTCGCCGCAATCGCGCTGATCGGCGGCGTCGTCATCGCCCTGCTCAACCAGAATCGTGGAACCGGATTCCTTGCGGTCTCCGGCGTTCCAATCGTCGTTCCCATCACCCTGGTGATCCTCTGGATGGGGACGTTCGTTCTCGACCGCACGAAGTTCGGCCGGTATATCTACGCGGTCGGCGGCAACGCCGAGGCAGCGCGACGCGCGGGAATCAAGGTGATCGGCATCAAGTGGGCCGCCTTCGCGGTCTGCTCGACGCTCGCCGTCGTGTCGGGCATCTTCAGCGCGAGCAAGGTCGGATCGGTGGATGCCGCGTTCGGACGGGACATCGTGCTGAGCGGCGTCGCCGCGGCGGTGGTCGGCGGGGTCAGCCTCTTCGGCGGTCGCGGCCGACTCATCAATGCGGCGATCGGTGCGCTCGTCATCGCGGTGATCACCAACGGACTGGGGCTACTCAACCTCCCGGGCGGGGTGAACTTCCTGGTCACCGGTGGGGTGCTCATTCTCGCGGCGACAGTAGACGCGGTGTCCCGGGTTCGCGCGGGCGGCTCGATCATGCGACGGTAGCCGCGAACACCGCAGACACACACTCCAGCCCCGAAGGGAACCCGCCTTAGTCGACTTCCTAACGCTCACGCGCATCCATTGGCCTCGCTTCCGAACCGCAGCACGCTGGAAGGACCCCACACGGGGCAGCTGGATCTGACGAACGCGAGAGGACGAGATCATGGGAATCACCACGACGACGACGAAGCGCCGGGCAATCCGAGCAGGAATGGCACTCACGGGGGTGGCACTCTTCGCTGCCATCGTGCCCGCGGCATCCGCCTCGGCCGACGATCCGTACAGCGCCGACAACCTCTTGCGGGTCTGCAACGGCGCACCGGGCGACCAGACTCAGGGACTCAGCGGGAGCTGCACCTTCGAGGTACAGGGCGAGGGCGGTCAGCATGTCGAATGGCGTCGCTACGGCGACCCGGTCAGCAACTGCAATGCCGGGACGACGACGGCGATCCAGTCGATGGTCGGCGACACGCGATCGTTCAGCGAGAGTTGGAGCGCCGGCGGCACGGGCGGCATCGGGCTCGGCCCGATCTCGATCTCGGGCGGTGGCAACTACAGCCAGACCCGCTCGGTGACCTCAGAACGCCGCGACACCGTCACAGCCAACCCTGGCCGCAAGACGGCGGTCACCATGGGAACCGGTTTTGTCGATCAGACCGGTCGCATCCGCGTCGATGTCGAGGTGTACGACAACAGCGGCGGTGACGGCGGCGTCTATGTCGGCACCGAGGCGCACTACATCGACGGCATCGCCCGCACCGTTCCCACGGGCTACCAGGAGAAGGGTCAGGACGAGGTCTCCTGCGCCGAAGACTTCCGGGTTCCCGCCTGATCCGCCGACTCGATCTGCAGGGGCGATCGTGGTGCGGTACGCGCCACGATCGCCCCTTTCACGAAGGCCAGCGCGACGAGCGCCGTCCGGTTCGGCGCCTTCCACACCCGCATGATCCGAGCGAGGTGCCAGCCGACCGCCTGCCTGCTGTAGCTGGTGGCCTCGGCGATCGCCTCGTTCGACATGCCCTGAGCGGTGAGCTCGAGCATCCGCTCTTCCGTTCCGTCGAGGTCGGGCGACGCGACGACGACATCGATGGCGGATGTGTCCGCTCCCGCCACCGCGGCGGCAGAAGCACCGCCGCCATCGCGACACGCCTCGTTCCATGCCTCCGTCCAACACGCGCCGAGCTCGTGGGCCACCCGCGCCGCTCTGGCCATGGCGATCACCGCTCGTTGCGGATCGGTGAGTCGCGCGGCCCGCACGAACTCGGTGAAGATGCGCAACGCCGGCAGACCCGCACGCAGCACCACCGACAGACGCACGCTGGTGTCCTGCGCCGACTCCGCCGCCGCCACCTTGAGGGCGTGGAGGCAGGAGCCCGGCAGCGGCTCCCCCGTTTCCACCGAGTGCAACGCGTCGACGAGCACCAGCGGCACGATCCGCTCATAGCGCTGCCTCAGCCAGACACGATCCTCGGGCGGGATATCGCAGAAGTCTTGGGCGAGCAACAGTTCGGTGAACTCGTCGGCGTGCGCGGGCAGGTCCAACCCGAGGTGCTTCGCCCTATCCCCCACCGGCCGTCCATCTCCTCAGCGATCTGCGACGGCTTCGTCAAACATGAAGCTTAGTCAGTCACCCTGGGGCGCGAGGGCATGAGACGAAGTGCGTCACTCCCGACTCTGCAAAGCGTCCCGGAGGCCCGAGCGGTGCGTGATGCTCAGCTTGGGGAAGATCCGGTAGAGATGGCCGCTCACGGTGCGCGTCGACAGCGCCAATCGCTCCCCGATCTGCCGGTTGCTCAGCCCCTCGGCGGCGAGCTCGGCAACCACCCGCTCCTGCGCGGTGAGGCCGCTGCCCACGCGGTCGTCGCGGGTCTCTGCCGCGCGCATCGCGTCGCGCGCTCGTGTCGCCCACGGATCCGCTCCCAGACGCTCGAAGGCCTCGAGCGCCTCCCGCAGCAGCGCGCGCGCCCGCTCAGGATGCCGCTCCTCGCCCAGGCGGGTTCCGAACGCCAACTGCACCCGCGCATAGTCGAACGGCCACTCCCTCGCGTGCGGGATCGCCAGGGCCTGCTCGTATCGGCGCTGCCATTCCGCCGATCCGGCGATCATGGCCCCGGCGCCCGCTGTCAGCAGCGCCAACCGGGGCGACAGCTCCGGCAGCCGCTCCGCGAGCATCGCGTCGTAGTGTGCTCGCGCCTCGGTGACCCGCCCGATGTGCATTGCCGCCTCGACCAGGTCGTAGGCCACCCACAGCGCGATCGGCACGAAGGGAGCGAACTCCCCCGGGGTGCTCACCGCCGCCGCATCGCGATACGCCCGCTCCCAGTCTGCGGCGGCCGCCGCGGCCAGCACTCGGGCGTGGGCGCCGAAGCGCTGAATCCCTCGCGCGTCGACCGGAACCGTCATCGCGTCGAGGCGTTCGATCCAGAGGGAGGACTCGTCACCCTCGCCCCGCACCGCCGCCATCAGCCCCTGGGTGTAGACGAATATCGCCTCGATCTGCAGCGAATCGGCGACGGACGCGACTTCCAGGCCCTCTGCGGCGAGGGCGCGAGCCTCGTCCCATCGGCCGGCACCGAAGTCGTGCAGGCACATCTGCCCCAACGCGCGCAGGTAGGTGACCGTCGGACCGCCACGCCGCCCCGCCTCGATCAGGGTCCAGGTGGCCGCCTCTCCGAGCGGAAGCAGGTCGAGAAAGAGCGCCGCCGTGTTCAGCTGGAGTACCAACGTGTAGTCGGTGCGACCGCCGAGCTCGGTGAACAGCCGCACGACGGTGTCGCGCTCCCGGGTCGTGGCACGCGCGGTGTCGGCGAAGGCGACGCTGAGAGTACGCAGCGGCTCGGGGGCTTCCGGCCGCATCCGCTGCAGGGCGGAGAGAAACGAGCGCCAGTAGTCGGCCCGTCCGGCGTTCCAGCAGACCAGGAGCCAGGTGTTCAGCGCCTCGATCAGCGCCTCGTTGTCAGCATCCCAGTCGTGCGAGCCGTACTCGACGGCGTTCCGGAGGATGCGATGGGCCGAGGCGCTGTCCGCGCCGATCATGAGCTGCTCGAGTGCCGATGCAACGGCGGTGTAGAGCGAACCCGGCCCGTCACGCATCAACCGAGAGTCGCTCAGAAGCCTGGTCGCCATTTCACGGTCGCCGAGGATGCCGGTCGCCACGAACGTCGCGCGGGCCAGGCGTCTCTGCTGTTCATCCGCCGTCGGGCTCACCACGGCCGCGCGAGCGAGGTAGCGCATGGCGGAATCGGTGTCCCCGCTGTGCAGGGCGACCCCTGCCGCACGCTCGAGCAGGGCGGCGGTGGACTCATCCGCCTGTTCGGAGGCCTCCGAGAGGTGATAGGCCCGCTTCTCGAGATCGTCGACGGTGCGCGCCGCCAGCAGTCGGTGCGCCTGTCGTCGCTGCGCGCTCGTCGCCAGGGCGACGACCGCCGACGGAATGAGCGGATGCCGAAAGCCGACCGCGGGACCCCTCGCGTCGACCCGCACCAGGCCCCCGCGCTCGGCGGGGCCCAGCGCCTCCCGGTCGAGTCCGGCGGAGGCGAGGACGGCGGCATCGGTCCCGCCCTGAAGGGAGAGCAGAAGAAGAGCGCGTCGCGTCTCGTCGGGCAGGCCCGCGATACGGTCCGCGAACGCGTCGCTGCCCGGGGGCGACGCGGGCGCGGGGAACGTGCCGGGGTCGGAGCCCAGTGCGTCGCGCGATCCGCGCGCGAACTGCACGAGAGCGAGCGGATTTCCCTCGGCGCGGTCGGCGATCAGTCCGCGAGCACGCGCGGACAGCGTCGGCGCGATCGCGGCGACGATCTGTTCCGATGCGGCCCTGTTCAGGCGTGGCACCTGCAGCTCCGCGGCGAAAGCACGGCGGGCGGAGTGCCCCATCTCCCGCTCCGGCCGGTCGTCAGTGACGGTGCCGAGGGTGCTGTCGGCGACACTGGCAGCCAGCAGTCCGATCCGCGCCGAGCCGGTGCGCATCGAGCCCCTCCGGGTCGAGCCAAGCCTGCGCCCGAGGAAGTCGACCGCGGATGCCGTTGACGAATCGAGGTCCTGAAGGTCGTCGATGAGCACGAGCACGGGCCGCTCCGCCGCCTCCGAGCTCAGCGCGGCGAATACCGCCTCGAAGACCTGCTCTTCTCCTCCTGGTGATCCGCTCTCCAGACCCAAGGCCGCGAGCAGCGCGTGACGCGAGGGGTCGCGGAGTCGCGCCACGGCATCCGTCAGGGGAAGCATCAGCTGGTGGAGGCCCGCGAACTCGATCTGCGCCTCGGAGCGCGATCCGCCGGCCGTCAGCACCCGGTACCCCGCGGCGGTCGCGATCTCGGCGGTGCGTTCAAGCAGACGGGACTTGCCCACACCCACCTCGCCGACCAGGAGCAGCCCGGAGCCCGACGTGGCAAGTCCGGTGACGAATTCCTGAAGGCGCCCGATCTCGGTCTCGCGGCCACGAAGCGCGACTGTCGATTCGGCCGTCCCCCAGGGAGACACTGTCGCGCCGACCGGCGCCGCGCGACCGCCGTCGCGGGCTCCGTGCCGCGCGTCCTCGCGGAGGGTCATCGCCGGTCACCATCCTCAGGGATCAGGAGACGGGCATCGTCGCCCGTCACACCGCACGGCACCCCGACGCACAACGTCGTCGACCCGCGGGCATCCACCACCGACGCAATACCAACGTGACGGGGATACCAAAGTAAGGCGCACACACATGCCCGTCAAGCATCGTGCCGTCCCTTATCGCGCGCTGCCACGTCGTCACTCGGGGCGACGCGACGGTCAGGCGGGGCGGGTCGCCGCCACCGCCTCGAGGATGAGCGCGGCGATATCGGGCGCGTGACTGACCAGCGACAGGTGTCCGCTGTCGAGTTCGATCGTGGTCGCCTTCATCCGCTTCGCGAGGAATCGCTCGAGTTCGGTGTTGGTGGTGCGATCGTCCTTCGACACCGCGTACCACGAGGGCGTGTCATGCCACGCCGCGGCGGTCGTCCGGGCACCGAACAGGGTGTCGGCAATCCGCCCCTGCACGGCATAGAGCTGCCGCGCGCGCTCGGGATCGACGCCGTTGGCGAAGTCATCGAGGAACGCCTGCTCGCTGAGTCCGGCGAACCCGTCGCTGTGCACCAGGCCCGCCGAGGCCGGAGGGGTGGGGTACTCCGCGGCGAGGGCACCATAGTCTTCTCCGACATCGGGCGCGCGCGCTGCCACGTAGACCAGCCCGACGACGTTCTGATGCACCCCCGCCTGGCTGATCACCGTGCCCGCCCAGGAGTGCCCGACCAAGACGGTTGGCCCGTCCTGCAGGTCGAGCCCTCGGGTGGTCGCTGCGACGTCATCGTCGAGCGAGGTGAGGGGATTCTGCACCGAGGTGACCGAGACGCCCGCCCGTTGCAGCAGCACGATCACGTCGGCCCAGGACGATCCGTCGGCGTAGGCCCCGTGTACCAGCACCACATTCCCTGTCGCGGTTGATCCGCTCATTGCCGCTCCTTTCGTTACTTCCTCGAGCTTGGCAAAGCCTGCTGTCTGCCGGACAGAGTCAGTTGACGCATTTTCCTCGCCCTCGATTGCCCCGGCTGCCGGCGCATCGCCGTGCTCAGAGCACGGGCAACAGCACGATCACGGCCGACAGGGTTCCGATCGAGAGCAGCGTCGAATAGAACAGGGTCGGCCCGGCGAGTCGCGGACTGATCCCGTGACTCAGAGCGAGAAGAACACCGAAGAACCCGGAGGGCACCGCCATCAGCAACACGATCTCCTCTGCCATGGGGCCGCCGAGGCCGAACAGCTTCACCGCCAGGATGGCGAGGAGGGGGCGCGCGAGGTCACCGAGGAGGGTGGACACGACGACGTTGCCGGTCGGCTTCAGATTTTGACCGGACAACACCAGGCCGGTGAGCACCAGCGCGAGCCCGGCCGTGAGCCCGCCGACCTCGGTCAAGGTCTGGTCGAGAAGGGTCGGCAGGGGAATCCCGATCAGACTCCAGACCAGTCCGACGATCGGAGCGATGACGACAGGGGAACGCAACGCCCGAGCGATCGCGCTCGGGATGCTGACCCGGACTGTCGGGGTCGCCGCGGCCGAAGCGCGCGCGGCCCGCTCCACGATGACGATGGTCACCGGGGACAGGGCGATCGAGCCGACAGCCAGGGAGATCGCGACGGCGAGGCCGCCCGTTCTGCCGAGCACGGCATCCGCGATCGGCAGCCCGATGGCTGCCGTGTTGGGGAATGCGACCGTCAGAGCCTGGATCGACGCGGCGGCGGCGGATTGTCCGTACGCACG
>Ga0247742_10001437_pt1 | contig 16729 bp, 11 predicted proteins | sample UWRJL208509C2_FD_180944 | JGI IMG/M metagenome (GOLD analysis project Ga0247742, IMG submission 180944) | Plant litter microbial communities from Arlington Agricultural Research Station in Wisconsin, United States - UWRJ-L208-509C-2 | ecosystem: Environmental > Terrestrial > Plant litter >...
CCTAAAATAATGAAATTAAATAAACTTATTGTATGCCTGCTTTTAACCGGTTCCTCGGTTTTCGCGCAGCAAAAAATCACTGTTGAGAATATCTATACCGGTGCATTCAGGACCAAAGGAATGGATGAACTCCAGGCACTTAAAAACACCAACGAGTATACGGTGCTGAACGTTGACAGGTCATCGCGAAGCATGCAGATTGATCTGTATGATTATGCAACCCTGAAAAAAACAGCGACTCTGGTTGATTCGAAAAGCTTTAAACAATTAGAAGGAATCGACAGTTATACCTTCAGCCCTGACGAAAAGAACATACTTATTGCAAATAATACAGCGCAAATCTTCCGTCATTCTTTTACAGCCGACTACTTCTTATACACTACAGCCGGAAAACAACTTACCAAATTATTTGATTTCCAGATCCAGGAGCCGACTTTTTCTCCTGATGGAACCAAAATAGCTTTCGCAAAAGAGAACAATCTTTTCATATATGATATTGCATCAAAAACAACTAAACAGATTACAGCCGACGGAAAGAAAAATGCCATCATCAATGGTATTACGGACTGGGTATATGAAGAAGAGTTTGCATTTGTAAGGGCTTTTGACTGGAGCGCCGATGGCAGTAAAATAGCGTACATCCGATTTGACGAGACCCAGGTTCCTGAGTTTTCAATGAATGTATACGGAGAACAATTGTATCCAGTTACAGAAGTATTCAAATATCCTAAAGCGGGTGAGAAAAATTCTATAGTTTCCTTACACCTTTATGATTTGAAATCTGATGCGACCAAACAGGTAAAACTGGGTAACTATAATGATTTCTATATTCCAAGAATAAAATGGACAAATGATGCAAATCTACTGAGCGTACAGGTGCTTAACCGCCATCAGGATAACCTTGACCTGATGCTTGTTGATGGTAATACCGGAACTGCAAAAGTAGTACTGAATGAAAAAGATAAAGCGTATGTTGATATTACGGATAACCTGACTTTCCTGAAGGATAACAGTTTTATCTGGACAAGCGAAAAAGATGGTTTTAATCATATTTACCTGTACGATAAAAATGGTAAGTTAATCAATCAGGTTACTAAAGGGAAATGGGAAGTAACAGCCTATTATGGTCTTGATGAAAAAACAAAAACAGTATTCTACCAGTCGGTTGAAAATGGTTCCATAAATCGTGATGTATACAGGATCAGTCTTGATGGAAAAAATAAAGTGCGCCTTTCTAACGCTTCGGGAACTAATGCAGCTACTTTCAGTCCAAACTACCAGTTTTATATCAATACCTTTTCAAGTGCAGCCATACCAACTACCTATACTTTGAATGATGCAAAAACCGGTAAACTGGTTCAGGCTATTGTAGATAATGAAGCTTTATCGCAGAAACTAAAAGCATATGACCTGCCTGCAAAAGAGTTCTTCGTCCTTAAAACAGAGAAAGGGAATGAGTTGAATGCCTGGATGATCAAACCGAAAGATTTTGATCCTGCAAAAAAATATCCGGTGTTCATGTATCAGTATTCAGGTCCAGGATCGCAGCAGGTAAACAATGAGTGGCATAATGCGGATGATTACTGGTTTATGATGCTTTCGCAACAAGGTTATATAGTTGCCTGTGTGGACGGACGTGGGACGGGTTTCAAAGGGGCCGATTTTAAAAAGGTAACCCAAAAAGAACTGGGTAAATATGAAGTGGAAGACCAGATTGATGCTGCCAAAGTATTTGGAAGTTATGCTTATGTTGATAAAAGCAGGATTGGTATCTTCGGATGGAGCTATGGTGGGTTTATGTCATCCAATTGTATTCTGAAAGGAAATGATACTTTTAAAATGGCAATTGCAGTTGCGCCGGTTACCAACTGGAGATTCTATGACAGTGTCTATACTGAAAGATATATGCAGACTCCACAGGAAAATGCAAGTGGTTATGATGAAAACTCCCCGATCAATCATGTTGAAAAGTTAAAAGGAAAATTCCTGTTGATCCACGGATCGGCTGATGATAATGTACATGTGCAGAATTCAATGAAAATGATTGAAGCACTGGTACAGGCCAATAAACAGTTTGACTGGGCTATTTATCCGGATAAGAACCACGGTATTTATGGCGGAATGACAAGGATTCAGCTTTATAACAAAATGACTAATTTCATTAAAGAAAATTTATAACAACCAACAAAAACTAAAAACAATATGAGTGAAGCAGTAGCAAAAACAGGACATCCAAAGGGACTTTGGGTATTATTCGGGACAGAAATGTGGGAAAGGTTTAACTTCTACGGAATGAGAGCTATCCTTACATTATTCCTGGTGAATTCACTAATGATGAAAGAAGAGGATGCTTCTTTGATATATGGAGGTTTTCTTGGACTTTGCTATCTGACACCAATGCTTGGAGGGTTTATTGCCGACAGGTTTTTTGGTAATAGAAATTGTATAATACTTGGAGGGTTAATGATGGCAGTTGGCCAGATGATGCTATTCGGAAGCGCAAGTATTTTTGGAAGTAATATTGATCTTGCAACTACTCTTATGTGGTGTGCACTTGGAGTTATTATTTTCGGTAATGGTTTTTTCAAACCGAATATTTCAAGTATGGTGGGAAGCTTATATCCAAAACAGGAGAAGAGCAAGCTGGATACTGCATTTACAATTTTTTATATGGGTATCAACCTTGGGGCTTTCCTTGGGCAATTGATTTGCCCGATTATAGGTGATGTAAAAGATGCTGGTGGAATAAGAGATATTCATGCTTTTAAATGGGGCTTCCTGGCGGCTTCAATTGCGATGTTAATAGGGACAGCAGTATTTTATTTCCTTAAAAACAAATATGTTGTAACTCCGGAAGGAAGACCTTTAGGTGGTTTGCCTTCTAAAAATGAGGCTGCTGATTTTGAAGAGGGAGAATCTCAAAAAGCAGTGTTCTCGCAAAAGGCATTAATTATAGCTGGGGTCGCATTTTTTGTACTGGGAGCTCTTATACATTTTGTAGGTGGACAAAACTTAATATATACATTGATTTATTCAAGCGGGCTCACACTTGCCGGTCTGATTATTTCAGACACTTCATTGACTAAAGTTGAGAGAGACAGGATTTTTGTAATTTATATCGTTGCATTTTTCGTGATCTTCTTCTGGGCAGCTTTTGAGCAGGCAGGTTCATCCCTGACATTTATCGCAGATAATCAGACGGATAGAAATTTCTTTGGATGGAATATGCCGCCTTCAATGGTTCAGATATTCAACGGATTATTTGTTGTTGCTTTTGCAGTACCATTCAGTATGTTATGGGATTATCTAAGAAGCAAAAACAGCGAGCCAATTTCGCCAATGAAACAGTCATTTGGTCTTGCATTGATTGCGATCAGTTATTTCATTATCGCTTATAATGTGAAAGATTTGGGAAATGATGGTCTTTTGGCGATCAAATGGTTAATTTTATTATACCTTATCCAGACTTGTGCAGAATTATGCTTGTCTCCAATTGGATTATCTCTAGTAGGAAAGTTATCTCCAAAAAGATTTTCATCATTGTTGTACGGTGTATTCTTTCTTTCGAATGCAGCAGGTTATGCACTCGCAGGAACCCTAGGCTCTATCCTTCCTGCGACAGGTGATAAATTTAATAAGGCTAAAGAACTTGGAATCGATTTGCAGGCTGTCCTTGATAAAACAGTTACGCCAACAGCAGAACAATTAAAATTACTGGAACAAAATCAAATCAGTGCTACTAACCACTTTTTTGTAGGTTTTGAAATACATAATCTTTTTGAATTTTTTATGGTTTTTGTAATTCTTTGTGGGCTAGCGGCCGTAATTCTATTTGCATTAACACCAGTGATGAAAAAAATGATGCATGGTGTACGCTAGTATGGAAAAGAATTTAACATTAGATCAGATACAGGATTTTAAAGGCAAATACCCTAAGCAATTATGGTATTTGTTTTTTAGTGAAATGTGGGAGCGTTTTTGCTTTTACGGTATGCGGGGTATGTTGTATTACTTTATGGTTCATGTATTATTGATGGACGATACGGTAGCTAATCTCCAATATGGGGCTACACAGGCATTTGTTTATGCATTCACTTTTATCGGTGGCATGTTTGCAGATAAAATTTTTGGTTACAGGAAATCACTCTTCTGGGGCGGGTTATTAATGATAGCCGGAAGTATTATATTAGCTATTGATCCAAAACAGTATTTCTTCCTTGGAGTCAGTTTTACGATTATAGGTACCGGTTTTTTTAAACCTAACATATCAACGATGGTTGGGAATCTGTATAAAGACAATGATAACAGACGTGATGCTGGTTTTTCATTGTTTTATGCAGGAGTAAATTTAGGGGCATTAATCGGCGGTTATATTTGTATTGCAGTAGCAAAGGGCTCTATGCTTAGTTCTGTTATTCCAGAAAACCTAAGATGGAATGCTGCTTTTGGTTTCGCTGCAGTAGTAATGATAATAAGTTTATTGACATTTACACAGACACAAAAAAGTTTAGGAGAGATAGGGCTGTCTCCATTAGCTAACATGGTAACTTCCAAAAGGAGGATTTATGAGATAGCAACTTATGTAGGTTCTATAGCTATTATTCCCTTGATTATGGTTATGGTTTCCAAAACGGAATATACTGATATTTTCATGTACATTGTAGGTCCGTTTGCACTGTTTTATTTGTTTTATGAAATGCGTAATTTCACAATAGTTGAAAATAAAAAGCTGATTGCTGCTTTGGTATTTATTATATTCTCTATTTTCTTTTGGGCATTTTTTGAGCAGAGTGGAGGATCGTTAAGCGCCTTTGCTGCTGACAATTTACATGGTACTATATTAGGTGTCAATGCAGATCCCAATGGAGTCAATAATTCGGCCAATTCTCTTTTTGTAATTATATTTGCTGCGTTGCTTGGGATGGTATGGCTAGGAATGAGTAAAAAGAAGATAGAACCAAATACAATAGTAAAATTTGGAATTGCATTTTTATTTCTTGCCGCTGGCTTTTACGTGTTCTATTATACTAAATTCTTTGCGGATGCAAGCGGAAAAACATCATTGGATTTATTTACATTTGGTTGGTTCGTTATCACATTTGGAGAATTATGTCTTTCTCCAATAGGGATGTCTGCAATGACCAAACTTTCTCCACAAAAGACACAGGCAGTCGTTATGGGTATGTGGTTTTTAGCGAGTGCCTATGGACAATATTTTGCCGGCTTGCTGGGAGCTAATATTGCAGAAGCCTCAAAAAATGCTACTAATGCTGAAAGACTTATTGTATATGCTGATGGTTACAAACAGTTGGCTATATACGCAGTAATTGCAGGCGTTATTCTAATAATCATTTCTCCTTTAGTTAAAAAATTAATGCAGGGAGTAAAATAAAATTTATGAGTGAAAATTCAACTGATCAGTTTTTTAAAAATACAGTATTAGGACATCCGGCAGGTTTATTTGTATTATTCTTTACCGAAATGTGGGAACGATTTTCGTTCTACGGTATGCGTTCGCTGCTGATATTGTTCCTTACTACATCAGCTACCAGCGGCGGTTGGGAATGGACACGTGAAAGCGCTTCCGCGTTATTTGGATCCTATGTAGGTCTCGTTTATTTATCAACTATGTTGGGTGGATATTTTGCTGATAAGGTAATAGGATTCAGATATGCGGTAGTTGTTGGTGCTATACTCATGACACTTGGGCATGCATCCATGGCATTAGAAACACATTTTTCTATTTATTTGGGACTGGTATTGCTGGTATTCGGAAATGGTTTTTTTAAGCCAAACATGACTTCGATTATTTCAGAAATGTACAAAGATCGTCCGGAAAAGAAAGATGGCGCTTATACATTGTTTTATATGGGTGTGAATGCCGGAGCTTTTTTCGGGATACTTCTTTGCGGATATTTAGGTGAAAAAGTGGGATGGAGTTACGGATTTGGTTTGGCCGGTATTTTTATGTTTTTCGGAATGTTACAATTTTGGCTGTCTCAGAATATCTTTGGCGAAATTGGATTAAAGCCAAATAAAGAAAGTAAAGCCAAATCAGAGGCACTTGATAATGATAAGCGTAATCCCTTTACGGGATGGCAGTTGGTAATAATTGCTGTAACAGTTATTTTAGGACTATTATGGATACTTAATGATCCAGCAACAAAAATTTCAAACGGGAAAGTTAATATTTTTGCCTTTTTAGGAGATAAAGGTAATGGGATAGCTATTATTAGCGCATTCGTGTTATTTATTGGATTACTAATTTACCGCTTCACACAATACTCTACAATTACCAGACAGAAGTTAATGGCAGTATCATTTTTTGCATTCTTAACTATTTTCTTCTGGGCTATCTTTGAGCAATCTCCAAATAGTTTGACAATATTTGCCAGTGATTATACGAATAGGATTTTAGTAGGTAACTGGAGTGTTGTTTTCTTAGTAATTAATTCTTTAATTACGATATTACCACTTGCAATAATTACCTGGGTATTGTACCTGTTGTTTAAACAGACTTTTAAATACTATGCTTTTGCAAATTGTATACTGAGTATCAGTTTTGTGATTATATGGGGTATTGCTATTTGGATGCTGGTTAAGGACTATTATACTGCTGGTTACCTTGATTTATCAGATGCTACTTTACAATCGTTTAAAATTGATAAAGTAACGGCTCCCTTAACGGAAGTTCCTGCGACTTGGTTTTCTACATTAAATTCACTGTTTATCATTTCGTTAGCACCATTATTTTCTAAATGGTGGGAGAGTAAATATAATCCTTCTGCTAATTTAAAATATGGAATCGGAATGGGATTACTTGCCATTGGTATGGCTTGTGTTGCATTTGGGGCTGATGGGATAGTACCGGGTGCAAAAACTGCATCAGTAAGTATGATATGGCTGATATTGGTTTATTTGTTTCATACTATGGCAGAATTATGTATCTCACCTGTCGGTTTATCATATGTAAGTAAACTGGTTCCTGCAAGAATGATTGCTTTTATGTTTGGAGTTTGGTATCTTGCCGTTGCAATCGGAATGAAAGGGGCAGGTATGTTCGGAGAAAATATTGATAAAATTGCAGACGAGCATGGTTTAAGCTACTTTTTCTGGATGCTTACATTTATCTCAATTGCAGTCGGCTTATTTTCTATAGTAATGTCACCTATAGTGAAAAAACTTATGCACGGTGTACGTTAAATAGCGGCACTATTTTTGAAATTTAAAACAAAAAGAAGTAACTCATGAAAAGAATAATTTTAGTACTTTTTATTATTGTATGTTCATTTGCTCAGGCACAGGAAATCAAATGGATGACAATGGATGAAGCATTGGCTGCACAGAAAAAAGATCCGAAGCCTATTTTTATGGATGTTTATACTGACTGGTGTGGGCCCTGTAAAATGCTTGATAAAATTACTTTCCACGATAAAGGGATAGTAGAAATGATTTCGAAAGCTTACTATGCAGTGAAATTCAATGCAGAAGGAGATTCTGAAATAACATATAAAGGAGTGACATATGCGAATCCTGCTTTTATAAAAGACCATAAAGGGAAAAATAGCCAGCACGATTTTGCTAAATTCCTAAAAATAGATAGCTATCCAAAGATTTGTATTTTTACTCCTGAGGGTGAGCTTATTAATAGTATTACCGGATACAGGAGTCCAAAGGAATTAATTAAGAACCTATAACTTACTCAAGATAAAAAATGAAAAAAAGTATTATATTATTATTTTTGGCTTTTTCATCATTAGCCATCAACGCACAGGAATTAAAATGGTATACAGATGTTAAGGAAGCTTCAGCTGTATCAATAAAAACTAAAAAACCGTTGTTATTGTTCTTTACCGGAAGCGACTGGTGTGGATGGTGCATGAAACTTCAAAAGGAAGTATTTGTACAACCTGATTTTGCTAAGTGGGCAAAAGAGAATGTAGTTCTGGTAGAGCTTGATTATCCAAAAAGAAAGCAATTGACTCCGGAGCTTACAAAACAGAACAATGAAATCGGACAGATGTTCGGAATAAGAGGATATCCTACTGTATGGCTCGTAAATTCTTCGAATAGTAAAGATCAGTTAGCTTTCGAAAGGTTGGGAAGTACAGGTTATGTAGCCGGTGGTCCGCAAAAGTGGATTGAAGGTGCTAATGCAATCCTAAAAAAATAAGTTTATTTAAGTTTATAAAATCCCTTTTCAGCAGTAGCATGAAAAGGGATTTTTCGTTTTATACATGTGGCTTTCCATAAAGCTACATAGGTTTTATAGTTCGAACCGTCAGCAATGACTGTTCTTGGGTGGTAATAAGACAACAGGCGTGCAAGATTGATTTTTGGGGACTGTATAAGAATAAGTATGTCAGGTTTTGAAAGGCTTGGACAAATAGCTGTGCTGTCTATAATAAGGATTTTAATGCCCTTAATGTATTCTGTGTTCGGAATTGTCTTTTTAGTGCTTATATGGCTAAAATTTGCTATTAAGTATGATTTAAGCACAGGGTTATGATCAATAGTTTTTAAAACGCTATTATTACTGTAGACAATAAGTCGCTGTCCGATTCTTTTTGTGAATATCGATTTTTTTATGGAGTGAAAAACAATGAATTCATTGTTTTTCTGGTTTAGCCAAATTGTACTTATATTAGAAATCTGGAAGGATAGTATCAATGAAAGTGCAAATACCAAGCGTCTGAAGGTTGGTTTTTCAAACCAGATAATTACAGCAATAATTGCAAGATACAACGAGATAAGCATACTTACACTTAAGGGAATATCTTGTATTATAAACTGTTCAAATGAGGCAATATGGTCAATAACGCTATTTAATATATAAATTAGCCATTCTAAAATGGTCAGCGGTAGACTTGGTACAAAATCCAAAGCGGCCATTATCATTACGAAAACTCCCAAGGCCATAATAATTCCTAATCCAGGGAGGATAATTATATTAGTAATAAAAAATAATCCGGGAAACTGATGAAAATAATAAATACTTAGGGGAAATGCGCCAATCTGGGCAGCAAATGAAACCGTAATAATATCCCATAGATATTTGGTAATTATATTTTTAGGTAGCCATATAGCAGCAAACATAGGCTGTAACCATAAAATAAAAAACAACGATATATAACTTAGCTGGAATCCGATATCAAATAAAAAAGAAGGAGCAACCATTAATATCAGTAATATGGAAACTATAAGAGTATGGAAAATATAGGTTTCTCTTTTTAGGTACATTCCTGTGGCAACAAATGAAAACATAGTTACAGATCTCACGATCGAAGGAGATAGTCCAGCAATTATGGCAAATGCCCAAAGAGTAAGCAAAACACTGGATAAACGGATCAGGTTGCCACTTTTATTTTTGGGAAGGCCGGACAAGATAAAATTAATAAATAACAATATATAGCCTACATGAAGGCCTGATACAGATAATACATGTACGGCTCCTGCAAATTGATAATCGTGCAGGATTTCTGCGGATATATCTTGCTGTTGACCCAAGATAAGCGCTGCTGCCACATTTAGCTCTTCATTGCGCATAGTATGACGCTTCAAATTATTCAATATGTTATTTCTTAAGCACGCAGAATAGTACCAGATGTTTTTATCATATGAAGTGCCGACTTTTATCGAAGACTTATCAGCATACAGTTGTGCCATAACAGATTTATGTAATAGATAATGCCCATAATCAAACTGGTCGGGATTATAAGGTGGCTTGTGCTTAATTATGGTACCCCATATAAGAAGGTTAAGTCCTGGTTCCAATCTATACCGATGCAAACTGTCTTTTTGTATGTGAAGTAAAAGTTTTCCATTAGTAACCCTGCCGTCCAGTTTTTTAACTACTACAATGTACCGGTCTTTATAAGTAGAACTTTTGAGCTTTTCAATAATAGAAACCTGAAGCCATTGTGGTTTGTCAGTATGTATATAATGCATGTAATTGTGCAGCTGCAGATAGTCATTATGTACCGTTTGCGTACAAATACCAATAACAAAAGAAAAGGAATACGCTATCAGCCCAAAAGTGATCTTGTGATTGTTGTTTATGCCAGATCGTAAATAATAAAATACACAGGACAGGATAATAACCATGAGGCCCAGCAAAATAAATGTAATCTGGATATCCAGTTTACTATAATAAGCAATCAAAAGGCCTGTTATAAAAAAGAAAGTAATCCTCGTTAATGGAAATTGTAATGCTGTCATTAGATAATAGTTTTATAAAAAAGAGGAGCAAGTGCTCCTCTTTTCCTACCCCCGTATGTATGCAGAAATCAAGAATACAATAAGACCGGAAAACAAGTAATCGAATCAATTTAACTATGTGGCATATAGTAGTAATATCCGGTCTCTTGTAATTCTTTGACTTTGTAAAACTACTTATATCAAATAACCTCCAAATGTGGTTTTCCCGTAAAAAATGTTAAAATTTTAGTTAGGAATTTTTAATCAAAAAAAATCCTGCAAAACAATTTGTGTTTTGCAGGATTAGCTTCCGGAATCCGGTATTGAAATAATTATTACTTAATAAGTCTATTTATGATTTGCCTAAAACTCTGTTTACCTGAGCGAATGTTCTTTTGTAATAAGGTTCTTTAGTCGAGGAAACAATAACTCCGCTTTGTGTAGAAGAATGTATGAATTTAATTTCGTCATCTATAACGTCAACTACCATACCTACATGATTAATCACACTGCGGCCATTAGTTTTGAAGAAAATAAGATCACCTTTTTGTACGTCTTTAATATCAAGTTTTTCACCAATTCTGGACATATCATTCGAACTTCTTGGGATTTTAATGTCAAAAATATTAAAAACTGCTGTAACCATTCCTGAGCAGTCCATTCCAGAAGTAGTAGTACCCCCACCATGATATCTTACTCCCAAAAATGTCATAGCATTATTGATCATCTGTAACCCGATATAGTTTTCTGAAGAATCAATGATTAAATCCTTGTCGTCTTTATCATTGATGATGGATTTTTTAGGTTTTGCGGCTGGTTTAGCAACCTTGATAATCTCTTTTGGTTTTGTATCTGTGTATGCAATTAACTTTGATTTGTCAGAAGTAACTTCTGTTTTCTTTTCAGCGGGTTTTTGATAAACTCCCTTTTTTACTGCCTCTTTCTTTGAAGTGATAATTTGGGAATTTCCAGTAAAAGCAAGTGCTAATGAAAATACGGCTGAGAAGAAATAAGCTTTTTTATTTGGCATATTTTATTTTTTATTTTTCATGCTATCTATAGAGATGCAATTTAGATTTATTAATAAAATTCATGATGAATTTAGCGAAATGCTCTGAAGCATATGTGGAATGTTATAACGTATCTCTTGAATGATTTATTATAACATCTTTCACAAAGTTATCAAAATTTCGCTATAAACATCAATTTTAACTTTTAAAGTTTGTTAATAATTATATTAAACAGTGCAAAAAGGTCTTTGTTTAGCTGTTTAAATTATTGCCATTTAGTGTTTTAAGTTAGTGGTCTTGAAGTTATGATTTTGTTAGATTATTAACATTAGCATTTTTCTTAATTAGCTATAGCTAACTTTTAGATTTTGCTTCTTTAAGATAATTGACAATCATCTTTGCTGTTTTCTTACTTGCCCCAATTCCGCCAAGTTTGTTTTCTAAAATATCATATTCCTCTAAAAGCTGCTTTCTATGATGGTCTTCAAATAATCTGCCTAATTCTTTTTTTATATTTTTAGTATTGAATTCTTCCTGTATAAGTTCAGTCACGACCTCTTTATCCATAATCAGATTAACGAGTGAAATGTATTTTAATGTAATAATACGTTTGGCAATCTGGTAAGAAATCCAGTTACCTTTATAACAGACAACTTCGGGTACTTTAAAAAGAGCGGTTTCTAATGTTGCAGTTCCGGAAGTTACTAAAGCAGCTGTTGCATGACTTAGCAGATCATACGTTTTATTGGAGACAAATTGGATATTTTTACTTTTTAAGAATGGTTTATAAAAAGAAAACTCCTGGCTTGGAGCACCAGCAATTATAAACTGGTAGTCTGGAAAATCATCTACTACACTTAGCATAACCGAAAGCATTTTTGTAATTTCCTGTTTTCTGCTACCCGGAAGCAGTGCTATAATAGGTTTTTTATCAAGATTATTGGTGTTGATAAAAGTGTCGTAGTCAGTAGTCTTGTGGTTGTGGATGGCATCAATAAGTGGATGGCCTACAAATTCAACAGGAAACCCATGTTTGTTCTCATAAAAGTCTTTTTCAAATGGGAGTATAACATATAACTTGTCAAAATCGCGTTTGATAGCATGGATCCGGTTTTCTTTCCAGGCCCAGATTTGCGGGGAAATATAATAATGAGTGCTGATCCCCAGTTGTTTTGCCCATTTTGCAATGCGCATATTAAATCCCGGATAATCAATAAATATGATGGCATCAGGACTAAAACTAAGAATATCGCTTTTGCACAATTTGATATTGTTTAGTATCGTTTTTAAGTTGGTCACAACTTCTGCGAAACCCATAAATGCGAGTTCGCGATAATGTTTTACCAAAGTTCCGCCGGCCTGCTCCATAAGATCCCCTCCCCAAAAGCGTATTTCGGCATTTGGATCCTGTTCATAAAGCGCTTTCATGAGATTGGAGCCGTGCAGGTCTCCTGAAGCCTCTCCTGCTATAATATAATATTTCATGCTGTCTGGGTTAGATTGTTTAAACAAATAAGGTAATTACCGTAAGTATAATCGTCGCTAATACAACGCCTCTTGCCATAAGTTCTTTCTTTAGCTTTAGCAATGAGAAAAAAGCAATCAGGTTCAGGATAGCCCCCAAAGTAATAAGTTTACCCAATTGGCCGCGGGCTCTAAGCGTTTCGATCCCTTCAATAAATCCATAATCTGTAAAAAGTACAATAAAGATATAAGCGCCAACGGAAGTTGCTATTAATCCTATTAAGAAACCGTAAAACAAATCTATCTTATTCATTTATTTTCCATGAGTTAAGTTCTTGAATCGCATGATGCGCAGTCATGTCATATTGAACGGGAACAACAGAAATATAGCCTTTTTCAAGTGCCCATTCATCAGTATCTTCTCCATTGTCCTGATTGACAAATTCACCTGCCAGCCAGTAGTAATCCTTTCCCTGCGGTGTTTTGCGCTTATCAAATTTCTCCATCCAGATTGCCTTGGCCTGTCGGCATATCTTAATGCCTTTAATCTGGTTTTCTTTTAATTTCGGAATGTTCACATTTAAAATTACGCCATTAGGCAAACCATTTTGAAGTACTTCCAGAGTGATCTTTTTGATAAAGCTTTTAGCTGCTTCAAAATCGGCATTCCATTCATAATCCAGCAGCGAAAATCCAATAGCGGGTATGCCTTCAATACCTGCCTCAACCGCGGCACTCATTGTACCTGAATAAATCACGTTTATTGACGAATTAGATCCGTGGTTAATCCCCGAAACACACAGGTCCGGTTTTCTCTTCAGAATTTCATTAACGGCAAGCTTTACACAGTCAACCGGGGTGCCCGAAGAACTATATTCTAAAACGGCTGCATCATCAGCAGAAATCTTATTTAGGTAGAGCATGTTATTTATAGTAATAGCATGACCCATTGCACTTTGGGGTTTGTCTGGCGCAACGACAACTACTTCGCCTATTTGTTGCATAACTTCAATAAGAGCGCGAATTCCCGGTGCAAGAATCCCATCGTCATTAGTGACTAAAATCAGGGGTTTTTTATTCATGATATTTTGTGATAACAATGGCGTAACCTTAAGATAAATTTATGCTGCTAAATTAAGCATTTTTGATATGAAGTTAGTAATTTAGCAGCTTTAACAAAAGATTATACGGCACTCCCAATTTAACGGTATGGTTTTTATGTAATTTAGATTTAAAATTTGATGAATGCTATTTTGAGATTTATGAAAAGAAATTATAAAATTGTTATAGTAATTGTTGCCCTATCGGTAGCATTGTGGAGTTTTATTCCTAAGGAAAAAAACGACCCTGAAAAAGATAAGCTTTTATTAGAATTATTGAGTTTTGTAATCAGTAAGGGACATTATGACCCTAAAGCTATTGATGATAACTTCTCAAAAAGCGTCTATAAAGATTATTTACTCGCAATGGATCCTTCAAAGCGATTTTTCCTACAGTCTGATATAGATGAATTCGCCAAATATGAACTGGAAATCGATGACGAGATCAAAAATAAAGATCTTACATTTTTTGACCTTACCTACAATCGTCTTTTAGAAAGAATGCAGGAAAGTAAAAAATTCTATAAAGAGATCCTGGATAAGCCTTTCGATTACAATGTTGAAGAAAACTTCAATATTGATTATGAAAAAGCGCCTTACGCAAAGACTACTGCTGAGTTAAAAGACAAATGGCGTAAACAAATTAAACTTTCTACACTTTCATCACTTACCGACAAACTTAAACTGGAAGAAGATAGAAAAAAAGGTATTGTTACCGATAAGAAAACAGAAGCAGATACTCCTGATGGAGGAGATTTTGATAGCACGCCAACGCCTGCAAAAGCCGTAAAAGATGATGGTAAACCAAAATCGTACGAGCAAATCGAAAAAGAAACACGCGAAAGCTCATTAAAATCATTAGATGAATATTTTGGATTCATCAAGGATTTAGACAGGGAAGATTACTTTTCTGTTTTTGTAAACACAATAGCAGAGACTTTTGACCCGCATACTTCTTATTTTGCTCCTGAGGAAAAAGATAAGTTTGATATCAGCATGTCAGGAAAACTGGAAGGGATAGGGGCACGTCTTCAAAAGAAAAATGATTACACAGAAATTACAGAATTGATTTCAGGTGGTCCGGCATGGAAACAAAAACAATTGGAGCCAGGTGATGCGATCATGAAAGTAGGTCAGGGCGATGAACAGCCTGTTGATGTAGTTGGAATGAGAATTGACGATGTCGTAAAGAAAATAAAAGGTCCTAAAGGAACAGAAGTGCGTCTTACAGTTAAAAAAGTAGATGGTACTATCAAAGTAATTTCCCTTATCCGGGATATCGTAGAAATCGAAGAGACCTATGCAAAATCAAGTATAGTAAAAAAAGACGGTAAATTATATGGTGTAATCTATCTTCCTAAATTCTATATTGATTTTGAAAATAAAGACGGTAGAGACGCTGCAAAAGATATTACTATAGAAATTGACAGGCTTAAGAAAGCAGGCGTAGAAGGAATTGTTATGGACTTACGCGATAATGGTGGTGGTTCATTGAAAACGGTTGTTGATATCGCCGGATTATTTATAAGCCAGGGACCTGTAGTTGAAGTGAAATCTGCCGGTAAAGAAAAAGAAGTGTTATCAGATACGGATAGTAAAATCCAATGGGACGGACCACTTGTAGTGATGATTAATAATTTCTCTGCTTCTGCTTCAGAAATTTTAGCTGCAGCCATACAGGATTATAAGAGAGGTGTAATTATTGGAAGTAAACAGTCTTATGGAAAAGGAACCGTGCAAAATGTATTTGACCTGAATAATCTGGTTAGAAACAGTTCCGTAGGTGACTTAGGAGCCCTAAAAACGACTACACAGAAGTTCTATAGAATAAACGGAGGATCTACTCAGTTAAAAGGAGTAGCCAGTGATGTTGTTCTGCCAGACCGTTATTCTTATATTGAAATTGGAGAGCGTGATGCAGCAAATGCATTACCCTGGGATAAGATAGACCCGGCTTCTTATAAAGTATGGGATAAACAACCTAATTTTGACCTGGCTATAGCCAATAGTAGAAAAAGGGTAGAGGAAAACCAACAGTTTAAGCTTATTGATGAAAATGCAAAATGGTTGAGCAAACGTAAAGATGAGAATGATTACAGCCTCAATATTACTAAGTTCGAACAGGAACAGACTAATCTTGAAACAGAAGCTAAAAAGTTTAAAGCATTAAGTGATTATAAAAATCAATTGATATTTACTTCATTGCCATTTGAAGAAGCATTAATGGCAAAGGATGATGTATTAAAAGATAAAAGAAAAAGATGGCACGAAAATCTGGCTAAAGATGTATATGTAGAAGAAGCTATCAATGTGCTTTCTGATCTACAGCCAGGAAACAAAGCCGCAGTTAATCTAAAGAAAAGAGAAAAACTTGTGAAATCATAATCATAAGCAGTACATAGTTTTTAATGGATAAATCCAAACAATCATTAACAGGAATAGCGCTCCGGAAATTCAAAAAGAATTTCTGGGGCGTTTTCAGTTTCGGGTTTATTGTAATCCTGATATTTCTCGCAGTATTTGCATATGTTCTCGCTCCTGATAATTCTGAGAATGCAAACCAAATGCACCTGTCAATTCATTCAAGGCCTCCAGGGTTTAAAGTGACCATGCTTTCACTTCCACTGGACGAAAAGCAACCGGCAAAATTCTCTGATTATTTTTTTGGATTTCCAAACACCGTTACTGAAATCCCGATAAAGGCTTATTCGATAAAAGGAAATACAATCGAATATGAAGAATATACAGATGAGCCTTCATTAAAAATCATGAAGCAGGTTGGTATCCAAAAGTTTCCCGGGTTTAAGAATATGACCGATGTGGAAAATAATTTTATCAAAGTGCATAAATTCATTTTAGGAACTGATAAATATGGTAGGGATGTACTCAGCAGGATGCTCATAGGATCCAGGGTTTCGCTCTCTATAGGTTTTATAGCTGTTTTTATCTCATTGCTTG
>Ga0247742_10001438_pt1 | contig 16713 bp, 13 predicted proteins | sample UWRJL208509C2_FD_180944 | JGI IMG/M metagenome (GOLD analysis project Ga0247742, IMG submission 180944) | Plant litter microbial communities from Arlington Agricultural Research Station in Wisconsin, United States - UWRJ-L208-509C-2 | ecosystem: Environmental > Terrestrial > Plant litter >...
GCGACACAATTCAAGTGTTACCTTCCTTCTTTCGATTTTTCCTGGCTTTCATAAGTAGTAGAACGGGAGGAAAAATGGTTCAATTGCAACGAATCTAAAAATAGACACGTGAAGCCACCGAGTGGCTGTGCCTGTTTGCACAGCGTAAATAAGCCACTGATGGCTTTCAGTGGCTTTGCGCATCCTCTCTATTGATGAGTCGTTCTCAAAGACATACACCGGGAATCTCAGTGTCAGTGCCGCTGCTCGTCGTAACATTCGCGCGACGGCGACAGTCAGCAAGGCCATCCTCGTAGTGCCTTACACCATTACGTCTTCTCCAAAGAGAGACCCATCCATCGAGGTCGAAACCAAAGGAACTTGGAGGGGACTCGTGTCATGGAAGTTGACTTATACTGCTGAGGATGGTAAGCTCTTGTTTATTCAGGTGGAACATCACTGTTCATCATTCAACTACAGTTGCTTGACCCTTCCTTCATCCGTGCTGTCAAGCAGCACCTCTGATAAGTGTTCTGGTAATATGCGCCGCGGTTCTCTGACCTTGGAAAAACCGGATTTACAATTTTGGCACTTAGCTCTTCTCGAAATCTCGTTTCCTTGCACATCCATTCCTTACTGTACAAAAATGACTCATTTTAACTCGTTAAATTTTGGCGGGCAAAGTGAATTTGTCGAGGCTAAGCTAAGCTAAGCCAAGTAAAGGGGGCCCTATCCCTTTAAATCCGTGCGAATAATTACACCCTCGCCTCATTACTATGTACAGATTACCACGGATAGACGCAGGTCGATAGCACTGCCCTCCCTCCCTGAACAGATCGACGCTTTGTAGAAATTTTCAGCCGGGTGACATTAAAGGTGTCGCTAGTTCTTCGAGAACGACTGAGAAAGCGCATGGTCACACAGCTCACAGGTCGTCGTTGCATGAGAAGGGCGAGATAGAGCCAATGGTGGATTTCTTGACTATTTTTTCGTCGTCTTTTCTCTGAGTTGGTGGGATTTTTCTCCTGCTTCCCATACTGTTGGAAATGTAATCAGGCATCGGACTCGGCATGATTAGTTATCTACTTATTAATTCCATTCTTATACGAGTCAGTACATAGCACGTAGGATATCTCTAGAATACTGTAGATACACGACAGTAGAGTATATAAGGTGTATGTAGCTACCGTAAAATAATCATCCCACTTCACAGAGTCCACTGCGCTATCCCAACACATACCCACATTGAGCTTGGGTATCATACCTTCAGAGACCTCAGATGTCGAGGGTGATGTGGGTGTCAAAGGTGTCCAAGTTCTCTCTTTTTCTGATCGATGAGTATGGATGATGATGTGGATGCAGAGGCCCGTGTTCTCGTCCATCCTCGCTGCTCTTTGGGCGATGAAAGACTCTGGAGGGCAGCACCAGCGAGGCGATATAAATGCTACTACTATTCGCCCCCGTTTGTACCTCTCCACTCGCTCAAAGTACCATTTTAACAACGATAGCAACGGTGCATTATATCGCAGATCGCAGTCAATTCCGCTCAAATTCTCCTAAAATTTGGGGAAGCTGGGGATACAGAAAATTAATTTGTGCGCCTGACATATCATACGGCTTGTCCACCAGATCAGAATACATTAGCGGTCAGGGCTTTATTACTCACCGAATTTGAAAGACCTTGTTCGTGATTTGAACGGCAGAATTTAAAAGGCATTGACTTCCTTTTAAGTTTACCGCCGTCGGTCGAATCGGATTTCGAACACGTGGCTAATCAGAAACAGTAGGTTTCACCACTCTGGTAAATTTCAACAAGGAGCGGTCTTGACATCTTAAACCTTTGTATGTAATAATAACACGGAGTAAAGATATTTGGTTGTAGGAAAATAAAATAATATAGACATAACAGTAACTGCCCCTTTGTGAACCACAATCGCCTAGTGCCTGACACCGTTAGAAGACAACATAGCGTCGCGGAATTGGATGGCGACTGGCGAAGAGTCCACCAAAAATGAGAAAAATTGGTCGCAATTAAGTTGGTCAAAGCAGACTCGGAGGCGACGCGCGTACAGCACGAGACGCCGATGGTGGTGATGACACATGTACGTTCCTTGGCTTGATGGAAAGAAAGGGAGGTTGTCACCATGCAAAGGAGAAAATGGAAAGAAAACGGAAAAAAAGATAACAGGGAAAGGACACCTCAAATATAACAAGTGCTCCGGTGCCAATCCAGAGCTCGGAGAAGAAATTCGCACCTTCAAAGCAGAGCATTATCTCATCTGGAAACCAACCTCGACTCAAGTCGAAGAAAGTAGCGGATTGGTGACCATGCACGATCGGCCGCGAGTTTCGACATTCCAGAGCTGTAGAACGACAGAGCCTGACATCAGACACCAGACCCTTCGAAAATCCACCGTGACTCGACTCGGATGGCATGCAATCCATCGTTGAAGGTCAGCTACCCATTCACTATGTAGCTGGCTACATCCTTGACCTCGAAGATAGCCATATTGACAACGACGTAGAGACGGCGCAGAGCAGACGACAGACGATGGTATGCAGATGCCGGTCTACATCCTGCTAGACATGAGAGGCCATCGCGGGCGTTGTCGAAATGATGCCCTCAAACGCGTGCAGAGAGTTACATTCGACGGATAGCACCCGTGTCTACGCCCACCTCATTCTCCATCCACGTCACCCCCGTAGCAATAGGGGTCAACGACAACCTCCATGCTAGGCGAGTAACATCAACGGGCGAGAGTGTTCAACATGTATCCACACCCTCAACGCGTCGCTTTCACAGCCGAAGTGGTTGGAATCACAGACATAGACGCAGGGGTCTTCAATACTCCGCTCATCCACTGACATCGTCACCCCGTTTATCCATCCTCTTCCCTTCCTGCAGGGGTGATGACGATGACAATTCCAGTCCGTGGGGTATGGTTTAGAGGAACCATCTGCGTCTGTGTGTGTACCTCTATCGCGATCGACACCCGCATCGACATTCACATACACCGGCGATCGGAGCAGCGGCAATGGTGTCATTTTCTCGAACATGACGAAGCAGATTAGGTGGTAAGGCCACACTGCCCATCTAGTAGCAATAAGTCCCCAAAGCCAGAAACCAAATGCCAACACCAAACTCCATATCTCCCTCGGTGTCTGACGCTCGTTTGGAAATCGACTAGCCAAAATGAGAGTGTGAGTAGGACGCAGGACAAACTCTGGCCCCTATCGCCCTCTCATCACCTCCTGCGAGCGTCAGAGCGAGGACGTTGAGGACGTGGTTCAGAAAATCACCACCGGGTGCACCTCTGCCTCCCTGCGAAAATTGCCTGTGTGATATATGGCCACGGTGGGCTAGTTCAACACGTCGACGAAAACGGCTGAGACAAATGGATATGAGGCCGTAGGACACGACTTGGTAGCTCAATATCCCACACATAATGCCAGCGCCAACACCAAAATTTTTAGATCTGAATGACACGAGTGACGATAATCCAATCACACCTGGCAAGAATGAAGACCCTGACAAGGGAGAAACAAGGAAAGGGAGAACGAACAACGAACAAACGAGACTCACATATCATTAAACACCTCATGAGTATCGAACGCCGCCTGGGTATGTACGTTGCGGACGCCGAAAGCTTGGAAATGGAGGTAGTGCTTGCGGACCAGTTGGAGTAGCGAGAAGGGAGGTGGTTAGCGAAACGGAACGCAGTTGAAGGAATCGTGTAAATAAGTGAAAGGGGGACGGTTCTGACCAGGATCCGCTGACATCATGCATCTTTCTTGTCGGCTGTTCAATTTCCGCTTCTACACTCTGACCTTGAAACCAACTCCTCGTCCTCCACGGCCATAGTCACAGTCACTTCCCCCACTGCCCCGCGTCGATGACGTCGCGACGGCACGATCACGCTTCGTGAAGCCACCTCGAGTAGGGCTTGGTTGTCCATGCCTACGACCAACACAAGGGTAATCGACCGAGCATGATCGAGCCCAACCATAAGGGTATAAATGGCGATTTTGACAGGAGGTGTCTATGCCTAAAAGGTTAACGGTGCGATCAGGAAGAAATAATATACGCTGATAATCTCTCGGCCGCGTTCATGGGGAAATATTCTTCCATCGTTGGAGATAGACCTCCAGCGTAACGGAAAAGGTGGTTATGATGTGCGATAGTCTCTGCCTGGAAGGAGAAATGGGCATCAGCTTGGATTGGAAAAGGAAAGGGAGGGGAGAGAGTAATCACAGAGGACAAACCTCAGTAGAGGTATAGATGATCATCGCTTTATCCTTCCGGGAAGGTCGAATGTCATCCGCGAGTCCCCTTGAAACCTCAACTGTGTCTTTCTATTCTGGATCTGCACGCAGACCTGAGCTCGAGGTTGTTAGGTCTGTACGTCCGACACTCGACAACGATGTTCCCAAAGGGGGAGGGAGAGAGGGATGCTCAACTGCAGAGAGCGACATGCAGAATGTGGGCAGTTTGTAAATACAACCCTTCATGACCTTCCCCCAGACTTTTCATTCGTTAATTCATGTCAAGAGCTTATCTAGACTCTGTGTACCGTGACATACTACCTACCACTACGCGATCGATCATCCACCAGAACCTAAAATTTTCATAAAATGCAAGACATCATCCGGACAATATATTTGACGTCAGTTCGGTACTCAAAAAAGGACCATTCCCAAGAGAAGTGATACTAATCCGAAAATTTTAGATAGAAGTGATAGGAGATTTTTCTTTTCCAGGTCTCTACACCGATTCCAAGAGTAAGATGAAGAAAGCTGAATGTCGCATCAAACAAAGCCATGTAGTACGTGCGAAAGCAATATTCAAGGAGTCATCCTCTTGCGTGCTCTATACGACCCAGAATGTCTAGGGAACAGATTCAAGGTAATCGTTAATATCACAGTCGTACAAATAGCAAAGCGACTGCTGCATAACTGTTAAAAAATGCTCAGATCACAGCTGAGAATAAGGAACGTACAGCCATCAGGTTCAACGGCCGCTGCTGAGGTGCAAAAGACCAACGTTAGCTTTCAATATTTGACAGACCCACAGGTTGAGAACGACGTACGGTGAAGGGTGGGGCAGTTCGACATCGGAGCCAAGTCCTACGCAAAATTTTCATAGTCAATAGGTGATCAGCAAATCAGACATGAATAGATTGCTAACCGCTTAGAGGTGAGTCAATTAGTTCCCTAGGCTTCAAGGGTGGCAAGCCAGCTTTCAGGCGAGCGGCGTTGGTAGCGTTCGAATCCACTCGCTTACTGAGCTGGCGCTTGGCATTGAAGAACCGAGGGAGAGCCAATGCAACGTCAAGGACGCAGAAGAGGGCAAAGAAGAGGTGGATGATCCCGCGCATGTTGAAGAACGTTTGGAAGTAGTACGGGACAGTGAAGATAGAAAAAAACAAACGAGCATCCTCGTATTTATTCATTAGTTGAATTTTCGATTCTTGGTGGAGCTTGGTGTGTCGAGATGGCATAATTACCAGCAGATCACCACACCTTGAGCTGTCAATATAGTGTCTACTTCTTGCACGTTCCGCGACTGTCCTGGACGCGGTACCTGACTGGATTAATCATCAAGCTTTCAGTCTGGGAAACAGATAGGATCAGCGAAGCGATTTGCCTCGTTGCATTTTAGGTGGGTATGTAAATATCGCACCTTGGCTCGACCTGGACTTGCTGGTGCGCTAGGCAAACATTTCCTTTCCAGTCACACGCATCTGGTATGCCCTATCTAATTGTTCGAGAAAAAACGAAGGACAGCATTATTGTGCAAAATCTGACAGAATGGATGAGCAGCATATTATGGACCAATCAGGAATCTCAAGTTGACCAGAACTACAGTCTTGTTTCATCTCGGTGCAACAGACTCGGACAAGCCGGAATATCTGCAAAACATGTATTAATTGATAACTCAAATCCTATTATCACAAGCGAGTCGCAACGCCTGTTTAATGTGGACCATATTCAATCCTAGCATCCGTAATGAACAAAGCACAGGCTCCGGTGTCCCAGAAGATTAATTTGAGTGAATGTGCTAAGACAGGCGTCCTATATATGGCACGCAAAACGCACTTAGATGTGAGCTTTCAAGTAATTGTAGACCAGATACATGATTCATATTACTTGTAGATCCATAAATGCTGTATCAAGGTAACCTCGTGACGCGTGCACCGTGCCTCCTGTGGATAGAGGAGATGTAGGAGATTGGGCACAAAGATTCAAGAAGCTCCAGAGCGTAGGTCCAATGAAGATGCCGGCGGATGAGTCTCATTGAGTGGTATACCGAAAGTTGCTACTCTACTGCTGTTTCCTTAGTTCGTTAGTGACGTCTGTCGAAGCTCCTCGTCTTTCGTGGACGTGGTTCATCGCCTTCCGTGTCTTATAACCCTCCTCTTACTGTGCATCCACCTGACAGCATCGACACAGTGTTGGCATTCTGAACCTTCTATGAGTACCATAGTTTATTGATAACGTCAATTTAAACCGAGTAAGGGTGCATGAAAGAAATAAAAATGAATCATTTGCCCCATACCCGTCGAGGATCCAGAAATAAAATATTACATGTGATTATTATGTGTGCTACATCTCTAGATACAGAAAAGGGGGGGGGGGTCGGCATATAAACCGACAGAGTGTCATAAGCTGTGAAAGCCAAGGAAATTTTAGAAGCAACATCCACACGGGGGACAGACGACGGTATGCAGATGCCGGTCTACATCCTGCTCGACATGAGAGGCCTTCGCGGTCGTTGTCGAAATGGTACCCTCAAGCGCTTCCAGAGAGTTACGTTCAAAAGATAGCACCCGCGTCTACGCCCGCCTCATGTCTCCATCGTATATTGTCTCGTAGCGACAGCAGACGACGAACCTCTACGCCAGGCGAGTAACATCAAGGGGCTCGAGCGTTCAACGTGTATATACACAACGCGTTGCTTTCACAGCCAAAACGACTCGGAACCACAGAGACGGACGTAGGAGCATCTAGACTAACTTATCCACTGACATCATCGCGCCGTTTACCCATCCTCTGCAGGGGTGATGACGAGGACAATTCCAGTCCGTGGGGTAGCGTAGTCTAGAGCAAACCATCTGCGTCTGTATGTGTACCTCTATCGTGATCGACACCCGCATCGACATTCACATACACCGGCGACCGGAGCAGCGGCAATGGTGCCATTTTCTCGAACAAGACGCAGCAGAGTGGGCGTAAAGCCACACTGGCCATCTAATAGCAATAAGTCCCCAAAGCCAGAAACCAAATGCCAACACCAAACCCCATATCTCCCTCGGTATCTGACGCTCGTTTGGAAATCGACTAGCCAAAATGAGAGTGCGAGTAGGACGCAGGAAAAACTCTGGCCCTATCGCCCTGGACATAGTTCAGAAAACCACCACCGGGTGCACCTCTGCCTCCCTGCGAAAATTGCCTGTGTGATATATGGCCACGGTGGGCTAGTTCAACACGTCGAAGAAAACTGCTGAGACATCATGGAGAGGCCGTAGGACACGACTTGGTAGCTCAATATCCTACAAATAATACCAGCACCAACACCCATAATTTTAGATCTGAATGACACGAGTGACGATAATCCAACCACACCAGGCGAGAAAGAAGACTCTGATAAAGGAGAAACAAGGAAAATCAAGGAACGTTTTCAGAGAGAAAATGTATGATGAAAAGGTAGAAAGGGAGAACGACCCAATAACAAAAGAGACTCACATATCATTAAACACTTCATGCGTATCATTGTATCCAAAATCCTATGCGCATTCCTGACGCCGAGATCCTCAAAGTGGACAGTGTGTGGGCAGTACTCGCGGGCGAGTTGGACCAATCTGTGAGGAACGGTGGTTAGCAAGATTGGTGGGGCAGGACAAAAGCGTGACGTGCACGGTGCACGATGCATGTTGGTCACCATTGAACGTTGAACGCAGCCTGGACACTGAAATCTTGAAATGGATCCGGATGTAGTTCTTGCGACTGGAATGGCGAGAAGGGAGGCGGTTAGCGAAACGGAACACAGTTGAGGGAGTCGTGTAAATAAGACGGGCTGCGTGCCTTGTTGAGTTCGGATAAGAACATGGCACTTCTGACCAGGATCCGCTGACATCCTTCTTGTCGGCTGGCAGGTGTTTTCGATTTCCCGCTTGTACGCTCCGAACCTCGAAACTAACTCCTCGTCTTCCATGGCCATAATCACAGTCACCTCCCGCGTCGATGACACTTTGTGACGCCATTGGGCACAATCTCCATCCTATCATCTACTCCAAACCATGTCCAGACACGACCTCCGCATACACAGCACCATGAACGAAAAGAATGAAGAATCTGCATCCCGAATCCCAACCAAAAACACTCACTGATCAGTCGCCAGCCGACATACTGCGGATCCTCGAGTAGGGCTTGGTTGTCCGTGCCTACGTCCAACACAACGGTGATGGACCGAGCTGATCGAGCCCGTCCATAGGGCGATTTTGACTGTGGAGGTGTCTATGCCTACAAGGTTGACGGGTGATCAGGAAGAAGATAGATAAGTAGAAACAATGATATACGCTGATATAATCCCCAAGATCTCCTTTGCATCTAGACATACCACAAGATATGTGGGAGATAAGTCGATAATGCTGTGAGTTCTAGAGTGAAAGACCGAAACGGCGCATAATATTCGAGTACGTGGCTGTGTTTACCCTCAGTAAAAACGAAAAGTCACCGGAAGTCAACGCAGTCATTGCGCAGTCATTCGCAAGTTATCGAAGTCCTCAAATCGTCGTTCACGTAGTATTTAGTCATTTAATCACATTTGCCAAGTCTTGCCAAGATTATCATATCTAAGTGTGTCGCACCTAGTCATGGCGTAGTCTACCGCAAGGCAAACACAAGTCGGAAAATATATGTCTCGACAGGGTCTATGGAATTTTACCCAAGTCCTTCGGAAGTGACCGAATTGTCAACGTGTCGACTCTGCGAATCTAACAGCTAAGTTCAACTTTGTTCCGAACCACTTCCAACTCAGCCTGCCAACCTCACTGCACTAGTCATCTCACTGCAATGTTGGTTCAATGGTTGGAAGGTCCGTACAGTCACACACTGTCCGAAGCCGCTTGGTAAGTCCTTTAACTTGAGACTTGAGCCCCGCACTGCTAAACTTGAGACTTGACGTAGACATTGAATGCTGAGCTTCTTCGCGAATGGAAGCATGCCCTGTTTCGTGGAGTGAATCCAATAGACTCCACTGGAGTCTATATAATTTGTGCTTTAAATGAACGATTTTGGGGCTTACAAGCCACAGGGCGGCATCCAGCACAACATCATTAAAACAATTGTTGTATCGCCCTCAGACCCCCTTCAGCCACACATGTCTCGTACAATCTACCTTTTCTGCAACATAATATGTCGTTCAAAGCTTTAGAATAACTATTGCAGTTATAAATAATGGAGAAGGCGATAAGTAGCACAAACGGGCGCTTAATCTCCAATTGCATGTTGCATGTGACTCTCCGCCCCAGGGTTTCCTCTCGAATGGCAAAGGGTAATTTGGGGTCCCTTCAAGAGTGGGGCTGGTGAGAAACGCAAGATTTTGGACCACAGAAGTGACGTGCTTCACTCCTCATATCAGTGGCAAGTAAAAGAGTTGGGGTACGTCATCTTTGCATAATGAAGACTCTAAGCTCGAGTGTGTGAAGCCAAGATACCAATGTGCTACCCATACCCATACCGTTGTCAACCATAACATCTTTCGGTAATGCACACCTACATCTGGTTTTGAGACTCTTGAGGCTGTCTCCTACTAGTAGGCTATGTAGCCTCACGAATCCCGGATCAATCAGATGATGGTGGGACCTGGTCCACGGCTACACATTTGAGTACACTCTGTATATTTTCATCTATTTTCTCAACTTGTTTCGTAAATCATCTAGAGTTCCAAATCTCTTCGTCGCCACTCTGTTACCTAGAAAACGATACTGGAGCTCAAGGTCTCCGCCAGTGACGCTATTATTGAATCATGAATGAAAAACCACATGTTCTGGGGTATTGTCACAAAATTAGCAGACTTACCCCAGAATTGTTCAATTCAGTGGTAGGTGTCCAAAAGGCTATAAGAGGCACATGTTTGCGTCCTCTTCTGTGGGCTACTCACATAACCCACTCAAACTTCACTACTCTCAAAGCTCTCTTCAAATATGGCTCTCAAAGAAGGCATCTACGAAATCCGCTATGTCCCAGAGCACATCAAGCCCCCCTTCGTGGGGGGTTTATATGCAACTGCCGACGAAATAAACGCCCCCGTTCGCGCGGAGGGTATGAACGCTGAGGCCGTGACTGGGACCCAGAATGTGCGTATTATTTTTTTAAAAAATGTTTCTCGAAGGTCAACTAACAGTAAATTTTGATCGCAGTGGCACGTCTCCCCAGTGAAAGGGAACCATGACCAGTATATGATCACTATTCCCGGCTTCAAGGCCCCACCTGGGATTAGCTTTGGCCCTGGTCCCGTTCTTGCTGGCTGGGGATACAGCAAGAACGGTAAACTTGCGCCATTTAACCCTGTTCTTTTCACTGTCAATCAAGAAACCATGTGGCACATCCGCCCTTCTGATGACGGAAAGACTTATATGTGAGTGCAACAACGCACTGAGCTACATGTATAAAACACTGATTGCAATGTCGGAACCATGGCACGTAGAATCTCTCCGGCTGATGTCAGCTCCATGCCAGAAAGGGAGGTTTGTGTTGGAGTCCACAATTCGATTGTGAGTCTTTTTTTTCAGGATTTTGCATCTATCGTTGGTCTCATTCACGCAAATAGCTTGCGATACATCCCTACATGGTCGCGGCTCCTCCAAATTCCCACCTTCCTCGCTGGGAATTCATCCCAACTCGTCGAACCTAAAAATGATGGATGATAACCAATGTTCTCGGGCGAAAATTCAACAAAAAATCCAAGTGTCCTAGCCCAAGTGTTTGTGTTGAAATAATGTACTACTAGCTGTATCAACCAAAAAATTCATTGTGCTTTGTTCGCAAGCTATGAATTGTTCTTCAACACCGAAGACTCCATTAAAAGCAAAGAAACCGAGGGGTCTGAAGTGAACCTAGTTGTGCCATCCAAGCAAGTCCAAAAGTTGGCAAAACGACACATTGGTTATCGTTCGTAGTTCTGACGGGATCTTCCACTCCTTTTCTCAATGAGATCTGGGCCAGCGCTTTATCTGCGAGAGGTTGACTTGCGGTGAGGGCCGTCGCTAATCGCGGCAGGTACAAGTCCCATTGCTGCTGATGCCAGTGCTCCAGGACGCAAAAATTCAGCCAGAGGTTCTTCCATTAGATAACATAAGCAATCTGCTACAGCGTCCACCCCAGCAGCTACCAACTCCGACGTTGATTCTCATTTCACTCCCACCACCTTCAGCGACGCCGATGCAACAATACCTTGACTACCTGTCTCCTGACTGTTTTCCTCACATAATAATAAAAATAATAATTTTACACCGCAAAATTGATCCACGTGGGATCAACGGGACAGACATGAAGCGTCCCTTTTGCGGTTTCGAGGAATCCTTCGTCATGGTGCCCAACATTTCACAGAGGGGGACCATATGCGTCGAATTTTCGATCGTATTGGGCTGGCGATCCGTGTACAGTTGGTCAGACGCGTATGCGCGGGTGCAGTTGGTGCCTGCGATGGGTAAAAGGGCTAGATTGTTGGCTCAAAGCATCCAGGCGCCCACGACGGCGAAAGGCACATGTTGATGGATGATGGGAGGACCGGGCCGAAATATTCCCCCACAGCAAGGCGCTTTAATTTTGCCGAGATTAAGCGCCGGTCGCCTGACTTGACATGCATGTATTGTGAAACTATATAGATTGTCCTACCAATTGCAGTTGAATGGAAATGTCAGACGATCCCATTTTCACAAGCGAGTCGCAACGCCTGTTTAATGTGGGCGATATTCAAGCCTGGCGTCCGTAATGAACGAAGCACAGGCTTCGGTGTCCCAGAAGATTAATTTAAGTGAATGTACTAAAACAGGCGTCCTACATATGGCACGCAGAACGCACTTAGATGTGGGCTTTCAATTAATTGTAGACTAGACGCATGATTCATATTACTTGTAGATCCATGAATGCTGTATCAAGATAATCTCGTGACCCCTGTGCCGTGCCTCCTCCTGTGGATAGAGGAGACACAGGTTGGAGATCGGGCACAAAGATTCATGGAAGCCGTCTCGCTCCAGAGGGTAGGTCGAATGAGGATGCCGTCGGATGAGTTCCATTGAGTGGTATACCGAAAGTTTCTACTCTACTGTTGTCTCCTTAGTTCGTTAGTGTGGTCTGTTGAAGCTCCTTGCATTTCATGGACGTGGTTCACCGCCTTCTGTGTCTTCTAACTCTGTGCATCCACCTGACAGTATCGACACAGTGAAAACAAGCCATGTTGGGATTCTGAACCTTTTATGAGTATCATAGTTTATTGATAACGTCAATTTAAACCCAGTAAGGGTGCATGAAAGAAATAAAAACAAATCATTTGCCCCATAACCGTCGGGGGTCCAGAAATAAAATATTACATGTGATGATTATGTCGGCTGCACCTGTTTCTTTACTAGATATAGCGGGGACAGACTACGGTATGCAGATGCCGGTCTACATCCTGCTCGACATGAGAGGCCATCGCGGTCGTTGTCGAAATGATGCCCTCATACGCGTCCAGAGAGTTACACTCGACGGATAGCACCCGTGTCTACGCCCACCTCATTCTCCATCCACGTCACCCCCGTAGTAATAGGGGTCAACGACAACCTCCATGCTAGGCGAGTAACATCAACGGGCGAGAGCGTTCAACATGTATCCACACCCTCAACGCGTCGCTTTCACAGCCGAAGTGGTTGGAATCACAGACATAGACGCAGGGGTCTTCAATACTCCGCTCATCCACTGACATCGTCGCCCCGTTTATCCATCCTCTTCCCTTCTTGCAGGGGTGATGACGAGGACAATTCCAGTCCGTGGGGTATGGTTTAGAGGAACCATCTGCGTCTGTGTGTGTATCTCTATCGTGATCGACACCCGCATCGACATTCGCATGCACCGGCGACAGGAGCAGCGGTAACGCTGTCATTTTCTCGAACATGACGAAGCCGAGTAAGTGGTAAAGCCACACCGGCTATTTAGCAATAAGTCCCCAAAGCCAGAAATCAAACGCCAAGGCCGAACCCCCACATCGCCCTCATGTCTAACGCTCGTTTGGAGATATCAACAGGAAAATGAGAGTGCGAGTAGGACGCAGGACGCAGGACGAAATCCTGCCCGATCACCCTCTCGTCATCTCCTCCGATCGTCAGAGCGAGGACGTTGAGGATGTAGTTTAGAAAACCACCACTGGCTGCACCTCAGCCTTCCTGTGAAATGACCTGTGTGATATATGGCCACGGTGTGCTAGTTCAACACGTCGAAGAAAACGGACAAGGCATCATGGATATGAGGCCATGGGACATGACTTGGTAGCTCAAATAATACCAGCACCAACACCGAAACTCCTAAATCTGAAGGGCACAATCGACGATAGTCCAACCACACCAGGCAAGAAAGAAGACTCTGACAAAGGAGAAACAAGAACGTTTTCAAAGAGAAAATGTATAATGAAAAGGGAGAAAAGGGAGAACGACTAGCGAACAAACTGGACTCACGCTTCTTGCGTATTACGGTACATATCCAAATAATATGCGCATTCCTGACGCTGAGATCCCCAGGTGGATAGTGCGTGGGCAGTACTCGTGGGCGAGTTGGACGAATCTGTGAGGAACGGTGGTTAGCAAGAGTGATGGGGCAGGACAAAAGCAAGACGTGCACGGTGCACGATGCATGTTGGTCATCGTTGGACGTTGAACACCGCCTGGGTATGTACGTTGCGGACGCTGAAGAAATGGAGGTAGTGTTTGAGGACCAGTTAGACGAATACTGGAGTGGGGAGAAGGGAGGTGGTCAGCGAAACGGAACGCAGTTGAGGCAGTCATGTAAATATTAATAAGAGAAAAAGAGACGGGCTGTTGAATTTGGATAAGAACATGGCACTTCTGACCAGGATCCGCTGACATCCTTCCTAGGCCTGTCGGCTGGCAGGTGTCTCCGATTTCCCGCTTCTACGCCCGAACCTCAAAAGCAATTCCTCGTCCTCCACGGCCATAACCCTAGTCACGTCCCCTGACCCACGTCGATGACGTCGCGACGGAACGATGACGCTTTGTGATGCCACTGGGCACAAAATCCGCCGTATCTTCTTCTCCAGACCATCTCCAGACACGACCTCCACATACACGGCACCAAGGGCCAAATGAAGGAAGATGCATCCCGAATCCCAACCGAAAACACTCACTGACCAATCGCCAGCATACAGACAGAGGATCCTCGAGTAGGGCTTGGTTGTCCGTGCATATGCGCATACGTCCAACACAACGGTGATGGACCGAGCTTGATCGAGCTCACGAATACTTAATGAAGCGATTCTGACTGTGGAGGTGCCCATGTCCTGAAGGTTAACGGTGTAATCAGGAGAAAGAAGGTAGATTGAAAAGAAAACATACGTTGATATAATCCCCAAGATCTCCTCCGCATCTAGGCATACCACAAGATCGATCTCTCGGCTGCGTTCACGGGGAAGTATTCTTCCATTGTGTCATAGTTGGAGAAGGACCTTCAGCGCGACGGAAAAGGATGTGCGATTGCCTCTAAGGAGAGAGGGGTATCAGTTTGGATTGGGGGAGGAAAGCGAAGGGAGAGAGTATTACCACAGGATAAACCTCAGTAGACGCATAGTTAACCATCGCCTGATTCTTCCGGGAAGGCCGAATGTCATCCGCGAGTCCCCTTCAAACCTCAACTGTCTCTCCCTATTCTGCATCTGCACGCAGACCTTTGTTCGATGGTGTTATGTCTGTACGGCAGACGCTCGACAACGAAGTTCGCACAGAGGGAAGGGGAAGCTTTTGGAAGAGAGCGACGCGCAGGATGTGGGAGCAGGAGGGCCATTCGTTTTGGTCAGGGGGTGGGGTTTATATGTCTTGGCGAGATGCGAGATCATCGAAGTAAGATCCAACGCGATGGGAGATATTATAAGAGGAAACACGTCGATGCGGATGCTGTGAGTTCCAGAGTGGAAGACCAAAACAGCGAGTACGTGGCTGTGTTAGCCTATCACGTGTAGGGCGGACGGGATTGGCCGAAAGGCTTCGACCGACAACTTATTGAACTTGTGCTAATTGCCATCGCATGCGCGTGGCAGGTACGAGTTCTCGCTAGCTAAGCCGTAAACATACTCGAAAAAATGAAAATTAATTTACCAAATATTCCGTGTGCTGCTCGTCGTGAACCTGCGGTTCACTCCTCGCAGCACTATGTAAGGTTTCCATTTCCCATCAGAGGCTGCATATTGGAAGATCACCGATGAAAAATCTAGATAAAAGACTTTGGATGGAAAGCAATAGACAATATCTCGCTAAGATGAAGTGAATCGTGCAGGCTCTGAGGTACTGACCATGCGAAAGAGACAACGACTCGCGTTAGATGAGACATGTCTCCAAAGTAGGAATTCTCACAGTCAGATTAGTGCAGATCCCACGGTCAGTACCTGTTGAAGGCTTGGAATTAAAATGACTACAAAAGCGAGGGGCATGACCGTGGGGAAAAATACAAAGGTCTCCGTTAGAACCCCCAACCGCTGAAATGAACGAGTCTTACTGCGTAAGAACTCGTAATAATTGCTACTGGAAAGGGCGGCCAAAGCTGGGAGGTTACCCGTTAATAGTGAGGCTCTTGGTCTCTTCGCGGTGGCTACTGCTAGGAAAGACCGTAGGAGTAATCAAGGAAATGGCTTGGAACCCAGGTTATAGTCCCATTCTAAGAATCTGTACGAAACGATGGACTTCACCTTGAGCTACTGGGAACAAGACTGGTCGGGTTGTCTACCATACTATAAATACTGAAGAACTGAAAGTGAAAAAAACTCTTCCCTTGTGACCGAGGGCCTCTCATAACATGCACGACATCTATTCGTCTATCCTCTAATATCCAGATAGATAGTCATTGCTTGACTTGTGTCGATTGCCTTGGAAAAATAATGAGGAACCGTAGATATAGCTAGTGATCCTGACTCACCGCTTTGTTGCACAATTTGTATGAGTTGGTCGCCTCTTTCCAGTTGGCTGACAGCTGCATGGCTAGCGACCCAGCAGATGGCTTCTTCAGCCAACCCTCGCTTATCGCACTGATCTTTTCTAGGTTCTGGAGAACCTCACTCCAGTATTTTATATGGACCGCAATAATAGCTTTGATGCCCATTAAAATTACCATGAAGTCGTTGGGGAGGTCAAGAGAATTCGTTTTGAACGCCATGGATTTCTTGCCTTAAGATAAGTAGAATTGTTACCCCAAATATGGCTCATGGTGCATTCAGTACGACTCACTATCAGATGCAATCACTGAACCAATACCTGCGTTTACAGCCAAGGCAGCAGCTGGAACGAGCAGCGGGGGTGCTATAAGCCCACCGAGTGCACAGGCTCCAGCGAGAACGGCACTTCCGATAGCCATTCCTCGGCTGGCCTTCATTACCTTCTTCGTCTTTGAACAAGAAATCTGAATGCGACGGTACTCCTTCTCCTGTTCTTGCTCGAGCTGTTCGAATTGTGTGAGAAAATGACGGGCGTCCAAAGA
>Ga0247742_10001439_pt1 | contig 16689 bp, 21 predicted proteins | sample UWRJL208509C2_FD_180944 | JGI IMG/M metagenome (GOLD analysis project Ga0247742, IMG submission 180944) | Plant litter microbial communities from Arlington Agricultural Research Station in Wisconsin, United States - UWRJ-L208-509C-2 | ecosystem: Environmental > Terrestrial > Plant litter >...
CTAGTAGCCCCCAGTTTTGACGATGATGTAACCACTATATTTAGGGTCTTTACTTTTCAGGCGATGTGTAATCAACGCCGGAGATACACCGAGAGCTTTAGCTGCCTCTGTGCATGTTCTGTAAATGACCCCGTCTATCTCTATCGATTTAAATCTGACAACAGGTTTACCCTTAAGACTTTCTGACATCTTCCGTCTGGATTCGTCACTGTGTCTCTTGCCATGAAAAGGGTTTTTCTCCCCAATCAACAGCTTCCCACGTTCGCGCATTCCAGCTATCTGAGATTCAGATAGCTTCTTGCCAACGTTGTACCTGTTGCCTTTATTGATGCTGGAAAGAAGAGCCCTCACTTCAGGTGTGTGGGTTTTTCCGTACATTGGGTTATTCTCGCCCGCGCTCCGAATTGAACGTCTAGCGCGCTCATCGGTATTCGCCAAAATAGATTTCGATACCCCTTCGGCGATTCTTGCAATGATTTCAGCCCTATCTCGATTACGGGATAGGTTGTCACCGCCTTTAACGCTAATGCCAACATTCAGCATTTCGACACTATCGCGGTGAGCGTCAATCATCGCCTGCTCGGCAATGTACATTTCTTCTCGAGTACCGACGTTGCAAATGCAGAATTCTATTTCAGCTCCAGAGTTCCAGAATTCCTGAAGTCTCTTATTGCTGTGTTTGCCGTTCTTCAGCATCGAAAGATGAGATTTCTTCCTTTGCTTAAAACGACCAGAACTCCCAACGTAAAAGTATTCGGTTCCTTTGATTTCTATTCGATAAAGAACAGCATCATCCGACATTCACAATTCTCCATGAACATCGTCAAAACTGCTGCATGTCACCATGCAGACCAGACTATATCACGATCTCAATCATTGAGACCTCTCCTGTTTCGAGCCAGCTTTGGCCCTACTCTACTAACCTCTGTTTATCCATTCCATGGCAGGGCTTTCGATAGTCGTTGAACCTTCCTCTTGCGAGGCTTGGCTGCTGATTGACTCTTTTGAGTGTTCCCAGCAATTAAGGAGATTATTCGATCTAGGTCACCCTAGAAAGGCGCTCAGTTTACACTAACGCAATACCACGCCCATGCTGAGCCAACGGGTAGGCAACCCTTTCGATTCAGCAAACGCTTTCGCCTGAGCGAGGAACTTTTGCTCGACTTCGGTAGTGTACGTGTCGTCCTTCTCGATATCGCTGGTATCGATGGACTCGATGTACTCGGCGGTCAGCTCAAGCTTGGCGAAGTCTTCTTCGAAGTCACGCAGATCTTTCTCGTAGCTGACCACTTGGAAGTACAGGTGGCATGGAGGCAGAGCTGCCTGCCACGTACGACCAGGGTTCCAGGCAGTAACGATGATGCGACGACTGTCAGGATCGTTCTTCAGCGTATCGATCATGTTCTGCAGCTGATCGATCTCGCGATGGAAGATCTGCGTGCAATTGTCGTTCCACAGCGAACCTTTCCACTCGTAGCCGCGTTTCAGATATTCAGAAGAGATCGGGCCGTCAAACACGTCCTCTACCAATTGAGTATCCTTCCACTTGCGCCACTGAGGGCCGTAACCGCCCTGACCGATATTGGCGTCGATCAGTTTGTAGGCGGGGACATCCAGCTCATCCAACAACTGCCAGACTGCCGCAGCATGCAGGGAGGACAGACCCGCTTTCTCGAATTTACCGTTCCTGAATACGGTGTATTCGCCAGCTTTGAAGATATGGTCAACCACCTTGTCTTCAAATGCTTCGGGCTGATTGATCAGATTAATGATCGCTTCCCATTTCGCCACATCTTCTTTAGGGATGCGGTCAAGGCGAGTCTGCAGACCGACTGGCTTGGGTAGGGTCAGCGCTTCTTTAGGCACGTCGCGCTCATCCATCCAAGCATTCAGCTGTTCGACTTCTGACTTGAAGAGATCCACAGGACTCGCCAGTTCCGGACAGATGATCACATCCAGCTCGGCGTAGTGGCTGTCTTCTTTCTCATGGACCATTCCAGCATAGTCGTAGAAAGCGAACATGGCTTGATCCAACCCCATCTCGCGAGCCTTAGCCACACGAGAACGGAAAGGAATTGGCATCATCCGTTCCTGCATGAGAGAGATGTCTTTCTGCGCCATGGCGACACGAACTACTTTCTGCATCTCTTTTGGCATCGTCTCACACACCGACGTCGTGTGAATGCGATTGGCTTCATCGGCGCCGTTTTCCAAGCCCATGCAGAACAATAGATCGCCGAGGTACTTCAGACCGGTTTCGCTTCCCAGTCGTTTGCAGTCTTCTACGGCAGTGGGTTTGCCGGGCATCATGTTCTGCTTGAAGTACTCTTGCAGAATGTCGAAGATCGGGCGGAGGTACAATTCGTCTTCGTAAACAGCACTGCCGGGAATGAACCAGCTATCCCAGATGCTAATGTTGTTGTCCTTCAGATACTTGATCGAAGGGTTGCCGGATACGAACCAGAGCATCTCACCGGTGAACTTCTCGTCACGGATGAGGCGCAGGGAAGTAATTGGAATGACTTCACCCCGCACATCGAAACGCATCCAGCCGCCCAACGCCGATTCGGTGTCGATACCAGTACGGCTGGCTTTACGCAGACCTTGTTGGGAGATGAAGCGATACAGATCTTTGTACTGCGAATCAATTTTGCGCATTCTTAATTCCTTTGAATTTAAGCCATGGTGATGCATTGAACAAACGGCGCACGCCGTAGCTGCGAACCGCACTGACGACCGTGAAAACGACCACCAGCGAAAAATTATCGTGGAGCGGGATGTTGATGCCGTATAGCGGGAAGACAATTACCTGCGTGACTACGCCAGATATAAAACCAATGATCGTACCAACAATGGCTTCGACTAACGATGCGACCTTCGTCTGTTGCATGAACGCATCCTTTATAAAGGGCACAAAGCACGGGCCGAAGCCCGTGCCTATGATTGCTTATTGCTCAGCGAGAGCGCGCAGACGATCGTGGCCGTCTTCGTACATGTCGCCGTCGTGGTCGCCAGCTTTCTTCGGCAGATACAGCGACTGCATTTGTTCGATGACCATCTTCGACCAGTTCTCGAACTTCGAGGTGTCGATGTCTTCGAGGAGTTCCCAACGGGCGTTCAGCAGCTGGTCTTCGGAATCGATGATTTCCGATTCGGAAGATACCCACGCCAGGCCCCAGACACCCAGGTGCACTTTGCCGACTTCGTTCGATGGGTCGAAGATCAGCGCTTCGATTGGCAGAGACACAGGAGGGTGGGACAACTTGACTTCTTCCTGCAATTCGCGCAGGCCAGCAGAAGTCACGGTGGCAAACAGATCGATCTGACCTTGTGCGCCACGCGCCACGTCGGGATGTTCGACATGCCCGCCGATGCCCACCGAAGAGAGGCCAGCCAGGCGCATCTCGCCATTGTTCTTTGCGGGGCGATCGTAGACCAGGACGGCGATTTTCGAATCGGCTGTATTGTCTACCAGCTTGGCAATCGTGTCGTAGGTGATCGGGTGAACGTTATACGGATCGTTCTCCAGCAGCTCACGGGCTTTCTGGCCGGTGTGGAGATCAAGCCGCTTGAAGGCAGCTTCCACATCCATCCGGATTACGCCGGTGGCGTGGGCAGGCAGTTCGTAGAACGCAGCAGCTTTATCAATGTAGACAATCGATTCAGGCTTGGACATCAGTTACCCCTTCAGGTTGTTCAGTGGAAAGAGCGCGTTGTTCGCGGTTTGTTTACGTTCCCACGCGTCAGTCACCTCGCGGATGATCTGCTGGCTGATTACTTCAGCTGGCTGATCAGCATCGATGATGCTGTAGGTGGTGGTTGGATGTGGCGTGTGGGCAAGCTTCACAAACTGCTCTTGGGCAGCCTGGTAGTACTCCATGCCTTTGCTTTCCATTCGATTGAGCGCACCGCGTGCAGCTGCTCGTTGGAAAGCTTTCTCCACATCCATCACGAGGACGAATACCAGATCAGGCTCAGTCTCGCCTACGATGTGCTTACGCAGATCGTTGATGAAACCCTGATCCATCTTGCCACCAGCCATCTGGTAAGCTTCAGTGGTGTCTGCAAAGCGTTCGCAGATCACCAAAGCCCCGGTGGCAAGACTTGGTCGGATCACACCGTTCAGGTGTTGCTCACGCGATGCGTAGAACAACAGCGATTCGCACTTCGCGCTGAGTTCCTCGTCGTTCGGAGTGAGCAGCAGATCGCGGATCTTCTCAGCCTGTGGCGTACCGCCTGGCTCTCGAGTCTGGACTACGTTCAGTCCAATCGCCGAGAAGTGTTTGTAGATTTCTTCGCGTTGAGTCGTTTTACCCGTACCTTCGATACCTTCCAGAGTTACGAAAAGACCATTGTTCACAAAGCACCTCAGCCAATTAATTGTAGATATACAATCGGCCAAGTTGTTAACAAGTTACAATCAGGTCACAGTGAACGGCTGGAGATGGCCGAGAGGAAGACATTTCTTCACGCCATTGGCGCCGCTCAGTTCAGCCATCAGGACACCGTCGTCCGTCTGCTCGAAATTGAGCAGGCCGTAAACCTTTTCTTTATCGAGTCGTTCGCAGACCAGCATTCCGAATACTGGAACCCAGGCATCCACAACCGGCATTGGCACTTCGTCGCCAGCGGTAACGTGCATGGCCGGATTGGCTTCTTTCAGCTCATCCAGGATGGCGACTTCGAGTTTAGCGATGATCTCGGAGTTCATGCTGCGGTGGTGCTTGCTAGCAATCGCGGCGATCTGTTCGCGCATGCCGTCTGGGAAACGTACAACGAACTTATCGGCGCTACGAGATGAGTAAACAGCTTTATTGGTCGGTCGCATTTGTACAGATCCTTGATTGATGTTAGAGCAATGTGCTCTTGGCAGTAATGTATTGCTCAAAAAACATTAGTTTGCGGCATAACGGCAGAGCTTTCGCCCTGCCGTATGGGTTTAATGCATCGAACGAGTAGCAATGGCGTCCAGAGCTTTGGCAGCATTGAGGAGTACATCGCGCACGATGTCGTCATTATCGAACATCGTACCTTCGAAGCCAGCCATGTTCATCGCATCGACATAGTCATCGGGTTCTTTACCTTGACCCTTCATGCGTTTCCACTCAGTCTTGTAGTCGAACATGTTCTTGCGTTCTTCATCCCACAGATCGTCATGTTTATCGACATAGTCCAAGACCCTATCGATTAACTTACCGACTTTACGGACCTGATCCTTAGTGAGGGCTGGGATGAAATTGATTCGCACACCCGGATTAGTTTGAGCCTTCATGTATTGCGAATACTCATCATGTTCCTGAACACTACGAGCACCCAAATTACCGAGACCGTGCGAAGGCAAAGGGATGTTGTCTACGGATGTACGTTTCTTGAAGACGGTACTGATTGCTTTCTGAGCCTCTTCAGGAGTAGCATGACCTTTAACCTCATCCCACTTATCTGCCAATTCGCTCGCAAACCGATGCACTGCAGTCGAATACTTGATCATGTAGTCGCCGAGCAGTTGAATATATTTCTCGGTAGTGTCGAGCAGGTTAGACGGAATGGTCGGGTAGTTGAACTTATTGGACAGATCACCGATATTGATAGGTCCGGTCTTGAACTCCTTCCCGTCGAGCCAGGCTTCGTTGAGATAGGTTTTCTTAACCATCTCCTTCCCGTCGTAACGGAAGTTTATTTCATGGCTGTGCGCCAGCTCTTTGTTTTCTTTCTTCCCGTGGAAGAGTGAGCTGAACAAAGAACTCAGGCCTTCCGTGGACGGCTCACTGTCGTCGTCTTTCTTTTTCTTCTCGAACTTCTCAGGAAGGTTTTCGTACCATTCGGGATCTTCTTTCTTTTTAGCAACATCAGCTGCGTGCCATTCTTTGGCGGTCTCTTGTTTGATGCCCTTCTTCTCAGCGAACGCTTTGTTAATGGATGCAAACTGCATCAGCTTATATTGACTCTTACTGGAACTGGGCATCATGGCGTCCTTACGACAAAAAAAAAGAGGTGGGTGTATCGGGGACCCGTAGGTCCCCATACATTTTACTTCATGACTGACGCCAGAAGTTTCACACCGAAGTACGAGCAACTGCCGAATGACTCACCGGTATTCAGGCGGATGATGATCTGCACTACCCAACCGATTACCCAGCAGACAGTCAGTATCGCAGTATAGACCGGTACCGGCCAGAAGTAGTTGAAGAGAGCCATGCCAATGACAACACCCAGGAAAGTACCCAGGGTGGCGCCATGGCTATTGCCCTGAGTGTAGGTCATCGTGGAAAAGAAATCCATGGCGGCCTCACTCGCCGGCGTGCCTTTACGCACCAGGGAGACAGCACCTACCGCGAATGCGAAATACATTACGGCGGTCCAAACGGTCAGGATAGTATCGAGATTAGACATTCAGTGTCCTCCTAAGGACGGATTCTTTATAAAGAAAGATTTGGTTGTTTAGCGCAAAGCATTACGACAGTTTGTTGACAGCCTTTTCGACCAGTTGACGTTTGTTGATTTGGTCAACGATGATGCAGGAAACCACCACCACGACAACGGATGCTGCGATACGGCCGAGAATGTTAATCATGTTGTCTCTCCAGAGATCAAAAGATGGATCACATCTACTTCAGTTATGTATGCCTGAAGATTTTTTCATTAGGATTTTGCGAATGCTGCATGTGCGGCTTTCGACGCACCAGCTTCGTCAAAGATACCGTTGGAGATACCAACGGCACCGATGACGCCTAACATCAAACCAATCACTACCAGTTTAGCTTGTTTCATGTGTCCTCCTAAGGACTTGAAGTTTGTTAAACCAGCTTGCTGTCAGCCATCTGACTCAAGCCGTCTTTCGGTTGTCAAGAAAACCCAGGCGTTCAGCTGCCTTTGTAAAGGCAACAATGTGACGCTCGGAATTGTTGAGTTCGTTGTCCACCTTTGCACGGAAAGTGTAGGCATAGACAACTTCGCCATCTTCGAACTGGTCCCGGAGGCGGTTGAGTTCGAGGACAGTCGTGTGGTGGATGTCCACCATCCCTTCGTTCGTGAGCACTTGTGTGCCCAAGAACTTACACCACCAGTCGTACAGATTGGCGATGCTGCGCTCGCCCTTCTCAGAGCTTGCGTGCATGGTGATGTAGAAGTCACTGGTCTCAGTGCTTTCAGGCTCACCATGGCCAGAGCAGCACCATGAGGTGGCGATGTCCGGCATCTTGTTAAGGGCGCGGCAGATTTGCCACATGCCTTTATCGAAGACAGCTGGGTCCAAACGAGCGAACTCAGCTTTGAGCTTTGCAAGGTATTTCTGAGTTACTGTAAACATGGTGCTATTCCTTATTGTGAACGTGGGGTGTGTTCAGCACCCCACGGTTAATCGTTATGACGTGGGTGGCTTGCATTTGCACGAGTGTGCAGATTGCGTGCTGGCCGCTTTGAGACGACCAATGTACAGACCGATACAAAGACCGATCGTCAACATCGCTACCTCTTTCATGGTGAGTACTCCTTAGTACGTTAGTGGGGTAGAGGATTAACGGTAGTAGGATTTATGTTGCAGGATGTAATCTGCAACAAGGATGGTTGGAACGAAGGGGTTGTAGCCCATGTTGCCCTCGCGCCATTCCGTCAGTACCTTCTCCGCTTCGCCGACATGTTTTTCAAATTCATCGTCAGGAGCTGGCAGCAGCATGTCGAAATCAGGATCAACGCTGGCGCCTGCCGTTTCGAACATCGAGGCATCGAACTCACTGATCAGGTCATCTGCCCAACCAATCTCCGACTCGGTGAGCTCCTTCTCGTTGTAGTTAGTGCCTTCGGCGAGAAGCTTACGCAAACGTTCGATTTGAGCAAGCGCACTATCGGAAACAGTGATGCACTCTTTACCGTCAGTCAAGATAGACATGAGGGCAGTCTTTACGTTTTCGATTGTGGTCATGTTACAGTCCTCCTTAGGACATTGTGGGATAGATTCAGTTGTGCAATGTGTGACTCAAGAAAAGTTAAATCGGATATAAACGGCATATAGCCAGCCTCAAACGGGCTGGCTATATGCTTTGTTGTTATGTCGCGCGCAGTAGTTACATTTGATGATGAGCTTTCTCTGATGAATGATAGACAGCTTAAATCCACATCGTCTACACACTTGGGGAATTAGTGCAGGTGATGCATCCAAGGGTCTTTCAATGAGCCTGAGATCATGATCGACAATATCGCCTATCAGCAACCTTTTCTTAAATAACACATCGACATTGGGCAATGTAATAAAGGAAGTCGGATCTGGATCTGTGCTGTCATTATAAAGGACGCAAACGGGCTGAAGGTTTCCGTACTCCGTCACATCGAACCTGATGTCTTCGAGCTGATAGGTAATGGGGATATCTGTGTACTTATCAAGCGGTGCATCGAAGAGCAAAGTAGAAAGATCAAAGTCTATCATGTAGGGCAACCCTCGATCTTATGTGGTGGTCATACGACAGGGCGTTACGGTTAATAATGACTACTCTAATTTCACTGCGGCGACAATCAACAGATCTATTTAATAGCTAGGGGAACAGAATGAGCAGGATCATGGGCAATCTGGTACAGCGTACCACTGACACACGTAACGCCGCAGACAAGGCTTCGCGTCTGAGCCTTGAGAGCGACATCGTTGAATTGACCGAACAGGTCGATGGCGACGTCAATGAAGTCAAAGAAATTTCCGAACAGGTCTCGGCTGCTTCTGACAACATCGTCCAGAGCGATGTCGGTGCTGACAGCCTGTCCGCCCTCGTTGACAACACCGTGGCAATCTACGGCGAGCAAGGCATTCCTGAAGACGCCGCTAAGCAGCTGGAAGTCTCGGTTGAAGCCATCCTGCGCGTCATGGGCCACCCAGGCAGCTTCGCTTCCGTACTGCCTTCTTTCGAATCCTGCGCTACTCCGGCTCAGTACTCGACTGAGGCTGAAGAAAAGAAAAATGGCGTCGTGGTCCGCATCTGGGAATGGATCAAAAAGATCTTCGGCCAGATGGCTGACTTCGTCACCGGCATGATCGACAAGGTCCGCAACTCCACCGAAAGCCTGAAGAAGCTCTCTGCAAAGCTGAAAGAAAAAGTCGGCAAGGTAGAAGGCGCTAGCGGGGACACCGTCAACGTGGGCGGCTATGGCAAGTTCTGCCATCCGACGTCGGCGGCCCAGAACATCGTTTCGAGCACTGGGCACTTCAAAGACTTCGTAGAGAAGTGGGAAGGCTACTTCGGCCTGATCCTGAGCAACGACCTGTCCAAGGGCGCGATGCAGGATCCTGAACGCGTTGGCGAAGCGTTCGTTACCATCATGCAAGCCGAAGAGAAGAAACTGCCGGAGTGGGAAAAACTCCAAGTTACCGCTTTCCACGATCTCAACGTCGTTAAAGGCTCCAGTGCCGAAAACCCACTGATTGGCGCGAAGATCACGATTGAACCAACCAACGCCATTAAAGGCGATGGCGTTCGTCAAGCGCTGACGAAAGAAAAAATGCTGCAAGTGTTGGAAGCCGTCGACGGGCTGATTTCGCGTCTGGAACTCTTCACGACTGACTTCGGGAAATATCGCGAAAACCTGAAAACGCTCAAGTCCGCCGGGTTCGCCCAGCGCACCACCGGTAGCGTAAATGGTTTCATGTCCAAAGAGCCATCCCAGAAAGAATACTTCGCCAAAGTCGCCGATGCGGGCAAAGTTCTTCAGGCCCTGACCCGCATCGGTATGGATGGCATGGCCAAGTCGGTGCCTGCGGCGATGGACGTCATTCGTGCCAACCTGACCTACGTCAACAAGTCGGCTAACGCTGCCAGCAAAGCCAAGCCTGCTGAAGCCAAGACCGACGCTTAATCAACATGGCAGGGAGTCTTCGGACTCCCTGCTTTAAAGAGGTATACCCATGTCCACAATGACCAGCATGTTGGCTCGTCGTTCTTTGGCGAACCATGGTGTTCAGGCCAAGCGCGTCGAACAAGAAGCTCACGCAAGCTTTGAAAGCGATATCGTTGAAATGGCCGACACCATGGATGCGATTATCACCGAACAGGACAACCTCGTGGCCGAAGCCAACGGTGCGTCCGACAACATTGTCTCCAGTACCGCCGGTGCTAACAGTCTGTCTGATCTGGTCGATGAGACCATTGCTATCTACGGCGATGGCGGTATTCCAGAAGAAGCTGCCAAGGTTCTGGAAGTGTCCGTAGAGAGCGTGCTGCGCTCCATGGGCATGAGCATTCCAGCCTCCGCCCTCCTGCCCTCGTTTGAAGGCAAGTCGCGTACTGAGTATTCGACTGAAGCTGAAGAGAAGAAGGCTGGCGTCATCGACCGCATCTGGGAAGCAATCAAGAAGGCATTCGCTTCCTTCGGCGAATTCATTAACAACGTGGTCGCCAAACTGCGCAACAACATCGATTCGATCCAAGCGTACAGCAAGCGTGTGCGTGAGCGTGTAGCAACCGTCAAGGGCGCAACTCCTACCGGTGATCTGAAGCTTGGTGCCGATGGTGCTCTGACCAAGTCAGGCGAGGCCCAGTCTGTCGTAAACACCACCAAGACCGACTACAAGAAATTTGTCGACGGCTGGAGCAAGCACTGGGACAACCTGCTCAATGCTTCGAACGTGGCGATCCTGGCCGATGGCAAGACTGACCGGATGGCATCTCTTCTGTCCAGCCCGGCGTCTAAAATGCCGTCTGAGCTGAAGCATCCCGTCACCCCGTTTCACGTTCTGGAAATCACTCCAGGTTCCAACGCCGAAAGCCCGATCATCGGCGCCAAGGCAAAAGTTGTTGCTGCCGAAGGCACCAGCAAAGAAGGCACCTTCAAGTATCTGTCCGAATCGCAGATGAAGGAAACGCTGGACGCTGTCGATCAGGTTCTTCTCGAACTCGTTGGCATTGAGAAAGACATCAAGGCCTGGAACGATACCCTCAAGCGTCTGCGCAGTGTTGGCCGTATCGCTAACGCCGCCGGTGCTGTTCGCGAAGGGTTGGCGAAGAATCCGAAGAGCACCATGACTGGCGGTCCAGAGATGCGCAAAGCCGGGCAGGTGTTGAGCGGCGGTTCCCGACTGGCACTGGATGGCTTCAGCGTTACCTTCGGCCCAGTACTGCGCGTTCTGCGTTCCAACCTGGTGTACGTGGCCAAGTCTGCAAACGGCTACGGCAAGGATGAGTCCAAAGAGAAGCCTGAGGACAAGGACGACAAATCCAACGAAAAGCCTGACGAAGGCGCAAACAAGGAATAACCATGGATAGCGTCTTGTCTCGTTTGGCAAGTCGCAGCGTAGGGCACGCAAGTGCCCTCAGTCTGGAGAACGACATCGTCGATGCTTCAGAATACTGCGATGCGCAGATGGTTTGCCTCGATGACCTTTCGCTGAGTTCGGCGTCTGAAGCAGACCAGATCGTAGAAGTCGTTGAAGGTCAAACCAACCTCGATGACATCATCGACAACTTCGTTACTGTCCACGAAGATAAAGAGATCACTCCTGAGGCCGCCGAGCAATTGTCGGTATCGGTTGAGGCTTACTTCCGAGCTACCGGCTTTCCTGCTACAGCCAAACGCTGGACGCCGTCCTTTGAGTCTTCTGATCAGTTCTCCACGGAACTCAAGGATACCCGTCAGACTTCCGGCGTTAAGGTTGGCGCTTGGCTGACAGAGGCACTTAAACGGATTATCGACACCATCAAGCGCTGGTGGGGGCAGCTGACACTGTCTGCTACTGCTGTCGGTAAGTACGCCGAGAAAGTGGCGACTAAGGTCCGTACGCTGAAGGGTGATCCAAAGAGCAAAGAACCTGTCAAGTTGGGTGCTTCGGCAAACTACCTGACCGGGCGCTCTGGCTCCATATCTACGCCCGATCGTCAGCTCACTGAGTCTGATGCACGATTCTCTGACTTCCTGCACGAGTGGTACGGTATCTTCGATAAGGAAACCCACATCCTTAAGAACATGCCAAAGCTCTCGTCTGTCAAGATAGAATTCGTGGTAGGGCATGTTCTGGAAGTCATTCCAGGTTCCGGTGTTGGTTTGCTCAATGGTGCCAAGACCAAAATTTCCCAGAGCGTCAAAGCACCTAAGGCCGAAGGGCCTGTGTTGACGTTGTCGGAAATGGAACACGGTCTGGAAGTCGTGGACATGGCACTCGCTTCCTTCAAGAAGATGAGTCAAGAAATTGATCGTCTGGAGAAGTTGTCCAAGAGCGCCGCCAAGGAAGCCGCGAAGATGGCCAGCGGCTATACCGACAGCGTACAGGGCAAGGCGTTTGCTGAACGTCAGCGTGCTTTGGTCAAGGCATTCCAGCTCTGCAATTCCGGTTTGACCCAGGTAGGTCCTTTCTACCTCAAAACAATTCGTGCCGGTGTTGAGTACATCGCCATCTGCACTCGACGTTACGAAACCCCAAAAGCAGGATAACCAATCATGTCGATTGTTCACCCAAACCCATTGGAGGTCGCAGCTGCTGATGCGATCTTGGAAGACAGCCCTACCGAAGTTGTGATGGATGACATCGCAGGTTCTGCCGCGGCAATCGTCGAAGCGTCTGATCAGGTGTCTGAAATCAGCCGTAACGTTGAAGAGCTGGGCGATGCCGCTGTCTCCGTCGAGAACTACGTCAACCGTTTCCTGGAATCGGTTTCGGTCGAGAACTGGAACCCACGGATCGCCCACCAATACCAGATCGGTATGGAAGCCATCCTGAATACCTGCGGTGTATCTGTGCCACCTGGTGTGTTCTGCGCCTCCTTCGAAGCCGCTGGCGTCAGCCAGACCAACGAAGAGAACCGTGAAGAAACCAAAGGTAAGTCCGAAGGCGTCATCAAGAGCCTGTGGCGGTCCTTTCTGGAAATGCTGACTCGTCTGTGGGACAACATCCAGAACTTCACTGCATTTCTGGGCAAGTCCACCAGTGGCCTGCGCCGCGCTGCCGACAACCTGAAAGCACGCGTGACCAAGGCGAAGAGCGATAACCTGGTGTCCAGCACCGATAAGCTCTCCGGCGTCTGGGCCAGCTATCTGGCAGAAGATATCGGTGGTGGCAACTCCATCAATCGTCCTCCTGTGATTGCCCTGCAGAAGATGGCTGAGAAGGGCATCGGTTTCACGACCGCCTGGCACGCCAGCTATCTCAGCGCTGTGACCGAAATGGCAGAAGGTAACTTCGCCAGCATGGACAAAGGCAATTCGTCCATGAAGGATCTGGAACGCTCCTTGGGCGAACTGCTGAATCCAGCTCTGGCCAAGTACAACGGTCAGTGGCCCGGTGGCTACACCATGCTCGTCCAGCGCAAGCCTGACCACCTCGATCGTTTCGAGATCAAGATCAAGCACGAACCTGATCGCGGCATCGAGCCTAAACGTCTGGAACTCACCGCCATCAACGACATCGCCACCGAACTGCGCACTATTGCCGACTCCATCGATACCGAGATGAAGGCGATGATGGATGGCAAGCAGAAGATCGATGCGGTCAAGCGCAAGATGGAAACTGCTATCAAAAGCGGCGAGAAGCCTATCAACGGCAACGTTGTGAAGCTGGCCAGTGCGTTGATGTCGGACATGATGACCGGTCCTCGCAAAGTGCTGCCTCTGGTGACTGGTGCTTGCTTCAATGCCATCAAGCATTGCAACGAGTCTCTGCACACGTACAAGGCTGCTGGCAAGGCCAAGTAACAAAAAAAAAAGAAAGCAACATACACCGGCTCCATTACGGAGCCGGTGTATGCCGTGTTAGGCAGCTTTCGCTGTAGCGTACACGTAAGTAGCTTGCTGTGCGAGATCAGCATAGCGATACTTGTACGTGCCGTCAGTAGGGTGAAGCACGCGTAGCTTGAGACGTCCCTCAGTGACCCCCCAGTCGACAAAGGTGTCGGCCACGACGTTAACAACGTCTTGTACATCATACTCAAAGTTATCGTGATGGTTGGCGATTATTTCATACTCGAAGTTGTTCCGCCAAACAAATCCAAGCCAAATCTCCTTGGTCGGAAATACATACGTGTTAAGTACGATCTCCAATGCCGCCTCTGCATTCGTGAGAGGGGTCAGTACCGCTTTTTGCACTGCTGTATTACAGTCCTCCATCAGTTCTTGGGCGCAGCGTTGTACGGCTGCCGTATCCTGCGTAAGCAATGCACAAATGGAAAGCGTTGTAACTACATCTTGTTTGTCTCTGTAATGCATGACAGCACCTTTCGGAAATCAAATTCCATTCCAGTTTATTCCCCGGTTAGTTATTGACGTATGAGAAGTGCTTCTGTGGCAAGAGCGAGCTCTGACTTGCGAATTCTCACCGTCACTGATACTTCAGCCAAAGGCCACTTCAGCATCAAGTCTTCGGTAATGACAGACTGGATATCTTCAGTAAGGGTCTCTGGATAATCCGCATCAGGCGGTCCGGTCAAGTCCAACATCGTGTAAGATGCCAGCTCGTTCGGGAATTGCAAGATCACCTGCACATGTGCGATGGTTTCCCCATTCTGCAACTTAAGGAGGTGCAGGTCCCCCTCATCGGACTTGAACGAGTAGAAACTCGAGTCGATGTGTTCGATCATGTCCCGAAGCGTAGTCGAATCGGCATTGAGCGAATGCTTGTAGTAACTCTGTAAGGCCGTAGAAGGCCGTCCAAGGTCACCGAGATCCAACGTGTACGAATCAACGGGTTGTACGATAGAACGCTCCAGGAGTAGCTCAGAGAGCTTTATAAGTACCTCCTCTGACTTAACGATACCTTGATTACGGATGTTGCTCAACATCTGCTGGTGATCAAACTCTTTGAGTACGAGAAACTGGCGCCGACGTAAACCACCTTCGGCGCCGTACACAATCAGATTGATCAGCGATCCGGCCTTAACCGGAAGATTGCTTGGGGACAGGGCTTTGTTCACATTCTTTTCCTTTCATCTTCAACATTATTAGCTGTTCCTTTAAACTTTTACTGAACAGGTTATTGGGTTGGGTTAGCAGGAAAGTAATGTATTGCCAGCCAAATTTTAGATCGTCCCCATCTCTGGAGCTGCAGAGAGTGTGCCGCCTTCTTTCAAGTACTTGACGTACGCAGGATCATTGCGATCGATGGCGATCAGCAGGGAGGTCTTTGCACGGTGACGTTTAGCGACCATGCCACGACCGTCCAGTTCGTAGCTGTGATACGCCTCGACCAACACACCTTCGATGGTCTGCACGTTCTTATCGTACTCATAGATCAATTCGGTTGGCATCCCTGGGAATACGACATCAGGGTTACTGCGTATCCACGGTACCGCCAGATACGCTACTGAGCGACGAGAGAGCTTACTCGACTCCAAGTAGACGTTGCTGGTGGGGCTGGATATACCTGCCGTGTTTTGCCCATTGCCCACAACCGTTGTGACGAACTCATTGACGTTGGTGCTGCGGTTCATGGTGAACTTGTTGTCCTTAACTGTTCCGTTGTTGCCAATCACTTTACTGGCATCCACAAACCTTACACCATTCCCTTCGACGTTGAGCATGTCGCCTGTCTCATCGACGATCTTGCTGATGCCCGCAGACAGAATCGTGAGCAGTCGTCCTCTGACCATCCACGTCCGGTCAATCATCATCGATTGACGGTTAGGTGCCAAGACGATTGTCAACGTCTTCTTGGCAGTCTGGCGCCTTGACAGGTCGTACATAGGCCAAGCATAAGCCGTATCTTCCTGAACGTAGAAGCCAAGGCCCGTGGAGTAGATGCCGCCTGCTTTGTTCTGCAAATGGTCAGCCAGGTCCAACAACGGAGTACCGTCTGGAACGATGACGTGATCTCGACTGTTGTTGTTATTGGGATCGACGATGTCGAATCGATTGATCGTTTCATCGGTACCCAACTTCAGCGCCTTGATAGCTCTGGAAACAAACGCCTCCAGAACCCGCCAAGGAGGGCAGGCGCGGGCGATGTAGCCAACACGCTGACTGCGCAACTGCTGGACCGCAATCTCTTCTAGCACGAATTGCGTGTGCTGAACCGAGAAGGTGTCCGCCGTCTCAGTGTCTTGCATGGCTGGGTTAGAGCCGGACTCGATGCTGTTTGGCGTATCGTCACCGAGGTAGGCTTTATACGTTCGCACCCTGACAGGGGCAGACGTGATGATCTTGCCTTCCTCGGTAGCAGGCGCTTTACTAATGGTGATCCGTAGATCATCAGCAAAGGGCGCAATGTCATTCATGACCGTACCAGCGCCCAGCGTCAACACGATCGAGTTATCGTCCAGATAGCCTGAACGATAGTTTCGACCGATGTCTTGTCTGATGATCTGCAAGGGGACAATATCTTTACCCCCCGCATGTACAATTGCCGTGAGGATGAAGTACGGACTCCCCGGAGAAGCGAGGATCGGTGCTACATCCTGCATCAGCGCGGAGTTCTGTAATTCAGCCGCCATTGTTGCAAATCTCCATGAACCGTTCGATAGCGTCCAGCGTCCTTACAGATTTTGGAATGTCTGCTTTCTTTGGCACATCGTTGGTTTGTTTCTCTGCCAGACGGAAGACTGGTCGAGTGCCCATGAACCCACTCATCGCATTGGTGCTGGCGTTCTTATCGAGCTCAGGGTCATGCATCATGGCGTAAGGACGGATGCGAGTTGCGAACTCAGCCAGCTGACGGAAGTCATCCAGGTCAGGCGCATCGTAGCTGATGTTGGAACGCATCTCTTGCAAGTGACTTTCCAAATGCTTGAGGAT
>Ga0247742_10001441_pt1 | contig 16671 bp, 25 predicted proteins | sample UWRJL208509C2_FD_180944 | JGI IMG/M metagenome (GOLD analysis project Ga0247742, IMG submission 180944) | Plant litter microbial communities from Arlington Agricultural Research Station in Wisconsin, United States - UWRJ-L208-509C-2 | ecosystem: Environmental > Terrestrial > Plant litter >...
GCAGTTCAAGGAAGCGTTCCAGTTGATTGATCATGATAAGGACGGGTGGGTCGGGGAGAGTGATTTGAAGGAGATATTTACGAGTCTAGGTGGGTTGCATTTGGGTTGATAAACAGTAAGCTAAGATAGTACAGGCATATCGCCGTCAAAGAGGATGATGGAGGACCTGCTGAGTGCACGTCCTGGGACACACAGTCGAACGTCATCGTACGAGGATGCGTCGGCGGAGAGGGGGATCAACTTTACAATGTTCCTTACAATGATGAGCGAGCGGTTGTTTGAGTTTGATACGGAGGCTGAGCTGCTGGAGGCATTTGGGTCATTTGACGAGAATGACAGTGGGACGGTCAAGGTGGAGGAGATGAAGAAGTGGCTGAGCGAGCTTGGAGAACGGATGGACGAGCAGGAGGTATGTGGTTAGTAAAATCAAAGGACTAGACTGATATTGTATAGATGGACCGACTGCTCAAGGGCCCGTTTAGTGACAGACAGGGCAACTTTAACTACCGAGAGTGGGTCAAGGTGCTGCGAGTGAATGATACGGAAGAAGCTGTCGTAGATTAGATCTGAAATGCCAAGATATCCGGCGTGTGTCCGGACGACCGGCCTGAGCGGCTTGGCGGGGAGCATGGCAGGGCATGCCAAGATGTGCTTGGCCCTTGTCTTGGCTTGCATCGATCGGAGACGGCTTGGCAAATTTCGTTCTTTAAAACCATCGTCTGGGCCAAGATGTGGCAGCATAGCACCATGACCGCTCCCCTTTCTCCGTCTCCGTCCCTTTCCCCTGCTGCTGACGACGAGCGCACGGACCCACCGCCCCCCGCAGCAGACGATCCAAAGCCCCAGGAGACGCCCCAGCCGACCCACAGATGTCTCTGGCAGGACTGCTCCCAGGCATATGCGGATCCAGAGACCCTCTACAACCATCTCTGCAACGACCACATCGGCCGCAAGAGCACAAACAATCTTTGTCTCACATGCAAGTGGAAGGACTGCGGAACCACCTGTGCTAAGCGAGACCACATCACCAGCCATCTCAGAGGTATGTTCATCCAGCCGCTGTCAAGGACTCGTATTTATGTCTTGCAGTCCACACGCCGCTCAAGCCCCATGTCTGCGAGGTATGCATATATCCATCTCATCTAATCTTGTGCTCATCGCATGGAATAGATCTGCAAGAAATCCTTCAAGCGTCCTCAGGACTTGAAGAAGCATGAAAAGATCCACACCGAAGAGCACCACCAGCAGCACAAGCATTCGAAAGCCATCACCGTCGTCGATCCCGCCTATGTCTCACGTGTCCGCGGGGACTCTGCTCCTCGAGGTTCAGACCCCAAGCAGCAGCAACAGCAGTTCAGCAAGTCCGCCCCATCCGCAGCCGGCCTCCGCGCCCCTGCATCCAGGGCAAAATCCCACTCGTCCTCCGCCTCCGATGGTAAGTCCTAACACTTTCTTCTTCACCCACTGCCACTTAAGCATCAATAAAAACTAACAGGAGTCCATTTCTCTCTCTTGCCCACGCCCTCTCCAGAATTAGGACACTCCTCTGTCCATCACCACCCACATGACATGTTCATGCAGAACGGGCCTGTGCCCTCCTGGGAGGTCCTCCGGGACTCTGCCACTGTCTCTGCTGGGTCCAAGCGATCCCATGACAGCTATAACGTCGATGATTTTTTCACTGACATGAAGAAGCGCCGTGTCAATCCCTCTTATGATCCTCGTTAGTCCCTCGCCCACCAGCGATTAGCGTTATTTATTCAAAAACACCCCATCTAATATGTATGTCCTCCCCCGTCAGGTATGGCCGAGCGTCTGAACAATATCGCTTATCAACAGAACCCTCATCACCACCATAATCACCACTCGTCTTCTACCAATTTCAACCCTCGTTCTGTTTCTGTCGATATCCGGACACCAGAGGAGCTCGCGGCTGTCAACGAGTTTCTTGTCACGCTAGGTCGGGATGTGTCCGGCACATCGCGCCACTCGCATTCCAATAACAACAACTTTAACCCCGACACGTATTTTGATGCTGCCAACCTGAGCCAGCTTGGGTTGTCAGGTATGCCAGGCCTTCCAGGCGCCAACTTTTCGGATGGCGCGTATGGAGGCAGTGGCGGTCCTCCGTATTCAGGTAACAACTACCATTCTTCCCGTTCCAGCCATCCCTCTGTCGCCCCCACCTCGTACGGCAACATGTACATGAATGATGCACCGATGAACAACTACTCTCCTCCGTCTGACTATGGCCAGTCTGGTCGTCGATCGAGCAAGTACACTGGCTCGTCGTCTGGCTCGTTCTCCAGTGGGGCGCACTACCACCATCCCACCCCGCCCCTGGAGAGCAGCTCCCCGCACTCGACGGTGTCTACACCTATTAACACCACTCCGCCACAGGTACCCATGTCGATGCCAGATACTTTTGACTATCTCCGCGCGCCGAGGGGTGCGTCGTCCGTTGCGCATCTGGCACCACCAGAATATATGAGCAAGACTATGCGTCCCATGATCCCACTCAAATCTGTCCCGACGGCGATCGCTGAACGCCCGAGGGTGCCGGTGGTCCCCCGTCAGCCATTGGCTTTGTCCTCTCCGTCTGCAATTGCGTCGTCGAGCAAGCTTAGTTCGTCGAAGCCTGGGTCGTTGTACCCCCTCCTTACATCAGGGGATATCCAATACAAGCTCCCGCCTCTGAATAGGATGTACCGATCCCCCTCCCCTCCCTCGCGCGAGACGTCACCCACATCGAGTAGCACGCACTCTTCGCCCTCGACGCAGCCCGCTAGGTTGCCGGGCATCCATTCACTCGCTCGGGACATGGACGAGGACGAGGCCGATGAGGAACATGAGCACGACCATCATCTTAGCCGTGGGGTCGGAAGCATGGAGCTGGAACGTAGCACCTCATCGATGTCCCAGGAAGAGAGAAAGAGGCATGCGGAGCTTATTTTGGATTTGTTGGTTAGCATCAATCGGGAGTTTAAGAGCCGGTATGAGCATGAGGATGGGCACCGGGAGCACGGACGGGGACGAGAGAGGGAGGAGGGGGATGTGGATATGGTGTCTGCTTGAGCGGTTTTTTCTTTTCCTTTTCTTGTTTCAATCCATCTCGTTTTTGCAGTGCTTGACCGATGTACCTTTTCTTTCCCTTCCCAACTTTCCTACGAAATATTCAAAATGTTGTGTGTGTGATACTCTACTAGCTACCTACGCCTATTTGTATCGTTTCTCTACATCGATCCATCCTATGTATTCTCGATTTCTCGAACAATCATCGCTTTGAGCCTGCCAACTACACTCACTACCACCAGTCCTCGTACACGCACGCATTGTTACATCTTGAAAGTATATCTATAATGTCTCCCATCCATGATCCTTTACAACAACCCGACAACATCGAAAGCAAAGGGCCAATAAATTATGCGGATGTAAAAAGAAATTCTCCCTTATTGATATCGTCGCTTTGAGCCACCGATCGCACCTCTAGGTCCCATGCAAGCACGCAATGTTAAAGTAATGAAAGTGTATATTATATGTATCTATACGTAACCTTGAGTCGTCCTCAAGCAAAGCAAAGCAACAAAAAAAAAAGTCTAGTCCGATCAATTCCGCTTCAGCGTCAACTTCAGTTTAGGCGCCGACCCAGACGGTGTAGCCGGTATCCCATCATCTTCCATTGCAGACATCGGTGGACTCGTCGCCAACGGCGAAGGTACAGCTGCTGGGTGACCGAATGCTGTACTCCCACCTGGACCACGGTTACTGCCGCTGAATGATGAGTTGGGTAAACTGGCGGAGGGCGGTTGGGGACTGGATGCGGTAGCGGAGGGTGTTGAGGGTGTTGGGGCAGCACCGCTGTTAAATTCCGCCCAGCGAGGGCATTTGCGGTTTGTTTCTGTTAAGGCAAGGGAGAAGAGAAGGTGAGTGGTTGATAAGGAGGGAAAGAAATGCGGTTGTACTCATATGACCCATTTGACCACAATGACCACAACGTCTCTGTATACGAAGGAATTCCTCAGTTCCGAAATCCAGTTATCTGGCTACGAGATGGATAACTCACCGTGGTGTCCGGCTTGACAGGTCTATTCAGCTGCATGGGAGTCCCACCTTCCTTGACAATCTTGGCGTTCTTCCTATGCAGGCGTCGCTCTTGGTTCTTCTTCATACGCGCAATCTCCTCTTCCAACCTATGCAAATTCCAGGAAGGTGGTCAGCAATCATATTTTAACTTGGCGAAGCACCAGCATAAGGCGCCCAGCGCCCCAAGAACTCGTTACCCACCTCTTCTTGGCCCGCTTGTCCTTGTCGGCATCCCCAGTGGGGGCCAACGAATCAGCAAGGGTAGCTTCCTCTTCTAATGCCTGGCGACCGCGTACGTAGGCGCGGATGACGGCTTGGTCCCGGATGATTTCGGTCTGCCATACGCCGTCGATCTAGAAATGGAAGAGATAACATTGGGTGAGAAATGGGGGGCGGAATAGTGGGGAAGAAAACTATTTACCAGACGTTTGATCCGTAGAACGCTCCGGCTACCGTCTGGGCCCATACTACCCTCCCTGTCGCGTTCCATAGACGAAGCACGGCTGAATGCTGGTGATGGACGGGCTGAGGGACCCGCTTGAGGCTGAGGTGGTGGTTTCCTGATAGGTTCCTTCTTGTCCTCCTCATCTGAGAGCTGGGGCTCATCTTTACGACTTAGCGAATCGAACTGAGCTTTCCAGATACGCTCAATCTCAGACTTGTAGATGAGCTGCTGCTCGGCGACGTTATACCGGTGGGCGGATTTTGGCCTATTTTCAGCTTCGGCTGGAAACACAATGAAGGTATGTCAGCCTCTATGTGGCGTGCTGTATATAAATGGAAATAGTCTTACCCATTTTCTGTTCGTAATCTTCCCCGGCCTTGACGAAAATATCCTTCATGGAAATGCGGATGAAACTGAACGCTTCTCCGCGGCCGGAAGGATCTCCTTCACCGTGAAGCCGGAGCATGGCCTTGGCCTGCGTGGCGAATAAGAAGTTCTTGGTGGTAATCCAAGGAGCAAGCTGCTGCTCGATGGATAGATTCGATTCGTCCCCGTCGGGAGCCGTCTCAGCCGCACCACTATATCCAGAGTCTTGTAAGTGACGCTGGCCAACTTGCATACTCTCAGTCAGTACGACTTGTTCAGGTCCGACCATCTTGAGCATTTCGCTATCTGCAGGTATCGTCCAGTTAGCCTTCAGTCGCCAGAAGCCTTGATGGGGGCCGCGGCGGTGATATTCCATGAATTCCTGGCCCACATCAGACTTAAGTCCTTGATTGTTTTATAAAATGCATACCTTCAATCGTTGACGCATTTGAAGCTCGTTTTGATCAGGGAAGTACTTCATCAATCTTGATATCTTTAGGCGTTCGCCCTGGCTCTTCTTCAATAGTTTGAAAGCAATTATCTGCAGGCGATATTTGATGGTATTCGTGATCTTTCGTGAGTGAGGTCCTGGCACTTCCGTTACAGGATATGTCTGCCCGATGACGAAGAGGTTCTTGATTTCACGAAGATAATACTTCGTCTCTCCTTTGATTGTACTCCTGCAGAGAATGGTCGAACAAAGTCAACGTATTGAGCAAGGAATGGTCCGTACCTGACTACTAGGAAATCGGTGGGATATGGTTTATGTCGGAAAAGTGGCGCTCGCATGAGGTTGTTGTATAATGCAGGGACTGTCTGACCAGGGTAGACGTAGCCAAATTTCATGAAAGGAGACTCGTCTTGGGGTTCCAGGACAAATGGGAAGCCAAGATCGCCCTGTGGATGTTGAATACATTGAATTTTTGGGACAAGAGACATGAAAAACCTTTGGTAAATGGTCATCCTTCTCATCCTTCTTGCGATAATAATTGACCAGGACACTACCCATGCCGAAGTTGGGAATGATAGGGGGATGTTCCTCCTGTTGGATAGTCAGAACCCAGACATGAAACTGAAATTGCGTAACACACCGAGTATTCCCAGAGGACATAATTCGACGAATCTCGAAGACTGAGGTCACTTGTCTTACGCAACGACTCGCCGACATTTCCACCTTTCCCAAGTTTCCTCCCTGACTTGTCCTTTTTCTTCTTTGCGCTTCGTACCTTCCCGAACCGGATTTCGATATTTGAAGGAAATTGAAGAGCAGGACGGTGGAAGGAGCGCGCTTCTTGCTTGGACAAACGAGTTTTGTACTACGAAGATGGTGAGTTATGTGTATACAGCGTCAAGGAATCGACTTACAAATGGCAGTTGTAGCTTCTGAGCCGGATACGCGTGTTCCACAACAAGCTGTCCGAACGTTTGACGAACACGATGCCGTCCACCATCCTTCGCGACTTCGTAGAAATGGTCATTTGAGAGGTTGAACTTGTCCTTAACCTGGTTTGCATCCGTTCGCATCCGTTTCCTTGGACGAGCAGTTTCGACTTCAAAATGATTCAGAACTGGCGGCAAAAAATAAGTAAAGTATGCTCACCTGGTCTTTCTTCGGGAACAACATCGTCTTCGTGGTTGAACTCCAGCTGAGTAAAATCACGGAATGGTGCTTTGGGACTCCAGATAATACTCTGCGTCCATGCGCCAGATTCAAGGGCTTTGTTTATGGGTGTGGTGAGATTGGTTTCAGGCGCTGAAGTTGGCACAGGCGGAGCAGTATTGTAGTCATCCGGCTGGTAGACTATTTGATCTTCCCAGTTCGACAGTAGCACCAGGTCGAATGTACGATCGTCCAGAGGCATAGTTACTGGAACCTCTGTGGTCTCTCGTTCCTGAAGCGACAATGAATCAAGTATTCACTTGAGAGATTCGGGGCTGCGTACCTCCAGAGCTTTTCGAAGATCTGCCTCAACGTTTCCGGCTGAAATCACTTCCTCGACCCGCTTGTTCTCAACTTGCCTCTTGGCATCTCCAACAACCGCGTCCAGGAAACCTTTTGGGTGATCCCGTTTTCGCGGGTACACAGTTTCGACTGCCAGGCATCAGGCTGAATACGTTGAAATTGAGCTTCAAATCACAGCATACCTTGATATGGTCTTTTGGACAACCGCGACTTCCTCACTGTATAACCCTTGAACAGTTCGCTAAAATCCAATGTCCTGTCCTTCTCAAAAGCAGGGAAGCGCTCGTAAACCGTCTTGGGCCGTTCAACAAGACGTTTGACTATCCGCGTACGCCTCTCCTTCCTTCTAATTCCTGGTGAGTAAACCTCTTGCTTGACAGAAGCTCCGTCGGATTCCTCTTCCTCTCGCATTTCTCGATCAATTTCATCCTCCCAGTCCTGCCCCTGTTCTGGTCCTACTATGTCATCTTCATCCCATTTATTGCTGTATATTTGACTAGAATTGAGCGTAGGTAGTCCAGATATGCCCAGTCTATTTGTGAGGCCATCGCCAGCAGGTAAAGAGAGGTCTCCAAGGATATGATTAATGGAGAAGCCGGTCAGCGCAGAGATGGCATCGTTTTCGTCTTGCGCTGACATTATGAGGTCGTCTAAAGCCTATATATGCTCCGAGATCAGTCAAGAACTAGGTGCTGCCAGAGGTCGCGCTGATGTCGAGAGTAGTGAGGTGTGTAGCTTATATGCGTGCAGCGTTGCCCACCGGAAATTGTGCCTCTCTCAGTGTAAAAGGCGCTGGGCAACATGAGTCAACAACGCGGTCACGCGTTCATTGACTCGGAGAGTCGGTTCCTTTCAAGGCTTTCATTCAAAACTATCAGCAATGGATTCGGACACTCAGAACACGCTTCAGGTTGCTCATTACTAGCTATATGCGCTCAATATTGAATTTCTCCTTGCTCATCATCTCTTTGACTTTATCTCAGATAATCCACCGCGATATGATGGCCACCGGTTTAGAAGTACTCATTGGCGTGATTCCTCGCAAGGTAGGTCATATAGTCCTTTGAATTTACCATATTTGATCTTCTATAGGCAATGTAAATTCTTCTCGGTCTGTGGTTCTATTTGAACGCTTCATCAACTGGCTTTTCGCAGCGAACTCCATCGGAAAATACAAGACCTGTCCACGCCTGGCTCTCAAGAGCACCCGATCCAAATGCGGTCTGAATTTACCTCACAGATACATACGTCAAACTTTGAACCATCTCCGAAGAAACGAAAACGTGAGGACGGACAAAACTTTGGCAACGAGCATTCAGACGATCCAAATTCATCACGCTACGACGACCCTTCGGCTGCTTTCTGCAGTCGACAAATCTCGACTCGCTCCAGGTCATATATTAAAGTCGATTCGTATATAATTATCAAGCAGGAGTGTGAAAAGATGTTACAGTTTACGGTTCGTTCTATTGTCGTTTTCAACTACCTGGAAAGTTTCTTCAAATCTTTGGCTCCAGGATCAGGCAAAACTCTGGGTGACACTATCTCTGAGGTGACTGGAAGTACTTTCGTATTATTATATCTCGATGTTGAACCTTATCAGCAACGCGGGCAAGCCCCAGGATAAACGCCTGAAAACTAGAAAAGACAGATGGTCTGACTGCACGATTACCTCTGTCGACGACGCCTCGGACCTCCTCTCTGAACTCGACCGCGCTCAAGAGGCAGCTCTTAACATCCGCGATACTTGTCGGAATGAATGTCTCACTCGGGCAAAGCTATGCTCGAAGATCTTCAAGTATCCTGACGTTGAAGACTATCTGGTACACATCGATTACTTTCTATTCTTCGGCGATTGATCCAATGGTATCGCTTAGGTCGCTCTGGAAGAACACGATGAATATCGGCTGTTCCTCTCTCACCAGCATCTCCGTGATCTCAGGAATATCTACGTTGCTCTGGCCGATACTGTTAAAACTGCCATTACCTGAACTCATCTTGAACATCGGAGCACTGGAACTTCTAAAATAGCCGCAGTTGCACAAATTATATTGATATATGTAAATCCTCAAACAGATATCGTCTTAAAGACATTGAAGCCATCCAACGCCGTAGTTATGACCGATCCAGGTATTTGAGGATGCCAATGCACCTCCTTGACATCCTTCTGACCCTGGTGTACGAAAAGCAACTGCGGAGGTACGTCACTACCACTTGGGGTATCGTCCATTCCAGCCTCTTCATCGTCTTGTTCGACTGCCAAATCCCAGAGCGTGACTTGATCATCTGCCCCTCCTGCTGCAAAGATCGAGTCCTCTGTAGGATGCCATTCGATGGACGTAATAGGCGCCTTATGCCATGTAAACGATGCAACGGGTGTAGGATCAGGTGTATCGGACCTGGCGGAACATAATGTCAGGTACCTCCTTTCAAAAATTGTGAAGACATAACTTACCCGGCTTTCTTGACGTTCCGTAGATCCCATGTTTTAATTCCACCCTCGTCGCCTCCACTAACGAGCAAGTAGGACGTCTGCCTGTTCCAGCTAATCACGTTCACGTCACTTTCATGCGCTGCAACAATCCCAGCCACACTCTTTCTGCCCTTCGTGCGCACATCCCATATTTGTATACTGCAATCCGCAGAACAGGAAGCGAAGACAGTTGGTTCGGATGGACTCCATTGAATATCCTCGACACTCGACGTATGCGAGGTGAACGGTTGTGAAAGTGCGTTAAAGCCGGATGGTGTTGAAGTAGTAAGGTAAATTTTGGAATGTATGTCGCCCGTCAATAACCGCAACGATGAAGACCCAGATGCTGCCCAATCCATCGCAAAGCCCTCTGCTTGTCCGTGCGAGTTGATGGTATACACTGGTGTGTTGGTCCGAGACCTGTCGAATGAATACCCTGGCACATCTAGAGATTCCATCAGCGGCCGAACGTCCCAGATGTGCACTTTCCCCGTCTCCGACCACGTCGCGACATGATAGGGTTGTGAAACCGCAGGATATGTAGGCATTTGCTGGGCGCGAACTCTGTTCACACCTCCGAGGTGAGGTATTGATTTCGATTCCAGGACAGCATCCTCGTCTAGATCATCGGCATTATCGTCTTCGTCCTCATCTGAATCCGACTCATCTGGGAGAACGTCAATCCAAAGGCTGAGTAAGGAAGATAGAACTCACTCACTGCCGTCCTTCTGCGTTCGGTGTAGGGAGCTCATTTTATAGACGACAACCTTGTTGTTTTTCGCGACATCTGCTTGGGTTCCAGCGACAATATATGCAGTCGCGGGAAGTCTTTGACGCTCGTCTCCAAGATTATCTCGTAGAACATCGAACGAGAGGCAGGGCCAGTCGACGCCCATATTGTGAAGCATTACATATACCGATTCATCCGCCTCAAGTATCTCATCTTTTCCAAGAGCGTGTGTTCCTGGTATGAACACTTGAGGGGCCTGAGGGGTTTCATCCGACTCTTCAATGGCAGGCAGTACCTCGTCTATGTCCATTCCTACAAGAATATCAGCTTCGTACTTTTTATTGAGAATTTTCATTTCGTACCGTCCTCTTTGTCCTCGTTTCCATCGACAACCTCTTCATCACTCTCAACCTCGTCCTCCCAAGCATCCTCAAATTCACCCATTTCATCCTCGACGGCTGCTTCGCGCCGGGAACCGCTAACAGGCGCCTTTGAATATGGCTGTCCATTAGGTAGCGTGTCGTTTGCCGGCCGTTTAGGCATTTTGAGATATGTGAAGGTGCGTAACGCGATGTTTGATCAAGGCGTTGAAAAAAGTGATTAGATCCATCCACGTGACGCGAACCTGTCCGGATCTATAGTACTTGCCGACTCGCCGACTTCTCCGCTGGGTTTTCCTCAAATTCCTGTGGCGAGACTTCCGTACCTCTGTAATTACTTGTAACTCTCAATCTCTCACAGTTGACTTTAAAAAAACTGTACTCCCGTTGCTATCGAAGTCTATTCAGGCGTGGCAATAAATTTCTTGGTTTCGTGCCAATAAGTAACCTTATTTATGAAGCTGGGGGTCATTGAGTCCTTCAAGTTAGACTTTGCCGTGACGCAGCGACAACACATCAGCTGAGGTCTCTGCGATCGGCCTCAATCCTAAGGGACCAAGGGTTGAAGGCAGCCCTGTTTACGGTCTTCTCAAAGCCACTTTATTTATAGATTGATTTTGCAGTGCAGATCTCAAATCCATTTGATTTTGAATTTCACTTTGAGTGTCCTCAAATTTGTCAAAAAGCTGTTTGTACCAAGTTGACTGGTATCGAGGCGAGAAGTCCCATGGGAGTCGAAGTTGAAGCCGAACCACGAACGCGCCTTACTCATGCGGAAGCTGCTATTGGATGCGATCACTGTGGTAGTCGCCGTGGACGCGTATGTGGTCGGCTGCATCAATAAGCGGATTACTTACCATTGACACGTAGACTTAGTGCCTGGAAACTTCGAAGGCGCCTGAGTCCCGCGGCTGTTGCCGGAGAAGATAATTTTCGGGAGCAAGTGCTTGCGAACATATAAAAGTAGACCGTTGACACAATCTGAAATCACACCAATTCCCCTCCTTATTCGCCTGACCGTCCTTACATCCTTCATCTCACTTAAAATGTCTTCCACTTTCGTCGTCCCTCAAGGGTATGTTCCCCTTGTTATCCTCTAATACAGTCGTTAACCCCTTTTGACAGTGCTGAATATGTCGGCGCTGCCCTTCTTTCGACTGTCTATCTGCTCGTTGGACAGATGGTCACTGTCTCTCGTTTCCGCAAGCGCGCAGGCGTTAAATACCCCAATCGTGAGTTGCTACTATTTAGCTAGCTTTTATCTTGATACTGATTTATTTTCATTGCCAGTTTATGCTGAAAAGGCAGAAGCCGAGAAGTCACTCGATGCGATGAAATTCAACTGCGCTCAGCGTACGTCACTGCTGCATATTTCCTGAGGGCCATGGAAACTAACCCCTATTTCCTACTAGGTGCTCACCAGAATACTCTCGAGAATATACCAGCGGTTCTAATTCTGTATGAGATCCTTTGCCTACCTGGCGGCCAAAATCTAACTTCCAATTCAGTACCCTTGTGTCCGCAACTAGACACCCTATCTTCGCTGCTGCCACCTGCGCGATGTGGGTCGTAGGTCGCATCGGGTATACCATTGGCTACACCTCTGGTAACCCCGCCAAGGTATGGGTTTTCTATTCAAAAAGTTTCTTGGACTGACGGCCTTGGATTTCAAGCGAACTGGACCTATCAGCCTCTTGTCGAGCATTTCCAACCTATGTGAGTGATCTGAGCTCAAGTGGTCTACACAGTTCTGACAACCGTTTCAGCGCAATTGGCGTTTGCCACCTATGTTGTGGCTACGACGAGCTACTCTAAATTATTCTAGTCAATTTTGGTATATTTTATAATAAGTACTACAACTCGGAAACACGATTTCGTAAAGAATATGATTAGGCGTGATGCCACTTCCGCAGATCCCTCTCGCTTCCCCATTCGGCAAACTTTCCTTTTCTTGTGGGTCTTCGCCGAAGAGTGCAGGCATCATCCGATCTACGCTGCTTAAGTATGCATCATATTATTTCCCATCCCTTTTCAGACCCTCCTTATCTAATTGTTGCTAGCATCATGCGAGGTGAAAACATCAGGGGTATTACCAAACGATTTGGCTCTTGCATGAGCTCAAGGGCGCTCATATCCGTATCTCTCTGCCTCGGGCTCTTAATATTTGCAGGAACCACCTAGGAGAATTATGAACCGTCGAATCCACGTTCTCCTGTTGCTGATAATCAATCGGTTCCATGAATGGGAGTCACATTAGGTTCCCGCCATTTGATGTCTTCATGGATGTATAGAGGCCCTAGCAGTCACTTGTCGTCTCTAGCCCATTGGTGTGCTTGACGCGTTCCCTGAAGAGGTATAAATTCGACTGAGTGTTCTAGAATTTTAAGCCATACATTTTCGAGGACTTCGTAAGCGCCCTAATTTCAGTAGTAGTCGAGATTCCATAAAGTCGTGTTAGTTGTCTATGAATTTATTGAAAGCTCGGGTAAGTAGTTAGTTCTGCATCAACGCAATCAGTATTTCGGGACTATGTGAGAGATTTGACGGAAGTCTATCCGAACGTCAAGTGCCTCCGTGGACGCGTATGTGCTCGGCTGCATCTCTGCCATTAAATTACCTACCATTGACGCGGAATACCTTGAAAGATGCCTGAGTAAGCCTGATTCTGATCCATCTTTCTAGTAGGTTCTGCTGCGGTTGCGAAGCGAAGGGGTCCGTAACGTTTTCAAGGGCTATTTCTGCGTGTCATGGTGGACACTGGATGTCATAAAAGGGCATTGCAAGATAACCAGACATCAGAACACCCCCGTTCGTGACTTGATCTTCCTTACGCCCACTAACTCACTTAAAATGCCTTTAACTCTAGTCGTCCCCGAAGGGTATGTTTGACATATTTTCTAAAGCAGATTGTTGATCTCGTTGGACAGTACTGAATATGTCGGCGCTGCTCTTCTTTCCGTCGTCTATCTCCTCGTTGGACAGTACGTCGCCACCTCTCATTTCCGCAGGCGCGCAGGCATCAAATATCCCAATCGTGAGCAGTTTATTCAGCTGGCAATTATACTTGATGTTGGTTGATTTGATGCCGCCAGTTTATGCTGAAAAGGCAGAAGCCGAGAAGTCATTCGACGCGATGAGGTTCAACTGCGTTCAGCGTACGTCGCTGTCCTTTATTGAGAGCTTGTGAATCTGAGTTCAATTCACTATTAGGTGCTCACCAGAATACTCTTGAGGCCTATCCCATCCTTTTCATCACGTACGCATCGTGCATCTGCCTAGGCACCCAATTCTAACGCCCAAATCAGCACCTTTGTGAGCGCAACCAGATATCCCACGTTCGCTGCTGCCTCTTGCGCGGGTTGGGTAATAGGGCGTATCGCATATACCATCGGCTATGCCTCTGGTGACCCCGCCAAGGTACATATCTTCCTTTATGTGGAGTTTCTTCGACTGATAGGCTCTGATTTCCAGCGAACCAATAAGATAAGCCGCATAGGTGGCCTTTCCACCATTGGTGAGTAAACTGGACTGAAGCTATCAACCTAGTGCTGACAATCGTTTCAGCGCAATTGGCGGTTTCCACCTATATTGTGGCTACGACAAGTTACTCGAAGCTCTTCTAGTAGTAGTAGTTAATTTACTATCGAATAATGTAATCTTGGACAATGGGTCTTTTGTCGGGGAAATCGAATATGCGACTACTTGATAAGGCAATCAGCACTTTGAACGACCCTGACGGGTTCTGAGCGTGAACGAGGTCACAAGAACGCCTTTCTTGTCCTACTTCATTCTCCCCTCAACGAGGGCCACAACCTCGAAAATTTCTATAAGCTGGAGCCATTCGCTGCAATTCCTCTGTCTGCAATGCCAAAGGCCTCATCTCGCGCACCGCTCCCCACTTCGTCCTCAGATTTTGCACTACCATCCTCGTCAAGTCCTGGGGCATCTTCATCCTCCTTGACTCTCGATGACCCGGCCTTTCTATTCCACCGGTTTCGTCGTCCTAGTCTTCTTCAGAAAGCGGGATATCTGTCAGATACGAGACTCCATAGTCCACTTGCATCGTCCTTCTCGAGCTCATTTCACCACCGCCGGCGCAGTCAAACTGCTTTCATCACGGAGGAATCGGAGAGTGACAAGGATAGGATGATGACGGATTCTCCAAGCAGTTCAGAGACGCACACTCCTCCACTGAGAGCCCCTCCGGGCAGTGAGGAGGATCTCCCACTGGCAACCGCGAAGCCAACGCGGCAGCCCCCATTAACTCCTCCGCGGCGAAGGTCATCCGCCAGCATGGATGGCGCAGACATGCCTACTATTTTCAACCGCAGGCTCTCCTTTCCAGTAAGTTGGTACTTTTACAACTGGTTTCTTTGCTGACGATATATCGTGAATACAGCTCAAGCAACCTCGCATTCTAAATTTATTGGCAGAATCACGGCCAGAAGAGGCTGAACTCAAATCGGAGGCAGCATTCCAACGACTTGTGGCGTCTGTCTCTGAGCTACCTGCCCAACCTCGGACACCACGCACGTTTGCTGATCGTGGGCGATACCCCGAAGAAGCAGGGCAGGAGGAGGTCACACGAGAGGACAGCCCAAGTGACGACGAGGAAGCAGACGAGGGTCCTTTTGCGTTCAATCCGTCATCTACGGGAACGCAACCGATCGCCATTGGAAAACCTCGTACGATTACACCAGCAGGCAGTGTGGCTGGCAGCATCAATGGAGACGATGCAGGCATGAGCATCTCTGAGACATCCTCAAGTTTTGGAGGAGGCGCTGCTATGGATATCGATATGGCAAGTTGCTTGACTATATTATCGTCACAATCCAAACCAATTGATCTTTCCTTCCAGCCTTTGGGGTCACCCTTACTACCTTCAATGAGCACAATCAACCATTGGCGGTACACACCACCGCCGACAACAAGTGCTGTGCGTTCGAATAAACGCAAACGTGAGTGTTCTCATGATCTCTATGTATTGTATTGAAAGCTAAGGCAGGATCAGTCGATGACCGTTTCGATCCCTACCCCAACAGCTCGAAACGGCGTGCAGTATCACCGTCCCTGTCATACCTCCGCGATTCCCACTCATCAACTGGCTCGCCGATGGGTATGCCTAGACCCAGCGGGGCCCGACTCCCTATTGCGATACCCATTGCAATTCCTTCCTCCACGGCGAGCTCGGCGGGTTCTTCACCGACAATTACGAGTGCATATCCGCAATTTCCTCGCGGTATCAACATCACATCAAGCCCGACTCTCAGAGCGTCTCTTAGTATGGCCAGTCCCATTTTACGTCCTATGGGCCGACGGCGGCATGGTGAAGAGGAAGAAGAAAGACAGATTCAGGGTGCTGGTGAGGCGGTGAATGGTTTGACACTTGGGTAAGAGAGCTGCTATAAATTCCAATGCTACCGGCGCTGATCTAATTCCCGTAGGCCTAATGCTCTCAGTACGGACCCTCCGTCAGGTCCATTGCCAAAATAATCAATTTTGAACTGAAATCCGGACTTGTACGATAGACATCATATCTACTCTTCTTGCTATTTTCTTGCTATTTGCACGTAGGGTTCTTTACCTGAGCGCGTGAGCAATATGGCTGGGCTCTATTACGATAGTTACATCCTAGAAACGACTTTACTCCTACTGTTAATTCCAGACCCATAGATCCTAAGCGGAGTGCTTCGCTTTACACCTTCCTAATCCGGCATTCAAAATGCAAAACGCGTTTTCTTTCAATCTCCCTCACTGCCCGCGCGTGCATCTTCCCGCCCGGTTTCACAAACACACACTGCTGCAACTCATCACAAACACGCATTGTCTGTCCCCGCACCACGAGGCTACCACGATGAGTACAACTCAAAAGCTGACGAAGAAGCAAAAGAAAGGTCTGGCATTCCGCGAACGCAAGACCGGTAAAAGACAACCTTCTACAGCAAATCAACGAGAAAAGGATGGGATCGATGACATGGAGGATAATGCAGTCCCTGCCATGGAGGACCAAGATCACATTGGTGCTGACGGCGGTGAAGCTGAAGTGGAAGGAGTTGACGACAAGAAGGCAGGCAAAGCGCGCGGCCACCAAGAAGGGGATGTGGGGAGGCGTAAAGAAGGCAAAGTCGGGGGCAAAGGCAAAAGCAAAGCAAAGGAAGAGGATGTTCGAGAGCCTGTCTCCGTTCTGAAGAAGGGTGGGAAGCGGAAACGGGAGATCGAAGGGGAGGAGGA